>Ga0126314_10002016_pt1 | contig 10037 bp, 6 predicted proteins | sample Plot105B_FD_92535 | JGI IMG/M metagenome (GOLD analysis project Ga0126314, IMG submission 92535) | Serpentine soil microbial communities from UC McLaughlin Reserve, CA, USA - Plot105B | ecosystem: Environmental > Terrestrial > Soil > Grasslands | place: USA: UC McLaughlin Reserve, Lake County... | reverse complement strand
CGGGTCCGGTGTACGCCCTCGCCGCCGTAGAACCACCCGGGACCGCCCGAGCTCCCCGGTATGGAGGGTCCCGCGGCACATGGCTCTCCGCCGGGGCACCCGTCCCTGCCCACCTCAGGCGGGGCCCACCAGCCTACCACAGCGATCACCGCGGCGGCCGTAGCGGCGATGATCCAGGAACGCCTCATCTCGTGAACATCCTACGCTATCCACTCCGCCTCGGAGAGGGTTCGTCCGGAAAGCTTCGGGGTGGCCGAAGACGCTTCCCATACAACCGCGGGCTCTACCGCCGATCGCCGATGGCCCACCGCACGACGCCTTTCCGGACGCTCTAACGCCGATCTTGCCGTAGGCCTCGCCGCACACGGCGCGGAAGCGAACTCGGCCCACCGTCACTTGCAAGGCGGTCAGGAACCTGCTACCTTTTGCTATTATAGCAACTACAGTTGCTACGGGGGTGATGGCCGTTACCGCTGTCGTTGACGTAGCGGCGACAGGCGGGGAAAGGGAGGCTCAGGGGTGGCAGGTAGGGAAGATCCACGAGCCGAGGGGACGGCAGGTGCGGGCCGAGGTGGATCGGAGACCGACGTAGAGAGACAAGCGGAGCGGACCGGGGCCGACGGCGATCAAGCTCAGCGGCTCGGGGTCGTGTTTTGGGGTACAATTGCCATCGCGGCGGCGTTCTGTTTGTGGGGCGTGGTTGCCTTAGATTCCTTCAGTAGCGTGCTCGCGGCGATCGTGGGCTGGATAACCACGGATCTCGGTTGGGTATACATGCTCATAACGACCTTCTTCCTCGTCTTCATCGTCTACCTGGCCTTCTCCCGTTATGGCAAGATCAAGCTCGGCCGACCGGATGACGAACCCGAGTTCGGCTACTTCGCGTGGTTCGCCATGCTCTTCCAGGCGGGGATGGGCATAGGCCTGGTGTTCTGGGGCGTCGCCGAGCCCGTCTGGCACTACGGCGACCCGCCGCTTGGCCTGGCGGAGGCGCGCACGCCGGAGGCCGCCAGCCTGGCCTTACAGACCGCGTTTTTCCACTGGACGCTGACCCCGTGGGCGATGTACGCCACCGTCGGCGTCACCATCGCGTACTTCAGCTACCGCAGGGGCATGGCGAACCTGCAGATCAGCACGGTCTTCCGACCCTTGATCGGCGACCTGGTCGACGGACCGCTAGGGAAGGCCATCGACATCATAGCGATCATCGCCACCCTGTTCGGCGTCGCGGTCTCTTTGGGCTTGGGCACCCTCCAGATCGCCGCGGGGCTCGACGCTGTTTTCGGTGTCCCCAGCACCATCACCGTGCTGCTGATAATCATCGCCGTCACCGCGGTCGCTTACATGCTCTCGGCCTCGACACCGCTGGACAAGGGGATCAACTTCCTGAGCCAGGCGAGCATGTACCTGGCCTTCCTCTTGCTCGTCTATTTCATGGTCGTCGGGCCGACGCTCCTCGAGTTGAACTCCTTCACGCAGGGGATAGGCGCCTACCTGGCCAACATCATCCCCCGGAGCCTCAACCTGAGCGCCTTCGACCCCAAGCAACAGGCGTGGCTGGGCTCCTGGACGATCTTCTTCTGGGCGACGTGGATCGCCTGGGGCCCGTACGTGGGCGCCTTCATTGCCCGCATCTCCAAAGGACGCACCATCCGGGAGTTCATCGTCGGGGTCCTTGTCGGCCCGAGCCTCTTCTCTATGATCTGGTTCTGCGTGTTCGGGACAGCGGGCATCCAACTCGACCAACAGACCAACGGGAAGTTTAGCGAGACCCTCTATAACGACGGTGCTGCCGTCGCACTGTTCCAGTTCCTCGGCTCGTACCCGCTCGCCCTGCTCACGTCGATCCTGGCGCTGTTCTTGATCTTTATCTTCTTCGTGGCCGGGGCGGACGCGGGGTGCGTCGTGCTGGGAAGCATGTCCGCCGGCGGCGTCCTCAACCCCAAGACCCGCATCAAGCTCACCTGGGGGGTGATAATGGCGGCGATCGCGGCGGTCCTGCTCGTGGCCGGGGGTGGTGGCTCTGACGCGCTAGACGGGCTAACGAACGGGGCCATCCTGGCCGCTACGCCTTTTGGGATACTCATGGTCCCCATGTGCTACGGTCTGGTGAAAACCCTTCAGTCGGATCGCCGCGAAGAGGAGCGTCGGGAAATGGAAGAGATCATGACGGATCGGCCGGCGCCCACGGGACCGCCACCGCGCCCGGCGCCAGGGGGTCCGGCCGCCCAGCAGATGAGGGCCGAAGATCTTCGAGAACGTGGAGAACACGGACCATACCGCACCTAGCGAACAAGCCTGACCTTCGAGGCGGGTGCTGTGCACCAAGGCTGGTGGCTCTCACGGGGACGAGCCGATCTTCGTTGCCGGGTTCGGGTAAGATGCCAGGACCCGGCGCTCCGGCCCAGAGTGGAAGGAAGGAGGGAGCATGGATAATGAGCGGAGAAATCCGTTTCACGGCGTCGTAGACGCCATAAGCGAGTGGAACCGGATGCGGGAGCTTGGGGCGGGGAGGATCGGCCCCGAGACCCGGCAGGAGGACCGGCCGAGGAACCACGCGACCGCCTGGGTCCCCACCACCGACATCTTCGCCAGGGGAGCCGACCTCTTTGTCCGGCTCTCGCTCTCGGGCGTGTACCCGGAGGACCTGGAGATCACCCTCTCCGGCGATGTGCTGACCGTCTCCGGGGAACGCAGGAGCGAGCTGGACGAGGAAGAGGTGCGTTTCTACGTTCGGGAGCGCTACTACGGCGCTTTCAGGAGGAGCATCACGCTGCCCGCGGGCGTAGACGAGGGCGACGTAAGCGCCGAGTTCGAGAGAGGTCTGCTGGAGATCACCATCCAAGGGGCCGCCGCCGCGGTGGACCCGCCCCGGCGCATCGAGGTCAGGAGCCGTGCCGGCTGAACACCGCAGAAGCCGGTGCCGTCGCGGCGCCTCGGACGGTTCGGCCGTTCCCTGCTCCTCGCCATGAGCGGTTCGCTCTCGTTCGGTAGGTCGGGCACCCGAGCGCCGGCACGCCGCGCAGGCGCCCCAATTTCCCGTCCGGGTGGGTTTTTGGGCCCGATGGCCGGGGTTCAGTCAGCGCCGGCCACCCTGATGGCAGGTAACGAGAAGGGTAGTACGAAATCATGCGGGTGGCTCTAGCTCAGATCGACTCCATCCTCGGCGACACAGAAGAGAATCTCCGCAAGGCTAAAGAGGTCGTGGCGGAGGCGAGGAACAGAGGCGCTGACCTCACCGTCTTCCCTGAGCTGAGTTTGTCTGGCTACGCGCTGGAGGAGCTCAATGACGATGTCGCCATCGAGGCGCACAGCCAGCCCATCAGGTCCCTGGCCGAGGCCGCGGGGGAGATGGCTGTGGTCGTGGGGTTTTGCGAGGAGGGGCAGCGCTTCCAGACCTACAACAGCGCGGCCTATCTCGAAGGAGGGGTCCTCAGGCACCTTCACCGCAAGCTCTACCTGCCAAACTACAGGATTTATGAAGAGAGAAAGCACTACAATCCCGGACAGAACATGCGCGCCTTCGACACTAGGTTCGGCCGCATGGCTATGTTAATCTGCAACGACGCTTGGCAGCCGTTTCTGCCTTTCATCGCGGTCCAGGACGGTGCCCAGGTACTCATAATCCCCGCCGACAGCGGTTCCTACCCTTATCCCGAGCTGCTAGACACCAAGGACTACTGGCGGGGGATCACCCGCTTCTACGCCCGTATGCTCGAGAGTTACGTCATCTTCGTGAACCGGGTCGGCAAGCAAGACGAGATCGTTTTCTGGGGCTACTCGCACGTCGTCGACCCATGGGGTTCTGTCGTGGCGGAGGGACCCCTGCACAAGGAAGCGCTCCTCACGGCGGATATAGATCTGGGCGATGTCCGCCGCCGTCGCAGGGAGGTTCCCCTGGTAAAGGAGGCTCGACTCGCTCTACTGACCAAGGAACTGAACCGTCTCGCCGAAGAAGGTGGTGACCTCTGATTGCGGTACACATTTCCTGGGCGGCACAAACCTAGCCACGAAGTGCACGGCGCACAGCGGAACACGCGGGCGCTAGGGGCCCCTGTGCTGCTCCGCGGCCGGGGCCACACTCGGAGCGCCTCGGCGATCAGGCCGGCGAGCGGGCCTGACATTCGCTTGACCAGGAAGTACGCCAGCAGCGCGTTGAGCAGCGCCAGGAGGCGTACCGCCCAGACGATGGCCGCTATGTCGCGTCCGAAGATAAGTATCAGAGCGCAGATCAGGGCAGGTAAACCGGGACCATGACCACCGTTGAAGGGAAGACCGTGCGTGGTATGGAGACCCCTGCCCAAGGCGAGCTCCGAGCCAGCATATAGGTAACGGATCGCGTCCTTTGCGACCGTCCAGTGGCTTCCGAACTGTACGAGCGACGGCACAGAGAGGACCACGTAAGCGGAATGACGATCGAATCCACCAATTCCAAAGGGGAGGACCCAAGGCCAGGCAACCAACGCTTCCAAGATCTACTCATCGGATCTATACGATCGTCACCCCTCTCGTGTCTGGGAGCCGAATGTCAGACAATGTTGAAGTGTGTTCGCCCCGTAACTCACTAGCTTCCAGTATGGTTCACGAGAGCTTAATAGCTGGAACGCGACCGCCCTGGTGGTGGCGAATTTCTCTCGACGAGCACAGGCTCTCATGCCTGCGGCACAATTCTAAGACAAACGCGGCCACCAAGACAGCAGGGGTGGTTCCTTCTGCCCCAAGCCGGGAGGCTAGTAGAGGGTGAGGTAGCCAGGCAACTTCTCTCACCATAATTCGCCACCGCTTCACCACGTCCTGGGCTTTTCACAGTGGGTTTCAGTGAATGTGACTCATGTCGGATGTTGCACTTTTGCGGTCTCGATGAGGGATTTGTCTGATTGACCGAAGTAACGTCGACCTGCGGGCAGGCCAGTATCGATGCAACCTGCTGTTAGAACCCCGTGTCGTGGTGAGCGACGCGCCGAGGGTAGTCTCGGCCTCCCATCAGTTGAAAGAAAGGTCTTGACGGTTGCACAATGGTCTAGCAACGAGGGGAGCAGCGCGGCAAGATAAGCAAGCGTTCGTTTCAGGGACTTGAGAGGAGGCCGATCTGAGCCCGGAGAGGAGAAAGGCTTCCGGATCCCTGTCTCCTATAACCACCTCGTCCTCTGCGAATTGGGTGGATCTGGCAGTCTTCCCACTCGTTGCAATCCTGTCGGTGGTGCCGCTCTCGTGGTTCGGACACCATCCGTGGACCGTCATCGGTTACGATGCCCCCCGCTACCTGTTAGCAGGCTCAGAACTCGTATCCGGTGGGGGACTCGACAGCCTCGCCGGCACGTCGAACTTCAATGGCGGTCACGGTCCCGTATTACCGGCCCTGATCGGCTTATTGATCCTCATTTTCGGGCGTGATACGGAGAGTTTGGTGTGGGCGGTACGCTTGATGGCGCTATTCAACCCGCTGCTCGCCTACTTCTTGACGAAGCGCCTCTCGGGCCCACTCGCTGGCCTCCTCGCCGCTGCGCTTATTATCCTCTTCGGCTTCGACGGGAAGTCTACATTCATGCTCAACATAGACGCCATCCTGCTGACTTTTTACCTGTTGGCGCTCTTGGCTTTGTTTGCGGCCGTCAAGAGAACCAATTCTTCCGCACTAGCTCTTCTCTCGGGACTGTTTCTGGGGATTTCTGTACTGACCAAGGAGACGGCCTTTGCCAACTTGCCTCTCGCCCTGCTCGCTGTTCTACTGCTCGACTGGGATTTGCGGAAAGCGCTCTGGCACTACCTGGCCACAGCTCTGGTGTGTCTGCCGTGGTGGATCTGGAGGTGGTCGTCCACTGGAGTAGTTTACTTGATCGACCGTCTGCCGTTCTCGTTGCAGCTTCCCATTTCGGTAGCGAGCGCGATCCTTCTTAGCCTTGCTATAGGAGCGTATACGTCCGGGATGGTGGAGCGCTTCTTGGCCGACGAGCGCCGACGCCGGTGGGTCGGCCGGTTTGTGGCGGCCACTTGGACTGTCTCGCTCTCCGTCCTGCTGCTTGCCACCGCAGGACCCGCGTTGACCGGAGTATCTCTTGAGAGCTTGAGACTGTACCTTGCTGGGCTCTTGACACCCACGATCGTCGTTGTGCCCCTGCTGCTGGTAATCGTCGGGTATGTAGCCTGGAAGCAAGCGCAACAGGGTGAATCGTGGACGCTCCTTGCGCAAGCGCTACTCTTTCAGATTCCCGTGTGTTTGCTCGTGGTGGTGGAGCAGTGGAGCCCGCGCCAGTATCTCATCCTCCAGGCGTTACTGTTCTGCGCCCTGGCCGCGCTCGTGGTGGAGGCCGGCAAGTCGGCCTTGCGGGGGCGTAGTGATCCCGCTCGGCTCGCGGGTACCATGGTCGCCGCTCCGTTGGTCATCCTGCTGCTGGCAGCTTCGGTGGGGAGGGTTCAAACCCTGCTCCCCGAGAACCCGGTTGGGGGGTTGTCCGAGCCACACGCGGTGGCGCCCCAGGCAACCCGGATGGTCGACTGGATGGCCGAGAGCGTGCCCGAAGGTGAGCATATCCTTGTCAATGTGGCACAGGGTAACTATCTCGCATACCTGGACGGAGGACGGCATGAGTGGACGTTTCTGCGGCTGGACCAAGACATTTGCGAGTCGAGACCGAACCTCCAGATGAGTTGCGATCCTGCCGAGAACGCCATCTCCAGGATTCCGAATGCCGCCATCTGGGTTCAGATGAAAGGGGAGTGTAGGGTCATCTCCTTGTCCATAACCAATCTGTTGGAGCAAGTGCCACGAACAGGATCCGGCTACATAATGATCACCGGTAATGCCAAATACCCCGGGTTCCTAAAGCTTTCATCTCTCTTGCAAGAGAGTGGCGCCTTCCAGGCCGTCCGCGTCGAAGGAAGATCGAGCGCCAAAGGCGTAGTGTTGCTTAAGAGGACCGGAAGGACGCCCAATGCCGTGCCTACGCTGATGAACAAGGACACGTTGATCGACCTGAAGCGCTGCGAGCAGGCGAAAGGTCGAGGGTATTCGAAATGGTTACGGTCCACGTTCCCCAATGGGGTCCGGGAAGCGACCGCGTCCGGCTAGAACCAATGTGCGATGCCCGACCTCAGATGTAGCGCGGTACTTACGCTGCATCCTTATCTCCGATGGGTCGGGTACCGAGAATGGCCGTCCGCCTTGAGATACTTACAGAATACCCTGTGACCGACCCACCTCCGGGCCAGCCATCGAGGATTGGATAGGGTCGGCCTCCTCGATTGACGACCATAACCACCCTCTGTCTCGGTGCCCCAGATTACGCCTTCTTGCCTACAGCGCGCCACCCCGCTCAACCCCATCGCAACACGCTGTGGACGCCCGCACGCTGTAGGAGCCTCGGCCGCCGCTCGCAGCGTACCGGGCTCGAGAGGTGAATACTCGCTGCAATAATACTGCGATCTCCTCTACGGACCGTTCTCGGCCACGCGACAGGCATCGCCAGCACATTTTTTCAGCGCTTCTAGGCGCGTAGACAAACCCTTAGGTGGTGTTGCGGCGTCGTAGAGGTTGGTGAGTTCGTAAGGGTCGCTGTTGAGGTCGTAAAGCTCCCGAGGACCGAGGGCGTACTCGATGTACTTTATTCCACCTCTGGTGCGGATGCCAAAGAACGAACGACCAGCGTACAAAGACTGAAGCTGGTCAGGGTGAGGGTTGCGACGCTCCAGTAAGATGGCGGTTCGCCAAGGGCTAGGCTGATTCTCTTTAAGGACGGGCCGTAACGAGCGGCCATCGACGTAGTTGGGCTTCCGTATGCCCGCCAGGTCTGTAAAGGTCGGGAAGAAGTCGGTGTTGAGAGTCAGCGCATCATTGGTCGAGCCTGCTCGTATGCCGGGACCGCGGATTAGGAGCGGCATATGGGTGCTCTGCTCGTAGGGCCATGCTTTTTCCTCCGGTATGCGATGTTCGCCCTCCTGCCAGCCGTTGTCCGAGGTGAATATCACGTACGTGTTCTTCATCGCGCCCGCGCCGCGAAGCTCGCTCATTACTCCATCCACCAGGTCGTCCAAGGCCTGCAAGGACTCGACGCGCCTGTCGTGTCGCTGGTCTATTTCCGCGATCTGATCAGTCCTAAGTCTCGGCCACCGTTGGACCCAAGGCGGTTTGTCCGAAACGTCCCCCTCGTTGAAGGAGTGCGACCGTGGTACGCGCTTCTCGCCGTCGAAGTCGTGTCGATCACGCGTTGCAGGGATAGCCGGTTCATGGGGGGTGATAGGCGCAACGTAGGCGAAGAATGGAGTGCCGCGCGTGAGACTCGCATCGATGAACTGTCGGGCCCGGCTCCTAAGTACGTCGGTCTGGTAGTTACGCTCACCAGTGCCGAAGTGCCTTAGTGTGCCATTGTCGTTCACATCGTAGTCGTAGTACTCGAAGGTGAATGTAGCGAACCAGACGTCCCAGCCCCGAGGCACGGCTGTACCCTTGTAGTGGTTGAGGTACTTGCCTAGGAGTGCGGTATCGTAGCCCGCGTTGTGGAGGCGCGTGGCGATGTTGTCCTCCTCGTTGCCTCGGCTGTGGTAGCCTTCCCATCCTCCATCGGGAGGAACGTTGGACCAGACCCCCGTATTGTGAGCGTACTGACCTCGCATAATGGTGGCCCGAGAAGGACAACACAAGGGGTTGGAGACGAAGGCGTTCTGGAAGCTCATGCCCCTATCCTGCAGGAGCGAACGCGTCTTCGGCATGTACTTGAGGTCGTCTTTTCGCATGTCGTCGGCCAGGATAAAGACGATGTTGGGCTTGGCGGGGTCGGCCTTGATGACCGCATGGTTATCATCACCGCAGGCTCCAGCCAATGGCACTACGGTCAAGGTCACAGAAGCCAGTAACAACACGAGCCTTGGATAAGCGCGGGCTCTTGATAACAACGTTCTCGTCACGAGGCTCTCTTCCCTGCCAGCCGACTGGCCAATAGTAACTTCAGGGGAGCGTAAAGCCGGTCACGGTAGTTGGCGCCACTCACGTTCTGAGCTTGACTGGGTCGGTGCTACCGAGTACGCGTCCGGAACCGTCTCTGGCCTGTACGGCAACGTAAGGAGCGGGGGTTAGCGCCACCATGGCCGTCTCGAACCCGTCTCGGGGGACCGACCCCAAGGACTCTGGTCGGTTCGGGCTAGGCCCCGCGAAGACCTCCCAGGTGGCGACCTCAGTGGCACCGTTCCAGCTAGCGTAGACTCTGACCTCCTCTTCGGAGGTGCGCTCTGCCGCAGCAGCGGGCCGATCGCTTGGCTGAGCGCTCCACGGGAAGCGGAAGGCCCGGTAGGACCTGTTTCCGGGCGGTAGCTTGGCGTCGAAAAGCAGCTTGCCATCCTTGCTGAACTCCGAGATGGCCAGGGCCCTGCCCCATCCCACGAACGCGTTGCCGTTCGGTAGTATCTGCAGGTTGCCGGCGGCATCGGCGCGCAGCCCGTCCGGGTGGGTGTACTCACGTACTAGCGAGGCCTTCATCTTCTGCTCGTCCAGCTCCAGTACGATACCACGGGACTCTTCTACTACCCTCGCGGAGCCGTTACGAAAGATTGTGGTGCCATTATCGAAGATGGAGATGGTGCCGTCGGGCTGGCGCCTGGCATCGTGCTGGAAGGCAAACCGGGTGCCTTCTCCCATTTCGAAGTCGCTCTTCTTGCCCCCGAGACGCCATATGAGCTCACCGCTCTCACGATCTATCTTGTAAACGGCCGAGGTCTTACGAGCCGATATCAGTAGATTGTTGTCGTGATCGACGTCTATGGAGTTGATGTGGACGTAATCCAGGCCGGGGTAGTCTTTGTCCTCGCCCGGCTTGCCGTAAGTCTCGTCGAGGCCCACGTGCTCCAGGCTGTGCCATTCGAAGAGCACCTCGCCGGTCTCGATGTCTAGTTCTTGTACGATTCCTTGCATCGCCACTCCGTTCTTGGGGCCGCCGAAGGGGGAGAGGTCCCGGGGCACGGCATCGTAGATCATGATCAGTGCTGTGTCCTGCGGGCTGATGAGGAACTCGTGGTGGTCACCGCTGTAGCCGTTGGCGGCTTTGAAT
>Ga0126314_10002015_pt1 | contig 10039 bp, 6 predicted proteins | sample Plot105B_FD_92535 | JGI IMG/M metagenome (GOLD analysis project Ga0126314, IMG submission 92535) | Serpentine soil microbial communities from UC McLaughlin Reserve, CA, USA - Plot105B | ecosystem: Environmental > Terrestrial > Soil > Grasslands | place: USA: UC McLaughlin Reserve, Lake County... | reverse complement strand
TGGCCGCCAGCAGCACGAACGCACCCTGCAGCACGGGGAAATCGAGCTGGCCAACCGCTTCGTAGATGGCGCGGCCGACGCCGGGATAGGCGTAGATGGTTTCGGTGAGCACAGCGCCGCCGACAAGAAACCCGATCTGGAGACCGATGAGCGTCGTGGTGGGCAGGAGCGCATTACGCAGGGCGTGCTTCCAGATCACCTTGTTTTCGCGCGTACCCTTGGCACGCGCGAGATCGCAATATTCCTCGCCCAGAGCTTCGATCAGTGTAGCGCGCAGGGTCAGCACGTAGGAAGCGAGTTGCGCCAGAACCAGAGTGAAACTCGGCAGGATCAGGTGATGCAGGACTGAGAGATAATAGGAAAATCCGGTCAGGCCGGATTTGACGGCGCCGCCTATGGGGAACCAGCCCAGCATGAGGCCGAGTGTGTAGAGCAGCAAAATGCCGAGGGAGGGCACGAAGAGCGATTGCCCGACGACGCCGGTTATCTGGACGACCTGATCGACCCAGCCGCGGGCCCGGGTGGCCGCCAGCACGCCGAGCGGCACGCCGAAGATTACCGTGAGCAGGAGGGCCGATCCGGTGAGAAGGAGCGTCCAGGGGAGACGCTCCATCAAGACTTGGCTCACCGGCTGACTGCGCAGGAACGAGATGCCCAGATTGCCCTGAACGAGCTCGCGCAGGTAGGCGAAATACTGGACCGCCAGGGGGCGGTCCAGACCGTACAGCTCCAGCTGCGTCTGGCGGATTTCTTCCGTCATGCCCGGGCCGGCGACAGCCAGCACCGGGTCACCCGGCAAGAGCCGGACGAGGAAGAAGGTAACCGTCACGGCGAACCAGAAGGTCACCAATCCGCGTATCAGTCGCTGCAGGAAATAGCCGGTGAGATGCACGTTTTCAGGTCTCTAGGGGTCAGTTCTTGGGCTTGACCGAGGCCAGCGACAGCGGATTGACCAGCGAGAGCAGGTCAGAGGGCTGGACCACGAAACCGTCCCACTTGTCGCTGTTATAGGCGAACTGGAAGGTCTGGTAGTAAAGCACGTTGTCGTAGACCTTTTCCGAGATCAGCTTGGCGGCGGCCTGGACCGGCGCCTTCACAGCTTCGGGCGTCGTTGCAGCCTGGGCTTCGTCGATCAGCTTTTCCAGATCCGGATCGGAGATCGAGGCATAGTTGATGAAGCCGTCGGTGCGGTAGGCAAGGCCGAGATAGGCGGCAGGTTCTTCCATCACCGCCCAGTTGCCGGCATAGATGTCGAAATCCTTCTCGCGGCCACGGGCCAGGTACGTATTGCGCTCAAGACCGGTCAGGTTGATCTTGATGCCGGCCTTGGTGGCGCCGTCCTTCATGATCTGGGCCCAGTTGGCGATATCGGCGGCGCTCTGTTCGTAAAGGAGGTCGAATTCGATGCCGTCGAAGAAGCCGTCACCATCGGCGTCGGCATAGCCGGCGTCGGTCAGGATCGTTTTGGAAAGTTCGGGATCGAAGGCGTATTCCTTGGCTTCCGGGTCAGCCCAGTAGCTGAGAACCGGCGAGATGGCCGAGGAATTAGTCGAGGTTGCAAGACCCTGCATGGCGATGGCGCGGATCGCCTCGTAGTCGACCGCATGAGCCAGGGCCTGGCGCACTTCGAGCTTGGAGAGCACCTCGTCGTTCATGTTGTAGAGAACATGCGACCAGCCCAGCGACGGGGCCTGGGCGATGGTGATGCCCGGCTGACCCTGAAGCGTGCGGGCGATGGGGGCCGGCAGCGAATTGGCGATGAGGTCGAGGTCACCGGCGCGGAGCGCCAGGGCCTGGGCGTTCACATCGGGGAAGACGCGGAATTCGACTTCATCGACAGTTGCCTTGCCCGCGTCCACCAGTGGGTAGTTGTCGACGGCGGTCAGGACATAATTCTGGCCGGCATTGACCTCGGTGAGGATGAACGGACCTGCGCTGACCCAATCCTTGTCATTGGCGAAGGCCGCGACCTGCCCGACATCGGGGAAGGCGTGCTTCGGCACGATCGGCATCCAGAAGCCGATATTGGTCAGGAACGTCGAGTCCGGACGGCTCAGCGTGAATTCGACGCGGGTCGGGGAGACTGCCGTGGCGCTGACGAAGGACGGCACCAGACCTGCCGTCACGCCGATCTTCTCGGTGGTCACGGCGGTGATGGTGAAGACGATGTCATCGGCCGTGAAGGGCGTGCCGTCATTCCAGGTCATGTCGCCGCGGATATCCATCCAGGCGGTCAGGCCGTCCTCGGAATAACCCCAATCGGTGGCGACAAAGGGGTCCTTGGAGCCCTGGTCCGTCATCTGCATCAGACGCGGATACATCAGGTTCGTGACCCAGGTATCCGAGCGGCTGTTGCCGACAAGTGGGTTGAAATTGATGACATCGGCGGTGGTGCCGATGACGATGCGGGTGGCCGCGTCCTGCGAGAGTGCAGGGCTGAGGCTGGCCATCCCCATGGCCATCACGACGCCGCCCATGAGGACGGAACGACGGGTCAGAGCATTCCTAACATTGCGGATCATCATGGTCTCGCTGTTCAATTGGCACCCAAGTGTTGCGATGCGGCCGAAGCCGTGTCAAGGATTGTCGTACAATTCTTGAGCGAGGTAGTGTCACTGATGACGAAACAGGCAGACGAGCGCCCCGTGCTGTCGGTATCAGGGCTCGATGTCAGCTTCCGCACCATGCGCGGCGACGTGAAGGCAGTCAGCGACGTGTCTCTCGACCTCAAGCGGGGAGAAGTGCTAGCACTGGTTGGAGAATCTGGTTCGGGAAAATCGGTTTCGACGCGCGCCGTCATGGGCATCGTGCGCGGCAATGCGACCATCAATGCCCGGCGCATGGACCTGGCGGGGCATGACCTGCTAACGGCCGACGAGGAGCAAAAGCGCAAGCTGCGCGGCCCTGTGATCAGCCTCGTCTTCCAGGATGCGCTCTCGGCGCTGAACCCGGTCTTGTCGATCGGTGACCAGTTGGGGGAGCTCTACCGCACCCATCTCAACGCCTCGAAAAAGGAGGCGCGAGAGCGCTCGATCGAGCTGCTGCGCGCGGTGCATATCGCTTCGGCCGACAAGCGCATCGACGACTATCCGCACCAGTTCTCCGGCGGCATGCGGCAGCGTATCCTGATCGCCTCGGCCATCGCGCTGAAGCCCGAAGTGCTGATCGCGGACGAGCCGACGACTGCGCTCGACGTGACGGTGCAGGCCCAGATTTTGGATCTTTTGGACGAGTTGCGCGACGAGTTGGGCATGGCGATCCTCCTCATCACCCACGACCTCGGCGTCGTTGCGCGCATGGCTGAGCGCGTGGCCGTGATGTATGCCGGGCGCCTCGTCGAAACTGGCTCTGTCGACGATATTTTCCGAGCGCCGGCCCATCCCTATACGGCGGCGCTGATGGCTTCGGCGCCACGGATCGAGACGGTGGAAAAGCTCGAACCGATCAAAGGTTCGCCACCCAATCTGATTGCGCCGCCACCCGGCTGCGCCTTCAATCCGCGCTGCACGTATCGGGGCGAACTGTGCACAAAGGTCCGCCCGGAGCTTGTCAGCGATTTCCCGGGCCGCAGCCGCGCCTGTCACTATCCGCTCGTGGAGACCGCCCATGTCGGCTGAACCGATCCTTGAAGCCCGTGGCCTGTCCAAGACGTTTCGCGCCGGCGGGGCGGTGTTCGGCAAGCCGTTTCATGCGGTCAAGGATGTGAGCCTTGCCATCATGCCCGGCGAAACCCTGGCGGTGGTGGGCGAATCCGGCTGTGGCAAGTCCACGCTGGCGCGCATGCTGGTGGGGCTCGAAACACCAGATGAAGGCGAAATCCTCTTCCGTGGTGCCCCGATCCGACGCGATCGCGCGTTGCGCCGGCAGGTGCAGATGGTGTTCCAGGACCCCTATCTCTCGCTCAATCCGCGCCGCACCGTGCTCGATATCGTGGCGGAGCCGCTCGATGTTCATGGGCTCGCCAAGGGTGCTGCGCGCGCCGCACGGGTCGAAGAACTTCTGACGGCAGTGGGTCTTGATCCCGCCGCATCGAGCCGTTTTCCACATGAATTTTCAGGCGGCCAGCGCCAGCGCATCGGTATTGCTCGCGCCCTGGCGGCCGAACCCTCGGTTCTGGTCTGCGACGAGCCGGTTTCGGCGCTGGACGTGTCGGTTCAGGCGCAGGTCGTGAACCTTCTGATCGACCTCCAGAAGCGACTCGGTATCGCCATCATCTTCATCGCTCACGATCTTGCCGTGGTGCGGGCCATCTCGCATCGGGTGATGGTGATGTATCTCGGCCGGGCGATCGAAGAGGGTGGCGCCGATCAGGTTCTGGTAACGCCCAACCATCCCTATACGGTGGCCCTGCGTAGCTCTGCGCTGGAACCCGATCCGGCGCGAGCACGGCTGGCGCGCGGCAAGGCGACCCGAGGTGAGCCACCCAATCCGGTCAACCCGCCGCCGGGCTGCCGCTTCAACCCGCGTTGCCCACGGGTAACGGATGAATGCCGCAAGCAGGAACCGCAAATGAAGCGTCATACCGATGCTGCGGGCGTCAGCGGCGTCGCCTGCTATCACCCCGTGCGCGACGTGGAGAGCCTCAGCGCTTGAAAAGATAGGGCGGCCGGAGTGATCCAGCCGCCTTGTCATGGCGAGAGTGCGTCAGACGCGCCCGAGCCGATCGAGAAGAGCCGCGCCGGTGCGGATGCCTTTGAGGAACAGGTCGATTTCCATGTTCTCGTTGGTCGCGTGGTCGGCTTCGTCCGAATTGGCATAGGGCATGACGAAAGCCGGCACGCCGAGAACTTTGGTGAAGACGTAATCGGGCAGGCTGCCGCCGGCCGATGGGTAGACCAGTGGCTGCTCGTCGCGGGCTTCGACAATGGCTTCCTGGATCAGCTTGCCCCAGGGGTCATCCAGCGGGGTGCGCGAGGGCAGCATCGAGCCATAGGTGATCACTTCCACCTCGGGCGCATGCTTGGCGACATGCGCCTTTACGCAGGCATAGATGTGTTCGGCCGTCATGGCTTCGACGAGGCGGATATCGCATTTGGCGACGGCCTCGCAGGGCAGCACGGACTTGGTGCCCGGCCCGCCATAGCCACCGTGCAGGCCATTGATGGTCAGCGTCGGGTGGAACATCAGGCGGTCCCAGAACGGACGGTCGGCCGGCTCGTCGAGGCGGCTCAGGCCCATATCGGCCATGTAGCTCGGTAGATCGAGCGGCAACGCCTTGGTGGCGGCGATGTCGGCTTCGGTGGGCGGAATGATCTGGTCGTGCAGGCCCTCGATGGTGATGCGGCCATCCGGCGACTTCATGGTCGAGAGCAGGTGCACCAGCGTCCAGATGGCATTGGGCATCACCCCGCCATAATTGCCCGAATGGGCATCGCGGGCGGCAGTGCGAACGCGCAGCTCGAACGATGTCATGCCGCGCACGCCATAGGTCAGCGTCGAGTTTCCGGACTCGTGCAGGGGGCCGTCGGCGGTGACCACGAAATCGGCCTTGAGCTGATCCTTGTGGTCCCTGACGAAGTCGGCGATCTGCGGCGAACCGATCTCCTCCTCACCCTCGAGGAGGAAAATGACATTGCAGGGCAGGGTGCCATGCACTTTCAGATGCGCCTCGATGGCCATGATCTGGGCAAAGTGCTGGCCCTTGTTGTCGCCGACGCCGCGGGCATAGATGCGCCCGTTGCGAATGGTCGGCTCGAAGGGTGGGCTTTCCCACAATTCCAGCGGATCGGGCGGCTGTACGTCATAGTGGCCGTAGAGCAGCACGGTGGGTTTTGCCGGGTCGACCGTGTAGCGGGCGAGGACGAAGGGATGGCCCTTGGTCGGGATCGCTTCGACTTCCATGCCCAGCGCGCCCAGCATCTTTACGAGAAGTTCCGAGACTTCGCGGATGCCGATATTGTGAGCGCTGATCGAGGGGTTGCGTACATAGTCGATCAGGCGGGCAATATAGTCGTCGTGCCGGGCTTCGATATGGGCAAAGACCGGGCTCAGCGTGGACGAGGTCATGCTGCTTCCTTGGTGAGGATGATGCCGCCCGAGGCATGCACCTTACCCTGCCAGCCAGCTGGCACAAAAGTGGTGGTATCGAGCTGGGTGAGAATGACCGGCCCGGCAAAGGTTGCGCCTGCGCCGAGCTTGGCGCGATCGATCACCGGAACCTGCTGGCTTCGACCATCGATACTGACGGCGGTGTGCTCGTCCGGCTCCGGCGTTTCGCCGGGGGCGAGATCGACGGCCGGTTGCACGGCGGCAAGGCCCGTCGCATGGACGCGTAGGGTGACGAGCTCGATCGGCGCGCCAAGATTGAAGCCATAGAGCGCCTTGTGGGCGGCCTGGAAATTGGCTTCCACCTGTGCGCGGTCATCGACATAGGCAACGGCGATTTCGCCGCCTTGGCCGGCATAGCGCATCAGCGCTACCCGTTCGATGACGCGCATTTCGGAGGCGACGTCTTCTTCATTGAGCCAGGCGGTCGCCTGCTCTTCGAGTTCGCTGATGATCGGCTCGGTCGTCGCGGGGTCCATGGCACCGGGAATGGCCATGGCGCGCGAGAATTCCGACTTGAGATCGGCTGCGAGCAAGCCATCGGCGCAGAGGACGCCTGGGGCAGGGGTGATCAGCACGCTCTTGATGCCAAGAAGATCGGCAAGCGCGCAGCCATGCAACGGGCCGGCGCCACCAAAGGGCACGAGCGTAAAATTGCGTGGGTCGTGGCCGCGTTCGACCGATACCACGCGCATGGCGCCAACCATGTGGTTGTCGACAATGGCGAGAATGCCGCGTGCGGCAGTTTCAAGATCAAGGCCAAGGGGCGCGGCGATGCTCATGACCGCCTTGCGGGCTGCCTCGATGTCGAGGACCATGCGGCCACCGAGGAGGCGGGCGGGAAGCTGGCCGAGAGCGACATGGGCGTCGGTCACGGTCGGCTCGGTGCCGCCACTGGCATAGCAGGCCGGACCCGGACGGGCGCCAGCGCTTTCCGGACCGACGGTCAAGCCGCCATCCTTGATGCGCGCGAGTGAACCGCCACCGGCGCCGATGGTGATCATGTCGACCATGGGCAGGGCCAGTGGCCATTCGCCCACCGAACCATGCTGGGTAAGGCCGATCCGTCCGCCCTTGATCAGGCAGATGTCAGCCGAGGTGCCGCCGATATCGACGGTGATGATGTCTTCAATGCCGCACGCGGCAGCCGCCGCGCGAGCGCCGACGACGCCGGCAGCGGGACCGGAGAGAGCCGTCAGCGCGGGGGCAATGCGAATTTTGGGGGCGCCGGCAACGCCGCCGTTCGATTGCATCAGCATCAGCGGAGGGGTGGCGCCTTCGTCTTCGAGGCGCTTTTCCAGTCTGGCGACATAGGAGGTGACGCCCGGCATGACGGTGGCGTTGAGAACGGTGGTCAAGCTGCGCTCGTATTCGCGGACCACCGGCAGCACGTCGCTGGACACGGTGATGGCAAGATCGGGGAGCTCTTCGCGCAGGATTTCGGCGACGCGCCGCTCATGCGCCGGATTGGCATAGGCGTGGATCAAACAAATCGCGACGGCTTCGACATCCATCCCGCGAATGCGCATGGCGGCTGCGCGGACGGTTGCTTCATCCAGCGCTTCGAGCACAGCGCCGCCGGCGGCGACGCGCTCGTCGACTTCGAGAATGCGGCTGGCCGGAACCGGGGGCACCGGCTTGATCCAGGTATAGAGATTTGCCTTGCGCGGAATGTCCTGCCGGCCGATCGCCAGCACGTGGCGGAAGCCGCGCGTGGTGACGAGTGCCGTGCGCGCCCCCTTGCCCTCGAGGATCATGTTTGTCGCAACGGTCGTGCCGTGCAGCACCTGATCGAGATCGGTTGCCGAAGCGCCGGCCTGCTGCAGGGCAAGGCGGATGCCATTGAGAAACGCTTCCGACGGATCGGACGGGATGGACGGCGTCTTGGCGCGCCAGGAGCGGCCGGTGCCATCGACCAGCGCGACGTCGGTAAAGGTGCCACCGATATCAACGGCAACGGCGAGATTGGTTGGGCTATTTTCCGTGGCCATATCAGGCAAGCTCATCGAGGTAGGTATTGCGGTGGAAGGGTTTTGTGGCCGGGCGGTCGGCGCGGAGCCTCGCCGTCGCATCGGCATCGAACTGCTCGTCAGCGATGACGACGCCATAGAAGGTCCGGGCGGCGTCTGCGGTGACGAAACCGCCGCGGACGTCTTCGAGCACGCTTTCTGCGGGACGATCATAGGGATGGCCCATGCCGCCACCGCCACCCGTGCGAATGCGCAGGATGTCACCCTTCTTGAGGGACGTGCCGTCGGAAAGCGGCGGGATCTGGCGCTCCTCCGGCGTGCCCGGATTGACGACGATCGAGCCGCCGCCGCCGGACATGCCGCCGGCATAGCCCCAAGGCGGATTCTTGACGCCATCGATGCGGATGGCGAGGAGGGCCTCGTCGGCCAGGATTTCGTATTCGCGGATGATGCCGGTGCCGCCGCGGAAGCGGCCAGGGCCGCCGGAATCGGGCACGACGCCGTACTGGCGCAGGCGGATAGGATAGCCGCCTTCGAGGAATTCAACAGGGTAGTTTTCCTGCGCCACGAAATAGACAGCGTCGATGCCGTCGGCAAAGTCACGGGCGCCATAGCCGACGCCGATGCCATCGGCGAGGAGGAAGGGCTTGGGCGTGCCAGTTTCCTTCCCGAACGTGCCGCGCATGATGGTGACGACATAGGCCGAATGCGCCGCCGGGGCGCCGCCCTTGCCGCGGTTGACGAGGCCGTTGAGCACGGCGAGCATGCGCATCATGGTCAGGCCACGCATGCCGAGCGGCGCGGGAAAGCGCGGCTGGACGATGGAGCCTTCGCGCAGGCGCACCTCGTCAATGGCGAGCGGCCCGCCGGCATTGACCACCTGCGAGGGGTCGCCGCCGAGGAAGTAAAGCCCCAGCGCCATGCCGGGCACGCCCTTGTTCATGATCAGATTGACCGGGCCGGGGGCCTGGTCGTCGCTTTCGGTCGCATCGAAAATGAAGCGATCCTCGCCATTGGCGCCCTTTTCGCGGGTAATGGCGAAACGCAGGCTGAACGGGCCATTGCCATGGCCGTCGCTGTCGATCTGGTCGGAGAACTTGTAGGTGCCGTAGTCAAAGGTTTCGGCAAGGCGACGGCGCACCAGGGTGCGGGTGCGGTCGAGCAATTGGGCGAGCGCGTCCGAGACGGTATCGGCGCCATGGCGGGCGACGACTTCGGCTACGCGGGTGACGCCGAGCTTGACCGAGGCCATCAGGGCGGACATGTCGCCTTCGCTCTGGGCGGGGAAGCGCGAATTGCGATGGAAGATGGCCAGCGCCATTTCGTTGACCACGCCGGCATCGACGAGCTTAGTCGGCGGAATGATGATGCCTTCCTGGTAGATGGACGTGGCATCGGGGCTGATCGAACCGGGGTGCAGCCCGCCGATATCGGCGAAATGGGCCCAGCTCATCACGAACGCGCACAGGCGGTCGCCATGGAAAACGGGGGCGAGCAGCACCTGGTCGTTCGAGTGCGTCACCGCGCCCTTCGAGCCATAGCAGTCGTTATACCAGTAGAGATCACCCGGCTTCATCGTCTCGCGCGGGAAATGCTCGAAGACTGGCGAGGTCAGGTCGCCGAAGATCGGCACCATCGATCCCACGGCCATGACGCCGCGCTCGTCGAACAGGGCAGTATAGAAGTCCTTCTTTTCGCGGATGAAGGCGGAGATGGCGGTGCGCTCGATCAGGGCTTCCATCTCGCGCTGGGTTGCCATGATCGCCCCGCGGATGATTTCCAGCGTCACCGGATCGCAAAGGGGGGCAGTGTCCGGCGCCAAGGCCGGCATGGCGGATGAGAGCGGTGTCATCAAAAGCCTTCCAGAGAAAAGAGAATTGAGAGTGTCGGGGTGTCAAGAGCGTGCAGCACTAAGCATCCCGGTCCATATGGCGGAGCACGGCGTCGGCGGAGCGGCGCACATAGATCCGGGTTGCGCGCTCGGCGGCGGCAATATCGCGCGCGGTGATGCCGGCAATGATGGC
>Ga0126314_10002014_pt1 | contig 10040 bp, 9 predicted proteins | sample Plot105B_FD_92535 | JGI IMG/M metagenome (GOLD analysis project Ga0126314, IMG submission 92535) | Serpentine soil microbial communities from UC McLaughlin Reserve, CA, USA - Plot105B | ecosystem: Environmental > Terrestrial > Soil > Grasslands | place: USA: UC McLaughlin Reserve, Lake County... | reverse complement strand
GGCGTGCGGGTGGTCAGCGCCGGCCCGCGAATGCAGCTGTACGCCGAGGGGGGGCGGCGCCGCATCCTGCCACCGCTCGTGTTCGGCGCCGGTGTGCTGTGGCATCTGCTCCGCCACGGAGGGCGCTACGACGTGGTCCATACCGCGTCGTTCCCGTACTTCAGCCTGCTCGCGGCCGGAATCACGAGGCCGCTGCAGCGCTTCCGCCTGGTGGTCGATTGGCATGAGCTGTGGAGCCGCGACTACTGGCTCGAGTACCTGGGAGCCGTCGGCGGCCGCATCGGCGCGGCGGTGCAGGCGCTCTGCCTGCGCGTGCCGCAGCGAGCGTTCTGCTTCTCGCAGCTGCACGCGAGACGGCTGCGCGAGGCACCCGTGAACGGCGAGCTCACCGTGCTCGAGGGCGAGTACGCCGGGCCGCTCGAGCCTCGGGAGCCGGCGCCGGCCGAGCCGGTCGTCGTCTTCGCCGGGCGTCACATACCCGAGAAGCGCGTGCCTTCATTGGTGCCCGCGCTCGCCCTTGCGCGCAAGCGGATTCCGGACCTGCGCGGGGAGATCTACGGCGACGGCCCTGAGCGAGAGGAGGTTCTGCGCCTGCGCTCCCGGCACGGCCTCGACGGCGCGCTCGAGGTGCCCGGATTCGTGGCGGTCGAACGGGTCGAGCAGGCGCTCGCCCATGCCCTCTGCATGGTGCTCCCCTCGAGGCGCGAGGGCTACGGGATGGTCGTGGTGGAGGCTGCCGCGCTCGGCACGCCGAGCGTCGTGGTCGCGGATCCCGACAACGCCGCCACCGATCTCGTGAGCAAGGGCGAGAACGGCTACGTGGCGGCGTCGGCCGCGCCCGAGCAGCTCGCCGAGGCGATCGAGCGCGTGCATGCCGAGGGCCAGGCGCTGCGCGAGCGGACGGCGGCGTGGTTTGCCGCGAACGCGCAGCGTCTGTCACTCGCCGCCTCGCTGGAGAAGGTGCTCGACAGCTACCGAGCGGCCAGCGCGCGGCGATAGCTCGCGACCGTAAGCTCGGCCGCGCGCTCCCAGGTGAAGCCGGCCGCGCGCTCCCGTCCTGCCATGTGCAGGCGGTCGCGCAGCTGCGCGTCGCCCAGCAACGCCTCGATCGCGGTGGCGATCGCCTGCTCGTCCTCCGGATCGAACGTGAGCGCGGCGTCGCCGGCAACCTCGGCTAGGCTCGCGCGGCCGGACGTGGCCACCGGGATGCCACGCGCCATCGCCTCCAGAACGGGTAGGCCGAAGCCCTCGTACAGGGAGGGGAACACGAAGCAGGTGGCCGCGGCGTACAGGTCGTCCAGCTCGCTGCGCGACAGCCAGCCATCGAAGCGCAGGTGGCCGGTCACCCCGAGCGACTCCGCGAGCTCGCGCAACTCCGACTCGTGTGGCGTGGGGTAGCCCGGCAGCGCGAGCAAGGGTCGCCGCTCCGCGGGAATGCGCGCGAGAGCGCCGATCAGGCGCGCGAGGTTCTTGTGCGGCCGCTTGGCCGACACGCTCAGCACGAGCGGCCGCTCCCCCAGTCCGAGACGGGCTCTCGCGGCGCCCGCATCGCCGCCCTCCCCCGGCGCCTGGCCGATGCCCTCGGGCACCACGTCCACGAGCTCGTCACGGGCGCCGGTGAAGCGCAGCAGGTCGCCGCGCGTGGCCGCGCTGGGCACGATCACCCGGTGAGCGCCGCGGACGGCCAGCGGCACGAGCATTCGCATGCCAAGCGCGCGCAGCCCGAAATGGGCCTCCGGCTGTACCCGGTAGTGCAGGTCGTGAACGGTCACCACCCGCGCAAAGCCGCCGGTGGCGGGGCCCGTCGACGCGAGGCTGTGGACCAGCTCGACCCGAGCGCGCCGCGCCAGCCGCAGGGCGTGAAGCTGGTCCCCGGCCACCCACTGCGCTCGCCTCCGCGGGTCGACCCCCGCGGCAGCGATCGGGGCGAGCTCTCGCCATTCGGCATCGGCCAGCCGGTTCACGAACAGGGTCAGGTGAACGTCATCCCGCCGAGCGAGCGCGCGCACGAGCTCGCGCGCGTAGACCTCCAGCCCGCCCATCTCGCCGGGCGCCAGGAACAGCAGGTTGACCCCCACGTGCACGGGCGGCCACACTAGTGCGTCCCTAGGCTTCGCCCGCGTGAGCGCCCCCGTCCAGAGCGTCGCCCTGAACGCGATGTTCCTCGCGCCCGGTGACTCCGGCGGGCCGGAGACGTACCTGCGAGAGCTGGTGCGAGCCCTCGCGGCCGAGTACCCCAGCCTGCGACTCACCGTTTTGACGACCGGGGCGGGCAGCAGGGCACTCGTGGCGGACGGCTTCGGGGAGCTGGCGGATGTGCGCGCGCTTCCCGCAGAGGAGTACCGGCGCGTGAGACGCCAGTTCGCCGAGCAGCTGCTCGTCCAGGTGCACGCCCGCCGGTCGCGTTCGAGCCTCCTCCACAGCCTTGCCAGCACCGGCCCGATCCGGACGCCCGGGCTCGCCTCGGTGGTCACGCTCCACGACGTGACCTTCATGCGGATGCCGACCTTCGGCCGGGTGACCAGCTGGGGCATGACCCAGGTGGTCAAGCGTGCGGCGCGCGATGCCGACTCGCTGATCGCCGTCTCCAGGGCTGCCCGAGACGAGATCTGCGCGGCGCTCGGGCTCGATCCCGGCGCGTTCACGGTCGTCCCTCATGGCATGGGGCCGGTCCCGCACGCGGCGCCGGCGCCTGAGCCGGCCTTCCGGGAGCGGATCGGGGTTGCCGAGGGGCGCGTGGCCGTCTGCGTGGCGGCGCTTCGACCGCACAAGAACCAGGAGCTGCTGATCCGCGCTCTGCCCGAGCTGCCCGCGGACGTGACCGTGGTGCTCGCGGGCCGTCACGAGGAGTACGCCGAGCGGCTGCGCGAGCTGGCATCGGCGCTGGGCGTGGATGGTCGCGTGCGCCTGACCGGCTACCTCTCCGACGCCGAGCTCGAGCGACTCTGGTTGCTCGCCTCATGCGCGGCTTTCCCGACGCGCGCCGAGGGGTTCGGGCTTCCCGTCCTGGAGGCGATGGCGCGCGGCGTGCCGGTCGCGTGCTCGGACATCCCTGTGCTGCGCGAGGTCGCTGGTGAGGTCCCGCGCTACTTCGACCCCACGGATTCGAGCGCGGCCGCGGCGGCGGTGACCGCCGCGCTGGGAGACGCCGAACGCGCTCGGATGGGAGTGGCGCGAGCCGCTGATTTCTCCTGGGCTGAGGCGGCGCGCGGCACGATGGAGGCCTACGAGCGGGCGCTCAGCTCCGCGCGAACGTAGCCTTTCGGCCTCGTGAGCTATTTCGCCTGGCATGAGGAACCCGGCTACTGGCGCGACGTGACGCGCCACTTCCCAGCGAACGCGCGCCTTCTCGACGTGGGATGCGGCGGCGCGTGGCTCGGGGACCACTTCAACGACTACACCGGCATCGACGTATCGCCGGAGGCCGTCGAGGCGGCGCGCTCACGCGGGCGGCAGGTATTGCTCGTCAACGGTGAGGAGCCGCTTCCCTTCGAGGAGGCCAACTTCGACGGCGTGGTGCTGAAGGACGTGCTCGAGCACGTGACCAACCCGGTTCAGCTCGTGCGCGAGGTTCGACGCGTGCTGCGGCCGGACGGCCGCGTCTTCGCGTCGTCACCGGACGCCCAGCGCTGGGTGTGGGACGACTACACCCATCGCCGGCCGTTCACGCGCAAGAGCTTCCGCAAGCTCTTCGAGGATCAGGGCCTGCAGGTGGAGCGGCTCGGCTACGAGTCCGTGATGCCGGGGAGCGGGATCGTGTCCGGCTGGACCAAGCGCAACCGGAGGCCGCGGCTGCTGGCCGCTCTCGCATGGCTTCCGGTGGTCCGGCGCAACGTCTGGCTCGTCGCGCGCCGCCCGGGGTAGCGATGCGATTCCTGCTGGACCCGCCCAGCGGTCCGGTGAGTGAGTGGGACCCGCACGACCCGCCCGCCGACCTTCGAGCCGACGCGTGGTACTGGAGCGAGGCCTTCCGCGAGCTGCCGCGCGATGACGGCTCCACCGTGGTGCTCACCTGGTCGATAGGCGAGCTGCCGGTCGACGGCCCGGGCGTGGTGGCCGTCGTGCTCGCGGACGAGGGCTCGCGGCGGCCCGCGTACGCGCCGCGGATCGGCGCGCTGTTCAAGTGCTACGGCGACCGCCCGCGCTTCAGCCGTCCCGTGCCGAGCAGGCTCGGGCTCGCGGTCTGGCTGCAGGAGCTGCGGCGCCGCACCGAGGCCGTGCGCGACCCTCGCGGCGGGCCTCCGGCCCACCCGGTGCCGCTTGGCCTCGTGCGTCCGCTCAAGGTGGATGTTCGCCCGATGCGCGAGCGCGAGATCGACGTGGCGTTCATGGGAAGCGTGGAGGAGGACCACAGGCGCCTGCCGAGCGCGAAGTCCATCTCGCGTCGCGCGATGCTGGCCGCGCTGCCGGCCGGGGCGCACGTCCGCGCGACCCCCAGCTTCGGAGCGTCGCTCGAAGCCGGCGCGGACGCGTACGCCGACGAGCTCGGCCGGACCAGGCTGCTGCTCGCTCCGCGCGGCGGCTCCGTGGAGACCTTTCGCTTCTGCGAGGGCATGCTCGCCGGCTGCGTCGTCGTGACCGAGCCGCTGCCGCCGTTCCCGTTCTACACCGGCTCACCGGCCGTCGTCGTGCGAGATTGGCGGAGGCTCCCCGGCCTGGTCGACGAGCTGCTCAGCGATCCGGACGCTCTACAGCTGCGCCAGGACGCTGCGCTTCGATGGTGGGAGGAGCAGCTGTCGCCGCGCGCGGTCGGCCGCTACATGGCCAGGCGCCTGAAGAGCACGTCGGTAGGGGTCAGCCGCTCCACCGCCTCGTAGCGACCGCGGAGAGCGGCCTCCACACGCGCCTGCGCCTCATCGTGGAGCACCTCGATCAGGGCGAAGCGAGGCGCGTGACGATCGAGGTCGAGGCCGCCCAGCACCTCGTCCTCGTAGCCCTCGACGTCGAGCACGAGCAGGTCGATGCGCGCCGGATCCACCTCGTCGAGCACGGAGCTGAGCGTCCTGCCCGGCACCTGCACGTCATACGTGCGCTCTCCCTGTGAGCGCAGACCGGCCTCGACGTGCTCGTAGGGCAGCGCCCCGGCGACGATCGATTGCAGGTTCGAGTAATGCATGGTCACGAGCTCGCCCTCCGCCTGCGGAGCAACGAGGGCGCAGTTCACGACCCGCGAGCGCGGCCGGTGGCGGACGCAGGCGCGACAGAGCGCCGGAATGCCCTCCACGAGCACCCCGGTCCAGCCCCGCGCACGCTCGAGGTAGTACGTGTTCGAGAAGTTCACGCCGTCGTTCGCGCCGGCCTCCACGAAGAAGCCACCGTCCAGGTCGAGGTAGCGCTCCAGCTTCTCGTCGATCCGGTGCGCCCCGGTGCGCGAGAAGCGGTACGAGCCCACGCTCTCGAACGTGCGCCGGCGCGCGTGTCCGAGCATTCTGATCAGGCTCTGAGCCGTCGGCACGTCTGCGAATGGTGCCGCACGGCCGCTGATACGGTGCTTCGCCCCATGGAGCGGGTGAAGCTGAACCTCGGCTCCGGCACGGACATCCGCCCGGACCACGTGAACCTCGACATCGCCCCGCTCGCGGGCGTCGACGTGGTCCACGACCTGTCGGACCTGCCGCTGCCGTTCGAGAGCGGGTCCTTCGAGGAGGTGCTCTGCAAGGACGTGCTCGAGCACCTCGACTACGTGCCGATCCTGCGCGAGCTGCACCGGGTTCTCCGGCCCGGTGGCCGGCTGATGGTGGAGGCACCGCACTTCACCTCCCCGGCGGTCTACATAGACCCCACCCACCGCACGGCCTTCTCGGTGGAGACGCTCGGCTTCTTCTGCCGCGAGGGCAGCTTCGCCTCGCGCTCGTACTACTTCGACTTCCAGTTCGAGCGCGTCGAGTCCGCGCGCATCGTGTTCCACCGCTACCGCTGGCAGCCGTGGAACTACCTCGTGGAGCCGCTCGTGAACTCCTCGCCCGGCATGCAGCGCTTCTACGAGGAGACCGCTCTGAGTCGCCTGTTCCCCGCGGCGAACGTACGCGTGGTCATCGTTCGCTGAGCAGCGCGAGCGTCTCGCGGGCCGTTCGCTCCCAGCTGAACGAGCGCGCGCGCTCGCGGCCGGCGGCTGCCAGCTGCGTGCGGCGCTCGCGGTCGCCGAGCAGCTCCTCGAGGCCGGCACGGATCGAGTCGACGTCGTATGGGTCCACGTAGCGGACCGCGTCTCCTCCCACCTCCGGAAGGCTGCTCAGGCCGGAGGTGACCACCGCCGTTCCGGCCGCCATCGCCTCCAGCACGGGCAGGCCGAAGCCCTCCCGCAGCGACGGATAGAGGAAGACGGCGGCCCCTGCATACAGGTCCGGCAGCTCGGCGTCGGGCACGAGGCCTAGCTGGCGAACCGAGTCTCCATGGCCCGCCAGGGCAGCGTCGATGTCGTCGGCATGCCAGCCGCGCGGTCCGGCCACCACGAGCTCAAATTGCTCGTGAAGCGCGTCCGGCAGGCCGGCCGCGGCCTCGACCGCCCGCACGATGTTCTTACGCGGCTCGAGCGTGCCGGTCATGAGCACGTAGTCCTGCTCGGGGCGGTCGACGAAGAAGCGCGACTCGACGCCGTGCGGGACCACGCGCGCAAGCGGGGCGGCACGCGGGAAGCGGTCCACCAGCGTGCTGCGCGTGGCCTCCGATACGCAGAGGAGCGTCTGCCGGCGGCGGATCGCGAGCGGCAGCGTGAGCCGTTCGGCGGCGCTTCCGCGCGGAAGCCTGAGCTTCGGGTCGAAGGCGACGAGGTCGTGCACCGTCGCCACCGCGTGGCAGCGGGTGGCGGCCGCAAGCAGGTAGGAGTTCGTCGCGAGCACCGCGTCGGCACGACGGCAGGCCGCGGCAGCGGCGATCGACCAGGCCGGGTCGGGCAGTCCGACGAGACGCCAGCGAAAGCGCTCGTCGAGCGCCGGCTCGCTCCAGGACGAGCGCGCGAGCAGGATGTACTCGTGGTCGTCGGGCAGGGCGGCGAGGGCACGCAGCAGCTCCCTGACGTAGCGGCCGCGTCCGGCCGGCACCTCGGCCGCGGCCCTCGCGTCGACGGCGATGCGCATCGCGTGAGTCTAGGATCGCCGCCGTGCCGACCCGTGTCGTCGTGCTGCGCGGCCACCAGGCCAATCCCTGGGAGCTGTGGCCGTGGGAGCTGCTCGACGAGCGCTTCGACGTGCGCTTCCTGCGCTCGGCTCGGAACTGGTTCGACGCGGATCAGATCGACCTGCCGGCCGAGGACGCGCGCACGCTGCGCGCGCTGCTCCCGGCGGGACGTCTCGGCGACACGGCGGTGCGGCTGCCCGGCGACCGCTACCTCGGCCTGGCGAAGCACCTCGAGGGCGCGGACATCGTCCACGCGCAGGAGCTGGGCTACTGGTATTCGGCGCAGGCGGCCCGCCTCAAGGAGCGGCTTGGCTTCCGGCTCGTCCTGACGGTCTGGGAGACGCTGCCGTTCCTCGGCGCCTACCGCAACGTCAGGACGCGCCCATACCGCCGGTCGACGCTCGAGGCCGCGGACCGTTTCCTGGCGGCGACGCAGCGGGCGCACGACGCGCTGGTGCTCGAGGGCGCCGACTCGGCTCGGATCCGAGTCGCAGCGCCCGGCATCGACCTCGAGCGCTTCTCCGCGTCGGGGACGGTTCCCCCGGGAGCGCCGATGATCCTGTCGCCCGGTCGGCTGGTCTGGGAGAAGGGCCACCAGGACGTGCTGCGCGCGCTCGCACTGCTGCGCCGACGCGGCGACGCGCCGGCCGGCACGCGGATCGTGGTGGTGGGCTCCGGCCCCGAGGAGCAGCGCCTCGCGAAGTACGCGGCCGAGCTCGGCATCGCGGACGCCGTGGAGATCCGGGCGTTCGTCCCCTACGAGGACATGCCGGCGCTCTACTCGCAGGCCACCTGCATGGTGCTCGGGAGCCTCGCCGCGTGGTCGTGGGAGGAGCAGTTCGGCATGGTGCTGGTGGAGGGCATGGCCTCGGGCGTGCCGATCCTCGCCTCGACGTCGGGAGCGATTCCGGAAGTGCTCGACGACGGCGGACAGCTCTTCGCGCCGGGCGACTGGGTCGGGCTCGCGGAGCTGCTTCGCGATGCGCTCGCCGATCCCCGGCCGCACGTGGTGGCGGACCAGGTGCGGGTGGAGCGCTTCTCGGCGGCCGCCGCCGCGAAGCGCCTGGCCTCGGCCTACGGCGAGCTGTAGCCGAGCGAGCGCAGGAAGCGCGTCGCGACCGCGCGTGTCGTATTGTCGCGCGCCCACCGGAGCGCACCCTCCTGCAGCTCCCGCTCCTCGCCCGCGCCCAGCGCCTCGAGCTTCGCCATCAGGTCGTCGGCGTCCTCGTAGTCGAGCGCGTTCGCCGGGCCCAGCCCGTGTGGAGCACAGGTCGGCGGCTTGGCGTGCAGCTCCCGGAAGCAGATCACACAGCCGCTGGCCGCCAGTTCGTAGTGGCGCATGCAGTCCCAGCCCCCGCGCTTCGTGGTGACGCCGAACCGCGACGCGCGGAGGTCGGTGTAGTAGGCCGCCTCGTCCTCGAAGGCGTACGCGGTTGCCGCGCCCACGCGCTCCGCCAGCTGCTCGTCCACCACGTGGGCGGGAAAGTCCTTCGTCTTCGACGGCAGCTCGGCGAGCACGAGGTGCTCCGGGATGCCGAAGGAGATCGGCCGCATCGAACGCGGGGGGCGCCGCGCGAACGGATTTACGAGGTAGGAGCGAAACCACGTCGTGCGCGGCGTGAGCTCGCGCTTGAAGTAGGCCGCGTGCCGGTGGGGGCGCGGTAGGAACCACGACGACGGGCGCCGCCACCACCTCGGCTCGTAGGGCACGGGCGCCTCCGAGTCCACGCCGTCGAGCACCGCCACGGGCGTCTGACCCGCCCAGGGCAGCAGCTCGGCAAACGTGCCGTAGCAGCGCCAGATGTCGCCGATCACCAGCAGGTCGAACTCGCCGGCCGCGAGGCGTTCGCGGCTTCCGGAGCGGTCGATCGGGATCGGGTCGAGCGATCCGGAGTAGAGCGTGAAGCCGCGCCCGTACTGGCTCTCGCGCCATTGCTCCGGGAAGTCCGTGTAGAGCGGGTCGCGCCGCGGCGTCTCCACGAGCCGCTCGCCCAGAATCAGGCGCAGGCCGTGGACCAGCGTGTCCGACAGGTAGTCGGACGAGTCGCTCGTCACGAGCAGCACGCGGGGCAGCTCGGTGCTCATGCGCGACCGGGGCGGGGAATCGCGGACCAGACGTCCACCGGGACCATGCGCTGAGCCACGCAGGCTGCGGCGAAGAGCGTGGCGGCCAATACGGCCGCGACCGCATCGCTCGCAGGTATCGCGACGCCCGCGAGCGCAGCCACACCGAACGCCAGCGCGAGCCGCGCCAGGAAGCGGCCGTTCAGCGGCGTGGGCTGGCCGGGCAGCCTGCGGATCGCGACGAACACCGCGCTCGCGTAGACGACGTCGGCCACGACCGCCGCGACAGCCGCGCCGCGCGCGTCCGCCAGCGGAATCAGCACGAGGCCGGCCACAACCAGGGCGCCCAGCCCGAGCAGAACGCAGCGCAGCAGGTCGCGGCGGTGATCGTCCGCAATCAGGAAGGCAGCCCAGGCCTGCACGAGGAAGATGGTGACGACGGCCGGCGCCTGGATCCGCAGGACCGGTCCGGCCTCCTCGAACTCGCTTCCGCCCAGGAGCGTGACCACCGGCTCCGCCCCGAGGACGAACACGAGTGCGATCAGCGTGCCCAGCATCAGCGAGACCTCCGTCGTGCGGGCGAGCACGTACTCGAGCCGGCCGCGGTGGTCGCGAGCGGCCACCGCCGCCACGGGGAGCACGACACCGCTGATCAGGAGGGCCACGCCGCCGAGCATCTCGACGATGCGAGCTGAGGTCACGAACAGCCCGGTCTCGTACTCGTTGGTCAGCACTGAGCAGAGCACGACCAGGAGCCGCACGTAGGCGACCGTGAGCACGAGCGCGCCTGCCACCGGCAGCGCCTTACGCGCGAAGTCCCTCACCTCGTCCCTGTTCCAACGCGGGGCCACGAGCGCTGC
>Ga0126314_10002013_pt1 | contig 10040 bp, 10 predicted proteins | sample Plot105B_FD_92535 | JGI IMG/M metagenome (GOLD analysis project Ga0126314, IMG submission 92535) | Serpentine soil microbial communities from UC McLaughlin Reserve, CA, USA - Plot105B | ecosystem: Environmental > Terrestrial > Soil > Grasslands | place: USA: UC McLaughlin Reserve, Lake County... | reverse complement strand
GTTTTTTGTGAAGAGATGCCAAGAAGAGTATGCGTTGTAACAAATGGAACATATCCATTGAAGAGATTTGAAAATCTATATTTTTATTGGATATCCTTAGATGGAACAGAAGAAGTACATGACAGCATCAGAGCCAAAGGTGCGTATGCGAAAACAAAACAGAACATTTTAGAGTATATAAAAGGGCCGGATCGTAAAGGCAAGCCATTATGGAAAGATATATGGATTACAATGACAATAAACTCTTTAAATTATAACACTATTGGAAATTTGGTAGAAGAATGGAAGAATAAAGTAAATAAAATAGGATTTCAATTTCATACACCATTTATAAAAAATGATCCTTTATGGATGCCATTTGGAGATAAACGCACTAAAGTAGTTGACGACATTATTGCTTTAAGAAATAAATATCCAGGTTTTGTGATCAACGGAGAAAAGCAGTTGTCATTGATGAAAGGCAACTGGGGTGGAATAGGTACTACTCCAATACAGTGTCCATCGTGGGCAATACTGTCTTTAGATCACATGGGAAGAATAAAGCAGCCATGTTGTATAGGAAGCGCCGATATCGGTAGTAGTAGCAAAAATGCAGCAAAACCAATTTGTGAAGAATGTGGTCTTGGTTGCTATTCAGTACTTGTTGCACAGGGTATTACTGGCAACTCCTGAAAATATACGTATAAATAAAAGAGCAGTTTTCATGCTATGATTTGTTTATACCTGTTGAGCGGTTTCAAAATATATACTCGTAATGCACCTGTAACTCCATAACGGTTACTTAAATAGTTCGTCATATTTACCAGACGATAAATCATGGTAAATTTCTTTTGCAGGTTTGTCCTCTACTTTTATCCCAGAACTTTGGCAAGATCCTATTATCTCTTTTACAATGCCCATTATGTCCTTAGCATATGAGTTTTCGACTTTCATTTTAGCGATTTTAACTGCACTATCCATGCTTATATTTCCTGCATAATTTACGCCAGCATTACCTGAACCTTTTGTAATATTTGCTTCTTTGGCAACCAATGCGGCTGTTGGAGGAAGCCCCACTTCAACCGTAAATTTCTTGGTCTCAGAGTCTACTTCAACTTTTACAGGAACCTTCATCCCTGGGAAATCTTTTGTCTTTTCATTAATGGCATTCACAACTTGCAAGACGTTCACTCCTATAGGACCTAGAGCCGGTCCAAGTGGCGGACCTGCATTAGCTTCACCCCCGCTAACCAGGGCCGAGATCGACTTCTTATCACCCATATTCCAAAACCGAATGTATCAGGGTAATAAAATCCACCCATATATAAAGGTCTTACATATTAATTTAAACTGCCAATAATTGTAAACTTTTCGTGATGTCACCTTTTGGTTAGCATAAATGATTTGGCAAAGTAAATTTGTCTCACAATACCGGCAGCATAATTCAATCTTGTGGCAGCTTTTATTGTTGAACTAATCTTTATGAGGTTAGGTTTTTGTAGACGTACTAGTGTGCTATCTTTTTTAAATAATTTGCATCCACTGTTACAGGAATCTGATATGGGGAATCGAGTAGTACTACTGTAGCCTCTTGTTTTTCATAGTCAACCCTTGTAATTTTTGCTTTCATAGCCTTGAAGGGACCTGCGATAACTTCTACAGTGTCATCAACATTCAGTTCAGAAACAACTGGCTTTTTTATAAGGTAGCCTTCAATATCTTTGAATGGCAGCTCTCCACGAATTTGGCCCCTTGCATGCCGAATACCTGATAATGCTTCGTAAGCAACATTTGAGTCTTGAGCTTCTACGATTATATATCCTTTGAAGTTATCTAAGGCAAGAATTGAACGAATTCCTAGGCTTTTCGCATTGATTTTATTTTGCAAAATATTTGCAACTATATGTTCTTGTCCTCCAGTGGTTCGAATAGCAAAGAATTTAGAATCCGAGGCGGGTTTAGTTTCTTCTGGTTCTTCTGGTTCTGCTTGTTCTTCTTCCGTGGCATCGTGGTTTGCTACTTGACCGGGAGTATCAACATTTAAGACAGAGTCAGTTGAGCTGACATCCGTAGTGGTAGTGGGATGTCCACCCAAACCTTCAAAATTATCGTTAACTTCCACAATATTATCTTCATTTTCTTCAACAGCATCACTCATAATATAAATTCAATAAGCAATAGATTGAAGTATTTTATAAATTTACTTAGTACTTATATGTAGAATAATTGATTAACTATGGCCTAACCGTTGTTAGTTCTATTATCTTTTATGGCGTATTGTTTATTCATATAACAACAAAGTGGCAGATACCAAGGTGGCAATGTTGTTGGTTATTAATAATAATAACTAATTTTAGTCATTTATCAAACGATCTGAATATTTGACCGCATTACTAACAAGTTAGGAATTTCTAGTAACTTCAATATACGCTCTATTACAGAGAGGAATATACTTGAGTATAGTAAACCAACAATATCATACGTTAGTTGCCTCAGAAAAGGATTTAGCAAGTATAACTATGGTAGAGTATCTAAAAAATAATAAAGGATTTTCCACAATCGATAACTACAATGAATCCGTTATACTTCAATCAAAAGAGTATAAGAATGTAAAGTTGTTTGTATGCAATAAAAGCTTGCTTCATTTAGAGGACCTGGATGAAATATCCATTTGGAAATCAAGTGATATCCAGTCTTATATTTTTCTTTCAAAGCATGCATCTAAAAGTGGAATTCCTACTCTAACTTGCCATTCTGCTGGAAATTATGCTGACAATCCATATGGTGGAAATTCAAGAGAGATAGCTCTGTCATATCCACATTTACAAAAGCAATATCTGCGTCATATTACCAATGTAAAATCTGCTATCCCAAACTATGATATTGTAATTGAATCCACCCATCATGGACCCACGTCATTAAAAAAACCAGTACTTTTTATTGAAATTGGTTCAACAGAAAAGCAATGGACAGATACAAATGCGGCCTCTATTGTATGCGATTGTATATTAAATGTCATTGAAAGTGATTCAAAACTCTGCAGAAAGGTTGGCATTGGATTGGGCGGAACACACTATCCAATAAAGTTTAACAAATTATTGCTGAATTCAGAATTCTGTCTTGCAGCCATAGCCACTAAATATGACCTAAGATCAATCGATGAGGATATGCTACGGCAAATGATTTTCAAGAGCATCGAAAAAGTTACTCATGTGATAGTCGACTGGAAAGGGCTTGGAAAGGAAAAGGACAGAATCATGTGTTTGGTAGCAGACACTGGACTTGAGATAGTGAAGGTTTAATTAAAAATTCGGTGTGCGGCAGAATTTAGATTAATCCAAGTTCCAATAAGAGAATTTCGAAGGGATTATCAACGATAATATTTGTCATGTATGTGATAAATCCTCTATAACATGTGTCATTACAAGACAACACCAACATTATTATCACATAAATCTCATAAATTTTTCGAAAATACTAAAGTTGTAGAACGGCTATTGCCGGAATGACTACTAGTACGCAGCCAAAAAAAATTAATGTTGTTACTGTTTTTTTAGAACATGATAAAAAGATCCTTCTTCTTAAACGTAGCCAAAAAGCAAGAACAATGAAGGGCTTATGGGCTGGAATAAGTGGGTACATGGAAAATAACGATAGTTTAGCACAAGCCTTGAAGGAAATCAACGAGGAGACAGGGCTAAGCACTGAAAAATTAAATCTTATTCGTGCGGGTCAACCTCTGGAAGCGACTGAATCTAATAATCCAGATATTATATGGGTCATACATCCATATCTTTTCCATTCGAGTACACACTTGATTAAGATTGATTGGGAGCATGACGAAGCGAGATGGATAAATCCTAATGAAATTCAAAGTTACGATACTGTTCCTAAACTAAAAGAAGCCTTGGCAAGTGTATACCAAGTGAGTAAGAATTAGACTACAGTTCTTCCATGTAATTAATACTGGAGTAACTGAAATACCTCGCTAGCCACTAGCTACGCACAATAGTGTCATTACCTATTTTACTCGTAATAGAAGCTTCTTGAATTTGATTTTATAAATGGATACATGCATATATATATACACGCACGATTCTATTATAATTTCCTGTGGCAATAATTTCATAAGGAACTGCCTCTTTTGTACAGGAGTGAATGAATGAGTGAGTGAGCATATGGTAAAGAATATTGACAGGCCTTTGCAAATTAAAGACAAAGAAGTATATGAACTACTCTTGGCAATTCCTCCAGGCAAGGTCTCAACATACGGCGATATTGCAAATGCTCTTGGCCATCCCCATGCAGCACGCTTAATTGGCAATATTCTAAAGAGAAATCCAAATCCAATTCATGTCCCATGTCACAGAATTGTCAAATCAAATGGAATGTTGGGTGGTTATATGTATGGAATATCAATGAAAAAACAGTTACTTAAAGAAGAGGGAATAAAATTTCAAGATGACGACTATCTGAGAGATTTTGATAAGTGTAGAATGGATTTAAAAAAGGCTGGGATACTAGCGGGACTTAGATTGTTTGACCAGATCTCTCAAATGAGCCAGTGATCTTACCTGGCCACCATTAACTCTTTTATAAAGTGACCAATATGTCTGCCGATTGAGGTCATTTCTATCTTTCAATACTTTTAGGTAATATCTCATTGACCTAACTCTAGCTACGTAAATTTCTTTCTTGCCTGTTCTTGCGGTTTTTTTACCTTTTTTTGAGCCTGGACCTGTTCCACGCTTTCTATGAAGAGCTAGTTTTGCTTCAGCACGTGCTCTTGATGTCCCCTTTGGTTTAACCGTCCAAATTGCTCTGTTTTTTATTAAAGCACGCATATTATCACGTGTGATAGAATCAGAGACCTCATCGAGCTTATCGGGCTCAAATCTAACCCTATTTGCACCAACACCTAAAATTCGTGCAACTAGTTCTCTTTTTTTTCGTATATTTACTACCATTAGTCATTTTCCCCATTGAGTTCTTCTTTATCTTTTTTTGGAGATATTTTACCTGGATTTAATATTTTAATCTGCATATTTGTAGCCTGTGAGATTATTTCTTTTCTTTTTCTTGCTCCTACTGCATGTGCTAGCCTAGCAGCATCCTTCTTTGGATCTAACTTATTGAGGTCATTCACATTAAAAACGATATTATCTGTATAACCTGAGGGATGAAGGCCTCTTGCATGTTTTGGGCCTCTGTAGCCAACCTTTACTATTTGCGGTACACCAGAAACCTGTCTTCTCATCTTATTATCTTTACCTTTAGGTTTTCTCCAATTTTCAGCTAGACGATCGTATCTCCAGCTTTCTTGTCTTACAAATCTTGGCCTTCTGTCAGCAATTTTTTTTCTGGCTTCAACTAATTCCTTATTGATCACCATGGAATATAAAATAAACAATCAACGCTCTTAAAATAAATATGTTTCTAGGATTTTTCCTATGATAAAGTCCAGGATATCAAAGTTCCTGTAACATCAAAACACATATAGCAGAAAGGTTAATAATTTCAAGTCTGATTTAGTGATATGAAAAAATACGAATTACCTGCATTACCGTATGCATACGATGCACTAGAACCACATATTGATGCAAGAACTATGGAGATACACCACACAAAGCATCATCAAACTTATACAGACAAGCTCAATGCAGCACTTGAAAAGTGCTCTCCTGATATTCAAGAAAAGGACATCACAGAGATATTATCAAATCTAGACCAAGTTCCATCGGATCAAAAAAGTGCAATCAACTTTAACGGCGGAGGGTTTGATAATCATAGAATATTCTGGAATAACATGAAACAAAAAGGTGGTGGAGAACCAAGTGGATCCATTGCGGATGCAATAAAGGCGTCGTTTGGAGGTTTTTCTGACTTTAAAGAGAAATTCTCTTCTGCTACCGCATTGATTCAGGGTAGTGGATGGGGATGGCTAGTCTTTAATCAATCTGCTAAAAAAGTAGAATACAAGGCAATGCCAAATCAAACAAGTCCAAGAACAGAGGGTTTGATCCCGCTCCTAGGCTGTGACGTATGGGAACATGCATATTATCTCAAATACCAGAACAAAAGACCTGACTACATTTCTGCCTGGTGGAATGTTGTAAACTGGGATGACGTAACAAAACGGTACGATGAAGTCAATAAATAAGATACTATTTAGGAAATTTTTTAGAATGTTTATTGCATACATCAACATAATGGTCTATGGCAAATTTCATTGTGGTATGCCCTGATTGTAACCGTGGATTTCCAAATTATGAAAAATATAATCAGCATATTTTTGAAAGCCATGAAGATAAACCTTCACTAAGGATGAAAGCAAGGATCATAGAGTGTGATTAGGATTAGGATTAGAATATGCACACATGTGTAGTACAAGTATGCTCAGAGTATGTAATCACATCATCAATGTAGAAGCTGACTGTGCAGATGTTTTGAAATAACAATTTATAACATATACCGCATTATTTCTGTCATCATTACTAAATCGATAAACATATTACTTGGAAATTAATAAAGGTTGAGAGTAACTTAAAATTATAGATTTATACAATTACAAAACAAAATTTGAAGGATAATGCTATTTGAAGCTCGATAAGCTACTATATTGTCATCATGATATCCAGTTATGTGTGTTACTGATCAGCGTAGGAGCGTAGCATAAGGAGCAATTTTTGCTAAGTTTTTTCTTTAGAACCTGTTTTGGATACATATGCTCCTGTTTGCAAAGGGGCTATTATCAGCCAGCTTCGTGTTTGGCCTTTCCCCTTTGCCATAATAGTGGCCATCGGTGAACGAAGCCAAAACCCGGGTCACCTTTTCACAGGAGCCTTTAATTGTACGAAGATCTGTCTAAAAAGTCTAACTTACCATAATACAGATATATGCTATTATCTCTACGAAAAGGTCCGGTTTTAGACCTTTTAAAAATACCCCACAAGTCAGGCATGTATATACATCTCATGCTTTTACTATAAAGAATATCAAATGTAGTGGAAAATAATTTTTCTTTCAACTTTAAAGCATCTCTGTTTCTATATCTCTTGTTCTTTGTTCTCTTAATTCTTCATACCACTTTTTTCTTCCATTCCTCTTAAAATCGTTGCCTAGAACCGTTTCTGCAGCATCAAGTATCATTTCTTTGTACTTTTCTTTATCGTACTGGGGATGAGACGTTATGTTCTCTATAGCTGTCACTCTACAAAGAGGACTGTTGTGCTTTGAATCAGTATAGATAAACTGAATTGTGTCACCTTTTAGAGGATATCTTCTTGATTGAATAGCTGCAGATACGTGGGGAAATAAACTCTTGTATTTTTCTATATTCTGCCTGAGCAATTTGGAGATGACAAGATCTTTATCATCAACGCCTTCCCCGGTCATGATTGTATCAATTGCCTGGGTAACAAGTAAAAGACCATTTTCATATTCTTTTGTTAATATTTCAGATGAATCTTTGCAGTCAAACAGTGTGTACAAATGTTGGGTTTGAAACCGCTTTGTAAAAGCCGGGACATCATGTCTTCTAATCTCTATCCCTCTAACTACTAGCTCGTTATCAAAAGTAATTCCAAAATAATGTTTGAGTACTTCTATCTTTTCATCAGCTTCTAATGGTAGTAAAACCAAAAATTTGTAATGATAGTCTTTAAGCGAGTCAATTGTATCTTTTACAACATCGCATATTTGAGACAAGTTTTGCAGTACTTTGGTGTCGGTATTGTTGTTATGAGATCCCAATCTATTATTGGTCTTCGGCAATTTTCACATATTATTAATTGGTCATTATAATCGACTACGTTATCGAAGATTTTTTTCTTCTTTTTTCTGTTGTCTTGAACCCTTCGTTGTTCCTTATCCGGCCTTTTCGTTTCAACAATAATGTCGCCAATTCGCCTATATTCTCTTGGTCTAAATCGTCTTATGAAATATACTCGTAAAAATTATTATTTTAAAAATTCTCTTGTATTTCTTGTTGCCTTTGACCTATCAAAATACTTCGGCCTGGTTCTTAACTTGTATCTGCAACAAGGACACCGTACTCCTTCCCATTGTATGAATAGATTGCATACTTGACAACGTTTATGTCCATTAGCATAACGACCAGATGTTTTATAACGTATACATAATTAATGTTAGGCTAATTAAATACCTAGGTAAGACTTTTAAAAAGAATGAGATTCTGTGCTATAGTGCTAAATCCTTTATTCTTTCTACTGGGGAACTATAGGCAGCGATCCTACTTGCTGTCAGAGCCCCTATAGTATGGAATGCATTCCATGCTATTTGGGGTCGCGTATTAGTAACAAAAAAGAAGGAGCATTTACTCCTTTAGGCTTGTCCGCCTTTTTTAGCTACCTTTGTTTTTGTCTTCTTACTTGAAGAAGCAAGTCCTTTTTTACTGCTTTTTTTAGCCATTTAGTCGATGTAAATATCTTGTATATTTTATATATCCATATTTGTGTATAGTATGATAACATAATTCTTGTATCATATACTGTTTCAATTTAAAGAACACAGGTGATCAAATATATTTTACACCGGTAGTAGTTGTGAAGACTCTCAAAGAAAGAGGCAAAGTACAAAGACATCATACCATTTACAGAAGAGATTGTAGCTTTGCGCATGGTGCGCAACTTAACCAGATAAATAGAGTCAAGTATCATTTAGGCTGGAAGTATGCAGTAGCCACTGCTGCTCCTCCTTCTCCTTTAACAACAAGAACGTTTATTTCATGCTCGATCACTAAGAGTGTCTCGAATTGGATCTGGTAGAATATAAAAATTATCTGTACAGCTTTATCGAGCTCCCTTATCTTTTCACAAAGAGGAAATCCACCTAATTGGCATCCTAATGTCAAGTATAACTAAATCATAAGAGTTAGGTGTGAATTCTTGCAGAGCTTTAACTGAATCTATGTTATTATCCTTCTTCTTTTACTTTTTCTGCCGGAAGATCAGAACTAAAATCACTGCTTTGATTTTTTTCGCTGTGGATTTGAATTGTATGTTTTTCAAACTCTTCTTTATTATCAAAAAACTTATTGCATGATTGGCATTGATACATTTGATTAATGTGCACAACTGTTTTGTGTTTTGCAAGCTCCTTTGGATTTATGAAGACCATTTCGCATAGGTTACACCTATATGGCTCAGATTGCATGTTTGTATGGAATGTAATTAATGTATGATTATCTATAACATTATATGTCGTAACCTAGAAATTTGTAACCTTCATTGATATATTTTCATATATTTGTTTTCATATATTTGCGAGTTTTGGCCCCATTTGCAAGTAAGGGATTGATTAATCATATCTCTGCTGAAGTTGATTTATAAAATCTACAGTTTACTACCCTATGATTTTTGATTAGGTAGCTGCATAGATTGCCAGCGACTCACTCATTTTTGGTGAATCAGTAATTTGAGACTTGATAGTAACTGATTTTACTTTCTCTATGTGGGGGAATCACGCATTTTTCTTCTGTAAACGTTATATTCTTCAGTTTGCTCTATTTTACCACTTTTTTCCATGTGCTCAATACTGTTTCTCCGGCTCAGCCGCAATCAGTCTCTCTTGTAGTTTATCATAACTAATCAACCTCTTATCGTCGTTTGATAACTCTGAAAAGATAGTTGGCAAAGTTACTATTGTAAAGTAAAGAGGTTACTGTCAAGTGTTAAATGATTTGTTACGCACATAACTAGATGATATAATATATTATGACGACTCAAAACACACATTCTGGAATAAATTCTAAACTTGTAGAATACTTAAATGAAATGCTATCTGTTGAAAATGCAGCAATTGACAGAATACAGTCAAGAATAGACGAATGTCCAATACAAGAAGTAAAATCAAGATTACAGCAACATCTAGAAGAAACTAAAGGGCAGCGACGTAGGCTACAAGAAATAATATCAAAGTATGGAGGAACTCCTACTAGTTCTAAAGCACACTTATCCACTCCAAAACCTCCTTCCACAGAACTTATGAAAAAGACGATAAAAGATACAGTAAAATCAGTTACCGGAGACACAGATAATCCT
>Ga0126314_10002012_pt1 | contig 10041 bp, 7 predicted proteins | sample Plot105B_FD_92535 | JGI IMG/M metagenome (GOLD analysis project Ga0126314, IMG submission 92535) | Serpentine soil microbial communities from UC McLaughlin Reserve, CA, USA - Plot105B | ecosystem: Environmental > Terrestrial > Soil > Grasslands | place: USA: UC McLaughlin Reserve, Lake County... | reverse complement strand
GCCGTCCTGGCCTGCAGCCCGGCGAGCCTCTTTATCGCCTCGTTGGTACGGCCCTTCGCCCGAGCCTCCAGAAGACGCCCCAGAAGGATCAAAGTGATTATCAGCGCTGAGGTGTCGAAGTACACATCAGCCCTGCCGGCCGCGAAGAGCCCGGGAGCCAGGGCGGCCACAGCGCTGTAGAGGTAGGCGGCGCTGGTGCCCATGACCACCAACGTGTTCATGTTGGCCTGCCCGTGTTTGAGCGCTCCCCATGCGCCGCCGTAGAACCGCCGCCCAGCCCAGAACTGCACCGGCGTTGCGAGGGCGAGAAGCAGAACCTTCAACCACATCATCGAAATCGGCGGCTCAAGGCCGAGCATCATCGGCAGGCTACCGAGGAGGATGAAAACAGTGAGTGCCGCCGCGATCAGGAAGTCCGTCCTGAGCCTCCTGTACTCGCGCTCGTGCGAATCTTCTACAGAAGACCCTTCGTCCTCTCGGATCACGCCATAGCCCGCACCCTCGACGGCCTTATCAATGTCTCGTGGCTCCACCTCGCCCGCCAGGTACTCGACCGCTGCCTTCTCGGTAGCGAGGTTCACACTCGCCTTCAGGACGCCCGGCACCTTCTTGAGGGCTCGCTCGACCCGACCCACGCAACTCGCACACGTCATGCCCATCACCCCGAAGGTCACCTCGCGCACGTCCGCGCCGTAGCCGACGTCTCTTATAGCCGCAACCAGCTCGTCAGTGCTCGTGGCTGCCGGGTCGTAGGTCACGCTCGCCTTCTCGGCGGCGAAGTTGACGCTCGCCTCGGCAACCCCCTCCTCCTTGGAGAGCGTCCGTTCGACCCGGCGCACGCAAGAGGCGCAGGTCATTCCTGTCACAGGGATGTTGATTTGCGCCAGCCGCTTCTTCTCGTTGGTGGTCTCCACGCCCGACTCCCACCTTCGCACTCTAGATGGCCTTATGCTATACCCCCCTACCCTATAAGTCAAGGACTAGGTATGTGGAGACCTAGCGTAATCCACCCCAACCGAAAGACGTTCCTTCCGTGGCGCAAACCCCATACGGCTCAGATTCACCCTCATCTCTAAAGACGCTAGAGTAGAGACGGCCTTCGAATTAGCCAGCTACACCTCGATTTTTTCAGCGAGTGCGTACGCTTATTCTGCCCAGAATATCCCCGCAGCTATGCCATGAAGCAGGTAGCCATTAAGGTGTCTTTCAGCTTCTTCAGCTCTCAGCCCTTCTCCCTCCGCAGAGCTATCGTAGCACCAGTGAGTATCCACCTTAAGCGGACGACATTGGGCTAGAATGTCTGGACCTTAGAAAGGAGGCGCCGCGCGGGCTGCTGGGCTAGAGTTAGTAGACCCACGCCACAGCTGATTCATGGACAGCATACCGGACGGGGAGGCGCTGGCCCGGCAGATCAAGGAGACGGCACACACGGTGGCCTATCGTACGCGCCTTCCGTGGGATCTGAAAGGATTAATAGAGGCCGGATTTTGGGCCGCCATGCGAGCACAGGACGAGTACCGGGCCAAGAAGGAGGGCCTAGGAGGCGTCACCTTCGAGGCTTACGCACAAGGGGGCATCGAGCGGGAGATGCTGGCAATCGCTGAGGGTCTGCGTGCGCAAGCGGCGGATAGTGAGAAGCGGCCACCATCCGAGCAAGAGACAGAAATGGCGCTCAAAGCGTTTGACGCAAGTGAGTGGAAGGTCCTCATCGAGAGCATGGACCAGGTAGAGGTGGAGATGTTTCGCTCCTACCAGCAGCAAAACACAGAGGAATTGAAACAGAGGTTTGGCGCAAGGAAGGTAGAGTGCATTGAGGCATCTACGATTATGCGCTCCACTGAACTCTGGCGCCGCTCCGATGGCCCTAAGGGCCTAGTCGCTGTCTCAGACGCTTACTGGGCCGTATTTTGGAGGGAACAAGCGAGGTTCCTCAATATTCAGGGCAAAGGCCACACGTCAACGGGCCGATCCCTAGATGAAGCCACGTCGGACCGCAACACAGCGAGGCGTCTACGTAAGCGCGACGAAACTTCCGGCCACGATATGCCGGTTAGCCCATATAAGGTCAAGCAGTGGCGCAAGCGTTGGGAGGAATCATCTGAGGACTTCGACGGTGATCTCCTGAACTACTGGATGATGACCTACTTCAAGAAGACCGCTGATAGTCACCACCGCTCCAGAGGCAATAATAACAAGTAATGTAGAGGTAGTGCCTTCTCCGTTGTAGGCTATGCTTTGCCACAACTGTAGCCTTTGCTAAATCGCTGCCTCAGGGGCTTCTTCCAACCCTAGAAGTTCGTATGCTCATCGTCGATGAGTACTGCGTTTTTTCATATTGGCGAAGCGGCTCGACGTATAGGGTGCACTCCCGAACACCTTAGAACTCTTGAGCGAGAGGGATGCATCCCTCCGACCCGCCGCGACTTCAACGGTCGCATCTACTCAGAGTTCGATATTGCACTGCTCAAGAGTCTGGGTGTCGGCTCTCGGCCCCGCAAGCTGAAGCGGCCGGAGGAGGTTCTCGGTGTCGGCGGCTGAGCCGAGGATTGTGTACTCGCCGCGTCCCGATGCCACTCCGGAGCATGAGCCAAACGCACTCGCTTGCGTCTATCGCTTTGTGCTCGAGCGGCACGCCGCCAGGACAGCCGCTGCCGGGTGTTTCCGACCGAACGTTCGAAAGAACTTACTCAAAGGTAGAAAGGTCTGAAAAATGGCTCTTCCAACACCAGAAGACCACACTGACCAAGTTGAACAGCTTACTCTGTTGAGTCCGGAGGAACTGAAGGGGTTGCGGCGCTCCGTATCGTCTCAGCCTCCTGCAAGGAGGACAGCATCCTCTGAGATTAGAGAGGTCCGTACGCTGTGTGTCCCGAAGGACAGTCCTGTTCAGGACGAGTTGCCGTTTCCGTAGGCAGGGATGATCAACCGTGGGTAGCGACCGCCCTATCGACCATGTTCTCCACGCCCTCGAAGGTGTGGAGCGGCACAATGGTCACTTCAAGGCATATTGCCCCGGCCACTCAGACCGAAACACTCCCAACCTCTCGGTCATGGAGAAAGAGAACGGCGCAGTGCTGGTCTACTGCTTCGTCTGCAAGGACCAAGAAACGGTATTACGGGCGTTGGAGGACAGAGGTATCCGCAGGTCCGACCTCTTCTACGAAAACGCCAACGGTCCAGACCGTAACGGTGGCAAGAAGCCCAAGAGGCGTATGTGCCTCACCGAGGTATACGTCTACAAGACGCCGGACGGAAGATTCGTCAGGCACCATACCCTCAGGTTCGCACTACCTCCTGATGGCGAGCAACATCACCCTAAGTGCCTCGGCGACCACTTCAACAGCAGCAGGAAGGACAAGGATTTCCTGCAGGCCCGACCTGACGACAATGGCGGCTACGTCTACGGTCTCGACGGCGTCCGAACCGTTCTCTACAACCTGGAGGACGTTATGCGAGCCTCCTTGGACAGCGAGATGGTCGTCTGGGTCGAGGGCGAGAAGGACGCCGACAACGGTCATGAGCGCCTTGGGTTGATCACGACGACCTGTCCGATGGGGGCCAAGCACTTCAAACCCTACTACGCTGGCTTCTTGACGGGTGCTCAGGTGGTCGTCGTGGCGGACAACGATGGGCCCGGAGGCGAGCACGGCGAACTGGTGGCTAGAGAGCTTCTGCCCTTCGCTGCTAGTGTCAAGGTTCTGAAGCTGCCCGATCTGCCCGAGAAGGGAGATCTAAGCGACTGGATTGAGGCTGGGGGAACCCGCGAAGAGTTTGACTCCCTGGTCTCGGAAACTCCCCAATTCTTTCTCCCCACTATAGAGTCGGGGTTTGGGGAGAAAGAATTGCTGCCCGTTAAGTCGCTCCGAGAGGTGGTCGCCGAGGCCGAAGAGACACCCGACTTCATCGTCAAGGGCCTGCTGAAGAAGGGTGAGCTCACTGACCTCTCGGGGTTGGCCAAGTACTCTGGCAAGACAACCCTGGTTATGCACATGCTGAAGGCTGTGCGCATAGGGGATCCGTTCTTGGGCGAGCCCGTAAAGGAGGCGCGCATCCTCTATCTCACGGAACAGGGCAACAATTTCAAGGAAGCCATAGAGAATGCTGCCCTGGATCTCGACGACGATGGGTTTGTGGTCGTCCAGCACCGCGACGTTCGCGGCGAGGAATGGAAGGATCTCATAAAGAAGGCGATAAAGCTCTGCGATAAGGATGGCCGCGACGTCCTCGTGGTGGACACCTTCGCGGCATTCACGAAGCTTGCCGGCTCCGAAGAGAACAACGCCGGTGATATCCGGGAGCGCATGGAGCCCCTGAAGAAGGCCGCGCAGAGCCACGATCTCGCCGTCCTGGTTGTCCGCCACGCGGGCAAGGACGGCAAGGGTCGTGGATCTTCCCAGTTCGAGGCCGAGGTCGACATCGTCGCGACCTTGAAGCGACCCGAAGGAAACCACGCCGAGAACGTACGACAACTCGAGACCATAGGTCGCTACGGGGCTACGAAGGTGAACATAGAGCTCACCGAAAAGGGCTACGTGCGCTTAGGTTCCGACGAGAAGGTCGCCTTCTCGAAGGCCGTGACGCTTATAAAGCGTGTCTTGCCGCGTCGAGGAGAGAACGCCATCACCGAGGATGCCCTCGCGGAGAAGGCCAAAGGCGAAGTCTCCAAAGGGACCTTGATCCGGGCTTTACGGTGGCTAATTGATCAGGAGACGGTCATGCGTGAAGGCTCGGGTAAGAAGGGGTCTCCTTACACATACTGGCTGCCTCCCACGGATCCGCAACCCGAAGATTCTTTCTCCCCAAACCCCCATCCCATGGGTGGGGAGAAAGAAAAGGACGAGAAAACGGAGGGGGGTACGGGCTCATCGGGTTCGTACGAGCTCATAACCGATCTTCACCGTCTCGTGGAAGTCGCGGGCTTCGTTGGCGAGGTCACTGAAGTCGCCCTCGACCTCGAGACCACCGGCCTGTCCCCTATAGAAGACAAGATCAGGCTGGTGTCTATACACGCGGGCAAGCGGACCTTCCTGATCGACGCCTTTGAGGTAGACCCCTCGCCAGTGTTGGAGGCCCTGAAGGATAAGGCGCTGTTCGTGCACGGCGCGGAGTTCGACCTGCCGTTCCTCTACCACCATTACGGATTCGAGCCCCCCAAGAACGTGGTCGACACCCTGCAGCTCTCCCAGGTAGCCCGTGCCGGGGAGTGGAGAAAGAAGGAAGGCGGCGGGTGGGAACGGGAAAAGCATTCCTTAAAGGGAGTCCTCGAGCGTGAACTGGGGATTACGCTAGGCGAAAAGAGGAAGTTCCAGTGCGGCGATAGCTGGACCGGAGGCCTCACCGACGAGCACCTCGAGTACGCCGCTGGGGACGTCATCCACCTGGAAACACTCGCCGGCGAACTCCTCACCCTAGTTAAAGAACGCGACCTTACCGAGGTTTGGGAGCTCGAGCGGAAGGCAAAGTCTCTCTTCTTGAGCATGTGCATGGAAGGAATACCCTTCGACAAGGACGGCTGGGAAGAGTTAACGGCCCAGCATCAGGCCACGGTCTCCTACCTCAAGAAGAAGGCCAACAGCATCGCCCCGCCTCATCCCCAAGGGATGCCCTGGAACTGGAACAGCCCGCGACAGGCCAAAGAAGCCTTCTCGCTCGCCGGGCTCGAGGTCCCGGATCTGCAACGCGAGACCCTCTCGAGGTACCGACACCCCTTGGTCGAGGCCGTCGCCGAGTATCGCAACGCCCGAAGCCTCCTCTCCCGGGTCGCCACCTGGGCAACGGGCCGGTACCGGGACGGCCGGGTCTACCCGCAGTGGCACCCCGCCGGAGCGGCGACGGGGAGGGCGTCGTGCACCTCTCCGAACGTGCAGAGCCTGCCCAAGGCAGGGCGGTTCAGGGGATGCATCCGGCCCGAACAAGGTCGCGTGCTCGTCAGGGCTGATCTCTCGCAGATAGAGCTCAGGGTACTTGCAGCGATAACCGAGGACGAGAACATGCTCGAGGTCTTCCGCGGGGGCGGAGATCTACACCTGAACACGGCAAAAGCATTGACCGGACGCACGGTAAACAGAGGGGATCCCGAACGTCAAAAGGCGAAGGCCGTCAACTTCGGTCTCTCCTTCGGCATGGGCGCGAAGAAATTCAGGGACGTAGCCGAAAGGGACTATGGCGTGCTCATGAGCTTGGCGGAGGCCCGAGAGGCCAAGCACAAGCTGCTCGCCGCCTACCCCGGCATCGGGCGCTGGCATCTACTAGAGAGCAAAAAGAGCGAAGCGGGCGACTTCGAGACCTTCACCCTGCTGGGGCGACGGCGAGTGGTAGAGCCCGACTACGAAGGGAAGCCCTCGTTCACCGAGCGCCTCAACGCTCCGGTGCAGGGTACTGCCGCGGATATCCTCAAGCTGGCCCTCGCCGAGCTTTGGGAGAACCGCGAAGCTTATCCGCATGCCTTGCCGATCCTAACGGTGCACGACGAGGTCGTCATCGAGTGCGAGGGGGAGGACGCCCAAGGGGTCGGTACTTGGCTCAGCGAGACCTTGAGACGAGCCGTAGATTATGTTCTCGGCCTCCAGGAACTCGCCGGAGAAGACGCCGTAGAGGTAACCATAGCCCCAGCTTGGGAGAACTAGTGGTTCAGTACCACGTGAAAGAACCGAGTTGAGGGCGCCGACTACAGAACCCCGCCATCCGGAACGGCTACCGGATGCAGGTGGCGAAGCTCAACGTCCGCAGCGTCGCCGAGCACGAGGTAAAGGTGTCGGCCTTGTGCAAGGAGGGGGGAGGGTAGACGCTGATGACCCGATGTAGCACGATAAAGGCGAACGGGGAGCGCTGCAAGGGGACCGCTGTGGGGCCGCACGGCTACTGCTGGTCCCGCGATCCGCAGAACGCCGAGAAGCGAAGCAAGATGGCTTCTAGGGCCGCTTTGGTTAGCCAGCTCCCACCGCACTACCTCAAAAGGGGAGGGGGGTGCATACCTATTGACCAAATGCTCAGGCATAACGCAGGCTGGCACCACGTGTAAGGGTATACCTATCGACGGTTCTCAGTGGTGCTACGCACACCACCCGGACCGTGTCAGAGAACGCCAGCGGCACGGCTCGAAGGGCGGCAGGCGCGGCGGTCGAGGCCGTCCTATCGCAGAGCTGGGTGCCCTAAGAGATGAGAACGCCGAAATCCGCCGGAGGCTCCTCGAAGGCGAACTGCTGCCGAACGTGGCGGCCGTTGCCGTCCAGTCCATCAACACGGATATCCGTGCCGTTGGCGTCACGCTGAAGGCAAGGGAGCAGGAAGAGATAACCGTGAAGCTGGAGGAGCTGGAGACGCTCCTGGAGCAACGGAAGCAAGAGAGACGCTATGGGTAGGTTCCGGGGACGCCTGAGCCGCCTGGAGCGAGGGGCCCAAAGCGAGGGGGTAATCCTGAGACTGAGGGACGGAAGCATCCGAGTCTTCGACCAGATGGAGGTCGCCGCAGAGATGTTCTTGACTCTGACTGACCTTATGGTGGGCGAGTCATGCTCCTCGGAGATCCTGGACGCCGTGCGCGCTGCCACGCCCGAGAGTCGGGCCTCCTTCGAGGAGGAGTACGGGAGCATCGAGATGGTCACATACATCCTTGCGGCCGACTATCAGGGCGGTTGGGTTGACGAGTACCGGCTCCTTGAGGATGGCACCCTTGAAACCACCCGCCACGAGGGAGGCTCCGAGGAGGCCGAGAGGATAAGGCAAGAGGCGAGGCAATGAGGTCCCGCAATCTAATCCGATACCCCCTGATTGGATAATGGTGTTCCACGACTGGCGCACCAGACACCTCCGAGTAGCCCCCAGGATGAGCCCAGCGGCCATGAGGAACGGGACCTGGCCCAACACCTGCGGGGCCATTCCTTTATCCAACACCCTCACTACATCATTTTGTACTGCGTTTGTATATGGTATTTATATGATTTTGATGTCAAACTTACTGTGTTGAGAATTGGCTTATGGAGGTGGCTACAATGCCCGTCGTGGTCTATATCGGAGAACAGTTAAGGAACGTCCGCACGAGGCGGCTCTTGACGCAGGACGAGCTCGCGGACAAGGCGGGTGTGAGCCAGAGCACCATAGCCAACATTGAGCGAAACCACGCGGAGCCGCAGTTCCGCACTATCCGCAAGCTCGCCAAAGCCCTCGATGTAGACCCCGCCGAACTCGTAGAGGAGTAGTCATGCCTTCAACGAACGGCCACGGCCCCAAGAGGGCCATCCTCTACGCCCGTGTCTCAACAGATGAGCAAGCCCGCTCCGGCTACTCCCTGGCCCAACAGATCGAAGCGCTGAGAGCCTACGCCGCCCGAGAAGGGTACAAGGTCCTCGAGGAGGTCACGGACGCCGGCCAGAGCGGGGCGAGCTTGGAAAGGCCTGGTATGGACCGTGTGCGGGACCTCGTGGCCGCAGGCGGTATCTCGATGGTGCTGGCCCAAGACAGGGACCGCTTCGCCCGTGAGCCTGCATACCACTACTTACTTCGCCGTGAGTTCGAGGAACACGGGACCAAGATCCGCGCCCTAAACGATCGGGGCGATGACTCCCCCGAAGGCGAGCTTACGGATGGCATCCTGGATCAGCTAGGTAAGTACGAGCGGGCCAAGATCGCCGAAAGGACGCGCCGCGGGATGCTCCGCAGGGTACGGGAGGGCAACCCTAACGTCACCGGCCAGCCTAAGTACGGCTTCCGCTACAGCGAGAACAAGGACGCCCTGCTCGTGCACGAGCCGGAGATGCGCATCGTGGAGAGGATATTTCGCATGGCGGCCGAGAATCTCGGCCTCAACGCCATTCAGGGCCACCTCCACGCCGCCGGCGTGCCCACCGCGACGGGCAAGCCCGTGTGGGACCTTCAGATGATACGGCGCGTCATAGCGAGCGACATGTATCGCCGGCACTCCTTCGAGGAGATCTCCGAACTCGTCGCCCCCGAGGTGGCCGCCCTGCTGGACCCCGCAGGGGAATACGGGATCCAGTGGTACAACCGCCAGCGGGTCACAACGCGCACAGTATCCGAGCCCGATGGGAGCGGCGGTCGCCGTTACCGAAAGAAGAGGACCTTCAGGTGGCGCCCGAAAGAAGAGTGGATCGCCATACCCGTCCCCGCGTGCCTGCCCAAGGAGCTGGTCGACAGGGCTCGCGCCGTCGTGGGGGGCGCCAGGGCGCGAGAGAGGAAGCATCTAGCACGCGAGTGGGAGCTCAGGGGGATGATGCGTTGCGGGTGCGGCCGAAAGATGGGCACGCGCACCGCGGAATCAAGCGGCCGGCTCTTCCACTACTACGTCTGCAAGCGCTCGCCGGCGGCAAGGAAGGTTGGCGAGTGCGCACAGCGGTGCGTTAGGACGACGCGCGTCGAGGACGCTGTGTGGCGCTTCGTCTCCGAGCTGCTCAAGGACCCCGACAAGATAAGGGCAGGCATGGAAGAACTCATAGAGCAGGAGCGCGAGGCAGAGCGTAGCAACCCAGATGGGGAGGCTAGGCTCTGGGAAGAGAGGATCGCGGAGTGCTCCCGTCTCCGCGGCGCCTACCAGGACCAGCAGGCGGCCGGGCTCATGACGCTCGAGGAGCTGTCCTCCAAGCTCGCACGGGTGGAAGAGACCCGAAGGGTTGCCGTAGCCAAGCTCGAGGCTCTGAGAACCCGAGAGGAGCGCGTCCGCGAGCTCGAAGCCGACCGCGACGCCCTCGCGGCCTCCTACCTTGAGTCGGTGCCGGGGGCACTAGACGGCCTCTCGGGCGAGGAGCGCCGTACGATCTACGAGATGCTGCAGCTGGAGGTCACGCCCGACCCGAATGGCTACGAGGTCAGCGGGATGCTTTGTAGTAGTGGGCCGACGGGCAGATATCGTTTAGGATGCAGTTCGGGCAGTCTGGCTTTCGGGCCTTGCATACCCGGCGGCCATGGAAGATCAGGAGGTGGGAGAAGATGGTCCTGTCCTCTTCTGGCACTACCCCCATGAGGTCCTGCTCGATCTTCACGGGGTCCTGACTCTCGGTGAGGCCCAGCCTACCCGCGACGCGGCGG
>Ga0126314_10002011_pt1 | contig 10043 bp, 8 predicted proteins | sample Plot105B_FD_92535 | JGI IMG/M metagenome (GOLD analysis project Ga0126314, IMG submission 92535) | Serpentine soil microbial communities from UC McLaughlin Reserve, CA, USA - Plot105B | ecosystem: Environmental > Terrestrial > Soil > Grasslands | place: USA: UC McLaughlin Reserve, Lake County... | reverse complement strand
CTTGCGCCGGGCTCACGAGCAGTTCCCCGCGGGCAGCTACGCGCAGGTGCTGTGCAATCCTCCGTACCGGGCTCGCGCCACGGGGCGGAGCAGCCTGTCCATGGAGAAGGCGCTCGCCCGGCATGAGCTGGCGTGTGAGCTGACGGATGTGTCGAGGGCCGCCGCGCACCTGCTGGAGCCTCGGGGAAGGCTGTGCCTGGTGTATCCGGCGTCACGCTTCAGCGAGCTGGTGCTGGCGCTGAAGGCCCGGGGACTGGAGCCGCGCACGGTGCGGTGGATTCATCCGCGCGCGGACCGTCCCGCGAAGCTGGTGCTGCTGCATGCGGTGAAGGGGGGCCGGACCGACCTGGTGGTGCTGCCACCCCTGGTCGTCCACGCCGATGACGCGCACGCCTTCACGGCGGAGGTGCGGTCGATGGTGGTGTGAGGGGCGCCGCGCCGACAGCGCGCCCAGGAGGACCTCCCTGGACGCGTGCGGCGCGGAGTGCCTCAGGACCTCACGGCGCGGACTCGCCCGCCTGGGGCGGAGCGGGCGTCGTGGACGGCGCGGGCTCCGAGGGCGGCGCCTCCGTCCCCGGAATCTGGAGCGTCTGGACCATGAACACCGTGGGGGCCTGGGAGAGCAGCCGCTCCAGGTCCGCCGCGGCCACGGCCGCCATCGGGTGCCCGTGGTGCTCGTAGCAGCGGCGACGGTCATCCAGTTGCTTGCTGTCCCAAACCGACAGCGGCTCGACGGGCGCGAGCACCTCCACGCACAGCCCCATCCAGTCCACCACCTGCGCCATCTCGATACGCGTCTCCTCGCGCGCCACCGTCAGGGACTCCGCCGCGAAGGGTTTGGCGAGCACGTCGATGAGCCGCTTGCCCAGCTTCTTGTCTGCGCGGGCGATGTGGATGAGCTCGGGGAGGACGGAGGAGGTGACTTCCCGCGCCGGCCACGGGTTCTCCCGCAAGGCGATGAACGCGCGCTCGAAGAGGGTGGTGGCCTCTTCCAGCCGCTTCTGGCGCAGGTGCAGGATGCCCTCTACCAGGTCCGCCTCCACGGGCATCGTCGCGCGCATGGGCACGGTGTATTTCAAAGCTTCTTCGTCGCCTGCGTTCGCCAGCACCCGGGCTACCGCCAGCAGCTCGCGGGGGCCCTTGGGCTCCCAGCGTTCGTGCTTCCAGCGTGCGAGGGCGGCGGGGCTCTGGCTCCGGTTGTACGCCCCAATGAAGGGAGCGTATTTCTTCACGGAGGCACTGGCGGCCTCTTCGCGGGAGAGTGGCGTGTTGTTCCAGAGACGGTGCTGCGCCACTCGCTCCCAGTCCACTGCGCCGCTGACCTGTGGCCGGCCCGTACCCAGGTTGTGCGTTGTCGTCCAGATGGAGTCCATGGAGAAGCCCGCGTCGCGTCCCAGGCTGCGCGCGAAGGCGAACTCCATGAAGGACACGTCGTCCGTGTTGATGAGGGACTGGCTCTCCTCCGCTACTCGCGTGGTGAAGGCCGGTGTGGCCACGAAGCGCGCGAGCACGCCTTCGACCTCGTCCGTGCGCCAGGTAGCGCGCAGCGCGGTGCGATAGGGCTCCTCGGTGATTCGGGCGCGCATCCGCGCGATGTCGTGGACCATCGGCTTGCGCGTCGCCACGAGCAGCAGGTCGCCGGAGTGCACCTGCCACGTCTCCACGGACTCGAACTCCGAGGACAGCGTCGCGTAGGCGCTCTGCACCGTGAGCGAGTCCACCTCGTAGGCCTGGAGCCACTGCACGAAGATGCCGCCCTCGGCGAGGCGTTCCTTCACGGCCTGGTAGAAGTCTCGGGTGAAGAGGCTGGAGATGCCCGCGCGGTACGGGTTGGAGGGCTCCGAGAAGATGATGTCGTAGCGCTGCCGCGTGGTGAGCAGCACCTCGCGCGCGTCGCCGATGAAGTGGTGAACCTTCGGGTTGTCCATCACGTTCGCGTTGACCGCGTGGCAGCGCCGGGCGACCTCGAGGATGGCGGGTTCGATCTCCACCGCGTCCACGCGCTCCATGTGGGGGATGGCGCCCAGCCATCCCGCTGTGCTGCCCGTGCCCAGGCCGATGACGAGCGAGTTCTTCGCGTCCGCATGAAGAAGGGCACCGAGCAGACCGCTCATCACCTGGGTCGGCGAGTCGCCGATGGTGTTGCCGTCCGTCTTGCCGTTGACGACGAAGGAGAGACCGTTGGTGGAGCTGAGTGCGACGCTGCTCTCGACGCCGTCCTCCTCCCAGATGATGCCGCGCGCCTTGGCGCGCATCCACGCGTCGATGTGATTGATGGTCGGGTTGTTCAGGCCAGCGCGGCCCGCTCCGACGCTGCCATGCCGCCACGCCGCGGAAGGGCCCTGCGCGGACAACATCACGAGTGCGATGGCGGCCACGGAGACGGGCAGCCACATGGCCACCCGGAGTCGCTCGACCCGGAAGGAGAGCGCGACGGAGGCGAGGCCCAGCACCGCGAGGATTCCCGCGACGAGCTGCCACGTCACCGGCGCCGTCAGGAGGGGAATCACGCCGAAGCCGCCTGCCAGCGAGCCCACGATGGAGCCCACCGTGTTCCAGGCGTAGACCTGACCCACCTGCTTACCGACGTCGTGGCTGCCCTTGCCCACGAGCGCCAGGAGCAGCGGGAACTGGATGCCGGAGATGAACGCGGCGGGCAGGATGACCACCGCGGCCACCAGCGCCCAGCCCATCATCATCCCGGCGAAGCCGATGCCGCCCAGCGGGCGCAGCAGCGCGGCGACGACGGCCAGTCTGTCTCCCAGCGCGAAGGGCAGGGCGATGAACAGCGCCTCCGCCGCGCAGGTGAGGGCGAACCCGGCCAGCGTCGCGGGCCGGTGACGGAAGACGATGGAGTACGCCGCGCCACCCAGGCCGATGCCCAGGAGCGCCATGGCGAGGATGAGGCCGAAGGTGAACGTCGTCCCGCCGAGAATCGGGCCGAGCATCCGGTACCAGACAAGCTCCATCAGCAGGAACGCGAAGCCCACCAGCATCGCGGCCACGAGCGCGAACTTGGGCGAGTGTCGCGCGGCGGAGAGGGGAACCGAGAGCGGCGCGGCGGGGCTGGCGGCCACGGGCGCGGCGACCTCGGCGGGCTGGCTCTCCGACTTCGGCGGCGTCGCGCCCTCGGGCTCCATGGACCGGCTCACGCTGCGCGCGGTGATGGCGACGGCGGCGTTGAGGAGGCAGGCGATCCACAGGGTGGTGCGGTTGCCGTAGACCTCCAGCAGGAAGAAGGTGGAGAGCGTGGCGCCCGTGACGGCGCCAAGCGTGTTCACTCCGTAGAGGACGGCGAGGTGGCGGCGGGCCGGGTCGTCATCCGACTGCACCGCGCGCGCGGCGGCCGGGAGGGTGCCGCCCATCAGCACCGTGGGCACCGACAGCACGAGCACGGAGAGGACCATCCGGGCCACCGTGCCACCGGCGATGCCGAGGACGGGGGTGCCACCGACGCCGATGTACACGGCGCGCGCCAGCTCGACGAGGAAGGGACTCAGGGCCGCGGTGGCGGCGATGAGCAGCTCCAGGTTGGCGTAGAAGTTCAGGGGACGCGGCTGGCGGTCCGCGCGAGCGCCGAGGAGGACCCCCCCCAGACCCAGGCCCGCCATGAAGATGGCCAGGACGGCCGCCGAGGCCGCCGTGCTGGCGCCGAAGATGAGACGAAACTCCCGCAGCCACACCGTCTGGTAGACAAGGGCACACAGCCCCGAGCCGAACAGCAGCGGGGCCACCCTCGACACACGCGAAATCATCAAGCCGTTCTCTCGTCGGACTGGGCTGCCTCGAGAAGTGGGGCAGGCCGGGCGTGGTGAAGTCTCGCAGAGATCGCCGCGCCTTGGCCACAAGCGCGAGCCCCCTCGTTCGCTCGGGGGGCATCCGCTCGGAGGCTCCAGGGCCGAAGAGGGCCCGCCGTGAGCCGGCGCCCCTCTACCGCACGGGCACCGGGGCCTGCTCGACCCCCGCCTCCCGGGGCGCTTCCTTGGCCTCGAGGGCGGCCTCGGCGTCTTGTCGATTCTCGCGGCAGATGGCCAGGCGCTCCCGGATGACTTCCAGGGGAACGGCCATCTCCAGCGTGAAGGAGTCACCGTCGGGCTTCACCTTGGCGAAGTCGAGCAGTTGGGCCAGGTCCTTGTCCTCGCCGGCCTGGGCCTTGATTCGCGCGAGCGACAGCGCGGCGCCCAGGGACTTGCCCAGGTCCGTCACGTCGTCCGCGCTGGGGCCGCGCACCTCCGCCACCAGCGCCACGTCGGAGCTTGCGTCCAGGTGCAGCTCCACGTTCTTCGCCACGTCGCGCAGCCGCTGGGCCAGCGCGGCCTGCTCCGGCGGAATCAGCCGGGAAAGCATCTCCACCGAGAGCACGCCGTACATCTCGCCATACGTGCTGCTCTCGGAGATGGCCGGGGGCTCGTCCGGCCCACGTCCCTCCACGCGGTCGATGGCGGCCTTCACCTCGTCCGGCGACTTGCCCACCACGAGCAACTGGTTGTTCCACGTCGCTATCGCCGAGGTGTCCCGCCGCTTCACGGTGGTGCCATCCGGGCGCGTGACGCTGTTCTCTCCCGCTTCGTACACCCGCGCGCCCTCGCCGTAGTCCGCGGACACGCGCTCGCCCAAAAGCTCCTTGAACCGTGCGTTCTCGAAGTTGCCCGACAGCATCATCCCTTCGTCCGTGATGACCAGCCGGTCCAGGTCCTGGAGGGGGTCCACGCCGCTCTTCTCGCGGAACTCCTTGAGCTGCTTGCCGCCGTCCCGCATCAGGCAGTCCATCAACAGCCCGCCGATGGGCGAGTGCCTCAGCGCGTTCGCCTCGATGATGACCGCCGTCTTGCCCTCACCCCGAGGCAGCGCGGCGAGGAGCGGGTCTCTGGGACGCGGGCGCTCGGCCACCGTGCCGGAGTCCGCGGACACGGGCGTGGGGAGCACCTGCGTCCTGCGGCGCTCCGCGCGCTCGCGGTCCGGCTGGCGCATCCGCCGGGGGAACTCCACTTCGAGCGGTGGAGGCGCGGGCTCCTCGCCCTGGCCCGCGAACATCAGCACAGCCGCCGCGACGAACAGCAGCGCCGCCATCACCAACCACACCCGCCGCTTCTGGCGCTTCTCCATGTCAGTAATCCTTTCCCTCGAACCGCCAGAACCCCACCACGAGCGCCCCCAGCCCGAACACGAACACCCCCACGAGCAGCGTCCCCAGCGAGCGCACCTCCAGGGGCAGCGATGCGGCCATGTCTCCCGCGGCCTCCGCCAGCGCGGACAGGCGCGGCAGCACCAGCGTCACCGCCTGGAACAGGCTCCGGCTCACGCCCTCCTCGAAGGCCTTCGCGATGTCCTGCCGGTGTCCGGCGATGATGCCGCCCACGAGCACCGCGAAGCCCGCCGCCGCGCACAAGGCCGCGCTGCGCACCAGCGTCGCCATGGTCAGCATCACCGCGTACACCGCGGCGAACCCCACGCAGGCCATCAGCCCCGCCACCAGCGGCCCCACCGTCCAGTACCCCGTCTTCACGCCGAAGATGAGCACCAGCCCCGTGGTGCCATACAGCGTCCCGCCCAGGGCCAGCGTCATCACCCCGAGGAACGTCCCCGCCAGCAGGTGCCAGCGTTGAATGGGCAGCGCGAGCAGGTGCTCGATTCGCCCCGGCGACATCAGCGACGGCGCGAAGTCCGAGCACGCGACGATTCCAAACAGGATGCCGCCGTAGAACACGATGAACGCCGACGCCTGGTACACGGGCCGCAGCGCCACGTCGACGGACTGGATGGTCGCGCGGACCTCCTGGCCGAACAGGCGCGAGGCCGCGAGCGCGCCGTCGATGACGTCGATGCGCATGCCCAGCGCCACCACCGCCAGCACCAGCGTGAGGCCCACCATGAAGGCCATGATGAACTTGCGCGACGCCGCTTCCCGCAACACGTACCCCGCGATACCGAGCACCGGACTCATGCCGCCACCTCCGCCGCTCGCATCGCCTGCGCGCTCACCGTCCCCAGCAACACCGCCTCCAGATCCATTCCGTCGCGCCGCAGTTCCACCAGCAACGCCCCCGCCGCCCGCGCCCGGTCCAACGCCGCGTTGAGCGCCGTCGCGTCCGGTGCCTCGACGTGGAACACGCCGTCCGCACGGGCCGGCACGAAGCCCGCGCTCCCCAGCGCATCCACGCTCACCCCCGGCGCGAAGCGCGCCACCCACCGCGACTCGCCGCGCACCAGGTCCTCCAGCTTCCCCTCTCGCACCACCCGCCCGTCCGCGAGGATGGCCACCCTGTCACACACCCGCTCCGTCTCCGCCAGCAGGTGCGAGTTCAGGAAGAGCGTGGTGCCTCGCCGCACCTCCTCCTGGAGGATGCGCCGGACCTCCATGCGGCCCATCGGGTCGATTCCGTCCGTGGGCTCGTCCAGCACCAACAACTCTGGCTTCCCGATGAGCGCCGCCGCCAGGCCCAGCCGCTGCCGCATTCCCTTGGAGTACCCACCAATCTTCCGGCCCACGGCGTCCGCGAGGCCCACGCGCTCCAGCAGGCTCAAGTGTCCGGCGGCGTCCGGCGGCAGGCCCTTGAGTCGGCCCACCGTGGCGAGGAACGCGGTGGGCGTCCACGAGCCCGGCAGGTGCAGGCGCTCGGGCAGGTAGCCGATGCGCGCGCGGATGCGGGCATCTTCGGGAGAGCCCCCCAGCACTCGCACGGTGCCCTCCGTCGGTTGGACGATGCCGAGGATGCTCTTGATGAAGGTGGTCTTCCCGGCGCCGTTGGGGCCGATGAGCCCGAAGGCGCTCCCTCGAGGAACCGACAGGTCCATGCCCCGGAGGGCGATGTTCCCCGTCTTCCGGAAGGCGCGGTTGTACGTCTTGCGCAGGTTCGTCACTTCAATGGCGGGTGTGCTGGCTGTCACGGTCACCACTGTAGACGAGCGGGTTGGACAGCGATTGCTTCCGCGCGGACGGTCGGAAGGGGCGGCCGAGCGGGCGCACGCCGCGGGTGTTCCGCGACGGTGTTTTCGCGGCCCTGGGAAATGGGTTTCGCACGCCTGCTGTCCCTGCCGCGCCGCGACACCTCGTCGTTTCGCCCCCTTGCGGTGGAGATGCGGGTGGTCCGTTGCGTGCAGTCCCCCGCCGCACACCCCAAGGCAGGAGGAATGATGACGTACGGAGATCGCGTCGAGCAGCAGCGTGAAGAAGCCCGTCGGGAGCTGGCGGCCGCCGAGCAGGGCCTGGCCGCGGGCACGGAGGCGGCGCGGGTGCGCTACGCGAGGGCGCTGCACGAGGCGGACATCGCGGAGGTGCGGGCCCAGCGCCACGCCCGGGAGCGGCTGCGCCATCAGCACAGCTGGCGGCTCGCCGCAGGGTGAGCGGCCGGGCGACCCCACGGAAACGATGAAGGCCGGGCGTCGTCGGTTTATATCGGCGTCCACCATGGCCCATCCCGTCCATCGCCCCCGCCGCCTGCGCCGTTCGCCCGTCCTGCGTGAGATGGTCCGCGAGACGCGCCTGGACCCGGGGGACTTCATCTACCCCCTCTTCGTCGTGGAAGGCCGGGACGTGCGCCGTCCCATCGCCTCCATGCCGGGCATCTTCAACCTGTCGCTGGAGCACGCCGTCACGGAAGCCCGCCTGGCGAAGTCGCTGGGCGTGCCCTCCGTCATCCTCTTCGGCATCCCCGACCACAAGGACGCCCAGGGCTCCCAGGCCTACGCGCGCGACGGAATCGTCCAGCGCGCCATCCGTGAAATCAAGGCCGCCGAGCCCGACCTCCAGGTCATCGCCGACGTGTGCCTGTGCGAGTTCACCGACCACGGCCACTGCGGCGTGCTGGAGGGTGGCCACGTCGTCAACGACGCCACGCTGCCCCTGCTCGCGCAGATGGCCGTCACGTGCGCCCAGGCCGGCGCGGACATCATCGCGCCCTCGGACATGATGGACGGCCGCGTGGGAGCCATCCGCCGCGCGCTGGACGAGGTGCGCCTGACGGACATCCCCATCCTCTCCTACGCGGCCAAGTACGCCTCCGGCTACTACGGCCCCTTCCGCGAGGCCGCCCAGAGCGCGCCCAAGGCCGGCGACCGCAAGGGCTACCAGATGGACCCGGGCAACGTGCGCGAGGCCCTGCGCGAAGTCGCCCTGGACGTGGAGGAGGGCGCCGACATGATCATGGTGAAACCCGCGCTGGCCTACCTGGACGTCATCCGCGCCGTGCGCGAGCGCTTTGACCTGCCGCTGGCCGCCTACAACGTCTCCGGCGAGTACGCCATGCTCAAGGCCGCCGGGCAGAACGGCTGGATTGACTACGAGCGCGTCATGCTGGAGACGCTCACCGGCATCAAACGTGCCGGCGCCGACCTCATCATCACCTACCACGCGCTGGAAGCCGCGAAGCTCCTGTAGGCAACATCCGCCAGCCCCGCAGGCGGGTTGCCGCTTGATCCGCCGCGGGTGTTGCGCCCAAATAGCCCGCGCACGATGCCCACCAAGAAGCGTCCCAGACGCAAGTCGGAGAAGCCCCCGCCCCAACGCCGGCGCGGCAAGGCTCAGCGCCCCGGCACCGGGCGCTCCCCCGTGGTTCGTACTTCTGTTTCGTTGCAGTACAAAGTGGTGGAGCTGTCCACGGTGGACGAGGGAGCGCTGGAGCGCACCCTGAACGAGTGGACGGCGAAGGGCTGGAACCTGGACGGCGTGCAGTTCGCGATGCGCGAGTCCTCCAAGCGGCCCGCCATGGCGTTCCTCTTCTTCACGCGTGAGGGTGTGGCCGTCGAGCCGGACGTGGACGCGGCGCGCTCGAAGCTCTTGCGCCTGTCCGAGTCGGGACCGACGGCGGCGGGGAATGACTGGGCGCCCGGCTCGGGTTCCCAGGCACCGTTCCATCCGTTGAGCGCGCATGAGCGGCTGGCGCGCCTGGCGGGGCTGGACGAGCCGGAACCCCACGAGGAGGGTCTCACCTTGGAGCCCGAGGAGTGAGCGCGCAACGCGAGCGGCTCTTCATGACCTCCAGCCGGGGTGGGCGCGCGCTGCGGCTGGTGGTGGAGGACTCCGCCCCGGGCTCGCCGTACCCCAAGGCGTCGCTGTGGCTGCGGCTGGGCGCGCGCGTGGTGGACGTGGGCGTGGCGTGGGGCCTGTACGTGGTGTGTGGCGCCGCGGGCGCTGTCGTCGCGCTGCTGTTCCTCCTGCTCGCCGACGGGATGATTCAGGGCCAGAGCGTGGGCAAGCGCATCTTCGGCGTGAAGGTGATGCATCTGCCCACGCGCTCGGCGGCGCGGCACCGCGACAGCACGCTTCGCAACGCGCCGCTGGCGCTCATCGTCCTGTTGGGAATGATGCCGGAGCCGTTGGGTCCGGTGGCGGCGGCGGCGGGGCTGGTGGCGATTGGCGGCATCGAGGCGTGGCGCGTGGTGAGGGATCCGCTCGGCTGGCGGCTCGGCGACACCTGGGCGCAGACACAAGTGGTGGATGGGAAGGTTGTGGCGGGCGCAACCGTTGCAGCCCGCGACCCCGTGGCGCATCAGCGTGCACCGGGGAGACTCATGTCCGCGGCGAAGATGCGCCGCGGTCGCTCGCTGAAGAAGAGAAGGGGGCTCCCGTGCGCATCGCGCTGACCCACAACCTGCGGCTGTCTGATTCGGAAGAAGAAGCGGAGTTCGATACCCAGGAGACGGTCAACGCGCTGGCCTCGGCGATCGAGCGGCTGGGGCATCGACTGGAGCGCTTCGAGGTGAGCGGCCCGGCCTCTCGCACCGTGGCGCGGCTGGAGGCGTACAGCCCCGACCTCATCTTCAACACCGCGGAAGGGCGCCGGGGCCGCTTCCGTGAGGCGTTCTATCCCGCGCTCTTCGACGAGCTGGGCTTCCCGTACACGGGCTCGGACGCGTACGCGCTGGCGGTGACGCTGGACAAGCAGCTCACCAAGCTCGTCCTGGCCAAGCAGGGCATCCGCACTCCGGGCTGGCAGTACGTGGAGAAGCTCAGTGAGCTGACGGCGGAGAACCTGCGCTTCCCTGTCATCGTGAAGCCTAACTTCGAGGGCTCCTCCAAGGGCATCACCCAGGACTCCATCGCG
>Ga0126314_10002009_pt1 | contig 10048 bp, 7 predicted proteins | sample Plot105B_FD_92535 | JGI IMG/M metagenome (GOLD analysis project Ga0126314, IMG submission 92535) | Serpentine soil microbial communities from UC McLaughlin Reserve, CA, USA - Plot105B | ecosystem: Environmental > Terrestrial > Soil > Grasslands | place: USA: UC McLaughlin Reserve, Lake County... | reverse complement strand
TTCCTCGAGGACCTCAAGGAAGTCGTCAGTCATCACCGCGGTGAGCACGACCTGCTGCTGGCCGTGGGCGAGCGGCGGCTGCTGTTGGGGCCCGACTGGCGCGTGTCGGCCGACGGCGCCTGTCGCGCGGAGCTGGCGGGCCTGACGGGCGCCTCCCGCCTGGTCGCTTAGTCCGCGCCTGGCGCAAGCACCGGGCTCTGCACGGTGCGCAGCGATGCCATTCCCGCTCTACACTGGCTGGGTGCAACCGGTCCACGCACGCGCCGCCACGGAGCTCCACGAGTGCCGCCAGTGCTGCTCGTTCTGCGATCGCGTCGTACACCCGTCGGGCTGCATCGCGTCGGGCTGCCAGTTCCTCTACCTGTACGACGACGAGGAGACCGGTCGCCGCTTCATGGGCTGCCTCAACAAGGTCTTTCGCGGCGAGATCGACCGCGAGCTGTTCGACCAGGCGGAGCGCACACGCCACGGCTTCGGTGGCGTGAAGATGACCGGCATCCCGCTACCCCAGTGCCGAGCCTCGGTGGAGCGCGCGTACGACGGCTACACCGAGGCCTTCGACTGCGTGAACCCCGGCTTCTTCACGAAGCCGACCGCGGAGAACGCCGACGAGGCGTTCGATCTGCGCGACAACCTCTAGCCCGCGCATGGACTTCCGGCTCCTTGGCCCCCTCGAGGTGTTGGAGGACGACCGGCCACTGCCGCTCGGCGGCATCAAGCAGCGCTCCGTGCTGGCGCTCCTCTTGATCCACGCGAACGAGCTGGTCACCACCGACTACCTGATCGACGAGATCTGGGGCGGCACCCCTCCGGCGAAGGCCACCAAGAACATCCAGGTCCAGGTCTCCAGGCTGCGCAAGGTCCTCGACGCGGGACGCCTTACGACGGCTCCGGGCGGCTACGCGCTGCACGTCGAGCCGGACGAGTTCGACGTGGCGCGTTTCGAGCGGCTCGCGGCCGAGGCCGGCAGCGCCGCTCCGCAGAGCGCGGCGGACAAGCTGAGAGAGGCGCTCGCGCTGTGGCGCGGTCCCGCGCTCGCCGATCTGGCCTACGAGGGATTCGCCCAGCCCGAGATCGCACGTCTCGCGGAGATGCGCGTCGCGGTTCTCCTGCAGCGAATCGATGCCGACCTGGCTCTTGGACACCACGCTGAGCTCGTCGGCGAGCTCGAGGCGCTGGTGGCCCGGTACCCGCTTCAGGAGCGCCTTCGCTACCAGCTGATGCTCGCCCTCTACCGCTCGGTACGTCAGGCCGAGGCGCTCGAGGCCTACCGCGTCGCGCGGCACGAGCTCTCGGAGGAGCTTGGCCTGGAGCCGAGCGAGCAGCTCAAGCAGCTCGAGCAGGCAATCCTGCGCCAGGATCCGAGCCTCAATCTCGCACCGAGCGAACAGGATCACGAGCCGCTGAGGCGCGCGGCGGCGGCGCAGCCCGCGGTGCTGGTGGCCCCCAGTGCCATGGACCGCCTGGGCGATCTGATCGCGCTGGCGAGGTCGCTGGCTGCGGCCGATCCCGTGCACGAGCTGATCGCGGCCGCGGTGGTGGGGGCGGGTGAGCTCCAGGGCGCCACGGAGGCGCTCGCACGGCACAGGCAGGAGCTCGTGGACGACGGCATCGCTGCCAGGACCGCCGCGTTCTCGTCGCCCACCCGAGGCGCGGACATCACACGGCTCGCCGAGCAGGAGGGCGTGGACCTGCTGCTGACCGATTGCCACGCCGCGGAGCTCGACCCGGAGACCGCGGTGGTGCTCGAGCGGGCACCGTGTGACGTGGCTCTGCTCGTTCAGGCCGGCGGATCCGTACTCGAAGGGCCGGTGGTCGTACCCTTCGGCGCCGGCGGCCACGACTGGGCGGCGCTTGCGCTCGGGGCCTGGGTCGCTCGCGCCACGGGCGCTCCGCTACGGCTGATCGGGATGGCGTCCGGCGGCGAGGACGGGCGCGACGCGAGCCGCCTCCTGGCCGACGCCTCGCTGATCGTGCAGCGCATCGCCGGCATCGCGGCCGAGCCGCTCCTCGCCGGCCCCGGGAGGCACGGGATCGTCGAACTCGCCGAGGGCGCAGGATTGCTGGTGGTTGGCCTCTCCGACCGCTGGCGGCAGGAGGGATTCGGGCGTTTGCGCAGTGAGCTGGCCGAGGAGCCACCTGCTCCCACCGTGTTCGTCCGGCGGGGGGCCAGGCCGGGCGGGCTCGCGCCTGCGGAGACGCGCACTCGCTTCAGATGGTCGCTCACCGGAGCCACGCACGGCTATGCGCGTTAACCGGCTGTTACCGAACGGTATCCGCGCTGTTACCGCTGACCTCGAGGGTGATCTCCGATCCGGCCGCACCAGGTGGCCGCCGACCAGGAGGCGACATGCTTCGACTCAGCTACATTCTCACCACCGCAGTTCTCGTGGCGGTGTGCGCCGCGCCGGCGTCTGCCGCGACGTTCGAGCAGCTTCATCCGAGCCAGAACGACGGCGCTTCCAAGGCGACCGCCGACACCGGGTGGCGCAGCAGCTACCAGCCCGTTCCGCCGTCGAAGACGGGGCAGGGCCAGGACCTGCGCTCGCCGGACACCGTTGACGCCGCACAGCACCGCGGCCTCTACGCGGCCGATCGGGGCGCGTATGTGCTCAACCGCGACTACGGCTCGCCCGACGCGCTCGACGCCGCGGCACAGCCGGCGGGTCGGGGCTCGTATGTGCTCAACCGGGACTACGGCTCGCCCGACGCGGTCGACGCCGCGCGGGACCTGCCTCCGGTGCAGACCGCCGTCCTCGAGGCGCGCGACGTGTCGTCCGGCGGCTTCGACTGGGGCGACGCCGGTATCGGCGCGGCCGGGATGCTGGCCATCTTCAGCATCGCCGCCGGCTCCGCGCTGCTGCTGACGGGCCGCAAGCGCCGCCACGGCATCGCTTAAGTAACCACGCTCATGAGGGGCGGCGCCGCGTGCGCCGCCCCTCGGCGTTTGTCCGGCCGTTCGAACCAATGGTAGGTCGGCTCGAGTCCTTCGGAGCGCAGCATGAAAGCAGCATTTACCCCTGGCACCACCTTCGCCGGCTACCGGGTGGAAGCCCTGGTCGGCCGCGGCGGGATGGGCGTCGTCTACCGGGCGACCGACATGTCGCTCGAGCGTCCCGTCGCGCTGAAGCTGATCGCGCCGGAACTCGCTGACGACGAGCGCTTTCGCAGTCGCTTCCTGCGCGAGCCGCGGCTCGCGGCCTCGCTGGACCATCCCAATGTGATCCCGATCTACGAGGCGGGGGCGCACGACGGGCAGCTCTATCTGGTCATGCGCTTCGTGGAGGGCAGCGACCTGCGGTCGCTGCTCGACGCCGAGGGGAAGCTGCCTCCGGAGCGGGCGCTCGAAATTCTCACGCAGGTGGCCGGCGCTCTCGACTCGGCTCACCGGCGAGCCCTGGTCCATCGCGACGTGAAGCCGGCCAACGTGCTCCTCGACCGCGACGGCCACGTCTACCTGTCCGACTTCGGCATCACGAAGCAGCTCGGCGGCGCCTCGACGGACACCGGGCGGGTCGCCGGGACGCTCGACTACCTGGCGCCCGAACAGATCCGCGGCGACCCCGTGGACGGCCGCACGGACGGCTACGCGCTCGGCTGCGTGCTCTACGAGTGCTTGGCGGGCAGGGCGCCATTCCACCGAGAGACCGAGGCCGAGACCATGTGGGCGCACATGCAGGAAGAGGCGGGCCCGCTTCGCGGTCATGCTCGGCTCGACCCGGTGCTCCGGAAGGCGCTGGCGAAGGACAGGGAGGACCGCTACGGCAGCTGCGGCGAGCTGATCGAGGCCGCCGCCGCTGCGCTCGACCTCCGGGCGCCTGCGCCGGGGCGCCGGCCGCTCGTGCCAAGCGCGCTGCACCCGCGTGCGCGCGCGATCCTCGCCGGCGGCGGGGTCCTGCTCGCCGCGGCCGTCGCGCTGGCGATCATCCTCTCGACCGGTGGCGACGACACCGCCGAGGAACTCGGGAACGGTGTCGCCGCCATCGACACCGGCGGCGAGGTCACCTCCTTCACCCAGTCCGAGGCGGCCCCCGGGAACGTGGCCGTCGGCGACGGAGCGGTCTGGGTGCTCGACAACGAGGCCCAGACCGTGTCGCGCATCGATCCGGAGACCAAGCGGATCACGAAGACCTTCAAGACCCGGGGAGTGCCGAGTGACCTCGCTGTCGGCGAGGGCGCGCTCTGGATTGGCAATGCCGGGGGTGCTTCCGAGACCAACGCCATGGTGAGCGTGTCGCGCCTCGATCCCGAGTCGGGCCGCATCACAGAAACCGTCCGACTGCGAGGCGACGAGGGCGTGTACCCGGTGGCGGGCGCGCCGCGGATCGCGGTCGGCGCGGGTGCGGTCTGGGCGGCGACTCCGGATGCCAACATCGCTCGCATCGATCCGGATAGCGGGCGACTCGAGGCCACGATCGACGCCGGCGAGGACGCGTGGACCGTCGCGGCCGGGAAGGAGGGAGTCTGGTTCATCTCCGATGACGCCGAGGTCGCGAAGATCGACCCGCGCACGAACCGCATAACCCAGCGGATTCAGGTAGGCGCGAACTCGCTGCTCGGCGTGGCCGTCGGGGCCGGCTCGGTCTGGGCCGCGGCCAACGTGGAGGGCGTCATCTGGCGAATCGACCCCAGGCGCACCCCGGTCACGAGGACGATCGACGTCGGGATTGGCGTCACCTTCGTCGCCTTCGGCGAACGAAGCGTGTGGACGGGCAACTACGTTGACGGCAACGTCGCCCGAATCGACCCCTCCACCAACATGGTGGAGGCGCGTACCTCGGTCAGCGCTCCCCAGGCTCTCGCGGCTGGTGCCGGATCCGCTTGGGTCAGCGTGGCGGCTGGGACGACCGAGGGGGCGCTGACCGCGTCCGGCTGCGGAGCGATCGCCTCCGGCGGGGGCACGCCGGACGTCCTGATCGCCTCGGATCTACCCCTCCAGGGGCCGTTCAGCGCCGGCCCACGGGCGCTGGAGGGCGCGATTCGATTCATCCTCGAGCGCCACCGCTTCAGGGCCGGGAAGTACACCGTCGGCTACCAATCCTGCGATGTCTCAACCGCGCAGACCGGTGGCTTCGAGTTCCGCAAGTGCGCCGCGAACGCGTCCGCGTTTGCGCACGCGAAGCAGCTCGTGGCCGTGATCGGACCATGGTCGTCCTTCTGCGGCCAGGTCGGCATTCCGATTCTGAACCGCGCACCAGGCGGCCCGCTGGCCACCGTCAGCCCCATAGCCACGCATCCGGGCCTCACCCGCGGCGGCCGGCTCGGGGATGACAGCGTCGGCGCCATGAGCGGCGAGCCCCAGGTGTACTACCCGACCGGCGTGCGCAACTTCGCCCGCCTCATGGCGCGCGAGGACGTGCAGGGCGTGGCGAACGCGATGCTGGCGAAGGAGCTCGGGCTCAAGCGGGTCTACGTGCTCTACGACCCGAACTGGAACGCCGAACAGCGGAACCCCTTCCTACGTACCGCCCCGCGGCTAGGTGTGCGAATCGCCGGCTCGGACCGGTTCCGCGAGACGACGAAAAACGGGGACGCGATCGCGGAGCGGGTTGCCCGCTCCGGCGCTCAGGGCGTCTACATCTCGGGACTCGGGTCGCCGGGCGGGGGCAACGTCCTGAAGTCCGTGCGCGCTCGCTTGGGCGCTCGAGTCAAGATCATGGCCGCAGATCCGTTCGTTGAGATGCAGGAGCTGCTGGGGTTCGTCGGGCCTGCCGCGCGCGGTCTGTACGTGAGCGCCACGGATGTCCCGGCCTCCGCGGACGAGCTGTCCAGCGCCGGGCGGCAGTTCGCACGCGACTATGGGGCCCGCGGCTCAACGGAGCAGGGGTTGCTGCCCGCCGCGCAGGCCGCCGAGCTGGTGCTCGACGCGGTCGCGCGCTCCGACGGGACACGCGCGTCGGTGCTCAAGGAGATCCGCGGGGCCGAGGTAAGGAACGGCATCCTCGGAGACTTCCGTCTCGACCGCTACGGGGACATCACGCCGGCGCCGGTGTCGATCTTCCGCGTCACTGGCAGGACTCCGCCCGGCGAACCGGTGTTCGAGCAGTTCCAGGGAGCCGTCATGGACCGCGTCATCAGCGTGCCGGCAAGCCTCTCCGGCTAGTCGCGCCGCTTGCGCGAGCGCAGCCCCTGAGCGCGCAGCTTCTTCAGCTTGTCCACGTCGACCTTCGCCGGCGCGTGCCCGTCCACGCCCGGGCCCTCGAACAGCGCCGGCAGCTTCTCGAAGCGGGGCTCGGACAGGAAGGCCGCGCAGCCGCGCGGGCCGAGCTCGCCGTCGCCGGGTGGGGCGTGGCGGTCGCGGTTCGAGCCGAGTGGCGTGAGCGAGTCGTTCACGTGGAGGCACTTGAGGCGCCGCAGCCCGATCATCTTCGCGTAACTGTCGATCAGCTCGGCGAGCTTGTCCGCCGTCGCGACGTCGAAGCCCGACGCCCAGAGGTGGCACGAGTCGAGGCAGAGCCCGATGCGCTTGTGGCCGCCGGACAGGTCGATCAGCTCGCGCAGCTCCTCGAATGAGCGGCCGAGCGTGTTCCCTGCGCCCGCGGTGTTCTCGAGCAGCAGGCGGCAGCTGTCGGACTCGGACAGCGCGTGTTTCACCATCTCGCCCACTCGGGGCAGCGCCTCGTCGTGCGGCTCGCCGACGGTTGAGCCGGGATGGACCACCACGCCGTCGGCCTTGATCTCGTCGCCCATGCGCAGTGCGTGGATGAGCGAGTCCGCCGACTTCCTGCGCATATTCCGGTCCTTCGTGGCCGGGTTGATCAGGTAGACGGCGTGGATCATCACGGACCTGATCGGGCTCGACTTCCGAAGTTCGAGGAACTCGTCCACGTCGTTCGGCTTCCAGCGCGTGGGACGCCACATGCGTGGGGACTGGTTGAACACCTGCATCGCCTCGCAACCACGCTCGACGGCGCGCTCGTGCGCCGGCACGAGGCCGCCTGCCGTAGACACGTGTGCTCCAACTAGCATCGCTGCCGATGAGGGTACGTTTCGCGCCTTCTCCAACAGGCGTGCTGCACATCGGCGGCGCGAGGACGGCACTGTACAACTGGCTCCTCGCGCGCGGCTCGGGCGGCCGGTTCGTGCTGCGCATCGAGGACACCGACCGCGAGCGCTCGACCGCCGAGAACGTGGACCAGATCCTCGACGCCCTGCGCTGGCTCGGGCTGGACTGGGATGAGGGGCCCGTCTCCCAGTGGGAGCGGCGCGATCGCCACACCGAGGCCGTCGAGCAGTTGCTGGAATCCGGGCATGCCTACGAGGACGAGGGCGCGGTCCGCTTCCGTGTGCCCGAGGAGGGTGAGCTCACCTTTTACGACGTGATCCTCGGGGACGTGACGAACCCGTACTCCGCCATCCAGGACTTCGTGATCCAGCGCTCCGACGGCAGTCCGCTCTACAACCTGGCCGTGGCCGTGGACGACCGCGACATGGGCATCACGCACGTGGTGCGCGGGCAGGACCACGTGTCGAACACGCCGCGGCAGGTGATGCTCCTGCGCGCGCTCGGCGAGGAGCCGCCGCTGTTCGCGCACATCCCGCTGCTCCACGGGCCGGACGGCAAGAAGCTCTCGAAGCGCCACGGCGCGGCATCCGTTCAGGAGGTGCGCGACGGCGGCTATCTCCCGGAGGCCGTCCGCAACTACATCGCACTGCTCGGCTGGGGCTACGACGAGAGCACCGAGTTCATGACGACCGACGAGCTGGTCGAGCGCTTCTCGCTGGAGCGGGTCTCCAAGAACCCGGCCGTGTTCGACGACCAGAAGCTGCGCTACATGAACGGCCGCTACCTGCGCGAGCTTCCGATCGACGAGCTCCACCGGCGGCTCGAGCAGTTCTACGGGCGGGAGATCCCGCCCGAGGTCGTGGCGATCAGCCAGGAGAAGATGTCCACGCTCGCCGAGTTTTGGGATCTGGCCGGAGCGCTGGTGGAGCCGCCGACGGACTATCAGGAGAAGGCCTGGCGCCAGTGGGGCGGATCCGAGCACTGGGTTCGCATCCGGGAGGCGCTCGTCGCGGCGCCAGAGCCGTTCGGCCCGGAGGAGATCGAGTCGGCCCTGCGTCCGCTCGTCGACGATCTGGGCGTCAAGCCGAAGGAGGTCTTCCAGCCCATCCGCGTGGCCCTGACGGGGACAACGGTGTCGCCCGGGATCTTCGAATCGGTAGCCGCGCTCGGCCGGGACGAAACCCTCTCACGGGTCGATAAGGCGCTCCACAAAGCGCAATCTGAAGCCGCGTAGGCGAAAGCCCTCAACCTTTCGTCCAGGGCTGCCGATATCCGGGGTGACTGTGGAAGCCTCGCCCTCTATCAAGCAGGCGGCTGGCCGCGATTCGGCCGCGGTTCGCCACAACGAAGGCCATGGGCGCAGGCTCACGGCTGCCTTCGAGGCGCTCGAGGCATTCCCGGCGCTGGCGGAGTCGCGCAACCGGGTGCTGCGCGTGGTGCGCGAGGACCGCTCCTCGGTCGGTGAGGTTGTCCAGGCCGTCGAGTCGGACGTCGCTCTCGTGATCACCGTGCTGCGGGTCGCCAACCGCACGGCGCAGCGGAAAAAGGGCAAGATCGCCAGCATCCCCGAGGCGGTGGAGGTTCTCACCCCGGAGGGCGTGGAGACACTCGCCGCGCGCACCGCAACCTTCGACTTCTTCGAGCGCACGCCGGGGTGGGACCTGATGCCCGAGCGCTTCCGGCTGCATGCCGTGGCCACCCAGGCGGCCGCGGACCGTCTCGCGCGCGAGATGGAGTCCGATGACCGCGACCAGCTTCTGGTGTCCGCGCTGCTGCACGACGTCGGCAAGCTCGTTCTCACGCACGCTTATCCCGGCTACCCGTCGCAGATCCATGGCGCGGCTCGGACCCCTGAGGAGCGTCTTCACAAGGAGCGTCTCGAGCTCGGCGTCGACCACGCGCTGGTCGGCGGCGTGCTCGCCCGCCGCTGGGCGCTGCCGAACCGTCTCGCCACGGCCATCGAGCGCCATCACGCCGATGACGCCGAGGGTGAGGCCGCTCTCGTTCGGCTGGCCGACATGCTGGCCCACTACGGCCATGGCCAGACGGTCAATCCCAAGCAGCTGCTGCAGGCCGCCCGCGCCTGTCGCCTCACCACCGAGCAGCTCCGCTCGGTGATGTACGAGCTACCGCAGGGCACCGGCAACGCCAAGCGCAACGTGGACCCGTGCCCGCTCTCGACGCGCGAGGTCGAGGTGCTGAAGCGGCTGGCCGAGGGCAAGGTCTACAAGCAGATCGCGCACGAGCTGGAGCTCTCCACGAGCACCGTGCGCACGCACCTCCACAACACCTACGCGAAGCTCGGCGCGGTCGACCGCGCGCAGGCGGTCCTGATCGCCACCGAGCGCGGCTGGATCTAGGCCGCAGGCGACGGCGCCCTTGACGCTCTCGGGGCGGGCAGCGGCGCCAGAACCAGCACGCGCGTCCCCAGCTGCGACGACTCGATATCGAGCGTGCCGTCCATCAGCTCCGCGCGCTCGCGCATGCTCGCGAGACCCAGATGCCCGGGCTCGCCCGTGGTCGGCAGGCCATTGTTGTCGAAGCCGTGGCCGTCGTCGGCCACCCTCAGCTCCACGCGTGAGCCGAGCGTCCGCAGCGAGATCGACACCGCCTTCGCCTCCGCGTGGCGCCCGGCGTTCACCACAGCCTCCTGGGCGATCCGGAACAGGTCACCCGCCATCTCCGGGGGCAGGTCGATGCGTTCGATGGCCAGCCCCACCTCGAATCCGTAGCGGCGGCTCCAGACCGGCAGGCAGTCCTCGATCGCGGTCTCGAAGCTGATCTCCTGGAAGGCGTAGGGGCCGAGGTCGACGATCTCGTCGCGCAGAGCGCGCACGTTGCGCATGCCGAGCTGGCGGGCGTCGTCGATCAGGCCGGTGGCCTCGTCAGAGCGCCCGTTCTCGGCTGCGTTGCGGGCCGCGGAGAGGATCATGTCTAGGCCGATCAGCTCCTGCACCGGACCGTCGTGGATCGACTCCGCCACTCGCCGGCGCACCTCGCTCTCCGCCTGCATGGTGCGGCGCGAGAGACCGCGCGCGCGCA
>Ga0126314_10002007_pt1 | contig 10050 bp, 12 predicted proteins | sample Plot105B_FD_92535 | JGI IMG/M metagenome (GOLD analysis project Ga0126314, IMG submission 92535) | Serpentine soil microbial communities from UC McLaughlin Reserve, CA, USA - Plot105B | ecosystem: Environmental > Terrestrial > Soil > Grasslands | place: USA: UC McLaughlin Reserve, Lake County... | reverse complement strand
GGCCGAGACCCAGAGGTGGGTACCGACATCGCAGGAGTAGCGCACATGCACCTGCGCGACGGTGCCTCGCACATGCACCGGACCGAGGATCGTGGCATCGCCGAACGTGAACGATTCCTGTGCGCCGGGACGCTTCGCACCGGCGGTCGCGACCGCCGTCAGCGCGAGCGTGGCCGCAGCAGCCAGCGCAAGAAGACGCTTCACCAATTCCTCCTTGGTTCGTTTGCAGACGAAGCAACTCTAGTAGCCAGCTACAGGTGCGGCAAAACGGTGAGCCGGCCGGGTTGGCTTCTCGAACGCCCGGGCGCCTAATCCGCGAACCCGGTCCCGCGGTTGAACCTACGTCACGCCTCGCCGTCGCGCTAGTGGCTCAAGACGCCGTGTCCTCGACGAGGAGGACCGGCGGCTGATCGGCGTTCGTCGGTCCCGCTTTGCGACCAGGCGCAGCGTCCTCTTGCGGGGGTGAATGCTGTCGCCGGCCGCTCGAGTTCGTAACAGTAGTCGAGAGCGTCGACGGCTCGGCCGCGACTGCCTGTAAGGTCGCCTCTCGCGAGAGCGGCCGCCCCTCTCTCCCGTGCTCTCCAAAGCTGCGGTTGTGCGTCGTTGGCCGCTCTCGTACTTTTCGGCAACCCGTGGCCCCCTTTGGGCGGCTAGCACGTGGATAGGGTCACTCACGGCCGGCTAGTGATGGACTTCGCTCTTGGGAACACGCGCAGTTGTGGCTCGGCGTAGCCGTGGGCTCGCTTCGATGAACACGAGCTCCGAATGAAGCCGTGCCAAATTAGGTTCGCCTCAGGCCGCACTACACCTTACGTCCCACCTGCTTGGTGCCGTTCCAGGTCTCGAACCGTCCCACCCCGCCAGAGCTCACACCCTTCCGGGGTTCCTGCCTCGGATTTCGTGGACTGGCCCAGCCTTCAAGCCCGAGGGCGGTCGCGGTCGCATCATTCCTATGGTCGCGGCCCTCGAGGTCGACGTCGGCCCAGGTCAGCGCGCGAATCTCGCCCAGGCGCAGGCCGGCGAACGCTGCGAGCGCGAGCGCGGGCGCGCCAACGCTCAGACGTTCCTGAGAGCGTTTCCAGACGCGCGCGCGCCCATGCGTGCACGGATCGTGGCGGGCACGTTCGAGCAGGTCGCTGCAATCGTTCACCGTGATTAGGCGTTCGCGTGGCCTCAGTGGTACGCAAGCGCGCGCTCCACCGCGGCGGCTGTCATTTGCGCGACCTGCGTGAGCACCGCCCGGTCGTCGCTAGTGAAGCTTCCGTTGTGCCTGTGCGCAACCTCGATCGAGCCGAGCGGCGCGCCGCTCAGCGAGAGCAACGGTGCGCTCAGCCCTGCACTTGAGACGTCTTGCGTGCGGGCACGTGACGTGCTTAGAGGTTGCAGGATCTCCGACCACGTATCCGTACCGTCACCTTCGGAGAGTGCCTCGATCTGCATTGCACCTGCTGCGGGAACCACCTCAACGCGCCCAAGCGAGGCGCCTGTGATCTCCCTCGCATTTTCGGCAACGAGCTGCATAACCTCTTGCAGCGCATCCTCGTCGCCTCTCGCAAGAGATTCGTCCGTGAGCAGCGTCGAGAGGTATCGGAGAATGCGGGCGTTTCTCCGTTCGATGAACGCGGCGCGGCGTGCCGCGGAGAATCCTCGCTGAACCATCTCGAAGGCGGCGAGGCTCTCGACGAGAAAGTCGGCGGCAGCCTCGACGGTCTTCGCCGCCTCGATCTCCGACTCGTCTGCGACGGCGGCCGCTAGGGCCTCGTGGTGCGCGGCGACGATGTCGAGCACGCTGATGCCGGCTTCGACGCTGTCGCGCCCGAGCTCGTACGCGCTCCTCAGCGATCGCTCCCCAGGGTTCGACAGGAAACCTGCGAACGCGGATTGGTATCGCTGCCGAAACGTTATGGCCTCCGCTGCCGCTTCTCCTTCATGCGCTCGAGTTCGTCGCGGAACCGCCACTTGGTCATCGTGACGCGTGTCCCACGGTCCATTTTCGTGTCGATGTCGAAGTCGTCCATCAGGCGCTTCGCGCCGGAGAGCCCCAAGCCAAGACCTCCGCGGCCGGCGTAGCCATCGTGGAGAGCCGCTTCGACGTCGCGGATTCCGGCGCCCTTGTCTTCGGCCACGACCTGCAGCCCGCACCGCATCTCCTCCTCAAGCGGTGACATCATGATCCTGCCTGTGCCGACGTGGACGATGATGTTGCGCGCCACTTCGGAGATTGCGGTCGCGATGAGCGTCGCGTCCGTCCGTGAAAATCCAAGGCGCGTCGCAAGCGCTCGAGCGGCCGCGCGGGCTTCCACAAGATCGCCGTCCGACTCGATCGCGACGAGCACCTCGTGAGTCATCTCGCGCACTCGAGAAGCCCTAGCGCCTCGTCGAGGTCGAGCGCGGTCCTGAGCGGGGTGAGGTTAAGCTTGAACTGAACCATCGCGATCGCGACGTCCGGCTGGATTCCGACGATGATGGTCTCGGCACCACGAAGTCTTGCGAGCACGGCGATTTCTCGGAGCGCCCGCGCGACGAACGAGTCGATGACGTCCAAGGCGGTGACGTCGACAACGATGCCTCGCACACGGCGGCGCCCGATGCGCTCGGCGAGGTCGTCGCGGAGCTCGAGTACCTCAGAGTCGGAGAGGTCACTCTGAATCGCCGCGATCAGGTTGTGGTCCTGCGCGAGGATCGCAACGCGGTGGGGCACGGCGACTACCTTTCGGTGGGCTCGGCTGGCGGAAGGACGCCGAGCAGTCGCTCCGCCTCCTCGAGCCCACCCTGAAGATCGCCGACCGTGTTCATCATGCTCAGGTCGACGCCGAGGTCGACGAGCGTCTGTGCGATCTTCGACGAGAGGCCAGTGATGATCGCGCTTGCGCCCATTAGCCGCGCGGCCTCCACCGTCTGAACTATGTGGTCCGCGACGGCGACGTCGATAGTCGCGACGCCCGTAATGTCGATGACCACGACCTTGGCACGACTGGACTGGATCTCGCTCAACAGCTGCTCAGTCAGCTGACGGGCGCGCTGTGCGTCGAGCATCCCGATAATCGGCAGGATCAGCAGCCGCTCGCGGACCTGCAAGACGGGCGTCGAGAGCTCTCGGATCGCCTCCTGCTGCTCGCGGATCACACGCTCACGCTCCTCGACGAAGCTCACACCGACCGTAACCGCGATTCGATTCGCTGCCGGCTCGTAAGCGTCAAGGATGGCGTTGAGCAGGTCCTTGTCGTGCTGGTACTCGACGAACAATCTTCGCGCCAGCACGTCGCGAAGAAGCAGCACGATGCCGAGGACCTCGTCCGTGTCCACACCGCGCGGGATGATGCGCTCGGAAAGGTCGCGGGCATATGCCTGGAGCGTCTCAACGCTTCCGGTTTCGAGCGCGTCAACGTAGTTGTCGTAGACCGCCGTAACCTCGGAGAAGATTTCGTCCGGAGTCATGACGCCTAGCAGCGAGGCATCCGTGATCCGACGCACCCATTCCTCCCGCAGCTCGCCGCGACTCGCACGCAGCAGAGCGACGAGCTCGGGAAGCAGCGATTCGCCATTCGCGTCTGCAGAGGTCCAATCGTGAGACGTGGGCGTGGTCATCGCCTCCTCCTCGTCGTACTCCTCGGGCCCCCTTCGCTCGCCGGATCGCTCTCGGAACGCGCCTTTGCACCGTCCATGAACAGCGCACAGATGCGCGCAACAGTGTCATCGCGGCCCATCACAGGCGACGCGGCCGTGACGCTTACGACTAGATCGACGAGCGCATTCGTCAGCCACTCGCTCGGAATGTCGTCGCGGAACGACCCCGCTGCCTGGCCTTTCTCAAAGAGCCGCCGGAGCGGCGCGAGAAGGCGTCGTTCGTATTCGCCCTCCTCCGGCCGGACACGCTCTCGGGCGAGGACAGTGAAATAGTCGCCGACCTCGAGGAGCGCCCGCACCGCGCGGGCAACGCCTTCTTCCGGCTCGACGGAGCTAAGGCCCGCGTCCTGAAGCCGTGTCCCCGCGTCGACGATCGCTTTCTCCGCGAGGCGGCTCACGAGCTCCTCGCGACGCGGGAAGTAGCGATAGACCGTCGCACGCGCCACGCCCGCGGCCGCGGCGACGTCCGCCATGTTCGCGCTCGCGCCTTGGCGCGCGAAGACCTCCGCCGCGGCCGCCACAATCGTGCCCGCGACGCGGTCGCGTAGGCCCGGTCGCACCGGCGTGGGGGCCGGTGCGGCCCGAAGCCGTCGTCGCGGCGTCGGTGAAGACTCAGTCATCGGCGCTGCCTCGAAGGCAGCGCGTGATGTTTCGTGATGAGACACCGGTGTATCATAAGGTGACACTCGTTATAGGGGCCGCACCCGCGCCGTGTCCAAGGAGTTCGTCGTCGTCTTGTCGCCTTCGCTATGCATCCCGAAACCGGCGGCGCCAGCTCCACGGCCGACTACCCAATCGAAGACCGCCCCCGCACCCGCGCGGCCGACAGCTAGGCGGCGAGTCGACGATTGGGCGCTACGGCGGGAGGTCAACGACCGAATCCACGACATCGCGGCACACTTTTCGGTCTATGACCCCGTGGAGCAATTCCAAATCTTCTGCGAGTGCGGCGGAACGTCGTGCGACCTCACCGTGGCAGTGACATTCGCGGAGTACGCTGCCATCCGGTCGTCGTGCGTGCGACCGGCCAGCTCCGTCATTGCTTTCGCTCACGAGGCCGCCACGGATGGCAGGGTCCTCGAGCAGCGTCCGAATTTCGTGGTCGTCGGGCGACGGCTGGAAACTGTATGAGCTAACGCCGTGAGCTTCTTCTTCGCAAAAACAGGAGGCCCACCGCGAGGCTCCACGCGCCAAGCCGGCTGCTTCCACTCGATGCGGTGCTCGAGCTCGATACGGATTCGGATCGACCCGACGATGATCCCGTCGGACCTCGCCAGGTTTCGAGGAGTAGCTTCGTCCTTTAACGACGTCGAGCGCTCCGGGCGGAAGAACGAGGACAACGGGCGATCGCGGACGCCGATGATCGGCGATAGCGTCTCAGCAGACTCTCGTCTCGGCGTCTTCCGCCGCGGCACAGTCCACTGTATCGACGGCTTGCAGATGCTGATCAAGCGCGACGCGGGCCCTTCGAGCACGTGCGCCGGACGAGGCACCGAGGTACTCCGCGTCCTGGACGGAGAAAATGAGTCTCCACTCGCCGAAAGTCGTGAGGTTTGAAAGTCTTATTTTGAGACAAAGATGTCTCGTCCATCAATAAGCCCGGCCACTTTTGTGGCGGGCGAACGAAGGGAGAGACATGCAGAAGCTGGGGCCGATCCACCGCACTAAGCTCTCGCTGCTTGTCGCGCTTGCGGCAATCGCCGTCGGCGTGTTGACGATTGCGCCTCCGGTCGCTGCCGCGCCGGCGACGGGTGCGCTCACGGTTCCGGCGACGTGCACGGATCCTGCGACCGGCGACCCGGTCTCGTGCACGTTGCAGCTCGTCGGCTTCACAGGTCAGAACGGGACCGTCCAGGCCATCTTGCTGCTGACGAACAACGTCACCGGCCAGACGCAGCGGATCGTGGCGGACCTCGTTGCCGGGACGCAACAGCAGGGCGGGACCTGCACCATTCTCGACCTCACGATCCAGCCGATCGACCTAGATCTGCTCGGATTGCACCTCCACACGGACACGATCCACCTGAAGCTCACGGCGCAGCGGGGAACCCTTCTCGGGAACCTGCTTTGCGGTCTTTTCTTCGGAAACCCAACCGGCGCCGCAACAACCCTGAACCAGCTGCTGAGCCAGGGTTTCATCCGTCTCTAGCGAATGACTGAGGACGTGACCACCTTCGACGTGTACCCGGATTCGCCGGGCGCGTCGAGGGTGGCTCGTCCGGTGCGCGAGTAACTCCCTCCGCCGGCGGGAGGCATAGCCGCGAGACGGAGCGTGCCGACCCCCGCAGTCACCAATACCCCCGCTGCACGAAGCGTCGCTAGTCGGGGAGGGAAACGCTGACGGGGCGGGCGTCACCGAGGCGAGGCCGGTTGAGGACGCCCCCCGTCGACGCGTTAGTCGGGAGTCGGGCGCCGTCGGCCCGGGCTGCCAGAGAAGCTCATCAGCCGCGCGTCCGGTGCAGACTCCGGTGACACGATCCGCCGCCTTCCTGCCATAGATCGTCAGGCGCAGGAGCAGAGCATCCCGGCCGCTCTTGTACCGCCGCAGCGGGACGGTGTGATTCGCCACTTAAGTGGTCGACGCGTCGTTGGGGCGAGTCCGCCTGTTGCCAGCGCGCTGGCCCAGGAATAACGGAGCGAGTGCATCGACAGCCGCCCCTCGGTGACGTCAAGGGCAGCAGCCTCTTTCGCGTCCGTAAGCGCGCGGCGCACGTTGCGCTCCTGTACCGCGCCGCCGCTACCGGTACAGATCACGGGGTCAGAGGGGCGGGTGTGCGGCGAGCGCAGCCGCCATGCGACAAGCAGGCGTCGTAGCGCGGGCACGATCGGCACCGTTCGGTTCCCCGCGGCCGTCTTGGGCGCCTTCACCGTTCCGTCAGGGAGCATTGAGGTGGTGAACCGTCAGGGCGCCCACGTCGAGGTCGACGTCGGCCCAAGTCAGCGCGCGAATCTCGCCAAGCCGCAAGCCTGCGAAGCCGGCAAGTGCAAACGCGGCCCGCCAGCGCTCCGACGTGCCCGCATGAACTAGCCGCGCTGCTGCCTCAGCGTCCAACACTTCGATAGGCCGTGCGTTGCGTTGCTTCGGAATCTCCTGCGGGGCGAGTCCGTCCACTGGAGAGCGCGTGAGCGTTCCGCGCCTGACCGCGAGGGAAAACGTCCCTCTGAGGATTCGGAGCACCGCCACGACGGTCCAGGGGGAGAGACGCCCCGCTAGTCCCGGTAGCAGCCGCGCTAGCTCGCTTGCGGCCACGTCCTGGCGACGTTCGCGCAGCGGGGTTAGGTGCCGATCGAACAGGTGCAGCTCATGCGCGCGGGTGCGCTTCGACAGGTTCGGGCGCGACTCTTGGTAGTCAGAGGCCTTCGCTGCGGCTGCCCACCTGAGTGCGTCGGCGAGCGCTCTGTCGTAGGACGGGCGCTGCGCTGGTACATCCCTGCTCGCTTCCACACGCCTGTCCCGCCCGAGTGGAAACAGCGGCAGGACATGCAGCTTCGACTAGGGGCGCCTGACGCGTGCGCTAGCTCCTGACGAGCGCTGCTCGTTGCCTGCTCCGGAACGCGCCCTCGCGCTCGAGCTCATAGCGCCAGTAGGCGCGGTTCTTGACCTTCACCCAGGCCCGCTCGCCGCAGAGGTAGGTCTCGTGCAGCCGCTTCGCGACGACGCCTCGAGCTCGTGCTCGCAGGCCTCCCACAGCGCCTCGCCGCCGTTGGACGCCTCCGGCACCCGCCACTACAGGCCGCTTGAGACCGCGACCGCTATCGACGAGTTCGTCGGAGGCTTGTTACTCGCTGCCCGTAGTGGGACAATCACTCGAAGCATTCGTCACAAGAGGAGCGGGGTCGTTAGGCTCTCGACAAGAATCGTGACTGCGGCAGCCAAGATGCGCGGCGCACTCGTCGCGTTGGCGCTCCTCGTCGTCGTTGCCGTGGGCATGTCTGTCGTCGTCGGTGCTCACGGGCAGGCGACCGAAGTCAACCTTGAAGTGTTGGCTGGCCCTTCCGACCTAGTCGTCGACCTGGCACCAGCCGACCTGGACGGAAAGAGCCGCTGTGACAACGGATTCGAGGTTTGCTCTTTCCGTTATGCCCCCGGGACTGTCACGCTCACAGCAACGCAGACCGATTCGGTGTCGACTTTCTACGCTTGGTCGGCTGCCGAATGCCCGAGCGCAAACGTCTGCAACCTTAGTCTCACCGGCGAAGACCCAGACGTTTCGGTTGTGGCCCGTTACGACCCATCATCAATGCGTGTCTCTGTCGGTGGGTCGGGCAAGCTGACATGGTCCGGCGGCCAATGCCCGGCACCAGACTTCCCGGAAAACCCCCAGTGTCCGACGGCCGCATTTCCAGCACGCGAGCCCCTGACGTTTACCGCCAAACCGGATGATCCGACTGCGTCCATCGATTGGGCGTGGGGCTGTGAGCCTGTCGCCGGTGATGCGACCCAGTGCGTCGCGCGCACAGAAAACCGGACACTTGGCGTCGGCTTCGGCGGCGCCATTCCCGACCGGCCGTTCGACGTCAGCGTGACGCTTCGAGCGAGCAAGACCGGCAGCGGCACGGTTACGGGCCCTGATGGGCTCAACTGCGGGAGCGATTGCCGCAGGCGTTTTGCCTTCGGCAAGCTCGTAACTCTGCAGGCGGAGCACGCGCCTGGCTCGCGCTTCGATCGATGGATAGGTGTGTGTGGGAGCAACCCGACCTGCCGCTTCAACGCCGGGCCGGTGACGTCAGTCAAGGCTCGCTTCGTGCTCGCGCCCCCGCCTCCGCCGCCTCCGCCTCCGCCGCCTCCGCCGCCTCCGCCTCCGCCGCCTCCGCCGCCTCCGTCTTTACCGCCTCCGCCAAGGCTTCAAGTGAAGATCCTCAAACTGAGCGCAACCCGTGCAGGCGGGGCGTGGCTCGTAAGGGCGCGGATCGCGAGCAACAACCCGATTCGTGCCCACGCTCGCGTGGGACGGCGGCAGCGGATCTGGGGTGAGCGCACGACCAGCCTCCGCGCGGGCACTCATTCGCTGACGGTGAGGCTGTCGAAGCGGGCGAGACGCGGTAGATGCTGGTTCGCTCTCACCGCGCGAACGCCCGGAGGCGAGGTCCGCAGCCTCCCCCGCCGGACGCTCAGGCTTGGCCGCTGAGGCTCGCCGCACGCGTCGCCCGCGCCGGCGCAAATCGCGGGTGCGCCGCTCGAAGCGGCCGACGCTCGGGACGATGCTTGCGCTCGCGGGCACGGTCATCGGGCTCATATCCGGCGTTGTCGGCCTCGTATTTGTGTTCAAGCCTGACCTGAAGCCGAGCGGGAAGGCACCTAAGCAGGCGGCGAACCTTTCGCAGCTGCGCGTCGAGCCGAGCGCCGCTTATCGCGAGTACCTAGCCCGTATCGACATCTCGGCCGGGCCGTACACGGCGCGCCAGCTCGCTCGAAGGGGTGCGCTGCTTCGATTTCGCGTGGCGGTCACCGGCTTCGAAGGTAAGCGGCTCATCCTGAAATGGGAGCTCTTCGACCGCGCGGACGGGAAGCAGATCAACGAGTCCAAGGCGACTACCGTCACGCCTTCCACCGAAACAAATGAAGCTATCTGGTACTTCTGGGTGCCGCTTCCGAGGCGACGAGGCAAGTTCTACGCGGTCGTCGAGCTAAAGCAGGAGAAGAAGAACCATCTCCTCAGTCTCGACACCCTGGAAACGGCGCCATTTCGCGGCCTCTCGTGAACGGCCGATCCGTTCGTAGCGGCATAAGGCTTATTCGATGGGCCGTCCGCTTGATGGTCCGACCGAGGACCGGCCCCGCCTGCTGCTGGCACCCCTTTCGACACCTGCGAGCCTAGTCAAGCTTCCGCGACCGAGCCCGATTCCGTTCGCTGCGCCGCGCTGACGCTCGCCGTCTTCGGGTAGCGATGCGGGTTCTCGGAGCCGTAAGCCTCACGTCGGACACGGTTGATCGCGTCCCGATTGCGCTCTCGCCAGTCCTGTGTCGCAGCGTTGTGACATGTCCGGCAATGCGAACTAAGCCAGCGGAACATGCTTTTGTTTTTTGGGAAGGCCGAAAAGGGCAGCCACTCCGAGCAGGCGGTGCAGCGCTTATGCGTTGATCCGGCGATCATTCTCTGCGATTCGGGTGAGCGTTCTTTTTTTCGGGGGAAGCTGGACGAGGGTCTTCGGGACGCTCGGTCTCGCGGCCATGCCTCCAGCGGGGGGACGGAGTAGTCGCGCATGGACGGGCACGGCAAACCCCCGCCGAGCTTCCCGCGAAACACACTGGTGAAAATGCGGGAGGCCTCACTCTGAGCGCGAATCCGAGCGTCCCCCTCGTTGCATTAGCACAGATTGCCCCTCTTGCGGCCAAGAGGTTGTCTATGCGGGCGAAGGCCGGCCGCGCAAGTACTGCCAAGCCTGCACCCCGCCGCGATCAGGCGGCGCGGCGTGGCGAGC
>Ga0126314_10002006_pt1 | contig 10051 bp, 9 predicted proteins | sample Plot105B_FD_92535 | JGI IMG/M metagenome (GOLD analysis project Ga0126314, IMG submission 92535) | Serpentine soil microbial communities from UC McLaughlin Reserve, CA, USA - Plot105B | ecosystem: Environmental > Terrestrial > Soil > Grasslands | place: USA: UC McLaughlin Reserve, Lake County... | reverse complement strand
TCACCCAAGATAAGTGGTCATCGACACCTCGTAGGGTCGAGGATCTCCTGGTTGGCGCCGCTCATCGTGCGTCTGGCTTTGACGACTGCCGCTTACGGATTCGGCCCCACGGCTTGAACACCGCCAGGACCGTCGCGACGAGCAGGGCGCTCGCCGACACGATTGGCGGGAAAATCAGGCCTCCCACCGCGAGCGAGGCCGGCTCGCCGGCCATAAACCGCCGGCCCTGCTCGGCCATCTCGATCACCCCCAGGCGCAACGCGAACACGACCAGCACGACGAGGACCACGTTCAGCGCCAGCTTGATCGCCACCCACCAGTAGCGCACCAGGCCGTACTTGGTGCCGAGACCCAGGACGACGCCGCTGGCGACGCAGACCAGGCCGGTAACGATCAGCGGCCACACCGCAAACAGCTCGAGCGCCCGGTAACAGAGCGCCCTGGCGCCCTCGTTTGCGGCGAGGAGGGCTGTGAAGACGAGGACGCCCATGACGACGTCGATCCCAATCCAGGCGCCAGCCGACACGATGTGCACCACTAGGACGCCCTTACGCGTCCGTGCCCCCAACCGCCACCACGGAGCGCCGTTTAGCCTGAGGTTCTCCATCACGCCCCTTCCTTCGACGCCAGGTCGTTATCGCACAACCTCCCGGATGTCCCTGGCGACTTCGGATAGATCGTCGCCGAACTGGTGTCCGCGGCCATCGAACTCGCGAACGGTCGCCTGCGAGAGTTTCGCTTCGTACAGAGCGAGGTGCGCGAACGGCACCACTTCGTCGTCGCGGCTGTGGTAGAGGAACACCGGCAGCTTCTCGGGGAGCCTCGACGCGAGGTTCTCTCGTAGTATGTACTCGCCGACCTCCCACTCCTCGGCGCCCCAGTAGGGCGCTGCGACGAGGAAAAGACCCGCGACGGGCTTCTCCACCTCCTCTTCGGAGAGGTACTTCAACAAGACCGCGGCGCCCAAAGAGTGTCCGACGAAGATCACCCTGCCATCCAGCGCGGCGCGCTCTTTTGCGATCTGGCCTTTCCAAATCTCGTACTCGGGTCGATCTGCATCCGGCATCTCTGGATACCGCACGTCGTATGTGGCCCCGAGCGCATCTCGCAGACTCGCCGCCAGTTTCTTGTCCGCCTCACGTACCCTCTCCCCGCCACCATGAATGAACAGCACGTGTCTTTTCACAGCAGTCCTCCTCTTATGTTCAGATTGTGGCACCTCGCGGTGTGCGCCGGGCGGCCGACGCCGTTCGCTTCGCCGCCGATCCTCCTTGGGCTTCGCACCAGCCCCTCCCTTTCTTCGATGCGTCGCGCGACCTCCCGGTCCGCGCCTACCTTTGTACCTGGCATTGGGTGGAGTAGGATCGGCCAAAAGGTAGATTAGGGAGGTGGAGATCTCGTGCCCGGGTTGCCACGGGCTCCCCCCAACCTATGTCAGCCCATGCGGACCGTGCCTTGGCAGCCTTTAAGCCGGCCGGCGCCCGACGATGCGTTTGAGATCTCCGCCGGCTCACGCCTCGGGATCCCGCTCACCGATCCTGGGGCCAACCGTGTTCACCTCGGGCCACGGTTTCTTGGCCTCGGCAGAAGGCTCGACACCGGCCGCCCTTGCGAGCATCGCGTCGAAGTAGCGCTCGAAGCCCGCCGGCGTGCAGACGATCAGCGTCCGCGCCTCGGCGCCGCTGAGGTTGGCGAAGGTGTGGGGGACGCCGCGGGGGGCGAAGGCCAACTCTCCTCCTTTCCGCGTAAAGAGTTCGTCCTCCAGTTGGAAGGTGAACTCGCCTTCCAACACGTAGAAGGTCTCGTCGAAGCCGTGGTGGTGCAGGGGCGGTCCTGGGAAGCCGGCACCGACGACGTTGTCCATCACGGCGATCTGCCCTCCGCTCTGTTCGCCGCGCAGGACGACGTTGATCAGGGCTCGTTCGGTCGACATCTGTTTCTCCTTTCATCGGGTTCCCTTGGCGATGGTATTAGGAGGCGGTGTGGAAACGCATCGACCAAAAGTAAGATCCGGGGGGTAGAGATTCTTCTGCTCGTCCCACTCCGACGCCGCGAGGAGTCGCCAGGTACGAGCTTCGTGGATCCTTGAATGATGGATGCGCCGTCGCGATCCTCCGGCTACGCCATGACGATGATGGTAGCGCCGCACACGAAGTCCAGGACGCCGCAGAACTCCGCGTACGAGCACACGACTACCCTGTCTCTAAGGTAGTGGATGGCGTCCCCAACCACTCGCTCATGTAAACCTTAATCTTCGCTGTTCTCGGATCGCAGCATTTTACCCTGCTCCATGTATTCGGGAGCCATAGACGCCTGTACGTGGGACGCGCGACAGTTAAGCCCTGGGACCTGGTACAACTGCGAGAGGACGATCTACGAGCGCAAGGATGATCGCTACGAGGCCCGCTAAACCGTGCACACCGCCTCGGGTCCCAAGCGCAGGGCAATCTACGGCAACATACGGACCTTGTTGCTGAGCCGAAGGTTCATCCCAAGCTGGTGCCAGATCTCTTGGGTCACACCACCATCGCGCAGATTATGGACAATTACTCACACGTTCTGCCCGGAAGCCGCGACGTTGGTTACACGGCGCTCGAAGAAGCGCTTAGCTAATCTACTGCTGCCCTACTGCTGCCACAGCCTCCGGCGACCAAACCGGGGCTTCTCTTTTTTCTGGCATTTGCAGGAACTTTAAGAGGGTGAGCGACGGGGCTCGAACCCGCAACCTCCCCTAGAGCCACAATACGATGTCGTCCATTACAGCCCGTCGTGGTGTGTCCGCCAATTCTGGAGACTACCTTTGTCCGTTGTGTACTAGCCTGTACTAGCCCGGTTGCAGTACGTTTGCATTACAGTGGAGGGCGAGAGCTAGGCTAGCTGAGCACGTGATCGTAGGCCAGAAGGTGCTCATACCCGAGCTCCTCGGCGGCTGTAAGCCCTCGGTACAGTGTCTGAGCGAAGATTCATCCCGGATTCATCGGCGCACTCTACGCTAGAACAGATGGAGTTCTGAGGAAGGGAGAGGAGAGATCCACAAAGGGATGGAAAACGCGGCGGCGCAACACCCTCTGCACTATACGCTCGTAGCGAGTGTGGCGCAGACGTTGCGAGGAGGAGGGACGCTTCCGCCCTCAGGGAGGGGAGTAATCGTAAGGATGATTCTATAAACACCTGGCGTTGTTCACGTTGCTGACTCTGTTCGCTGGTCTGGGCATGACAGCCCACCAGAGAGGAGACTCGCTCAAATGGTAAATCCTAGGCCCAACATACTGTTCGTACTTGCCGACGACCTGAGAGCCTCGGACCTGGACCACATGCCTAAGGCGCGAAGCCTCCTGGTCGACCAGGGCGTGAAATTCACCAAAGCGTGGGTGACCCGTTCTCTGTGCTGCCCCTCCAGGGCGAGCATCCTCCGGGGTCAGTACACCCACAACCATAAGGTGTGGGTCAACGTGGAGCCTTCGGGGGGTTCTGGAATTTCTTTGATCGAGGGCTCGAGAGCTCCACAGTAGCCACCTGGCTCAACGCCGCGGGATACGACACCATCCTCATGGGCAAGTACCTCAACCGCTACGGGTTGGACCGCAATGGTAACCGCGCTCCAAGCACCCACGTGCCGCCGGGCTGGGATAGGTGGTACGCCTGGGAGGGGCTGTACGGCGGCACCGACACCTCCTACCAGATTAATGAGAACGGTCAGATAGGTATCTACCAGCGCTCCCAGATACACGACACCGACCTGCACGCCCAGAACTTCATAAGACATACAGCGGGCAGCGCACCGTTTTTCATGTACCTGGCACCCAACGCGCCCCACGACCCTGCCTACTACGCTCCACGGCACGCGAGCATGTTCTCCGGCACGGCTCTGCCCAAGCCGTCGTCGTTCAACGAGGCCAACGTCTCCGACAAGCCGCAATGGGTACAAAACAAGCCGCGCCTCTCCTCCTCCCAGGTGTCCAACCTGACGCAGTTCTACCGCAACCGTTTACGTGCTCTGCAGTCGCTAGACGAGATGGTGGAGAGGCTGGTGAATGCTTTAAGCGACACAGGAAAGCTCTCCAACACCCACATAGTGCTCACCTCCGACAACGGCATCTACCTCGGTGAGCACCGCCTCCAGTCTAAGGGGGCAGCCTACAACGCCGCGCCCCGCATCCCGTTGGTTATCCGCGGTCCGGGCGTGCCTCGAGGAGCGACCCGTTCTCAGATGGCGCTCAACAACGACCTCGCTCCCACCTTCGCCTCCTGGGCCGGCGTGGTGCCCCCAAGCTTCGTGGATGGGCGCCCATTAGCGCCGCTCTTGGCCTCGAGCCCACCGGCCATGTGGAGGACGGCCTTCCTGGGTGAGCACAGGCGTACGCCGGAGGAGTTCGCTTACGTGCGCGCCATACCCAACTACTCTGCGGTGAGGACAGCCCAGTACAACTACGTCGAGTACGGAACGGGCGAGAAGGAGCTCTACGATCTCAACGCTGACCCCACCGAGTTGACCAACATCTACAATAGCGCCTCCCCGATGCTGCGCTCTGAGCTAAAGGCGAGACTGGACGCGCTGAAGACCTGCTCGAGAGCGGACACATCAGCGACATCCTGCAAGATTGCGGAGAACAGAAGGTAGTTGCCCGATCACACCCGACTCTCCTTCATGGTCCTGGCGATGAACATCGGGTCGTTCTCCGTGATGACCAGTAGCGTCCACCTAGCCGCCGGGAACACATATTCAGTGAAGTGCGTGGAGGTTCTGTACCGATGTATTGAACTCTCAAACGGCGTGTTTATGAGGAGGGTGACCGACGGGGCTCGAACCCGCGACCTTCTCTCTAGTGCCACAATCCGAACTCACTGGTTCACCTCCGTTCGTCAGTGTTGGGAAATCCGCATAACTAACTGTGGGAGACCTGTCCACCAGACGGCGCACGTGCCCACACCAGAGGCGGATATCCGGGTCTCACCTCCACCCCAACAAGTCGGGAGGGCCGCTCGGCAACCGCCTCAGCAGGAAGCCGGAGCGCACCCTCAGAGGCGCTCACAGGTTAGCCTTTTTTCATAGGAGGCGTCGTGTATTACTCGTGCTGTTGCTCTACTTGTCGTTATCGTGTCAGCACTAGGGGGAGTCGGAGGAGGCAGCGGAAGAGAGGTGGCCGAGGAGGCTCAGCAGAAGCCCGTCGAGCAACAGCAGGAAGCGCAGGACCAAGCGGTATCTGAACCGCAGGAGAAAGCGGTGCCTGAACCACCGCCGGGACAGGCCAAGCCCATTACGCTCTCCGGCAACCAGACATCGGCGTCGGAATTCTTCCAGCTTGAGTCCGGGCTGACGGTATTCAAGATGACCCATGAATGACCCATGAGGGTAAGTCCAGCTTCTGGGTTGATCTGGTTGATGATCAAGGTAGGCAGCTGGAGTCCCTCGCTATCGAGAGGGGCCCCGTACGCGTTGCCAGCGCACTCGGCACTACTAGTGCCGGTAAGTACATACTCGAAGTGGAAGCAGACGGACCGTGGAACATTCAGATCGAACAACCTCGCCTCACGAGTGCGCCACAGAAGATCAGCTTCAGTGGTGAAAACGATGCGGTCACGTCCTTGTTCGAACTCTCGAGCGGACTGAAGAAAATCAGCATGACCCATCAAGGTAGAAAGGCAAATTCATAGTTTCGCTGCTCGATGATCAAGGCAGGCGGGTGGGGTACTCCCTCGCCGATGAGATAGGTCCGGCTGACGTTGCTTCGACGGCAACCGTCCCGCAAGATGGCATCTATTTGTTCACGGTCGAAGCCGATGGTCCCTGGACGATAACTGTGCAGAGTACATGACAGAACGTCCTCCACCACCAGGGTTCTAAGACGGCCTGAAAACGGCCCTCCGGACTACGCACCTTCTCGGGCCTCGACGAACTCCTCGTAGGAGGCTTCGGGCATGAAAAGGCTGTACTCCTCCCGCCCGAACCGGTGCCTCCACAAGCCGTCTTCTAAGACGAAGACGGTGTTGCGCACCGAGGCTGAGCCATACTCGCCCGTAAGTCTCAGTGTTATCTGCGCAACAGGCTTCTGAAGGGCACTATTTAGATTTACGGCTAATACATGGTAGGTCACCGAGCCATTGTCGGCGAACCACTGGTTCTTTTTGAACCACTCCGCCTTGGAAAAGGCACTCTTAGTCTCCGAATCCAGATACTCGTAAGTGTAGGCCCAGTTTCCCACGCCCGCGGCTTGATAGTAAGCCTCAACCGCTTCTCTGAGGTCCTCCTCCCCCTGATCTAGATCAGAGGTCGAGACTGTCTTATCCGACGTGACCCCCTGCTGGGTCGCTACGAACTCTCTGTAGGAGGCATCTGGCATGAAGGAGCCTATCTCCTCTTCGCCTAAGCGGTGCTTCCAGGTGCCACCCTCCGCGACGAAGTAGGTATTGCGCGTGAAGGAGGTGCCGTCCTTGAAGGTCCTATTGACCGTCACGCTAACCACAGGGTCCGAAGGGGCGCCGTTGAGCTGAACTTCCATTGTGGCAAGATCTAATCCCTCGATGTCTGCGAACCACTGGTTTTTCAGGCCCCACTCCTCCTCGGTGAACATCGCTTTGGTCTGGGAGTCTAGATGTTCGTAGGTGTAGGCCCAGTCCTCCCTGTCCACAGCCCAGTAGTAGTCCTCGACCGCTCCTCGGAATCGGTTTTCGAGGTCGGCCGAACCGGAGGTCGATTCCGGTGGTGGTGTGCGTCCGGATGAAGAAGGCAAGCTCTCGCAGGCCTTTAGGTTTTCGTCTTCGTCGAGCCCGTAAGGGTAGCTGGGATCTCGATCGAGCACCGCCTGGGCTTCGGCTTGGGTGGAGAAGTCTTTGCAGTCGAAGCGGTCCTCGGAAGGCAAGGACTCGGGTGTGGTCGCCTCCGGCCGGGGCGACCGGACGGGAAGGATCTCATCGATCAGATCCTTACGCACGACGAGCTTCCACTCCTCACCTTCCCTGACCATCTCCTGCACCACGGGGTCGGCGAAGACGCTACCGTCCGAAAGGTAGAAGGCTCTGTCTGCCTCGAAGACGGCCCGGTTCCTGCCTATCGAGACGAGTCTAAGGTCCTCGAGGCTCAGGTAATGTTCGCCCCATAGCCCTTTCAAGGACGTCAGCCACTCTCTGGGAGTGATGACCTGGGTTGAGGAGGGGTCAAGCATCCTATAGCTTTCCTTGTTGGCCCTCTGGTTGAAGTAGGTGTGGTAGACGTGCAGGTAGTCCTCCGGCGGTATCTTGCTCTGCTCGTTGTTGGTAAGGTCGACTTGTACCTCCTCCCCAAAGAATCGGATTAGGAGCCGCTCGGGGGTGGTGCCGTTGGGGACCTCGAAGAACAGGGTTGAGGCCCGCTTCTGCCCAGAATCCAGGTGCATACCGTAGAGGCCCCCGCCGGGGACTCGATGGAAGCGTCCTGCCGGTGGAGGTTGCCCTGGGCGTCTTCGAGCGCCGCCTCCGCCTGGGTGACGAGTAAGGAATTGGAGGGATTCTCGGCCACGTAGTCGATCGCCACGTACTTACCAGAGGAACTCTTTCGTGATTCAGGGGACGCTCTCGGACGGGGGATGTAGTAGACGGTGTCCTGAGACCTGACATCGAACACCCGGACTAAGAAGTCGTCCACCTTGGCGACCTCCCCGAGGCCTACCGCCCTACGTTCCTGCTCCTCGTCCTGGGCTGCCTTCTCGGGTGTGGTGGCGTCGGCGCCATTGTGCTTCGCTGCGCTAGCAACCCTTTGGTCTGGGGACCCTGCTTGGACTTTATGCTCCTGTTGGGACCCTTCCTCTGAAGTGCAGGCTATCACCAACGTCAAGACGATTAACGTTGCTAGTAAGAGCGGAGATCTCGTCGCCCTGCCCTCTCACTCATCGCGGAGTTGTCGAGAATGATACCGGAAAGACTACCCGGACCACTCGGTATTGGACTCGGGCGAGCGGGACCCCTTCCTGGCGTTTGGACGGCCCCGGCACTCGAAGCGTGCTATCCGGACACGGGACTTGCTTATCTGGCGTCCATGCTGTCCAACAGGCACGCGAGGTACAGGGCAAAGGCGTGCTCGTAGTCACGCAGGCTCTTGTTGGTGAGCTCTTCTATCTTGCTCAGGCGGTAGATCAAGGTGTTCCGGTGTATGTACAGCGCTTTGGATGCTTCCACCAGGTTGTAGCCCGACTCGCACCAGGCTATGATCGTACTCCGCAAGGTTTCCCAATTCGCCTGGTCTTTTAGAGAATTGAGGAGCGCCTGTAGAAACCTCTTGCGGCTGTTGTAGCTCACGGTGAGCAACAGCTCCTGAACCCGGAACTCACCGATATGGAACACTTGTCTGTGCCTGGCCAGTCGCTTGCCGAGGTGCAGCGCGCTCCAGGCGTCCTGGTACGAGTCTCCTAGCTCGGGCACGGAGGTGGCGACCGTTCCGATGCCGACGTTGGCTACTATGTCGTGGCGGGCCTGGATGCTGTCCGTTAGTTTCCTGCACCTGATCCTGATTCGCGACGTCGAATCTCTAGCTTCTTCGGGCCACAGGCTGTGCAGCACCCCGAACTTGCCGGTGCCGATCGAGGTCGCGAGATCCTGCTCGCCGCCAAAGACGTCCTTGATGGTTCTCAACACTCCAGACTTCAACGACTGTAGCTCCAGCTCCGGTGTGCGGTTGTCCGGGCTGAGCCTGTATGAATTGGCGAGGTGCGTGAACTGCGCCAGATCCACCACCACCGATACCCGGCTCAAACTCAGGTCGTAGCCTAGCTCCTCTCCGCGGGCCACGAGCGCCTCCGGCTCCAGGATGGCCGGGTCGTAGTTGGCGATGTCGTAGACGAGGCTCTCCAGAGCTTTCTCCTGCAAGAGCGCGATCCTGAGGTGCAATGATTCCCGCAGCATGATCTCCGTCTGGCTCTTTACGACCATCCCGAAACGCTCCACCTCTTGCGGGTTGCCGGTGATCCCGACGGTCCCGACCGTCCTGTTCTCCAACACCACAGGCAACGTGACCCCCGGCTTGACACCCTCGAGCCGTTCTGCTGCTGCGACGTCGTGCGAAGTCATGGCCTCTCGCTGAACGGTCTCGAGAGAGGCTTCGTGGAAGGTCCCAACCCTGCCCTTGTCACCGCTACCGATAACGATGCCGGCGTCGTCCGTTATGAGGATGTTGTACCCGATTATCTCGGTCGTCTTGTCCGCGATCTCCTGGGCGACCTCGAAGCTTATCATGGTGAAAGCCTCCTCCTGAACCCGATTTGTACCTAGTGTACAAAACAAGCATGGCAAATTGTCAAGTTTTTGTACGCCATTACCGATGAACAATGACACATCTGTAGCTAGATTGTGTGCGGAAATGCCGAGACCTGGAAGAGGAGGCTTTTATGGCGGTCATTGACTGGGTGTTTCTGGGGCTGTACTTCGCGTTGCTGATCGTTATCGGTCTGCAGACCATCCGGCGGATCGAGACCCCCGAGGACTTTGCGGTCGCGGGCAACCGGATCATCTGGCCGGTCTTTTTTGGGAGCCTTGCGGCCTCGTTTCTCGGCGGTGGATCCTCCTTGGGCAACGCGGGTGAGACTTTCACAAGCGGGTACGTGTACATGTTCGCGTTCTTCGCTTTCGCGATCCAGACCGTGCTGGTGGGCTACTTCGTTGCTCCGCGCCTCAAGAAATACGCGAACGCACAGACGGTCGGCGACATCATGGAGAACCACTACGGGAGCACGGCACGGCTCCTGACCGGCATCCTCTCGGTCGCGGTCTGCGCCGGGATACTCGGGGCCCAGGCGCTGGCGGTCGGCACGATCTTCAACACTATACTGGGCATCTCCACGACGCTGGGGATCATCATCGGCATGTCTATCGTGGTCCTGTACTCGGCATTCGGCGGGGTGTGGGCCGTGATACAGACCGACATGCTGCAGTTCGTGTTCCTCGGGGTCTTCCTGCCCGTAACCCTGATAATAGGGCTGGTCAAAGTCGGTGGTCCGGCAGAGTTGATGACCTCGGTGCCCGATGCGCACCTGAGCTTCATGGGTACCTGGACGGCGGGCCTGTTCGCCAGCGTGTTCCTCGC
>Ga0126314_10002005_pt1 | contig 10055 bp, 9 predicted proteins | sample Plot105B_FD_92535 | JGI IMG/M metagenome (GOLD analysis project Ga0126314, IMG submission 92535) | Serpentine soil microbial communities from UC McLaughlin Reserve, CA, USA - Plot105B | ecosystem: Environmental > Terrestrial > Soil > Grasslands | place: USA: UC McLaughlin Reserve, Lake County... | reverse complement strand
CAGGCAGCGGGCGGCCTGCGATCGAGGTCGACGGGACGGTGCTGCGCCAGACGGAGCCCGGGGAGGTGCTCGACGTGCAGCTCGTGCGCGGCTGCGGGCAGGTCGTGCGGCTCGACAGCGACCGCCACCAGCGCCGCAACCAGGTCAAGCTCAGCCTGCTCGACCTGCCGTTCCTGCCCGACGAGCTGCGCGAGCTCGCCCCGGCCGGCTCGCTGCCCGGCTCGCCGCGCCCGTCGCGGGAGCTCGAGCCGTGAGCCTGCGCGGGCAGCGCGTCCGGCTCGTGCCGGTCGCGCCCGAGCACGCCGACGAGCTGTTCGCCGCCGGCCACGACGGCGGCGACCCGGAGCTCTGGCACTACCTGCCCTACGGGCCGTTCACCGACGCCGAGGAGATGCGCCTGTGGCTGTCGGCGTGCGCGGAGTCCGAGGACCCGCTCTTCTACGCGATCGTCGACCAGGCGACCGGCCGCGGCGCCGGGATGGCGTCCTACCTGCGCTTCGCGCCCGACCACCGCGTGGTCGAGATCGGCCACATCTGGCTCGGCGCCGCGCTGCAGCGCACCCCGGCCGCGACGGAGGCGATCTACCTGCTGGCCCGGCACGCGTTCGAGGACCTGCACGTCCGCCGGCTCGAGTGGAAGTGCGACGCCGACAATGCCCGCTCGCGCCGCGCGGCGGACCGCTTCGGCTTCACCTACGAGGGCGTCTTCCGCCAGCACATGCTCGTCAAGGGCCGCAACCGCGACACCGCCTGGTACTCGCTGTTGGACACCGAGTGGCCGACCGCACGGGCCGCCTTCGAGGCCTGGCTCGACGACGGCAACTTCGACGCCGACGGCCGACAGCGGCGCTCGCTCGCCGAGCTGCGCGCCGCCTAGCCGCGCAGGTCGCGGTCGCGGAACCCCGCGGCCGCGACCGCGAGGAAAGCCGCCGTCACGGCCGCGAGCACCACGAGCCCGCCCGCGTCGACGCCGGTGCGCAGCGGTTCGTGGCCCTCGTAGTAGTGGAACAACGTGAGGTACTGGATCCAGTCGGCGGTCACGGGGGCGAGGCCGTTGGCGAGGTACATCGCGACGGCGACCGTGGCAGCGGCGCCGGCCGCGACGGAGCGCCGCCCGGTGACGCCGCCGAGCGCGAGCGCGAGCGCCCCGAACGCGAGCCCGAGGAACGCGAGGTGCAGCGTGAGCGCGGCCAGCTTCCCGGCCCCGATGCCGCCGCCCGCCATCGCGACGGCGATCAGCAGGCCGAGCCAGCACGCGAGCCCGAGGCCGGCGACGAGCAGCGCGATCGCCGCGGCCTTGGCCAGGACCAGCCTCGTGCGCGACACCGGGTGGGCGAGCACGAGCGCGAGGATGCGCCGCTCCTCCTCGCCGGCGATCGTGGCGGCCGCGGCGGCGATCGCGCTGCCGGCGACCACGAGCGGGCCGTAGACGCTCGCGATCTCCGTGTCAAGCCAGCCGGCGATCGTGGCGAAGTCGCCGCCGCCGAGCAGCTCGCCGACGCCCTCGGGCAGATCCACCTTGCCGAGCGACTCGCCGAAGGCCGGGAACAGCGCGCCGGTGATCGCCGCGACGGTCATGAGCCCGATCCCGGCGAGCACGAAGCTGCGGGCCCGCAGGCGCAGCTCGAGGCGGAAGGCCGCGCCGGTCACGCGCCGCCGTCCTCGTAGAGGCGCAGGAAGACCTGCTCGAGGTCGTCGTCGCGGACGCGCAGCTCGCGGACATCGAACCCGGCGGCCGCCTTGATCACCGGGTCGGCGGAGCCCTCGAAGCCCACCACGAGGTGGTCGCCGCTGCGCTCGACCTCCAGCACGCCTGGGAGGCGCCGGAAGCGCTCGAGGTCGGGCACGCCGTCAGCGAACTCGATCTCCCAGCGCCGCACCGCGATCTCGCGCAGGTGCTCGAGCGTGTCGACGACCGCCAGCCGCCCGGCGCGCAGGACGGCGACGCGGTCGGCCACGCGGTCGACCTCCGACAGCGTGTGCGAGGAGAGCAGCACGGTCCGCCCGCTCGCGCGCACCTCGGCGAGCAGGTCGTGGAAGCGGCGCTGCACGAGCGGGTCCAGCCCGGCGATCGGCTCGTCGAGGATCAGCAGGTCGGGGTCGCCCATGAACGCCTGGATCAGCCCGATCTTCTGGCGGTTGCCGGTCGAGAGCTCGCGCACCGGCCGCCGCAGGTCGGCGCCGAAGCGCTCCGCGAGCTCCTCGATCCGGCCGGGTGCGACACCGCCGTTCAGACCCGCGAAGTAGGCCAGCACCGCCGCGCCCGTGAGCTGGTCGTAGAGCTCGAAGTCGCCGGCCAGATAGCCGACACGCCGGCGGGCGGCGAGCCCGTCGCCGTGACGTCGTGCCCGAGCACCTCGGCGCGGCCGGAGGTCGGCCGAGCGAGTCCGAGCAGCAGCCGCATCGTCGTGCTCTTGCCGGCGCCGTTGGGCCCGAGGAAGCCGAGGATCTCGCCCTCGCACGCCTCGAGGTCGAGATCGAACACGCCGCGGCCGGACCCGTAGTCCTTCGTCAGGCCCTCGGTGCGCACGGCGGCGGCCACGCGGGCGAGGCTAGCGAGGCGCCCTGGCTTGACATCACTGTCAACCATGGCTACCGTCTGCCTTGACAACACTGTCAAGTAAGGATCTTCCCCCATGGCCCACGCCACCTCCACGCGCTCCGCCGCGCACGCCCCGCCCGCCCACGCCGCGCACGGCGCCCACGCGCCGCACGGAGCCGAGGCGCCGGCGCGCTCGTGGGCGTTGCTGGCGCTGCTCGCCGTCGCGGAGTTCATGGTCGTGCTCGACGTCACCGTGGTGAACGTCGCGCTGCCGACGATCGCCGACGCGCTCGGGCTCGGCGCGGGGCGCCTGTCGTGGGTCGTCACCGCCTACGTGCTGTTCACCGGCGGGCTGATGCTGCTCGGCGGCCGGCTCGCCGACCTCACCGACCGGCGCACGGTGTTCCTCGCCGGCCTCGGCCTGTTCACGGCGTCGTCGCTGGCGAGCGGGCTCGCGTGGTCGGGCGACGCGCTGATCCTCGCAAGGGCGCTGCAGGGCGCGGGCGCGGCGCTGCTGCTGCCGGCCGCGCTGTCGATCGTCACGACCGCCTACACCGGGCGCCAGCGGGCGGTCGCGCTGGGCGTCTGGAGCGCACTCGGGAGCGCGGGCGCGGCGGCGGGCGTGCTGCTCGGCGGCGTGCTCGTGACGCTGTTCGACTGGCGCTGGATCTTCTTCGTCAACGTCCCGATCGGGATCGCGCTCGCCGTGCTCACGCCGCGCCTGCTCGCGGCGGCGCCGGCCCGGCGCCTCCGCGGCGGCCGACTCGACCTGCTCGGCGCCGGCACGCTGATGGCCGGGCTCGTGTCGCTCGTGCTCGCCGTCGAGGGCACGGCCGACCACGGCTGGACCTCGACCCGCACGCTCGGCTTGGCCGCGCTCGCGGCTCTGCTGCTCGGCGCGTTCGCCGCGGTGGAGCGCTCGGGGAGCCGGCCGCTCGTGCCGCCGGCGACGTGGCGCAGGCGCTCGCTGGTCTCGGGCGCGGGGATGATGTTCGCGGCGACCGGCGTGCTGGTCGGCGCGTTCTTCCTCGGCAGCCTGTACCTGCAGCGCACGCTCGGCGCCACGGCGCTCGAGACCGGGCTGGCGTTCCTGCCGCTCGCCCTCGTGATCCTCGCGGGCGCGCACCTGACGCAGCACGTGCTGCCCAAGCTCGGCACGCGCCCGCCGATGGCCGCGGGGATGGCGCTCGCGGGCGGCGGGGCGCTGCTGCTCTCGCGCGCCCCCGGGGACGCCTCCTACGCCGCCGACCTGCTGCCGGGCTTCGTGGCGCTCGGGCTCGGCGTCGGGACGGCGCTCGTGGCGGTGGCGGTGGTCACGATGGACAGCATCGCCCACGACGAGGCCGGGCTCGCCTCCGGCCTGCTGTCGACGGCGCACGAGCTCGGCGCGGCGATCGGCGTCGCGGCGCTGGCCGCCGTGGCCGTCGCCGGCGGGATCGGCGACGCGTTCGCGGTGTCGGCCGCCGTGGCCGGAGTGGGCGCGCTGGCCGCACTGGTCGCCGTGCCGGCGGTGCGGCCCGAGCCGGGCGCGCGGATGGCCGTGCACTGACTAGCGTGCCGGATCGGATGACCGAGCCCGCCATCGACCACCGGCGCGCGATCGCCGAGCGCAACGCGCTCGCCATCGCCGATGCCGCGACCCGCCTGCTGGAACGCCGCCACGCCCTGAGCATGGCGGCGATCGCGGCCGAGGCGGGCGTGTCGCGGCAGACGCTCTACGCGCATCACAGGACGATCGCCGACGTGCTCGAGGCGGTCGTCGCGCGCGCCGTGCAGCATGCGCTGGACGGCTTCGACGCCGCAGAGCCCGAGCACGGCGACCCCGGCGAGGCGCTGGAGCGGCTCGTCGCCGCGTCCTGGCGCCGGCTCACCGGGCTCGGCGCGCTCAGGCAGGCCAGCGCGGAGCACCTGCCGGCCGACCGCGTGCAGCGCGCCCACGCGCCGCTGCTCGCGCGGGTACGGACGCTGGTCGAGCGCGGGCAGGCCGAGGGCGAGTTCCGCGCCGACCTCGACGCGGACTGGCTCGTGACGACGTACTTCGCGCTCGTACACGCGGCCGACGACCATGCGCGCGGCAGCGGCATCTCGCGCGACCGTGCCCTGGAGCAACTCTCGGTGAGCCTGCGCACGCTGTTCGCGGCGAGACCATGAGCTGGAAGTCCTACGGTGAGGTGATGGCTTCAACGCAGCAGCACAAGATTCCGTCCGGATTCGGCGCGAAGACCACCGCCGCCGAGGTCATGCAGGGGATCGACCTGACCGGCCGGCTGGCCGTCGTGACCGGCGGCTACAGCGGCATCGGCACCGAGACCACCCGCGCGCTGGCGGCCGCCGGGGCGCACGTCGTCGTGCCGGCGTGGCGCCCGGACGCCGCCCGCGAGGCGCTCGCCGGGGTCGACGGCGTCGACGTCGCCGAGCTCGACCTGGGCGATCTCGACAGCATCGCCGCGTTCGCCGACGGCTTCCTCGCCTCGGGGCGCGCGATCGACATCCTGATCAACAGCGCCGCGATCATGGCCAGCCCGGAGAGGCGCGTGGGGCCGGGCTGGGAGGCGCAGTTCGCCACCAACCACCTCGGCCACTTCGCGCTCGCCAACCGGCTCTGGCCCGCGCTGGCGGCCGGCGGCGGCGCGCGCGTCGTCGCGCTCTCCTCCGCGGGACACCGGCGCTCGCCGATCCGCTGGGACGACCCGCACTTCGAGACGGGCTACGAGAAGTGGGCGGCCTACGGCCAGGCCAAGACCGCCAACAGCCTGTTCGCCGTGCAGCTCGACCGGCTCGGCGCCGGCGCGTGGGTGCGCGCGTTCGCGGTGCACCCGGGCGGCATCATGACCCCGCTGCAGCGCCACCTGACGCGCGAGGAGATGGTCGGCTACGGCTGGATCGACGAGGACGGCAACCCGCGGCAGGAGTTCAAGACGCCGGAGCAGGGCGCCGCGACCTCGCTGTGGTGCGCGACCTCGCCGCAGCTCGACGGCCTCGGCGGCCTCTACTGCGAGGACTGCGACGTCGCCGAGCTCGTCTCGGCGGAGGACGCGGACCGGATGGGCGGCGTGCGCCCCTACGCGGTCGATCCGGACGAGGCCGAGCGGCTCTGGGAGCTCTCCGCCGGGCTGACCGGCGTCGACGCGTTCGCGGTGCGCCCATGATCGCCCGCATCTGGAGGGGCGCCGTCCGGGCGCACGACGCAGACGAGTACACCGCCTACATCCGCGACACCGGCATCGCGGAGTACCTGCAGACGTCCGGCAACCGGGGCGCCTGGATGCTGCGCCGCGACGACGGCGACCGTACCGAGTTCATCACCTACTCCCTCTGGGACTCGCTGGACGCGATCAGGGGCTTCGCGGGCGACGACATCGAGGCGGCCGTCTACTACCCCGAGGACGAGCGCTTCCTGATCGAGCAGGACGACCGGGTCAAGCACTACGAGATCGTCGCGGGTCCCGGGTAGCGCCCCCGCACGCCTCCGTCGGCCTCACTCGCTAGCCCGTCCGGGCCGCCCGCCAACCGCCGAACGCGCGGCTCGACCAGCCCGCGCCGGAGCGCTTCGGCGCCGCGCCGAGCGGCCGACCGCCGTCGACGACCGCGCCGGCCGCGTCCTGGTAGGTCTGCCACGGGATCGTCGCCTGCTGCTCGACGCCGGGCTTGGACCAGTCGCAGACACCGGTCAGGAACGCCCTCCCGAGCTGCGCCCACTCGGCGTCGGTGAAGACGACGGGGTAGTAGTCGCCGCCGCGCAACGGCTTGAGCGCGCATTTGTTCGTGTCCGTCGCGATGCCCTCGCCGGCGACGGTGGCGGGCGTGCCGTAACGGGTCTGTGCGGCCTCGAGCTCACACACGCGGCCGACGCCGGGCACGTCGACCTGCTCGACGCCGGGGACGTTCGAGCAGCGGTCGGCGAGGTCGTCCGGGCGGTCGGCCGCGACCTTCTCGGCGAGCGAGCGATCGCTGCGGTCCTTCTCCACCGCGCCGAGCCAGCGGTCCATGACCTCCAGGCCTTCGTCGGTCCAGCGCGGGTCGCCGATCAGCGGCGTCTCGCCGAACCAGATCACGTGATTGCGCGGGAAGGCGCCCTGCTCGCGCTCCAGCCGGGCGCGGATCGCCCACGTCCGGTAGGCGTCGTGGAACGCGCCCGGATCCGGCCCGCGCAGGTCGATGATCGCCAGGCCGGCCTGGTTGTTCGTCGTGTTGATGCCGCCGCTGCGGTACGCGTTGGTCAGCGATGAGGTGGGCGCCTCGACGCGCGCCTCGGTGTGGTTGATGTCGACGTCGACACCGCCGATCTTCGCGTTGAGGTCGACGAACTGTGCGGGCGTGATCTGGCCCTTCTGCAGCGCGCCGAGGCCGAACTGCACGCCGACGTCGTCGAGCGGGACGGCGCCGAAGCCGCGCCCGAGCGCCTGCTCCTGCGGGCTCCAGATCCTCTGCGGCCGCGGACCGACGACGTTGATCATGTAGTCCGCGAGCGTGCAGCGCACGCCGCCCGGGTTGGTCTGCGCGTCGTAGACCTGCTCGTCCGGGACGCCGGGGCAGCCGTCGTCCGGCACGTCCAGCGAGGTCCAGTAGACGGAGTCGAAGACGATCGAGTTGACGTGGTTGGGATGGCCCTCGACGGCGGCGATAGAGGCCGGCTCCCAGATCACCCCGAGCCCCCACTTCGTCGGGTCCTCGACGTAGCGGCGGATCAGGTTGTAGGCGGCGAGCTGCTGCCCCGTCGACCACGAGTCGGGGAACGAGCACTGCGGAAGGATCCCCTGGTAGATGCCGGGATAGGCGTTGGCGACCTGCTGCTGGGTCAGCGAACCGCCCGAGCAGCCGGTGCCGATCGTGTAGCGCAGGGGCCCGTAGCGCTCGACGAGCCGCTCCTTGGCCATGATCAGCGAGTCGGCCTGGGTGGCGATGTTGCAGTTGTGGCCCGCGTTGTCGAGCGCGGTCGACATCACCGCGAAGCCAAGACCGAGCGCGGTGCCGCCGTTGCCGTCCGTGACGCTCGGCGACTCGCCGGCCTGGTGGTCGATCCCGCAGCTCGCGCCGTGGGTGACCAGCAGCTTGTGGTCGAACTGCCTCTGCGGCGCCCACGCACGCCACGGCTTGCCGGGCTGGAAGAGGACCGCGATCTTGTACTGGTCGCGGTTCTGATAGCCGGTCTCCGTGCGCACGACGAACGGGACGTGCTCACCCGTCTGCGTCGTGGTGGTCGCGACGTCGGGCGGCGGGCTCGCCGGGTCGTAGGGCTTGAAGTCGCCGGTGACCGAGGACTTGTAGCTGTACGCGTAGACCGCCGGCTGGTTGCACTGCGCGTCGCGCGCGCCCTGCTGGCACTGCCACGGCTGCACCTGCGGGCCCGACAGCACCGGGCCGCCGTTCGGGTGGTTGACGATCACGGCGCGCGCGGCGCGGCGGCCGGGCGCCCGCGCGCGCAGGACCGTGCGGCCGACCTTGAGTCGGGTCACCAGCCCCTCGATGTGCCCGTTGCGCCGCTTCGCGAACGCGCGCGTGACGTCGCGCCGGCCCGCCGTCACCCGGATCCTCGACACCCGGATCGGCTTGCGCCGCTCGATCCGCACGAGCGCGTCACCGGCGGAGATCAGGTCCGCGCGGTTGGAGACGACGTGGATCCGCAGCCCTGGAGGCTTGGTGGCGGCCGCGCCGGCGGCGTCGGCGGGGACGAACAGGAGCAGCATGAGGATGAGGGTGCCGGGGAGTCGCATCCATGACCCAAACGAGGCGCGCCGCCGAGACTTGCAGGAGGGATAATTTTCGTGACCGTCCCGAGGTGAGGAGGAGACACCCATGACCGGCACCGTCGCGGAGCCCGCTGCGCAGGTGGAGCAGTGGCTGTCGAGCTTCGAGGAGGCGCTCGCGCGCGGTGACGCCGCGGGGGCCGCGGAGCTGTTCCTGGAGGAGAGCTTCTGGCGCGACCTCGTCGCGTTCACCTGGAACATCAAGACCGTCGAGGGCCGCGACGGGGTCCAGGACATGCTCGAGGCCACGCTGGCGAGCGCGAGGCCGCGCGGCTTCGCCACCACCGAGCCGCCGGCGGAGGCCGAGGGGATCGTCGAGGGCTGGTTCGAGTTCGAGACCGAGACCGGTCGCGGGCACGGCGTGCTCCGGCTCAAGGACGGCCGCGCGTGGACGCTGCTGACCGCCCTGCGCGAGCTCAAGGGCCACGAGGAGCCGCGCGGCCTCGCGCGCCCGCACGGCGTCGATCACGGCGCCGACCCCGACCGTGAGACATGGCTGGAGGCGCGCGAGCGCGAGGCGTCCGAGCTGGGCTTCACGCGCCAGCCGTACGTCGTCATCGTCGGCGGCGGCCAGGGCGGGATCGGCCTCGGCGCGCGGCTGCGCCAGCTCGGCGTGCCGACGATCATCGTCGAGCGCAACGAGCGGCCCGGCGACTCCTGGCGCAACCGCTACAAGTCGCTCTGCCTGCACGACCCGGTCTGGTACGACCACATGCCGTACATGAAGTTCCCGGAGAACTGGCCCGTCTTCTCGCCGAAGGACAAGATCGGCGACTGGCTGGAGATGTACACGCGGGTGATGGAGCTCAACTACTGGGGCTCGACCACCGCCAAGAGCGCGAGCTACGACGAGGAGCGGGGCGAGTGGGCGCTGACGGTCGAGCGCGACGGCGCCGACATCGTGCTGCGCCCGAAGCACCTGGTGCTCGCGCTCGGCATGTCGAGCCGCCCGAACATGCCCGAGATCGAGGGCATGGACGTGTTCAAGGGCGATCAGCACCACTCCTCCAAGCACCCCGGCCCCGACGCCTACCGCGGCAAGCGCTGCGTGGTGATCGGCTCCAACAACTCCGCCCACGACATCTGCGCGGCGCTGTGGGAGCACGGCGCCGACGTGACGATGGTGCAGCGCTCCTCCACGCACATCGTGCGCTCGGAGACGCTGATGGAGATCGGCCTCGGCGCGCTCTACTCCGAGCAGGCGGTCGAGAGCGGCATCACGACGGAGAAGGCGGACATGATCTTCGCCTCGCTCCCGTACCGGATCCTGCACGAGTTCCAGATCCCGCTCTACGACGAGATGCGCGAGCGCGACAAGGACTTCTACGACCGCCTGGAGGCGGCGGGCTTCCAGCTCGACTGGGGCGACGACGGCTCCGGCCTGTTCATGAAGTACCTGCGGCGCGGGTCCGGCTACTACATCGACGTCGGCGCCTCCGAGCTGGTGGCGAGCGGCGCGATCAAGCTGCAGCCCGGCACGGTCGCCAAGCTCACCGAGCACTCGGTCGTGATGGAGGACGGCACCGAGCTGCCGGCCGACCTCGTCGTCTACGCGACGGGCTACGCCTCGATGAACGGCCACGCCGCCGACCTGATCTCGCAGGAGGTCGCCGACCGGGTCGGCAAGGTCTGGGGCCTCGGCTCCGACACGACCAAGGATCCGGGCCCGTGGGAGGGCGAGCAGCGCAACATGTGGAAGCCGACGCAGCAGGAGGCGCTGTGGTTCCACGGCGGCAACCTGCACCAGTCGCGCCACTACTCGATCT
>Ga0126314_10002004_pt1 | contig 10060 bp, 6 predicted proteins | sample Plot105B_FD_92535 | JGI IMG/M metagenome (GOLD analysis project Ga0126314, IMG submission 92535) | Serpentine soil microbial communities from UC McLaughlin Reserve, CA, USA - Plot105B | ecosystem: Environmental > Terrestrial > Soil > Grasslands | place: USA: UC McLaughlin Reserve, Lake County... | reverse complement strand
GTTTTTATTCCAATGGAGTCTGGTCCCACTTTCAACCATCAAGGCGGCTTCAGACGACTCCGACGAGCTCAATTCAAGGCCCGGCAACATTAAAGCCAGAGGTGCATTCACATGCGACTTTGGGCTTCCGGGCAATCTTCCTTTGGACCAAGTGGCCCCAATTATCGAACGCGACCGCATGTACATGGCCGAACGTCCCGGAATGCAGCGCAAGCAGATTCCGCTCGCTATTGATTTTGCTACCGGCAATCTGCTGAGTGGCGGTCGCTATCTTTTCGATACCAAACAGGATGCGGTGAATTATAAGGCATGGATCGAAAACGACTTCGCGCTCGACGGCGTACACTTCTTTGATCGGCCCATCATCCTGAATCCCGCCTGCTACTCGTGGGGCGTTATCGGCGCTCACAACTTTAAAGACCTACCGCAACAAGTCGCCGTCAGGACGGAGCGCTGGAGCGTGCCGCAGGAGAGTCAGAAGGAGGCGCTCAAGCAGAAATTCCAGGCGCTGCTGGCTGCGGCCGAAGCGAGTGGGATGACAGGTGTGTGGCTGCTCTACAATAAGGAAGAGCAACTCGCACAGCTCGTTTATTTTGCCGATCGGGTCGTGTCGCCGGATCCGTTCGCGAGTCTCGGTGCCCTGCAGGCTGCTACTCCGCTTGGCGCCACTCTCAACGGCCAGCAGGGATGGACCAAGACGTTTGACCGCACGCAGTTGGTCTTAACCGTGTGGTTTCCTTTCGAACTCGGCGACCTTGGCTCGGCGTCCCTTTGGCCGAATTCGCCTCCATTTCCGATGCCTTACATTGGCGATGGTGTATGTGAAGTGAGTCGTGGCGAGAATTATGTGAGTGCGCCGACCGATTGTGGGCCAACCTGCGGTAACAAGGTCTGCGACGCGGGCGAGAACACGCAAAACTGTCCGGGCGATTGTCGCCTACCGTAAGTTTCAGTTGGAAGCTACGAAACATCACAAGAAGCACAAATGCATTGCGAAATGCTTTGTGCTTTTGTGGTTTCTTATTACTTAAACACTTAAACAATTAACCGGTCGCGCAAGGCTTTGGCGACTGCTTCCGATTTCGAGTGAACCTGTAGCTTTTCGTAGATATGCCGCATGTGAAATGAGATCGTGTTGATGCTGACGTTTAGTTCCAGCGCGGCCGTTTTGTAGTTGTGTCCTTCGACCAGCATTTTCAGCAAGCGTTTTTCGTGTGGAGTAAGATCGTACTCTGCGCGTTCGGGCGGGCGAATGTCGCGAAACAACGTGATAACGCGACGCGCCACTTCGGGCGAGATCGGCGAGCCACCCTGGGCTGCTTCGCGCACGCTTTCAAGCAGCCGAGCGGGCGGTGTTTTCTTTAAGAGGTATCCGCACGCACCGGCGCAAAGCGCATCAAAAATTCGTTCGTCGTCGTCATAGACAGAAAGCATCACCAACAGTACATTCGGATACTTTTGCTTGAGTATCTTGATACCTTCAATTCCGTCCATGCCCGGGAGTCCGATGTCAGTTAACACAACGTCCGGTAACTTCGAGCCGATGCGTGGCAGAGCCTCCTCCATCGATCGGTAAGCCGCGACGCATTCGAAACCCGCCGTCCCGCTAATCAACATGGATAAACTCTCGCGGATCTCACGGCGGTCTTCAATAATGGCTACTTTGATGGTGCTCTCTGTCGGGGGTGAACTCATGATTGCAAGTTCCTAATTTTGATGAAGGTTTTCAGTATAGGCTTCATTCGCAAACCTAATGGGAATTTTGATTGAATGGAACTCTCAACTGTATGCTGGTCCCTTTACCTGATTGAGACTGGATGTTTAGATCCGCACCAAGAACGGCGGCCCGTTCCTTGATGCTTATCAAGCCATGACCATCGGTTCCGTTTGAGTTATCAAAGCCCTTGCCGTCGTCGCGCAGATACACTTCGAAACTGTCGTTGTTTATCTTGACCTCAAGGTGGGCTTCAGAACATTGAGAATGCTTCACCATGTTGTTAATACACTCTTTGAAGGTCAGAAAAATCTCACGCCGCACGTTTGCACCAACGGAAATATCTTTTTCCAACTCGGGTGCGTGCCAGGTGAACTGGATATTGCCGGCGGTAAGCACGTCCGCTGCGAAACGATGCATTCTTCCGGTCAAATCACTCAAATAATCCTTCTGCGGGTTAATGGCCCAAACAATATCGCTCATCGAGTCGATAAGTTCGCGCGAAGTGCCGGCAATCATGGCGAGCGGTTTTATGATCGGGTCTTCGCCGGTGCCGGCGCGCTGCTTTATCACCTCGCTCAAGAGAGAGATTTTTGTTAGCGAGGAACCTATGTCGTCGTGCAGGTCGGTGGCGATGCGTTTGCGGACGCGCTCCAATTCACGAAAGCGCTCTTCTCTCGCTTTTTCCAAAGCAGCCTCGGCAACTTTACGTTCGGTGATGTCGCGGGCGATGCCGGTGAAGAATCGCTTTCCGTCTTTTTCAAATTCGCCGAAGGAAAGCTCGAGCGGAATTTCCGCGCCCGATTTATGCTCTCCAGGAAGTTCAACTGCCATCCACCCAATATGCTTCTTATTTGTTGTGATGTAGCGCCGCAAACCCGTTTCATGCCGCGATCGGAAGGGTTGTGGCATTAGTTTGGTCAGTGGTTCACCGATCATTTCAGCAACTCTATATCCGAAGACATGTTCGGCGGCTTCGTTGGCATAAATGATTTTGCTGTTTTCGTCGATCGTAATGATCGCGTCTGATGCTGTTTCCGCCAACGTGCGGTAGCGCGTTTCACTCTCAGTAGTTTGTTTTAATGCAACTTTAACCTGTCGCGTTTTCCATACTCGAAATCGGTCCAGCGTGATAACTGAACCAACGAGAGTAATCGCCGCTGCCACGATAAACCACCAGCGCTGCCAGATTGGCGGGAGAAGTTTGAACGAGACAGCGGCCGGTTTCTCACTTATTAGACCATCCTCATTGATTGCCCGCACCAGAAAACGATAATTGCCTGCTGATAGATTTGAAAAATTGACAGTTCGTTGTTCGGTGGGAGCGCTCCACTCTTTGTCGCCGCCTTCGAGCATGTATTGATAGCGCAGTGATTTGTTTGGGCTGAAATCAAGCCCGAAAAAATCAATTTGTAAATTGTTTTGAGCAGGTGCGAGCTCCAGATTCGAAATTTCCGCTTCACCGAGATCTGAAACAACCTGGCTTTCACCCGCAATTCGTAGCCCGCTGAGCCAGATCGGTGGTGCGGAACTGTTTCTGTCCTGCTGAGGCACAAGTCGAGCCAGACCGTTCGGCGTGCCGAACCACAGAATGCCATCGCTGTCGCAAAAAGCGGCGCTAACAAAATCGCCAGCCAGTCCATCACTCGTGGAATAGTTTTTTATGTGACCTGTTTCCGGCGAAATTCTATCGATGCCACGTGCTGTTCCTGCATAGATCTGTCCGAGATTATCCTCGGCTATAGAACGCACGTTATTACTCGCCAGGCCGTTTTCAGTTTTGTAAGTAACAAAACTAAGGACCTCTGCGTTCAAATCATCAACCCGGCTAATGCCGCCGGAAGCTGTCGAAAGCCAAAGCCGGCCTTTTTTATCCAGGTGCAAATCCGTAATCAAACCTTCCGGCAACCCCTTCGTGATTTCCGTAAAACGACCGCCGGCGTAGCGCACGAGACCGCCTTCGTAAAAACCGATCCACAAGTTGCCCGCTGTATCTTCCGCAAACGCCGACGCTGATTTTCTTGAGGGATAATTTTCTGCTTCGGAAAAGGCGTGAAACTTTTCTGTAACGCGGTTGAATTTTGACAAACCGAATCTGGAATCATCAGCATCGGGCGTGGCGCGGGTGCTAATCCAAATATCACCTTGCTTGTCTTCAAAACTGCGATAGGGTGAGCCGGCTTTCAAACCATGGCGCTCGTCATAAATGCCCAGTGGCTTTTGTTTTCGGAGTGAAGCTAAATGGTTCGCAGATGCGAAACGAAAAAGTTTCTCGGTCGTCAAGAACCACCACTCATTTCGAGAGTCGAGGCGCAGTGTGTCTGAATTCCACAACGCCCTTGCATGCATCGGCAAAGCCGGCCGGAAGGATTGAAACTTCTTACCATCAAATTGATTGACGTAAAAATCGCTGCTCGCGGCGTAAAGTTTTCCGTCGCGGCTCGTGCCAATCGTTAGAATGCCCGAAGTTTCAAATCCGTCAGCCGAGTCGTAGGTTGTCAGTCCCTTTCGATTAAATCGGGCCAAATTCCTGTTTCCGCCAAGCCAGAGATTTCCGTCCAGATCCTCGACTATTCGCGCATTCTCTCCTGCGAAGCCTTTTTCTGACGTGTAGGCGTGAAAAGACTGTCCGTCAAACTCGATGACACCATTTCTGGTTGAGATCCAAATATGGCCGTCGGCAGATTTGTATAAGAATTGAGTTGGGCCGTTTATGAAGCCTTCGAGCCCTGTAAACTTAAAGACCGATCCCGCTGTTTCCGGCATTAACGGTTGCGCGACGTTCGTTAGCTGAGCGAGCGCGTCCAATTTACGCACAGTCAAACGTCCAAGCTCCGTGAGGTCCAAAAGAGTTTCGGGTTTCAAAACGTAAGTGCCGGATGAGCGTGTTAGCCAAATTAGTCCCGACTTGTCTTCCAGAACGGACGCGAAAAGGTCGGTGCGGGTATTCTCAACGCCGTAAAAAATTTCGCGTCCGTCAGGCAGACGACGCATAATTCCGGCTGTCGTAACAACCCAGAAACTTCCATCTCGAGCTTGACGAAAGTCCGTAATGCCAACCGTTGGGCGTCCGGGTAGATTCAATTCAACCTTGTGAAAAAGAACTCGGCCCTCTTTTTCCTCAAGCACACTCAGGCGGTCGTTGCCTACTAACCAAATTCTCCCGTCCTTATCTTCATACAGAGAACCGCGCCAGTCGTTAATATATTCCGCGTTGAGAATCGGTCTTCCGTTGTTGTTAGTTTGCGTCCTAATTGGCGCCGAGTTGGGATCATAGCGATACAGTCCACCCGTCGTCACGATCCAGTAAATGCCTTTGCTCGTTTCAAAAAAACGTTCAATTCCCGGGGCTGCGTCCTTTTTTCCGACTTGATACGTAACGAAACGAATGCCGTCAAAACGCGAAAGCCCGTCACGCGTTGCGAACCATAAGAACCCGCGCGAATCGCGCATCAGGTCGTTTATGAAACTGCTGCCTAGACCGTCGGCAGCAGTAAAAACGCGCACCGGAAGAGTTTTCGCGCATGTCGCCGCCGCGAATATGCAAACCAGCGCAGCAGCAGCGAGACTTCTGCCAACTAGTTGCAACCTGTCATTGATACATAAAGCCCCGGTCATTTAGTTCACTTTAGGACGGCTTTCACAATTCCTGAGCGCCGCCACCTTTCAGAAGGTCGAGAACGTGCTTTCGTAATGATTCATCATCATTGTTCTGTGCCAGATGTCGTGCCCTTCCGGTTCGCTGTTTGGCAGTTGAGGTTGGGTTCAGCAGTCTAACATCTGTTGGGAAAAATGCAGATGATTTGTGGTGCCCGCCACCACAACGAGACGAGGTGATCTATTAAATCTGACGTGGGATAAGATCGATTTCAACGTGGATGATCTACCGGCCAAATTTAAAACGGCAAGAGACTATTCCGTACGAATGAACCAAGACGTCTAAACCGTGTTACCGCAGATAGGACGCGCTGATTCGCGGTGTTATGTCTTCTTCAATCCCTGAACAGATCGTAACCTTTTTCATAGAAGCTAACGTTCACTGAGTAAGTGCGGACGAACTTCTTCGCCTTCAACAAATATGTTGTGACGACTCGGATAAGTCACAAGCCATCGGTCACCGCTCCTCGGCGCAGAGCGCAGCACCCTAGTCTGAGCAGGTTCAATGACTAAATACCTAACTTCACTCTGCTCCCCGCCAGAATCTTGACGGATTAGCCGTGAGGAAATTTCAAGTTATGCCGACAAAAATTTAATGCCGGAATCGTCCTCATAAGTTATTGATTCCACTAATAGGCCGATCTGTCGGTCATAAATGAAATTTGCGCGCACGATCTCATACGAACCGAGCGGCAGCAAAAACGTAAACCCAATTCACATCGAGAATCAGGCAAACAGACGCACGAGACGCTTCCGAGTCCAGAAATTCCTCCGCCGAACCAAACGCATCCACACTTAACCCTGCTGCCTTGATGGCGAGACACAACATGCGCGACATCGACGGAACGTCGTCAACTACGGAAATCAATGATTTGCTTGCGACATGCTGGTGGTGAGTTTACCAACACGAAAGAAAGGTCAGAATTGTACGAGAGTTCAACTAACCTGCACCAAAGTACAATATGCGGTTCACGCATAGCCGCAAAGATCGCAAAAACGGCTCAAATGCTTCGGGCGCGCGTCTTTGCGTGAAGCTCAGATCTTCAATCGATCCGCCATGCGCACCAGCTCGGCCACCGAGTCAGCTTTCATCTTCTGCAAGACCTGCGCGCGGTGTGCTTTGATCGTGCGCTCGCTCGTACCGAGCTTATGTGCAATCTGCTTGTTCAGCGAACCTTCAGTAACCAGCAAACACTTCACGCTCGCGCCTCGTCAGGGAATCACCTGCGACCATCGAGACTTGACCGCGAACCAGCACCTCACGCACGTCCGACCGAAAAAACGCCTTGCGTTCAGCTTTCGACAGTTGCGCCAACTGCACCGAAATTCGCGTGCGGCTCGACGAGTCGTAGAGCTCGAGGCTTTGCCCGTCAGCGTTAATCGTAATTACACGCGCCTGAACTTCCACCGTGCGGCCTTCAAAAGCGTCGGGATCGTCGTGCGCCATAGTCAACCCGGCGAAGCAAATAATGATAAGGAATGAAACCGTCAATCGAAACGTTAAATTCATGGCGGCTCCTGTTACAGATTCAATCAATCAACCACATTCAAGAGGATACTGATTCCGAGACGCGCATGTAATTGCCGTCAGTTCCGTCAACCTGTACTTTGGTGCAAGTAAATTATTGACGCGGGATCGATGCAGTCCTATATTCCGCTCCAGTCGGACCTCAAAAAGGAAGCAACATGCGATTAATCGACGAGCTTCTGCAAGACCTACGTTACGGCAGGCGACTGCTGGCCAGGAATCCCGGTTTCAGTCTGATAGCGATCGTCACGCTCGCCCTCGGGATTGGCGCCAACACAGCCATCTTCAGCATCGTTAACGCTTTTCTGCTGCGCCCGCTGCCATATGGTGACGCGAACCGCCTCGTGATGGTGGATTCACAGCGCCGCGGTCAATCGATCGGCGTGTCGTTCGCCGACTATGAAGACTGGCGCAAGCAAAATAACGTCTTCGACGACGTGGCGTTTTTCAATTTGCGATGGAATGCAAACCTGGAGTTTGGCAGCGAGACGGAAACACTCAGCTTAACGTTCGCCACCGCAAATCTGTTTTCAATCCTGCAAGTCGCACCGTCACTCGGTCATAGTCCAACGGCGGGAGATTCTGACTCGGTCCTCTTGAGTCACGGCTTGTGGCAAAGAAAATTCGCCAGCGATCCGACGGTCGTTGGGCGTCAACTTCACATCGACGGGCATAGCCTGACTGTAGTCGGAGTGATGCCGCCCGGCTTTCGCTTTCCATTTCAAAGCGACTTATGGTGGCTTAATGATCGTTACTTCAATCATGAGAGTCGCGGTCTCCGTATAGACCAGACGATAGCTCGTCTTAAGCCCGGAGTCTCGACGGAACAAGCGCAAGCCGAAATAAAAGAGATCGCCTCGCGCCTGGCGCAAACCTATCCCGACACCAATACGGACGTCACCGCAACCGTCGTCCCGTTGCGAGATTTCTGGTTCGGCAAATTACGGCGCTCATTCTGGCTGCTATTGGGCGCTTGCGGATTTGTCCTCTTGATTGCGTGTGCGAATGTCGCGAACTTGTTGATGACGCAAGCGACCGCACGCGAACGCGAGCTCGCGATGCGGGCAGCGCTGGGAGCGAGTCAGGGACGGTTGATCCGACAATCGATCTCTGAAGCTCTGCTGCTTGTTTCGATCGGCTGCGCGGGCGGGATACTGCTCGGCGCGTGGAGTCTGCGCATGCTGGTCGCGCTGCTGCCTGAAGAAATCTTGCCGTTCTTTGTGAAGATCGAGCTCGATGGACGAGCGCTGACATTCACTTTGCTGATCTCAGTTTTGACCACGCTCTTGGTTGGTCTGATACCGGCGTTGCGGACGCGGTCATTGGATCTGGACCGGTCACTCAAGGAAGGCGGTAAATCCGGCACGAGCGCAGGCATGCAACGAATCCGCGGTTTGTTAGTCGTAACGGAAATCGCTCTCGCGGTCGTGTTGCTGACCGGCGCGGGTCTCATGCTCCGAAGTTTCACGCGTCTACAGAATACTTCCCCGGGTTTCACTGCAGACGGTGTGCTTCATCTCGAAATCAATCCAACTTATCGACGCCAGGAAGATTACAACGTCAAGTTTATGTCGCAGCACTATCAAAAGCTGCTGCAACAGGTCGCCACGGTGCCGGGTGTAATTGCTGTCGGGGCTAACAGTGATTTGCCTTTCGTCGGGCAAAAGCCCTGGTATCGCGGCGATTTTTCAATCCAGGGCCAGTCGAGTGAAGACCAGAAGCAGAATCCGCTCGTCAATTACCAGGCTGTTTCGCCAGACTATTTTCGAGTGATGCAAATTCCGTTACTTCGCGGGCGTACCTTCACCGATCGCGACACACTTAGGCCGGATGGTCGTCGCGATGGGGCCATCATCAATCATCAATTGGCCCAGCGCATGTGGCCCAACGAAGACGCGTTGGGTAAACGCGTCAACTGCAACGACGATGGCACGGGCTGCGCTGAAATCGTCGGTATCGTCGGTGACGTAAAGCACAACAGCCTCGTCGACGACGCCGGTTACGATTTCTATTATTCCGCTTACCAGAGTTATGCCAAGCAAACTCACTTCGTAGCACGCACGCAAAGTAACGATCCCATGGCGATCGCGAAGGACATTCAGCGAGCAATCTGGCAGGTCGCGCCCGATACAGGCATCTTCAATGTTATGCCCGTGACGAGGTTGTCGACGAACACGATCTGGCAATCACGAGTTTGGGGACTGCTGTTCGGCATCTTCTCGTGCATCGCCCTGGTGCTGGCGACTGTCGGTATCTATGGAGTGTTGGCTTATTTCGTGACTCAGCGGACGCGCGAGATTGGCGTTCGGATAGCCCTCGGCGCACAGTGGCGTGACGTGCTAAAGCTGATCCTTGGAAGTGGAATGTTGCTCGTCACTATCGGCCTGATAATCGGGCTTGCGGGCGCGTTAACCTTAACACGCCTGATGACGTCTCTACTGTTTGAAGTCTCTCCGACTGACCCGCTCACGTTTGGCGCAGTGGCCATTTGCGTAATCCTCGCCACGCTGCTTGCCTGCTACATACCTGCCCGACGTGCAATGAAAGTCGATCCCCTCGTCGCGTTGCGCTACGAGTAATGGAGGAAGATCGTGAACACACTGCAAGACATTCGCTACGCCTTTCGAATGCTACTCAAGCGGCCAGGCTTCACGGTCATAGTGGTTCTGACCCTCGCTCCGGGCATCGGGGCTAATACCACGAATTTCATGAATCTCGTTGTGCGCACTGCTTCGGATCCGGTGAACATGGTTCCCGCGATACGCAGACAGGTGCTGAGTGTAGACAAGGGCCAGCCGGTTTCAGACATCATGATGATGGAGCAGCGGGTGCTAAGTCAGTTGCGGCAAAACGTTTTGTGATGTCGTTGCTCAGCGCGTTTTCTATTTTGGCTTTGGGCTGGCGGCGGTGGGGATTTATGGAATGATGGCCTATCTGGTTACTCAGCGAACGCAGGAGATCGGCGTTCGCATGGCGCTCGGCGCGCACAAGCGCGATGTGCTCAGGCTGGTCGTGGGGAAGGGTATGGTCCTGGCGGTCGTTGGAACAGCAATTGGTTTGATCGCTTCCCTTGCGCTGACTCGTCTGATGCGGAGTCTGCTGTTCGAAGTGACTCCGACTGATTGGCTCACGTTTGTAATCGTGTCAGCGGTCTTGCTCAT
>Ga0126314_10002003_pt1 | contig 10063 bp, 8 predicted proteins | sample Plot105B_FD_92535 | JGI IMG/M metagenome (GOLD analysis project Ga0126314, IMG submission 92535) | Serpentine soil microbial communities from UC McLaughlin Reserve, CA, USA - Plot105B | ecosystem: Environmental > Terrestrial > Soil > Grasslands | place: USA: UC McLaughlin Reserve, Lake County... | reverse complement strand
GTTGGCCTCAAGGGGCACGTGTTGAACCCCGAGTACCCTGAGGAGTACTCCAACTGGCAGAAGGTCGAGCCGCGGGAGCTTATAGACGCGGAGATCCTGAAGTCCGTCTCCGAGAAGGGCGTCGCCCAGGCTGTCACCTCGCTCGCCAAGAAGGCCGACAGCGTGGTGATCGCCACGGACTTCGACCGCGAGGGGGAGTTGATCGGGGTTGAAGCCCTCTCCCTGGTCTTCGAAGCCAACCCCAAGCTTACAGACCACGTCCAGCGCGCCCGTTTCTCGGCGCTCACGCCGGGCGAGGTCGGCCGCGCCTTCGACGAACTGCTCGAGGTCTCAAACGCCCTGGCCGACGCCGGCGAGGCGCGCCAGGACATAGACCTGATCTGGGGCGCCACCCTGACCCGCTGGGTCTCCCGCGCCACGAAACGCTACGGCAGCGCCTTCCTCTCCGTAGGCCGCGTCCAGTCCCCAACCCTGGTCCTGATCGCCGACCGCGAACGCGAGCGACGCGCCTTCATCCCCGAGCCCTACTGGGAGCTCGAGGTCAACCTCAAGAACGGCGACCCCTTCACCGTCCGCCACCTGACCGAGCGCTTTAAGGACGAAGCCAGGGCGAAGGGCGCCTACGAGAACATCACGGACACCGCGACGGTCGAGGAGGTCAAACAGAAGTCCGCGACCCGCAAGCCGCCCGCGCCGTTCAACACAACGGCCTTCTTGACGGCGGCCGCCAACATAGGGCTCAGTCCTTCGAGGGCGGCCCGCATCGCCGAAGACCTGTACACCGACGGCTATATCTCTTACCCGAGGACGGACAACACCGTCTACCCGCGCTCGCTCGACCTGCGCGAGGTGCTCAACTACCTCAAGAACGTCGAGGGCACGGGCCAGTACGCCGAGAAACTGCTAAGGCAAGACGAGCTTTCGCCGACGCGGGGTAAGAAAGAGACGACGGACCACCCCCCGATCTACCCGACCGGCCACGCCACCAAAGATTCGATGCGCGACGACCGATGGAAGATCTATCAGCTCGTCGTCCGCCGCTTCCTCGCCACGCTCTCAGGCCCGGCAAAGACGCTGCGCACGACGCTCCGCTTCGACTCGGGCGGCGAGCCGCTCGTGACCGGTGGGACGGTCGTTACCGAGGAAGGCTGGCTCGGCGTCTACCCGTACAGCCGGCGCGCGGACGAGGAGATCCCGAACCTCTCAGAGGGCGACGTCATGCAGGTGCTAGGCAAGGAGATCCTCTCCAAAGAGACCCAGCCCCCCGGCCGCTACGGCGCGGGCCGCCTTATAAACGTCATGGAGGACCTCGGGCTCGGCACCAAGGCGACGCGCCCAAACATCATCCAGAACCTCTACGACCGCGGCTACGTCCACGACGACCCGCTCATACCGACTGAGAAGGGCATGAGCGTGGCGCAGGCCCTCACTGATTTCGCCTCCGAGATAGCCTCGTACGAGATGACTGCCGAGCTGGAGCGGAGCATGGACGAGATCTCCGAGGGCAGGATCAGCAAGGACTCCGTCGTCGACTCCTCGCGCGAGGTGCTCCGCAAGGTCTACGATCACCTGCAGAGGTCCGAGACCGAATTCGCGGACATCGTGTGGGAGGGCATAAGAACCGACGAGACCTTGGGCAAGTGCCCCGAGAGCGGGCACGACCTGATCATCCGCCGCAACCGCAAGAGCCGGAAGCGCTTCGTCGGCTGCTCAGGCTACCCCGATTGCCGCGTGACCTACCCGCTACCGCAGCGCGGTGAGATAATACCTTTGGGCACCACGTGCGACGCCTGCGGCGCGCCCGAGATCAAAGTGCTTGGGGGGAAGCGGCCCTGGGTAACGTGCATCAACATGGACTGCCCGAAAAAGCAGGAGCAGCGCGAAGCCGCCGAGAGGGCGAAGCAAGAACAAGAGGGGGGTGAGGGCTCATCGACACGGAGCGATCAGGAACTTCAGAAATCCACCATATAGAGAACAGGCTAGACCTGGATCTCACCGACGAACCACCCTTCAATGAACCCTCAACGTTCATCCGCACCACAGGCTACCTGATCCTCCTCGCCATCGTCGCCGTGATCTGGTATTCTGCTGTATACAATTAAGGTAAGTGAAGATACTGTTAAAGGGTGAGTAGAGCGTGGCCCCGATCATCGGCATAACGGCGACGTTGAAAGAAGACATCGACACGGTCGCGGAGCGGCCTCTGGGCAGGTTCGTAAGGACCGACCTGGATTACGTGGAGGGTGTCACGGGTGCCGGGGGCGTGCCTGTCGTGTTGCCGCCCGTCGGGGATGAGAGGGCCGCGGGGGCCGTGATGCAGAGCCTCGACGGTCTGCTGTTGAGTGGGGGGAGCGATCTCGACCCCTCCTACTACGGTGAGGAGCCGGACCCCGAGCTCGGACCCACCATCCCCGAGCGTGACGCCTATGAGATGGCGCTCGTTGGGTTGGCGTTGCGGCGGGGTATTCCTGTGTTTGGGATCTGCCGTGGAATGCAGGTACTGAACGTGGCGTTGGGCGGGACGTTGTACCAGGACCTTCCTTCGCAGTGGGATAGGGATGTGCTCAAGCACAGGCAGGTCACTCCCAAGTGGCAGCCGACGCACGAGGTAGAGGTGAGTGACGGATCGTACGTCGCCGAGGTTATGGGCCGCGACGTGGTCAAGGTCAACTCTTACCATCATCAGGGAATCAAAGACCTCGCCGAAGGTCTGGTTGTGACGGGCCGCTCCACGGACGGCGTGGTCGAAGCCGTGGAGGCCAAAGATTTCTCCGAGCGGTGGCTGCTCGGCGTCCAGTGGCACGCAGAGGCTATGCGCGGCGCCGGTCCGCAGCAAGAGAGCCTCTTCGAGGCGCACGTCTCGGCGGCGGAGCGCCACGCCCTGCGCGAGGCCGCGGCCTAGAAGGACAGCCGCGCAGAACCCGCAAGGCACACGCAGGGGCATCTTCGTAACCATCGAAGGCCCGGACTTCTCCGGCAAATCCACCCTCGTACGCGCCATCAAACTGTTGCTTGCGGGCTCGCGGCCTTCGATGTATCTCACGCGGGAGCCCGGCGGTACCCCGGCGGCCGAGCGGATCAGGGGGATCGTCCTCGACCCAACCGTCGAGATGGACGCCTGGACAGAGGCTTACCTGTACGCGGCGGCCCGCGCCGATCACGTACGCAAAACCATCCTGCCGCGTCTCCAGGCGGGCGAAAACGTGCTCTGCGAGCGGTATCTGGACTCGAGCATCGCCTACCAGGGCTTCGGGAGGGGGCTCGGTGTCGACGAGGTGCGCGCTTTGAACGCGTTCGCAGTCGGGACCCTCGTGCCGGATAGGACCTTTTATCTGCGGCTCGACCAGTACGAGAGGGAGCAGCGGGCCGGGAGGCTCGGGGCCCCCGACAGGATCGAAGCCGTCGGCGCGCAATTCATGCGGCGGGTCGAGGAGGGTTTCGAGGAGCTCGCGCGGCTGGAGCCGGAGCGGATCGAGGTCCTCGACGCCTCGCTCGCGCCGGAGTCGCTCGCAGGACTGGTGGTGGGGAGGATGCGCGACCTGCAATATACTCGCGGCCATGATGGCTGAAGATCGGGACAGGTTCGAGGGTGTGCTCGGTAACGGGACGGCGCTGCGGTTGCTCGGGCGGGTCTTACGGACCGGCGAGGTCTCGCAAGCCTACCTGTTCCACGGTCCTCCTGGCGTGGGCAAACGGACGGTGGCGCTGAGGTTCGGGGCCGCGCTGGTCGCGGGGGGCGCCGCGGTGGCCGAGGACCGGGCGCTCAGGGGATTGCATCCGGATCTGACGGAAATTCTGCCCGAGGGGGCGTTCACGACCATCGGTCAGGTAAGGGAGGTGGTTCGCTTGGCGGCTAGTCGTCCCTTTGAGGGGGCGCGCCGGGTGTTCATCCTGCAGGCGGACACCCTCAACGTGCAGTCGGCGAACGCGCTCCTCAAGACGCTCGAGGAGCCGGAGGGCGAGACGGTATTCGTGCTGCTCGCGACCTCGCGCGAGGGTGTGCTGCCCACGATATTCTCCCGTGCCCAGTCCGTGCGCTTCAACCCTGTCCCGACCAATATCGTCCAAAAATTCCTGGAAAACAGGGGCGCTCCGAAGCCGGATCTCGCGGCGAAGCTCGGAAGGGGAAGCGTCGGGCTCTCGTTGCGCTACGCGGAGGACCCCGAGTTCGGGGAGCTGCGCGGGACGGTTTTTAGGGCGGGGTTTGCGTTCTCGGAGGATTTCGAAGGACGGCACGAGGCGGTGGGGGAGATCGTTGGCCGCGCCGAGGCCGTGGGCGCGGCGCGGGAGCGCGAGGCCCTATCCCGCTTCGAGGAACCCGACAGGCGTGCGAAGGACGGGGCCAAACGCGCGGGAAGGGCGGCCCGTGAGGGCGCCCTGCGGGAGTCTCTGGAGCTGTTGGCATTCCTGTACAGGGACGCCGCCGTGGTAGAAGCTGGCGCGGAGGAACTCGTCGCCAACACGGACAGGGTGACGGAGATAAGAGATTACGTGGATCGGTACCGCGATGCCGATTGGGCAGGGGCGGCGCGCTCACTAGGGGAAGCGCGGGCGGCACTTGCGTATAATGTCTCCCCGGAAGCGACCCTGGAGGTGACATTATCGCGCATACGGCGGAAGATCCTCGTGTCCTCCCGAGGCTCGTCGACGTCAGGATCCCTGGCTGGAGCGTAACCCGGCTCTGCTACGCACGGGACCTGGACCTCAGGATCGGGTACACGGTGGTCGTCGCGACCGAGGTTGGGGAGTTCATCGGGCGCGTCGCCCTGACGCCGCGACGCCGCGAGCCCTACATGGAACCCTACGACATAGTCAGGGTCGTCACCCGTGAAGACGAGAGGACCGAGGACCAGAACAGGGAGCTCGGACGCGACGTCAGGGAAGAAGCAAGGAAACTAGCCAGGGACCACAGGATAGAGGGCGTGCAGTTTATAGGCTGCGATGTCTCCCTAGACCGCTCGTACATCGAGGTCAAGTACGAGAACGACGGCAAGCAGGTGGACTTGGGAGCGGTCAAGAGCGGCCTCGAGCGGGTGTACGATACGCAGGTCGCGTTGAGGGAGTTTAGTTTTATAGAGAGGTCAGGGGACGCTGGCGGGTGCGACACCTGTGGGTTGCCGCTCTGCTGCGCGACCTGGAGCGGGGCGCGGAGCATGGGTCCCGTCAACGTCAGGCTCGCCAAGCAGCAGGGCGTGACGCCGAACGAGAAGATCATGGGTTGTTGCGGCGAGGTGAAGTGCTGCATGCGCTTCGAGCACGACACCTACAAGGAGTTCAAGGAGCGCGCGCCTTTCCGCAATTCGACCGTGAAGCTGGACGCCAGGGAGGGGAAGGTCGTCGACTACTCGATGGTCAAAGACGCCGTCCTGGTTCAGTTCGGCACGAGGCGCTCGGATCAGGAACTGATCACGCTCGGCGCCCTCGCGAAGGACAACCCGGGCATCATACCCGCCGATACGGATGAGTGGGAGGTCCTCGAAACCCCTGAGCCCCAGGACCCTTAAAACCGACATGCCGGACAACCTTTGCGACGTGCCTGGCGTGCTCGTCGGCCACGCGACCGACGAACACGGGACCACGGGCTGCACCGCCGTCCTCTTCGACAACCCCGCAGGAGCGATCGTTGGTGTGGACGTGCGCGGCTCCTCACCGGGCACGCGCGAGACGGACCGCCTCGGCCCCATCGGCGCCGTCCGTCCCACGCACGGCCTGCTCCTGACCGGAGGAAGCGCGTTCGGACTCGCCGCCGCGGACGGCGTCGTCCGCTTCCTCGAAGAGAAGGGCGTCGGCCTCGACGTGGGCGTGGCCCGCATACCCCTCGTCTCTGCGGCCGTCCTCTTCGACGTCGTGGTCGGGGACCCTTCGGTACGACCCAACGCGGAGATGGGCTACAGGGCGGCCTCCTCGGCCACGGCTGGCGATTTTGCGCAGGGCAGTGTCGGGGCTGGCGCGGGGGCGACGGTGGGGAAGGTGCTCGGCATGGACCGCGCGGTGAAGGGAGGCATCGGGAGTGCCTCGGTTCACCTCGAGGACGGTCTCGTCGTTGGCGCCCTTGCTGCCGTCAACGCCTTTGGCGAGGTAAGGGACCCGTGGACCCGCAAAGTGATAGCAGGTCCCCGCCTCGAGGACGGCACGCTTGGCGACACGGTGGAGTTGCTCTCCGAAGCCTCGGACCGCCTGCGGTGGGGGGAGAACACGACCCTCGGAATCGTGGCGACCAACGCCCGCCTCTCCAAGCCGCAGGTAAACAAGGTCGCCCAGATGGCCCACGATGGCCTCGCCCGCACCGTATACCCCGTCCATACGACCGTTGACGGCGACGTCGTCTTCGCCGCGGGCACAGGTGAGGTGGAAGCGGCACCCGACGTCGTCGGTGCCTGGGGTGCGCGCGTAATCGAAGAAGCCATCATTCGCGCTGTGCTAGCCGCCAAAGGCTCGAACGGTATCCCGGCAGCGAGGGATCTCGAAGGCTAGAGCAGCAAGTCAGCATGTCGGCTTTCTTGCCAGAATAGTTAGCCGGCTAACTATTTTGGTAAGGGCTTTCTGCGGGTGGCGCCATGGACACCTCCGCTGACAGAGGGCCGCGCGCCGGGCGGAGTGCTGGTTTGCTGTTACGGAACCAGGATTCCCCTGCCCCTCAGGTTACCGTTGTTCAGATCTTGCATAGCGTCGTTTGCGGCGTCGAGCGGGTAGGTTGCGGTGTGGAGTGAGACCTTGCCCTGGGCGGTAAGGATCATGAGCTCCGCGAGGTCGTTGTAGGTACCGACGAGGTTACCGATGATGTTGCGCTCGGTCGAGATGAGGTCGATGGTGGGGACTTCGACCGTGCCGCCGTAGCCGATGACGTAGTGCGAGCCGCCTGGCCTCGTCATCCCCCAGGCGTCGTCCTCGGCGCCCCGCTCGCCGACGTAGTCGAAAACTACCTCGGCGCCCTGTCCGTCGGTCATCTCCAGGACCGTGTCGACGTAGCCGTCCTCGACCTGCACTGTCTGGTCGGCGCCCCAGTCTTTGGCGAGCTCTAGGGCTTCTTCGCTCGGGTCTACTACTATGACCTCCGTCGGGGTCATCGCCTTCAGGCATTGGATGCCAATATGTCCAAGGCCTCCGGCCCCGATCACGACCGCCCGCGTGCCCGCGTTTAACAGCGGAACGGACTTCCTGACGGCGTGGTAGGCGGTAAGTCCTGCGTCGGCGAGGGCGGCTATGTCTTTGGGTTCGAGGCTGGGGTCGAGCTTTACGACCGCGCGGGCGTTTGTCTTCATAAGCTCGGCGAAGCCGCCGTCGCGCGAGAGGCCGGGGAACTCGCCGTACTCGCAGCGCATGTCGTCGCCGAGGCGACACGCGCGGCACAGGCCGCAGGTCATGAGGGGGTGCGTTATCACGGTGTCCCCGACCTCGACGTTGGTGACGGCGGATCCAACCTCCTCAACCCACCCGGAGTTCTCGTGCCCGAGTACGTAAGGAAGTAACGCGCCGTACGGGTCCTGTATGGGTGCCCACTGCCCCTCGACGACGTGGATGTCCGTCCTGCAGAGCCCGGCGGCACCTATCCGGATTATGACGTCGAGGGGACCCTCTATCTTCGGCTCGTCTATCTCCTCGACCGTGAGGCTATCTTTGGGGATGCTTTCGTCGTAGCGGTGCAACCTCGCGGCCTTCATAGCGTAGCCTCCTCTTCGATTACATCTGGTACGTCTCGGTAGCGGGCAGCAAGGACCCCCCGGCAAAACCCAGCGTTGGCCTCGATGCTCAACCGGGTTACCCTGGCGAACCGTAGATGTTGCATGACCGCGTCCTCGGGGAGCTTTCTGCCGTCGGGGTCGACGAGGAACGGGGCGTCCGCCGAGACCCCTAGCCCGAGCTCTTCCCTCCGGCCAAGGTACTTCTCCTTCGTCTCCGAGCGCGGAACCTCACCCAGCCGCATCCCCGCAAGCTCCGCCGGAGAGTAGTCGTCGGCGAGCAATGCCCGGCATAGTTTTTCCTGCCTGCTCACGAAGCCTTTGCGCCGGAAGATGGTGCGCAGCTCGTCCAGGCTGTCCCCCTCGGTCTCCTCGAAAGAGTTGAAGGTGCCCCCGAAGCCCATCCCCGAGGCCATGCCCGCGTTGATCTCATCGGCGGTGTGGTGATCTTCGAGGATAACACGCGCCTCGCGCACACCAGGGACCGAGAGCAGCGCCTCCCTGGCGTCGTGGGCCATCAGGTAGGCGAAGTTCGGGGCGCAAAACGGCGTTGGGAGCCGTAATTTCACGTCGACCGCGCCCTCTCCAACCCGTAGGTCGGAGACGAACTTCAGGTCCGTTATGGGTTCGTCGAGCTCGGGGTCCCGGACGCCCGAGAGGGCGTCCAGAACCGCTCCTTCGGTAATCATTAAAGTGGCCGCTCCGGGTATTCGGCCTCGCTTCCGGCCATTACCGGTTCTTCCTGCGGGACTTCGGAGGGGACTTCGATGTCGTAGAGACGTGCGGCGTTGAGGCCCAGGATCTTGCGCTTTATGTCGGGGGTGAGCGTACCGTATTCGCCCTGCAGGTCCTCGGGGATCTGGAAGTCCACGAACATCTCGACGAGCCACTTAGGCTGCCAGATTGCGTAGTCGCTGGAGAAGAGGATGCGGTCCTCGTCCAGCCAGTAGAGGAGCTCGCCGATGATCTGCGCGAAGTAGCGCGGCCTCGAGTAGATGAATGGCATCGCCACCGCGAGCCCGCCGTAGACGTTGGGCTCCTGGACCGCGATCCAACAGAAGTCCTCTAGCCTGGGAAGCCCCACGTGCTCGACGATGAAGTTGAGGTCTGTAAACTCGCTCGCCACGTGGTCCACGTCGTCGACGTTGAAAGCGTCCTTGTTCAGGGGTCGGATGGTCGGGCCCTTGTGGACGTGGATGTTCTTTACTCCCAACTCCTGGCACTTCTCGAGATAACGCTTGGACCAGTAGTCGTTGAGCTTCCAGCCCTTCGAATCCTCGTGCCACTCGGCGGTGTAGAGCTTCACGCCCTTGAAGCCGTACTTTTTGTGCTTCTCCTCGAAGTTTGCCAGGCCTGTCTCTCCGAGGCGCGGCTCGAAGGAGCTGTTAAGGATGAATTTGTCCGGATACTTCTCAGCGAGCACCGCGTCCTGCGCGGTGGTGTTGAAGCCGTCAGGGAAAAAGTCCAGCAGGTAGGTCGGCTGGAAGATCGCCTTGTCCACGTAGCCGATCTCGAAGAGGTCGTGCATCATGGTCTCTTCGGAGTACTCGGCGAACTTCTCCTCGTCCCACAGGTATTCCTCGGGGCTCAAAGAGCTATGATAGCCGTAGAAGCAGTCGATGAACATCTTGCCGTACTTGTTGCGGTTATTCGGACCAGCGCTCCAGTAGTGGACGTGACCGTCTATCACGAAATACTTCTCTCCGTCTTTCTCGTACAAGAGATCTCCTTTCCTAGACCAACGACACCGCCACCACGCTCAGACCCGGCACATCACCCCCTCCTTACAGCGGATTACTCCCACTCCCGAATGTGCGTACCACGATATATGTGGGTATGGGTGTCAATCAAGGCACAAGATCATAGCAATATCGTAACAATTGCGCGTCCTTGCCTCCGGGTTGGGACGTGCTGTTCCTTCTCCGGGCTGCCCCGAGCCGCGGATGAGAAACGCTTCTCTGCTCGGGGGCGCGGCCTTCCCCTTCTCCAAGCTTCTCCTCGCCCAGAGGCCGCGCCCCCGCACAGGATGGTTGCAGGCTACTCCCTGGAGATCCCGGTCAATTGCTTTAAAGCAAACACCCGCTACGATATACTCCCAGCCCGACACAAGCCGACGTAGCTCAGCAGGTAGAGCAGCTCACTCGTAATGAGCAGGTCAGCGGTTCGAGTCCGCTCGTCGGCTCTCCCGATTCGGCGTAGATACGCCAATTCGTTAGTTCGAGAAGTCCGCCAGGCCGACAGCGGGCGGCTTTTGATACCACTCTGATACCACTCAGGGCGAGGGAGCCCCAGGTATTCGTTGGTTGGCCGGAGACCGGTCCCGGCTTGAGAGGCAAGGTGGCTGCCCTACGATAGGGGAGACGGAGCTTGAGGTCCTTACCCAG
>Ga0126314_10002002_pt1 | contig 10064 bp, 12 predicted proteins | sample Plot105B_FD_92535 | JGI IMG/M metagenome (GOLD analysis project Ga0126314, IMG submission 92535) | Serpentine soil microbial communities from UC McLaughlin Reserve, CA, USA - Plot105B | ecosystem: Environmental > Terrestrial > Soil > Grasslands | place: USA: UC McLaughlin Reserve, Lake County... | reverse complement strand
GCATCACCTAAGACCTCTCCAGGGCGAGACGCCCACCCTCTGAAGCCCTACGGGGCTTCTTTGCGCACCCCTGGGGGTGATGCATGGACGAGGACGAGTGGATTGCAGCCCGGCTCGCGGAAGCGCCGGAGCTGACGGACGAGCAGGTCGCCCGTTTGCGGCTACTGCTGTGCGAGCGCGTGGCTGAAGAAGACACCGAAGACATCGCCTGATTTCAGGGCTTGAACGTTGATAACTACATCGTGCGAGCGGCGGGGCATCCTCCCTCAGACCGGCACTCCCGAGACGGGACAGGTCGGGAAGCCGCTTATTGAAAGGCCTATCGCGGAGGTGAAGATGATGCAGCAGTGGGACGAGAGATTCGAGGGGTACGAGGAATGGTTGATCGAAAGGACTCAGAAAGCGTGGGAGGAGTTTGAGGCCTACGTGTCCAAGCGCAAAGCCGACCGTGACAAAGCCCTAGACGAGTACTTGGAGGCACGCAATGGCAATGGAACCGTATCGCCACACAACACCGATTGAGCTACCCGCCTACTTGCGTAAGCGGTGGAAGCGCGAGACGGCCGCCGTCCTATTGGATGAGCACCGGAATGCGGTGGTCAAAGAGCTGCGGCTCGCCCACGCCTACAAGATGCAGTTCCGCATCATAGACATGCACGTCGCGGTTGGTGAGCACCTCACGAATCAGATTGCCGCTACCAACAATCCGCTTACCAGGGAGATCCTGCTGCGCTCATATGACGGGTGGCAGCGGCGGTCTGAACGAATACTCGCTGGTGATGTATGACCGTCTTATGGCTGATAGCCCTCGGTATCGCCGCTATCTGGATGCTTAACAAGGTCTGGGTCCACTTCGCGGACGAGGCCCAGGAGCAGGCCAACAAAGAGCGCGACTGGGAACTCACCCTTGATGAGGAGGCGCGGACCATGCGCTTAAAAGAACAAGCGCTTGAGTGCGAGTTCAACACGGTTATGGGTGAATTGGACCGTATCAAAAAGCTCGGTCTGGATTAACATGGGTAAGTGCAATCATCCCTCCACCTAGCCTTAATCACCTTAAGCAGTCTCGGTTTGACTATCTGGATACACCTGACCCGAAGGCGATATCAGCGTATGAAAGACACCAACCTCGTAACCTACGAGCTGACGTTCCCGCGCGACCTCGACCACCAGACCGCTACCCGGCTGTTTACGGCCCTCAGTGGGTTGTACGGGCCAGTGCGCAAGGTCGGCCGCATGACCGGACGCGACACCATTGTGTTTGAGGTGTTCGCAACTCAGGAGCGGCTGCATTACCTCATCAGCTTCCGGCCCAATCTGGCTAAGACCGTGGAAAGTCACCTGACGGGAGTGATCCGCAATATCGGAATCGAGGAATCAGCGATCGACGTAAAGCGCGCCTGGACTCATGTGATCGAACTCGGCCGGCATTCTGACGTAACCGCGGGTGGTGAGTCCAAACCTCGGACGGTTGACCCGAGAATGGTCGAGGTGCTTCTGAGGAGCGTCCGCAACCTGTATGAGAACGAGACGGTCATGCTTCAGTTTGTTTTTCGAACAAGAGGAACGAACAATCACGGACGAAGAGCTGGCGTGCTTCATATGGGGACTGGTGCTCGGGTTGGAGCCCGAAGCTGATGACAGGTCAAAGGAGGAGTGGCTTGAGGTGGCGCAGCGAGTCCGCGCGATGCTCGCCGAGCCCGAATAATTAGGCGGTCGGGACTTGGGTACCCTACGCCGGGATCGGCGGTCCCGATTGTGCGAGGTGGATAGTGCGGACGGCCTCGATGGTGTCTGCGTCTTGCGCTCGCTTATCGGGCCGATAGCGAAGGACGCGGGCAAAGCGCAACGCTAGGCCGCCCGGGTAGCGAGGACTTACCTGTAAACCGTCGAATGCGACCTCAACCACCAGCTCCGGCCGCACACGGACCATCCATTCGTTTTGCTCGACCGCCAGCTCAAGGAATCGCTCTGTCTGCCACTTGAGCAGCTCATCGGTAAGACCCTTAAAGGTCTTGCCGAGCATTACAAATCCGCCGCTCTCCGGATCACGAGCGCCAAGATGTAGGTTGCTCAACCAGCCGCGTCGCCGGCCGTGGCCCCACTCGGCGGCGAGTACAACCAGGTCGAGGGTATGGCGGGGTTTGACCTTGAGCCAGCCGCCACCGCGCCGCCCTGCTTCATAGGGCGCGGTGAGTGACTTCACCACTACACCCTCATGGCCACGAGCAAGCGTGTCCTTTAGGAATCCTGCTGCCGCCTCTGGGTCGCCAGTGACGATCCGAGGCATCCGCAGTTCCTCAGGGACAGCAACAGCGAGCGCGGCGTTCCGCTCGGCGCCTGGGCGGTCGATTAGGTCCTCACCGTCCAGATGTAGCACGTCGAACAGGAACGGCGTGAGCGGCAGCGAACCCCGGAGCTTATCTACTTTAAGCCGACTACCGATCCGACTGGCCGTCGCCTGGAAGGGATGAGGTCGCCCGTCCGCCCGCAATGCAATGGCCTCGCCGTCGAGCACGATTGAGCGTACGGGTAGAGCAAGGGCCATCTCGACCAGTTCCGGCACGCGCGCGGTGATATCGTCAAGCGTCCGGGTGAAGACCCGTACCTCGCTGTCGGCACGATGGATTTGCACCCGTCCGCCGTCGAGCTTCCATTCCAGCGCTGCCGGCCGGACTCGTTCTAGCGCCGCGTCGATGCTTTCGGCTGTCTGGGCGAGCATCGGCTGAAGCGGTCGGCCGACTTGCAGCCGGAACGCCCGCAAACCGTCGACCCCCTCAGAAAGCGCCGCAACAGCAACCGCGCGCAGTGCGCCGCGAAGCATCAGGGCACGCCGAACCTCAGCGCTCGGGATTCCGGCCGCTCGGGCGATAGCCTCGACCATGACGCCCTCAAGCGCGCCCTGGCGTAGCTCGCCGGATAGCAGGCGGCGGAGGAATGATTGCTCGGCAGCGGTCGCCCGTCCGAAGAGGTCGGCAAGCAATCGACGCCGCTCGCCTTGGGAGCCTGGCCCGGCCTGGCGCCCGATCCGTTCAAAGGCCGCGTCGACATCGAGAACGGTAAGGGAGGCATGCGCAGCGGGCGAGGGAGAGTCCCGCAGCGCCGCATACCCAACCCCGATCTGGCGTTGACGCAGCTCGCCGGACAGGAAGGCAACTGCTACCTCTACCTCGTCAGCGTTGAGCTGACGCAGGCACGCGGCCAGCCTCTCGACCTTGGCGAGTCGAGCAGCGGTCGAAGCGACAGTACCGGAGGTCTCAGTAATCTCAGCTAGCAGCATGGCCCTATTGTGCCTTGTCGCCGGGGCGTGCACAGCTTTCGGTAAGCCCGCACCACCACTGAAGGCGTGCCCGGCGGTTTGGGGCCGAAGCTCTGATTTGAGTGATAGAGTGACCGCCAAACCCCGAGCGAGGGAGTCGGAACGTGGCTAGAGAGATTGTCTATACCGACGATCTGGACGGAACGCACGGAGCTGAGCCAGTCCGCTTTACGTGGGATTCGGTGGAGTGGGAGATTGACCTTGCGGAAGCGAACCGCAAGAAGCTTGAGGAAGCCCTCCGGCCCTTCCTCGACAAGGCTCACCCGGCAAACGTCGCGCAGGCCAAGACCACTACCACCCGTACCCGGCGCGCCAGCACAGAGGGCAGGGTCGACTACAGCTCGCCCGAGTTCGCCGGTAACCCCCATCGTGGCCGCGTCACCGAAGCCGAGGCCACGTATGTGCGCGAGAACTTCGACAAGGTCAACAAGCGTCTGAGCGCGGAGGGAAAGCCCATGCTCGACCCCTCCGACCCCAAGACCAAGAAGCGCTACGGTCTGTAAACCGTCATAGCTCTGCGGGGTGGCCGAGGTACTGGGAGCCACCCTACTTGGCATCGCCGACTCGGGAGCCGGCTACGGCCCGTGCCCTCTTGAAAGCAAGGTACTTGGCGGCGTTCTCGACTACCACCTCGGGTGAAACACCGAGTTCGTGACCGACGTTCCGTGCCCAAACCGTTTGCACGACGCTACCGCTCGCCGTGTTCACCGTTACGCGGCAACCTACTCGAATCGCTTGCTGCCAGGCCGCAATACGGGCCTTAAGGCTTGCTATGTACGGGTCGGCAGATCCAAGAAGTTCATGCAGTGGAACAGCGTCCGGTAGCGGAGGATCATAAAGCCACTCCGTCCTGTAACCGCCGTTCCCGGGGAGGGCTGCATGCTCCTGAGCCGCTCTTCTGGCGAGCGGGTCATTCTCAAGCTTGCTCTGCACTTCGGCGCCCAGTACCGCATCTTGAATCAGCTCATCCCGCGCCCACTCTCCATACTCACCGAGGCCCTCGTACTCATCCCAAACCTCGGAGTCTATCTCTATGTAATCGTCAAGTTTGCGCTTTGCCAGGAATTGGCCAATGATTCCGTCTAGGATGTTCATCGACTCGTCATCGAAAGATCGCGCCTCCTCGAAGGAAACGACCATCAAAGGGTAGTGGACAGCAGCGGCAAACCGTAGCTTGGTATCAAGCTTCCACGTTCGATTCCGATCCTGAGTCGTCCGGTGCGGAATGTACACGCCAACCTTGCTAAAGCCGCCGCCGAGTCCGTCAAACTCGACGCTAAAGAGTGGTCGGCCGCCTGGCGTACAGAAGGTATAGTCAACATTGGTTTGATAGAAAAACCGCTGCTCGCTGACGGGAAGCCGGTCATCCTCTTCCAGGCATATCAGCTTGGCGAGTGGAAGAGACGGGTATAAGACCAGCTCAGAGGACCACCGGGATTGTAGTGAGCGAAATACCTTCTCCTCAGCCTTGCTGTCGAAGACTGTGGCGCGGACCTTCACTTGGTCACTCCTCATCTGAACGGCCGAGCTGGGGGGACAGTACCATGCCGGCCTGACGCCCAGTGAGGGCAGGGGATACGGGGAGTGGCTAAATATCCTGGACGCGATACCGATAACGTGGTCTATGACGGCCATCCGGCCTGACACAAAGTCCAGCTCGTCAAGGGTTTTGCCTTGCAGGTCTGGGTTGATATCCATCTCCACGTTCTCGAACCACCACCGATCGAGCTTGTGAATGAAGTTGCGTGCCTTGACCAGCAACTCGACGTTCACTTCAAGCTTGGCGTCGAGAAGCACAGCAGGCAGCTCGTGGGCTATCTGGTTGCGGTGGGCGCGTATTTCCAGCAGCCTTGCGTATTCCTCGTCATCTACAGCCTCTATGTCTTTCAGCCACAGACACGCCGCCTTGTACTCGTCGCGGTGCTGCTTGAAGTCATGTTTTGCAAGCTCAGCTCGGTAGCGTTCCGTCCTGAGCGGCTTGCCGTCCTGGTCGTGGTCTCCGAAGGCAAAGAAGCTAATCAAGTCATTTATGATGATAGTTCTCAGCATTTCAAACGTGGCCAGGTAGAGCGCGCCAAGCAACAGATTCTGCCGTAGCCGCTTCGGATCGAAGAACTTCTCGTACTCGGGCGGCACCTTTGATTGGCTCATTCTGGCCTCCCAACTCCGTACGTTCCTGGTCAGCCTACAACCTAACGGTATTGGACGGAAACGAGGATGGGAGCGCGGGCTGCGACGCCTGCTCCGATTAGATTTTGGCTGCACCGAGCCCACAAGCGCCTTAAAGAGGTTTATTGAACGGCACCCTTATCCTCTCTAGGGATACGGCTGGGCACTATCAGTAACCAGCTGTTGCTCCCGGTTTTGTAACTCCTTCACGCGCCCCTGAAGCTGTTGAACCTGCTTCTGGGTGGCGTCCGAGGAGTGCCTACTGAACCGTCGGACGACTGAGGAGTGCCTGCTCTGTCGAACGGCGGTCTGTACGGTCGGTAGCTCTAACGTGATGATAAGGTTTACGTCGCGGTACAGTATCGACCAGGCCGCGGCAATGTTACGGTGGTGCTGCTGATGATTACGACTGTTCAAAAAGGTGGCGGCGCCGCCTATACCCGCCGAGGCTAATGCAATGATGCCGGCGGTGACCCGATTGGTAGTAGATGCGAGCGCTGTTGCGCCGGCGACGCCCGCTAGGATCGCGGCCACGACTCCGAAACTGTAATAGAGCGGCGCCCAACGAGCCGCGCGCCGCTCCTGCCAATCTGCACCGTTGCGAGCCACGGCGGCAAGCCGGTCGAGTTCTTTCTCAATCCCGTCGATGACCACATTCTCGGCTGCGTTGCCGTCAACGGTCAACGAGCGAGCATTGCGTGGAGACGTAGAGAATTCAGTAAGCATGAAGCGCACCGGGTGGATGGGCCTCTGGCGCTTCCTCCCACTATCAGCCATGTGAAGTACTCTCCCTATGTCCCATGTGACTTCGGGGCAGCAGTATACTGGCCCTCGCGCTGATAGAGGGTTGGCCCAGCTTCCGCCCGGGAGTCTCGATCACGCCGAAGTGCATTATGATGATCTGGAACTTCCCGTAGTGAATCGTGGCACGCCCCCTTGCGGTCAAGGATGCTAAGTCCTCGTTCGCTAGTATTGACGACCTGCTGAATCACCTTAAGAGCAAGGTGGGTGTTTAGTCACTCCGCTCTCAGCCTCATTGTTTAGAGCTTTCCCAAGCCATAAGGTTCGTAAAAGATACAATGTGCGACGCGACCCCCTGTTGCCCTACTTGGGGAGGGTCATACCATCCCAGTCGGGCGGCCACTTGCTCCTCGGATTCGTCGCGCGATCAAGGGCTTCCCGCAAGCCCTGCCGAACAACTTCCTCGGTCGCCTGGACGAAGTCAGCCAACGATACTTGTGCACCTTTCACTTTGAGGTCCTTGGCCTTCGGCACCTCCCCGTGCACGATTGTGCTCCGTACGCCGTATGCAGACTTCATCAAGTCGAAAGCGTTGCGGCGCGTCATGCCGAGCTTCTGAGGGTCACACAGTGCGGCCGCTCGAAGCGACAGACGAAAGTTATCACAGGGGCAATCAAATGGGGTGATGCCAATTTTGCGTTGGCGCAGCTCAGGCACCTGAGAGCTCACATCCCTTGGCCGCCCCCGTAGTAAGTTCCTGATACCCAAGGTCCGACAGGTACAGCGCCTCGGCGGCAATGAGGACATCCACCATCTCGTCCTCGATTCGTTGACGGTGTACCTGGTAGCGCTCAACCGACGCAAGGCGAGCGCAAGAGCCTTCTGCTTCTGTAATAGTCCGGGCTGACGTAGCTGCCGCCAGGTTTCCACAACGTCGGCGCTCGCCTGCTCGTCAAGGTGCATCTTGCGAAAGCGCTGGGCTGACGTGAGCGCCACTTGCTGAAAAACCACTCCTCCAGATACCGGTGACCATTCCGCCAGGAAGCTTGCTCGACCGGAGATAGCACCGGGGTTGGCAGACAATAGCGCGAGCACCTGTTCGAGCGTTTCTCGCATCCCGTTGAGTCGCTCTTCCGACGCCACAAACTGCTCAGGAGCCTGTGGGTCGATGTCTCCGATCACTTTGGGCAAGCGATAACGGTAACGAAGACAGGCCTGCTTGTCCTGTTCGGGAGCAAGTAGCGGCAGGCCCGGGAATCCGAGCTGAAGTACCTCTGTGTTTAGTACGGCCGTCAACTCCTCATCCGTCATAATGTCGAGTTCCACGCCCTGCTCAAGCACGATTGGGAGTTCAGTGCTTGTTAGGCCCGGAAGCGGCCAAATCACGACATACTCAAGCTCATCGGCTGCGAGAAAACGGTCCAGCTCACTGTAGCGCCGCCCGAACACACCTTCCAGATCACCAACCTCGTCCGGTAGCGGCAAGACATGCCGAGCCGCCGTCTCCGCATCGAATTGGCCGACACCTTGAATCGTTCCGACCAACTGACCCAGCTGCGGTCGTATGCGATCGTCCTCTTGTAGGGCCTGCTCAACGGCAGGCCAGCTAGGCAACTGCCGTCGTAGGGCTTCGGCCTCAGCATGAGGCCAGACACGCACCGGTCGCTCACGCTTACGGAATACGCCATCGGTGTCGCGCTGCCAGCGTGGGAGGCCGAGCGAGATATCAGGCTCCGAACCACTGGAAGCGCGAGCAACAGCCTCACGCACCCACTCGCGCAGAGCCTGTTCCAGCTTGTCGAAGTTAGCCATACATCCCCTTGTCTGCTGCGCTGGTCGGCTTAATCAATGCTTTGCCCTTCAGCCTTGTGCGACTCTACCTTATCCGACTCTTGGGCAGTGCCGAAGTTCGGTAGCGTGAGTCCAAGCGGCATAAAGCCCGCGTCGTTGCAGACGCGGGCCTATTCGTGACCCCCACACTCATTGATGGGGGTTAGGATGACGGGTGGTGCTAGAAGCCGTACTGCTCCTTGTGTTCCTTGTTGGACGGGTCGATGAGCCGCTTGCCCTCGGCGCGCAAACGCTCGTTGACCGCCTCCAGGTTGTCGCGGACAAACGCCGCCTCCTCCGGGCTAATCCTGCCCCGGTGCGGCCGTCCGGCGTGTTCGAGCGTGGCGTAGTTGATCTCCTCGCCGCCACTGGAACGGCGGCCACTGGCGCGCGGAGCGCCATCGAGGAGCTTGCTCGTGGGGCTGCCCTTTGCGAGCTTGTCGAAGTCCGCCACAGAGACCGTGTAGGTCTTGGGCTCGTCTTCGCCCGGCGGCTGCCACTCGACGGTGACCATTGGCACGTTGACACGGTCGAGTGCGGCCAGTTCGTCGGGCAATGCTTCCAGATAGACGGCCGGACCGTTTAGTACTCCAACCGGAGATCGTGATCTTCATGGCTGCTGGGCGGCTTGCCGTCGGTAATGGCAGGCACGAGCGCGGGCTTGGCGGCGGCGTCGCCACCACGACCAGCGCAACCGGTGGCCTGGATCCGCCACGGGGACGGCGACCAGGGCGGCGAACAGGTGCTGGATCTCGTTGCAGGTCAACGGGATGAGCCCCAATGGTGGTGGGTGGCGGGCGTGCTCGGTGACCGCGGCCACCACCAGGAAGGCGTAGGCCAGCATGGCCAGGGTCACCCACCGGTACCAGCAGCGCCAGCGGCGGACCTGGTGCTGGTCCAGGCCGCACAGCCCCTTGCCGGCCTGGAACGCCTCCTCCACTCGCCAGCGAGACCCCGCGACCCGGACCAGGTCGATCAGCGGTAGGCCAGCCGGGCCAGCGCACAGGTAGTACGCCAGCTCCCCGGTGCGTAGGCTGCGGCGCACCAGCAGCCAGCGGCCCCACCCGGTGGGCGCGCCCGTGCTGGCCAGCGGCAGGCGGGCCCACCCATACCAGCGGCGGCCTTTGGCACCCTGCCCGGCGCTGAGGCGCAACCAGCACCAGGAGGGGATCTGCTCGGCCAGCCGCGCCGCCACCGACGGCCCACGCGGCGATGGCAGCGGCTCGGTGGCCTTGACCGCCAGCGCATAGGGCAGCTGGCGGGTCTCCAACCAGCCGCGCAGGGCCGGGCTGTTGCCGTAGACCTCATCGGCGGTCACCCAGCCGACCGGCACCCCGGCCTCCAGCGCGCGCTCGAGCATCCGGCGGGCCAGCTCGGGCTTGGTGGCGAAGCCGACCTGGTCGGGCACGCCCGCGGCCCGGCAGCGCGCCGGATCGTCAGTCCAGCCTTGGGGCAGGTACAGCTCCCGGTCGATCACCCCGTGCCCGGCGGTGGTGGCGTAGGCCAGGTAGACGGCGACCTGGGCGTTGTCGACCTTGCCGGCGGTGCCGGTGTACTGGCGACCCACCCCGACGGTGTGGCTGCCCTTCTTGAGGTCGCCGGTCTCGTCGACCACCAGCACCCCGGCGGGGTCAGCCAGGTGCTCAAGCAGATAGTCGCGGATGTCGTCGCGGACCTTGTCGTGGTCCCACACCGCGCCGGCCAGCAGGTGCTGCAGGCCGTCGGGGCTGGCCTGGCCGGCATGCTCGGCGATCGTCCAGCAGTTCTTGCGGGGGAGGTCGGCCAGCAGCCCGAGCACGAAGGCCTTGGCGTGCCGTCGCGGCTCCACCCGGCCGAACCGGCCGGCGACCCGGCCCAGCAGCTCCTCCAGCCCCGTCTGCCAGCTCGTAGGGGTTACGCTGTGGCCTGCGGCCACTGTGTGCTCTTCGGTTGTCCACATACCACCGGATCATCACCGGTGGCCGCCCTGATCTGCCGGCGGCTCAACCGCGTCCGAGCAGCCCCT
>Ga0126314_10002001_pt1 | contig 10065 bp, 8 predicted proteins | sample Plot105B_FD_92535 | JGI IMG/M metagenome (GOLD analysis project Ga0126314, IMG submission 92535) | Serpentine soil microbial communities from UC McLaughlin Reserve, CA, USA - Plot105B | ecosystem: Environmental > Terrestrial > Soil > Grasslands | place: USA: UC McLaughlin Reserve, Lake County... | reverse complement strand
TGAACATCCGTGTCCGACGCCGCCGAGAGGCACGCTCGCACCCGGTCGAGTTGCATCGGCGCTACGCGAGAGCTCAGGAGGGGTCAGACTCCTCGCGGCCCTGAGCATCAGACGCTCCTGGGTCAAGGGTGGCAAGCGAGGCTAGGCTATGCCTCCTCGTATTCTTGGGGTGGGTGGCATTGCAGAGGGAAGATTATAGGCAGGCAACGGAATTATTCGAAGAAAGCCTGGCTCTGAGCCGGAAAATGGGCGACCCCTGATGGCTCGCAGCCTCTCTCTTACAGTTGGCACTTGTGACTGATTCTCTGGGGGACGACGAGAAGGCTACCGAGCTCTACGAAGAGAGCATGGATCTCTTCAGAGAGCCGGGTGACAAAAAAGGTCTCGCTTCCTGCCTGAACGATCTGGCAATGGTAGTGTACTCCCAGGCCGATCTAAGGCGGCCTGCAAAGCTCACCGAAGAGGCCGTTGCGCTGCTCAGGGAGCTAAGGGCCAGAGGAAGTGTGGCTCTTGTTCTTTGCAATCTGGGGTGGATAGCCCTGTTCCAGGACGATCTCAGCAGGGCTGCTGATCTCTACGGAGAAAGCCTCTCCCTCGCGTGGGACGCCGGACTGAACCCGCTCGTCGAGCGCACTTTGGAGGGGTTTGCCTGCGTGGCTGGAGCAAAGGGAGAAACGGAACGGGCGACGCGGCTGTGGGGAGCAGCACAAGCCTTACACGAAACAAAGAACATTCCAAGAGACATCGACTTCCTCGTTGAGGCTGACGCCCGCATTTCCGCTGTGCGCTTGGGCATGGCAGAGGAAGTGTGGGAGGAGGCGTTGCGCAAGGGCCGAGCGATGACCCTAGATGAGGTTATCTCCTACGCGCTGGAGGAGGAAGAGGCAGCCACCTGATCTGTCAGCCTGCGGTTGCGAACTTAAGAGACTTTACGGCATGCAAACTCCGCAGAGCTCATCCTCCTCTACCTGAAGAGTGACAGCAGAATTAAGCCCGGTCACCTTTACACAATCACGTAGTATCCGAATGCAACGGATTAACGAACGCACCTGCCATGTGCAGCTGTCAGGTCCGGTGGGCCAGGAGCCGGAAGCAGGGTTGGTGTGAGCACCGTGCCCAGGAGCGTCTTGGCACCTTACCTCTGCCAGCTGAAGAATCGTCCTAAGGAGGCTGGACCCTCTCGTAATACAAGAGAGGTCACCGCATTACATCCTTCGGAGCAAGTAGTCCTTATTCACCGGAGTTTATGGAAGGGGCATTTTGCGAACTTCGCCTTGACGGTATTCTAAGGAGTTCGTCCTCAGGAAGAGCCACCTGGCATATGACCTAGTCTGCCTAAGCATCGAGAAAATGGCCATGTGGCATATAGGATGGAGGCCTCCAGGTTAGTACGATAGTTCACAAGCGCTGCGCTCCGGCGTCGCGATAAAGGCAAACCCGCTGTGAGGCGGGGGCGCAAAGCCCAAGGGCCTCCCATCTATGGGAGGTAGCCGGACTGTCGAACGGCGATGACGGGGCGACAAAGCTCCGCCCTTAGAGAGGGGAAGATGGACATGAGAAGGGCTCTCCTACCATTGGCGCTGATGGCGCTAACGATGCTCGTTTCTGTTGGGGCTTTGTTGTCCTTGCCGACAGGACCCGCGCACGGCGCCGCAGTCCCGACAGAGCAGAACTTCACCGACTCGCCGGTCACAAACGGCTTGACGAATCCCACGGACATGGAGTTCGCCCCCGACGGCAGGCTGTTCGTAGCCGAGCAGGCGGGCAGAGTACGCATAGCGAAACCCGACGGCACCTTCACTACGTTCCTCAACATCTCCACCAAGGTCGACTCGAGCGGCGAGCGTGGTCTGCAGGCGCTCACGTTTGACCCCAGCTTCTCCACCAACCGCTACGTCTACCTCCACTACACCAAGAAGGCTACTTTAACCACCCAGGTCCACAACCGCGTGGTGCGCGTCACCGCCAGCGGGGACAAGGTCGTCGTGGGCAGCGAGAAGCTCATCTTCAAGCTGGGCAACCAGACATCCAACCACCACATGGGCGGGGCTATAGACTTCGGCACAGACGGCAAGCTCTACATCGCAACCGGTGACAACGAAACCCCGAACAGGGCGCAGCAGCTCACCAACCTCTTTGGCAAGATGCTGCGCATAAACAAGTCCGGCACCATCCCCACCGACAACCCCTTCTACCCGACGACTTCCGGCAACAACCGGGCTATCTGGGCTCTGGGCTTTCGCAATCCCTTCAAGTTCGCCGTCCAGCCGGACATGGGCACCACCGTCCATCCAGCCACGGGCACCATCTTCATCAACGACGTCGGTCAGGACACCTGGGAGGAGATAAACCAGCTTGATAAGGGCCCCATTGAGAAGGTCGCAAACTACGGCTGGCCCGTCCACGAGGGGGTGGCCAACGATCCTGCGTACGTGGACCCGATCTTCGCCTTCGGGCACGACGGCGCCATCGAAACCACGGGCTGTTCGATCACAGGGGGCGCCTTCTACAATCCCGAGACCCTCCAGTTCCCAAGCGCGTATGTGGGCGACTACTTTTTCGCGGACTTGTGCAGCGGGTGGATAAGGAGGCTCGATACCTCGACCGGGGCGGTGAGCAGCTTCGCAAAAGAAATACTACGTCCTGTGGATCTTGAGGTGAGCAAGGCAGGAGAACTTTACTACCTGAGCAATGGCACCCCGAGCACTCCGGGATCGGTGGGCAAGATCCGGTACTCCGGCGGCACCGCTTAGGCAGCGCCGCAAGGAGTTACCTGGGTCTCCTACTGGCTTAAAGAGTGCAGCTCGGCAGGCCGACGTCTCCTAAAGAAACTGAGGTGCAGGGATGATGAGGAGGACAGGCTACCTTAGAGTATTGGTGCCATTGGCTGGATTCTTAGCGGCGAGCCTCGCGCTGTTGGTGGTTGGAGCGGGCGCTAACGGCCTCGTTTGTGGGCCTTCCTGGAGCACGGTAGCGAGTGCGGAGCACCTCCGTAAGCCTTCAGCGATTGCTACTATCGCTAGCAACGACATATGGGTCGTGGGAAGCACGAAAGACACCGCGCACGCCATAAGGACGGGAGCCGAGCATTGGGACGGCAGTAGCTGGTCCCAAGTTCCCGTCCCTGACGTCGGAACCGGAGAAAACATGCTGAACGGGGTGGACGCCTCGACGAGCAACAATGTCTGGGCGGTCGGCTACTCTGGGTTAAGCGGGCGTTACAGCACCCTCATCGAGCGCTGGAACGGTACTCAGTGGCGGGTGGTGACGAGTCCGAACGCCGATACCAATGGAGACAATGTGCTGAGGAGCGTGGATGCCCTGAGCAGCACCAATGCTTGGGCAGTTGGCTCCACCCTCACCGCTACTTCCCGCAAGAGCCTCATACAGCAGTGGAACGGTACCTCCTGGACGATCGTCTCTAGCCCCAACCCGGGCACTTTAGGTAACTCGTTGCTTGGTGTGGAGGGCACCAGTCCAAACGACATCTGGGCGGTCGGATGGAAGAACAGCGGCGATGGGCTGAGGTCCCTGCTCCTGCACTACGACGGCATAGGATGGACGGAAGGGGCTACCGTGCCGAAGGTAGGCACCGGGGATAACGTCCTCACCAGCATCTCGGCCGTCAGCAACGATGACGTCTGGGCGACGGGCTACTACATCGATGGCACGCAGTACAAGACGCTCACTTTGCACTACAACGGCACCACCTGGAGCCACGTGCCGAGTCCCAACGGCGCAGATGGGACTAACATCCTTATGGGGATCGACGCCTCCTCACCGACCGACGCCTGGGCGGTAGGCTTTGAGGACCGGGCGGAACTAGACCATTACGTAGCCTCGACGCAGCATTGGGATGGATCGGGCTGGACCTCCTTCCCAAGTGCTATCTCTAGGGACGGCTCGCAAGAGAGCGCTATGTTCGATGTCGCTAAAGCGACTGGCACTTCGCAGGTGTGGGCGGTAGGCCGAGCTGGGCTCCGGCTAACTGTCGGCGGCCTCACCGGAGTCGTAGAGGCCATCTGCCCATCAGGGAGTTCGACTACAGCGGCACCTGTACAGGAGATAAGCGGCACATCCACCGAAAGCTCGGCCCAACTTCCGCAACAGTCGAACTCAATGCCTACCGAGACCTCAAGCTCGAGTACAACGGTGGCAGCGACCTCCAGCGGGATAGCGGTAAGCGCCGTTGACAAGGCCGCAGACGCCGGCATCTCCGAGAACACGCGCACCTATGGGTCGATCATCACCGACTTCAACAACGATACGAAGCCCGACATTTTCCTCGGCCGTCACGGCGAGCAACCAAGGCTCTACGAGAATGCTGGCAACGGACACTTCCAGGAGACCAACCAAGGCACGTTCGCCCGGGCAGACCGCCACGGCTGCGACGCAGCGGACGTCAACGGCGACGGGCTTAAGGACATATTCTGCACCGAGGGGGCTAACCTTGGGACGTCGCCCAAACACAACGAGCTCTATATCCAGCGGACGGACCACACCTTCGCTGAGCAGGCCGGGCAGTACGGCGTGCTCGATCCTTTCGGCAGGGGGCGTTCGGCCACGTTCATCGACGCCAATGGTGACAGCCGCCCGGATCTATTCGTGGCTAATGACCCCACCCGAGGCGACAGCATGCCCTCCCCCAACCGGTTCTTTACCAATCAACTAGGGCAAGCGTTGCGCTACGCTCCGGAGTACGGTCTCGAGGTGGAGACGAGCATCCAGGGAAGCAACAGCGCCAGCGTGGGCGATCTCCACAAGCACGGCTGGCAGGAGCTGCTTCTGATCACTCCTCAGGGCCTTAGCGTCTACCACAATGAGCAGGGCAAGGGCTTCACCGACGTAGCCGGGTCGGTGGGCCTCGGACAAAGCCCCCAAGATGTCACCCTGGCAGACGTTAACGGCGATAGCTGGCTGGACGTGATCGAGGTTGAGCCCAACAAGCTGAGCGTCTTCGTCAACACGAACGGAAGATTCTCAGGCGTGTTCTCCACCACTCTGCAGGATGGGCACTCGGTTGCCGCGGGCGACGTGAACAGTGACGATCGGCCGGACCTCTACGTGATGCGAGGGCGGGATGCTTCGGGCACCAACGCTCCGGATCAGGTCTACTTGAACGATGGAGGCGGAGCTAGCTTCACCCTGATGTCGTCGATCCCTTCGACGAGCCAGGGCGAGGCCGACTTCGTTGCGCCGATAGATTACGATGGGAATGGCCTTACCGACTTCCTTGTGTTGAATGGAGGAGGTGAGGAGGGAAGCCTGGCGGGGCCGGTAGAGCTCATCGCATTCTTTGGCAGCACGACGGCGACCACCGACCCCGTACCCGGGCCGCCGAGTGTCACACGCACCTCCCCAACAGCAGACGTTACAGGAGTCGTCCCCACGACCGACGTCACGGCAACCTTCTCAGAGGATATGTTGGTCTCCTCCCTTAACGGCAACACCTTCAAGCTTTTCAAGAAGGGATCCACCACCAAGATTGCCGCCACGGTAGTCTACCCCGACCCCAACAGTCCCCCCTATACAGCGATCCTTAACCCGACCGACTCCCTAAAGAGCGGAGTCACCTACAAGGCGGTAGTTACCACGGGGGCAAAGGATGTGGCGGGCACCCCTCTCGCACAGCAGTACAGGTGGTTCTTCACGGTACGCTAACTCTCAGGGTACAGGAGTAGTGGAAGGTAGCTCTAGCGGAGGACCGGAGCATAGAGAGGCCCAGGCCCCTTCTCTTACCCTTATTCACGAAGGTCGTGGAAGGTGATTGCTCAGAAGTTGATATCGAGGGTGCTGCATAGATCAGCTCGCTGGTTAACCTATGCCCGCCCTGAACTCAATCGTCTCCATGAGGCCACCTACAATACATAGCGGTGCCGCATGAACATGCCTCAGAGAGTGCATAGGTACAGGAGCTTGATCGCCAAGTTCTTGCCAACTCTAGACGCTGGGCGCCGTCCTTCGCGAGTAGGGCTCGAAACATCAACTGGGGTGTCTTGAGCGTTTGTATATCAGAACCAAGACGCTCATTATCTACCGGAGTGATTGGAAGGTGCATTCCGCGAACTTCTCCTAGCACGCGTTCTCTGAAGGTCGCTTCCTATCTGCAAGACTTCTAGAAAACAACGGGTGTCTGAAAAAAGAGGCGCTCACAACCTCAAGATTCATCGGGAACTCATCGGCTGTTGGTACTAATGCGGACTTGCAGGCGCATTTGTGTGCGCTAGCGAGAAAGGCAAACCCGCTGTGAGGCGCTGAGGAACAATGGAGGAGCGATGTCGGTTATTGCAGGCATAGTAAAGACCGCCGCTGGTGCAAAGGTGTTTACGGGGACGAAGCTTGCAAGGAAAACCCTCCCCAGAACCAAGAAGATGTTGGTGGTGACCGCGGTGATACTGGTTGCCCTTGCTGCCTTCGCCGCCCTGATCGCTGCCTCCCAAGCTCCCAACGCCGAGCACTCCTCGGTGGGGAGTGAGGACTATCTGTCGGGAACAGTCGCGGCGCCGGTGTCCCAGCAGGCGGCGCCTCAGGTGAGTGAGAAAGAGGCCCTCGACGCCTACGGGAAGCTTCCGCTCTCCTTTATGCCAACGAGGGCCAGACCAGTAAGGCAGCGCGCTACTATGCCCAGGGTGCTGGCTACGGGTTCCTCTTCACCCATAAGGGGGTTAGTCTCTCCTTCGCCGAGGACAAAGGACGTGGCCACGCACTGGCCCTCTCCTTCCTGGGGGCTGAGTCCGACGCGACCCTTGAGGCCCGAAAGCGGCTTTCAGGCAAGGTCAACTACCTGGTGGGAGACGAGCCGGCCAACTGGCAGCAGGAGCTTCCCACCCACGGAGAGCTCCTCTACGGGGGGCTGTGGCCAGGGATCAACATGGCGGTGCGCGGGGAGGGGGGCAAGCTCAAATACGAGTTCCACCTCAAGCCCGGATCATCGGTTGATGACGTGCGGCTTGCCTACCGCGGAGCCGAGGGGCTAAAGGTAGGGGCCGATGGGGAGCTATTGGTGCGGACCTCGCTAGGAGTTCTGGAGGACGCAGCGCCGGTGAGCTACCAGCGGATCGGGGGGGAGCGCGTAGGGGTAGAGAGCCGCTACAGGCTGACAGGAGATGGTGGCTACGGGTTTGCGGTGGGAGCATACGACCCTCGCTACCCGCTGGTGATCGACCCTGGACTCGACTACTCAACCTTCCTTGGGGAAAGGTTTCGAGATTGGGGCAACGGCATCGCGGTGGACGGAAGCGGCAGGGCCTACGTGACAGGGTACACAGAGTCTGACAACTACCCCACCACCCCCAATGCCTTCGACACCACCTCGGACGGCTTCAGTGACGCGTTCGTGACGAAGCTCAATGCGTCTGGCTCGGCGCTGGCCTACTCCACCTTCCTGGGGGGATTAGGTATGGAGCAGGGCTTCGCCATCGCGGTGGGCGATAGGGGCAGGGCCTACGTGACAGGGCTCACCATCGACTCCAACGATTACCCTACCACCCCCGGCGCATTCGACGACACCTACAGCGGCGGTGGCAATGACCCATTCGTGACGAAGCTGCCAACCGGTTGAACCATACCCCGGCCATCGGTGCGCGAGCAAGAAGGATGCTGCAGGCCTCGTATCGAGGCCTGCATCCTTCCGTCTGGCTACGCCTGACAATGAGGATGGGGCGACTTCGTACAAGGGCGCCAGGCCATCGGCTTTCGAAAATTGCCGGTCGATGAGGCTCAAACGCTAGCCGCTCTGTTCGCAGCGCTGTTTGGTTTCTACGAGGAGAACCTGAAACAAGAGCAGGCGGAGGCGCAGTCGGCGAGTACGACCAAGTTTACGTTGCAGATGAAGGGATGGGGAAGCTCATGCCCCATCGCTAAACTCTCATTACTTCCAATTGTGGCGTGCGCCTCACGGAGAGCCGAGCCCGGAAACGTAGCGCTAAGCCGTTTGCATTTTGTAGGATACGTAAACCGTGTATCCACGCCATTGCGCAAACGTGTTCTCAGGGCTCGCTACGCTATCGCCAGCTCCAAGCGTTCGACACCGTACTCCGAAAGCTCTGCGCGGAACCTGACCTTCGAGGTCATAGTGTTTTGTACTAGGGAACCAAGACGCTCGTTATCTACCGTAGTGCATGAAAAGGCGATCTGGGAACCTCGCATTGACGGAATTCTACCAAGTTCGCAAAGAAAGTTGTAATACAGCACGTTTCACAGTAGGTGACCCGTAGAGCGGTATCCGGCATGTTCGAAGAAGCCCCGAGCGTCTGCGGCGGTGACCGCCGATAGCGCCACGCCTATCGCTTCCACCAACGCTTCCTTGGTTCTGGTCGCGGCCTTGCGAAGGAGGTTCTTGATCTTGGAGAACGCCTCCTCTATCGGGTTGTAGTCCGGAGAGTAAGACGGCAGGTAGATGAGCTGGCAGCCCTGCTGCTCGATGAGCTCCCTTACCCTCTTGGGTCTATGCGCCCCTAGGTTATCCATGATTACTATCTGTCCCTCTTTGAGCTTCGGAGCGAGCACCTTCTTTACGTAGGTCTCGAAGACACGGGCCGTGGTTGCTCCCTCTACGGCCAGAGATTAGGTCCCATCCCTCCTACCCTCATGCTCCAGAGCAGCGTGGTGTTCTTGCCCCGCTTGCCAGGCACCCTAAGCCGCAATCGCTCGCCTTTGGGCGCGTAGCCGTAGATCGGTGCCAGTGAGGTGTGCGTACCGCACTCGTCGACGAAGAGGAGCCTCTCGGGCTCCACCACGGCGGCCACCGTCACCCTCCAGGCGGCCCTTAAGAACTCGTCGCGCTCGGTGGCTGCTCGCCCCCCTTTTTCCTGGTAGGGCCGATACGGGCTATGGCGCGACACATCGTCGAGCGACTTACCGAGAGTCCCGTCATGGCTTCTATGTACTCGCAGCGTTCCCGAAGGCTCACAAAGGGGCGCTCCCTGAGGTCTTCCTCCAAGAGCCTCATGGCGCTGTCGTCCAGCTTCGCAGCACATCCGGGCCTCTTCTTCGGGAGCAAAGATTCTCCCCTTCGGGCCTTGTCGAGGTATCGCTTGACCGAGGAGAGGCTCACGGAGAAGGTACGGGCCGCCTGAGCCTTGGGCATCCCGCCTTCTACCGAGGAGACTATCCTCCTTCTGAGGTCTACCGAGTAACCACTCATGCCGCCATGTTCTCATCGGCTCACTATCACTGCAACGTGCTGTAAATACTGCAATTGAGTGATACGCTCGCCCGGTTCGGCGAGTATGGTGTAATCGTTACGTAGCCAACAGACCACTGCGTAAAGGCGCAGGACAGCTACCTGCCCTCCTTCCAGACCGGGGCCAGCTACCCCCACCCTACTACTTGCCTGCAGATAGGAGGCAAGACCTGCCGATAAAACGGCCTGGGGAAAGGATTTGGAGATGTTCACCAACGGGCTCATACAGCGTGCGGGAGGCGCGTCTGCGTAGCCATCCGAGGAAAGGCGAAAGATTGAGGCACTTCTTCTTGCGCTTATTCACAAAGTGTGCCTGGAATTGGGAAAGAGGAGAGGTGATCCGTACGGAGGTCCCAACGAAGATCCACGGCTATATTACCTGGCTGGCTTTGGTGGTGGCGGCTGCTTTGGCAGTGGGGCTAGTTAGCATGGTGACGCTCTTGCCACAGGATGCCAAGGCTGCGGAGGCACCCCCTACCTTCATCACCAAGTGGGGCAACTCGACAGATGGCGATGGGCAGTTTAGCAATCCCCAGGGGGTGGCTATCGACTCCTCCGGCAACGTCTACGTAGCCGATACCTGGAACAACCGCATCCAGAAATTCGACTCTAGCGGTGGTTTCATCACCAAGTGGGGCGGCTCCGGAACCGGCAACGGACAGTTTAGAGATCCTCGTGGCGTAGCTATCGACTCCTCCGGCAACGTCTATGTGGCCGACAGTGGTAATAACCGCATCCAGAAGTTCGGGGACACTACCCAACTCGGGCGTAGTTAGTGTTTGTATATTAGAACCAAGACGCTCGTCTTCGTGGAAGTCAAGCTGCGGCGCGGGACCGGCTTCGGAGACCCATTGGAAGCCGTTACCCACCGTAAACAAAAC
>Ga0126314_10002000_pt1 | contig 10070 bp, 10 predicted proteins | sample Plot105B_FD_92535 | JGI IMG/M metagenome (GOLD analysis project Ga0126314, IMG submission 92535) | Serpentine soil microbial communities from UC McLaughlin Reserve, CA, USA - Plot105B | ecosystem: Environmental > Terrestrial > Soil > Grasslands | place: USA: UC McLaughlin Reserve, Lake County... | reverse complement strand
TCGGTCCAGCGCCGCGGCTGCCGGACCGGCCGGCGGCGGCCCTTGAACTCGAGCCGGCAGGCGATCCAGCGGCGCACCTGCCAATCGCGGCGGTGCTCGCCATCGTCCGCGTGCAGCACGCCGCGGTTTCCCATCAGCGTGCCGCGCTCGGCGATCGCGACGATCTCGCCGTACGGGGTCACGCGGTTGCGGTGCGGCATCGGCCCATGATCCAACGCGCCCGTCCGCGAGGATGTGAGGTCGATGCGCCTGCGCGAGCTCACCGACGTCTCCGCCGCCGTCGCGGCGACCCGCTCGCGCAAGGCCAAGAGCGAGGCGATCTCCTCGCTGCTCGCGGGCGCCGCGCCCGAGGAGGTGGCGGCCGCGGTCGCGTTCCTCTCCGGGCGGCTGACCCAGCGGCAGATCGGCGCCGGCTGGGCGCAGCTGCGCGATCCGCCGCCGCCCGCGGCGGAGCCGTCGCTGACCGTCGCCGAGGTCGACGACGCCTTCGAGGCGATCGACAAGCTCGGCGGGCCGGGCTCGCAGGCGACCCGCCGCGAGGCCCTGAGGGCGCTGCTCGCGCGCGCCGACGCAGACGAGCAGCACTTCCTGATCCGGCTGCTGATCGGCGACCTCGGCCAGGGCGCGCTCGCGGGCGTGATGACCGCCGCCGTCGCGCACGCCGCCGAGGTCCCCGAGCCGGACGTGCGCCGCGCGCTCACGCTCCACGGCGACCTCGCGGAGATCGCGAAGATCGCGCTGGAGAGCGGCCGCGAGGGCCTGGCGGAGGTGCGCCTGCAGGTCGGCCGTCCGCTCTCCCCCATGCTCGCCGCCACCGCGCCCGACGTCGCCGCCGCGCTCGAGAAGACCGGCAAGGCCGCGGTCGAGTACAAGCTCGACGGCGCGCGCGTGCAGATCCACCGCGACGGCGACGAGGTCGCGGTCTTCACGCGCTCGCTCGACGACGTCACCGCCCACGTGCCGGAGGCGGCCGAGGCCGCGCTCGCCCTGCCCGCCACCGGCGTCGTGCTCGACGGCGAGGTGATCGCCCTTCGCGAGGACGGCCGCCCGCACCCGTTCCAGGTCACCGGCTCGCGCTTCGGCTCCCGGCGCGACCTCGAGAAGCTCCGCGCGGAGATCCCGCTGAGCGTGTTCTTCTTCGACCTGCTGCACCTCGACGGCGAGGATCTGCTCGACGCGCCGCTGTCCGAGCGCGCCGCCGCGCTGGACCGGCTCGCGCCGGACCTGCGCATCCCGCACACCGTGGCCGCGGACGCCGAGCAGGCGCGGGCGGCCTTCGACGAGGCGCTCGCCGCCGGCCACGAGGGCGTGATGGTCAAGGACCTCGATGCGCCCTATGCCGCCGGCCGCCGCGGCGCCGCGTGGCAGAAGGTCAAGCCGGTGCACACGCTCGACTTGGTCGTGCTCGCCGCCGAGTGGGGCCACGGGCGCCGCCGCGGCTTCCTGTCCAACCTGCACCTCGGCGCCCGCGACGGCGACGGCTGGGCGATGCTCGGCAAGACGTTCAAGGGCCTCACGGACGAGCTGCTCGCCTGGCAGACCGAGCGCTTTCTCGAGCTCGAGACCCACCGCGACGGCCACACCGTCCACGTCCGGCCCGAGCAGGTGGTCGAGATCGCCTTCGACGGCATCCAGATGAGCCGCCGCTACCCGTCCGGGATGGCGCTGCGCTTCGCGCGCGTCAAGCGCTACCGCGACGACAAGCCGGCCGCCGAGGCCGACACCGTGGAGACGGTCCGGACGATCGCGGGTCTCAGCCGTCCGGAAGGACCTTCCCCGGGTTGAGGATCCCGCGCGGGTCGAGCGCCCGCTTGAGCGCGCGCATCGTCGCCACCGCCTCCGGGCCGGCCTGGGCGAGCAGCGCCTCGCGCTTGCCGATCCCGACGCCGTGCTCGCCCGTGCAGGTCCCGCCCGCCGCCTGGGCCTGCGTGACCATCCGCTCCACGAAGGCGGCGAGCGCGGCCTGCTCGGCCTCGGAGTCGGTGTCGACCGGGCAGATCCAGTGGTAGTTGCCGTCGGCGACGTGGCCGACCATCGCGGCGGGGAACGGCAGCTGCGCGGCGTCGGCGGCGCTGGCGGTGATGCTCTCGGCCAAGCGCGAGACCGGCACGCAGACGTCGGTGGTCTGGGCGCGCGTGCCCGGCCGCGTGGCGGTGACGGCGAAGTAGGCGTTGTGGCGGGCGCGCCAGAGCTGGTTGCGCTCGTCCGTGGTCTTCGTCCAGGCGAACTCGCCGCCGCCGTGGCCGGCCGCGATCTCCCGCACCGACTCGACCTGCTCGGCGACCGACGCCGGGCCGCCGTGGAACTCGAGGAACAGCGTGTAGGCCTCGGGCTTCGCCAGGCCGTCGTGGGCGTTGACGGCGCGGATCGCGGCCGGGTCGAGCAGCTCGCAGCGCGCCATCGGGATCCCGAGCTGGACCGCCTCGGTGACCGTCGCGACCGCGCCCGCCAGGGCGTCGAACACGCAGCGGGCGGCGGCGATCTCCTCCGGGATGCCGTGGATCCGCAGCGTCAGCTCGGTGATGACGGCGAGCGTCCCCTCCGAGCCGAGCAGCAGCCGCGTAAGGTCGTAGCCGGCGGAGGACTTGCGGGCGCGCGTGCCGGTGTCGATCACCGTGCCGTCGGCGAGCACGGCGCGCAGGCCGAGGACGTTCTCGCGCATCGTGCCGTAGCGGGTCGTGCGCGTGCCGGAGGCGGCGGTCGCGGCCATGCCGCCGAGCGTCGCGTCGGCGCCGGGGTCGACCGCGAAGAACAGGCCGTCCCGGCCGAGCCGCTGCTCCAGGGCGAGCCGGTGCACCCCCGCCTGCACGCGGCAGTCGAGGTCCTCGGCGTTGACCTCGAGCACCCGGTCCATGGCGGTGAGGTCGAGCGCGACCCCGCCGTGCACGGGCAGCACGTGGCCCTCGAGCGAGCTGCCGGCGCCCCAGGGGATCACCGGCACGCCGTGCTCCGAGCAGGTCCGCAGGATCTCCGCGACCTCCTCGACGGTGTGGGCGAACGCCACCGCGTCGGGCTCGCGCGGGGGGAAGCGCGACTCGTCGCGGGCGTGCAGGCCGAGCACCGACGGCGAGGTCGCGAAGCGCTCGCCGAGCGTCTCTCGCAGGGCGCCGGACGCCGCCTCGTTCACCGCGCCGCGGCCTCCAGCCCGGCGACCACGTCCGGACCGGTCATCGGCCCGAGGTGGCCGACGCCGACGATCCGCGGGCGCAGCGCGGCGAGCCGGCGGACGCTCGCGCGCGCCGCCTCGGTGCCCTTCTTCCCCGTGTCGAACACGACGACCTGGCCGCCGTCCTCGATCAGGTAGGCCTTCATGGTGCGCAGCAGGCCGCCGCGCAGCAACCAGACGCCCGGCGCGATCGGCTCCAGCCGCGGCACCTTCATCGCGCGCCGGCCCCGGCCGCGATCAGCTCGGCGGTGCGCTCGGGCGCCTCCCAGATCGGCGTGTGCCCGGCCTCGGGGATCGTGACCACGGTCGCGTTGGCCAGCGGGCCGTAGCCGTCGAGCGAGGCGCGATCGACGCGGCCGTCGCGCTCGCCGAACACCACCAGCGCCTGCTGGGTGAGCGCGCCGACGCGCTCCGGGAGCGGGCGCCGGCGCAGGTAGTCGTCGATCGCGGCGCTGGCGCCGGTGTACGCGGCGCGGGTCGTCCGTTTCATGTCCTCCACGAACACGTCTGGCACATCATGGCCGGGAGCGAACGCGGAGCGCATCGCCGCGCGCCGCCGGTCGTCGGAGAGGCTGCGCCAGACGAGGTCGCCGATGCCCGGCAGCGCGAGAATCCGCTCGTTGCGCCCGCGTGCGGCCGTGCGGCTCTCGTAGCTCGCCGGCGCGTTGACGAGGACCAGCCGCGTGACCCGGTCGGGCACGAGCTCGGTCAGCGCCGTCGCGACGAGCCCGCCCATCGAGTGCCCGGCGGCGGCGAACTGGCCGACGCCGTCCTCGTCGAGCGCCTCGAGCACCGCCCGCGCCGTGCCCTCGACCGTCGTGTGCTCGCCGCCCGTGTCGCCGAATCCGGGCAGGTCGGGCACGATCACGCGGAACCGCGCGGCCAGCAGCGGCGCGACGAGGTCGAACGCCCGCCCCGACGCGCCGAGGCCGTGGACGAGGACGAGCGTCAGGGCGTCCGGAGAGCCGAGCTCGCGGCGGGCGATCGTCATGGAGCGCGCCATACCCTCGCCGGCGGCGTCCATGCGCCGAACCGCCGCGGGGCGCCGCGCGTACGGTCTGGCGAGGATGTCTCCGACGAACGGGAGGGACGATGGGACGGACGATCCTGGCGGTCGCGGCGACGGTCGCGGCCTGCGCGTGCGTGCTGGGCAGCGGCGTCGCGAGCGGCGATCGCGCGCGTACGAGCTCGTCGAGCGACCGGGCGTTCTTCGCCGTGCTGAAGGGCTCCAACGAGACCTCGGGCGGCGACCGCAACGGCAAGGGCTCGGCGAGCGTGACCTTCGACGGGACCCGGCTGTGCTGGGGGATCACGGTGGCCAACCTGAGCCGCCCGGTCGGCGCGCACATTCACAATGCCCGCCGCGGGCAGGACGGGTCGATCGTCGTCGCGCTCGAGCAGCCGACGAGCGGCGATCCCGGTGCCTCGAGCGGCTGCACGACCGTGAGCGCCGCGCTCGCCCGGGCGATCCGGCGCAAGCCCGGCAACTACTACGTCAACGTCCACACCGACGAGTTCGGCGCGGGCGCGATCCGCGGCCAGCTGTTCGGCGAGGACTGACGACCGCCGCATGGCGCCGGCGCGCGCTAGCGTCGGCGCCATGGAGGCGATCGTCCTCTGCGGGCTCCAGGGCGCCGGCAAGACCACGCTCTACCGCGACCGCTGGCTCGAGACCCATGTCCGGATCTCGATGGACCTCCTGCGCACGCGGACCCGCGAGGCCGCCCTGCTCGAGCTGTGCCTGAGCTCGCGGCAGCCGTTCGTCGTCGACAACACGAACCCCACGGCCGCCGACCGCCGGCGCTACGTCGAGCCGGCGCGGGCGGCGGGGTTCCGGGTGGTGGGATATCTCGTCGACGCGGACGCCTTCGAGGCTCTGGGCCGCAACGCGGGGCGCGTCGGTCGGGCTCGTGTGCCCGACCGGGGCGTGGCCGGGACGGCTCGGCGGTTCATCCGGCCGGCTCCGGAGGAGGGGTTCGACGAGCTGTGGCATGCCGTGGCTGTGTCCGGCGGAGGGTTTCGGGTGTCCCCGTTGGTGAGTACGGAGCCGCTCTTCTAGTTCCAGTGGCCCGTTTGGCTCACCAGCGACCAAACGGGCCACGGCGCGGCCCCAGCCAGCACCCTTCCGCCACGTGCGCCGTTCGAGCTATCGGGCGGCCACGGGCTCCAGCGCCGCGTCCACCGCGGCCACGACGTCATCCGACAACGAGACGTCGGCGGCCCGAGCGTTCTCGATGACCTGCTCCGGCCGCGACGCCCCGACGATCGCGCTCGTCACGTACGGCGAGCGCAGCACCCACGCCAGCCCGAGCTGCGCCATCGTCAGCCCCGCCTCCTCCGCGATCGGTCGCAGCTTCGCGACGGCCTCGAGCGCCTTCGGGCGCAGCAGGCGGCCCATGAAGCGGCCCATCGAGCCGGCCGCCCTCGCATCTCCGGGCGGCGGCTCGCCGCGGCGGTACTTGCCGGTCAGGACGCCCTGCGCGAGCGGCGACCAGACGACCTGGCCGATCCCATAGGAGGCGCACAGCGGGAACACCTCGCGCTCGGGCACGCGGTAGAGCGCGGAGTACTGCGGCTGGCTGCTCACGAAGCGCGCCACGCCGGGCATCGTCATCGCCGCCTCGATCCGCTCCACCGGCCACTCGCTGAAGCCGATGAAGCGCGCCTTGCCGGCCTCGACGACCTCGGTCAGCGCGCCCATCGTCTCCTCGAGCGGGACGGTGTCGTCGTAGCGGTGGCACTGGTAGAGGTCGACGCACTCCACGCGCAGTCGCCGCAGCGACGCGTCGATCTGCTTGTGGATCTGCTCGCGCGAGAGCCCGCGGTCCTGTGGCCCCATCGGGAAGAAGACCTTCGTGGCGAGCACGAACGAGTCGCGCGGGTAGTCCGCGAGGAGCTCGCCCCAGACGCGCTCGGCCGCCCCGCGGCCGTAGATATTGGCGGTGTCGAAGAACGTGATGCCGGCCTCGAACGCCGCGCGGGTGCACGCCTCGGTGCGCTCGCGGCCCACGCCGCCGCCGTAGGTGAGCCACGAGCCGAGGCCGATCGCCGACAGCTCGGGGCCGGACTCGCCGAGCCGCCGCTGCTCCATGCTGGCAAGCTACCGGCCGTGGCCGGCTACTGGCTCAAGGCGATCGGCCACGCCCGCGGGCCGCTCGCCGAGGACTGGCTCGAGACCCGCACGGCGCTGCTTCGCAGCACGGGCTTCCCGCGCCGGCCGCGGATCGAGCCCGGCGACCGGCTGGTGCTGTACGCCTCGGTCTGGCGGCGGGTGTTCGGGCTCGCCGAGGTGGTCTCGGAACCGCGCGAGCGCGACCATCCGCGCTGGCCGTGGGCGGTCGAGATCGAGACGCTGCTGCTCGTCCCCGTGCTCGACGCCGCCCCGCCCGTCGAGGCGATCGGCGTCGCCGCGCGCTCGATGAGCCAGCAGTCGCACATCCGCATCAGCGCCGAGCACTACCGCCGCGCGCTCGAGGCGATCAGCTCCGTCGCGGCCGCGCCGGGCTAGGCCACGCCCGCCAGGTGCTGCTCGGCGAGCTCGATGCCGCCCTGCAGGTCGCCCGCGGACACGACCAGGCCGAGGTCGATCCCGACCGTGACGAGCGTCTGGGCGATCTCGGCCGAGAGGCCGGAGATGATCGTCTCGGCGCCCATCATGCGCGCGCTCGCGACCGAGCCGATCAGCTGGTTGGCGGCCACCGTGTCGATCTCGGGCACGCCGGTGACGTCGAGCACGATCGCGCGCGCCCGGCGCTCGCGAACCCCCCGCAGCAGCAACGCGCGCATCTGCTCCAGCCGGTCGCGGTCGAGCGCGCCGACGATCGGCAGGATCAGCAGCCCGGGGCGCAGCTGCAGCACGGGCGTGGAGAGCTGGCGGATCGCCTGCTGCTGGCTGGCGATCACGCCCTCGTTGGCGGACACGAACGCCTGCGCGAAGGCGCCGATCGCGTCGTCGAGCCAGCGGTCGAGCGCCTGCACGTCCTCCAGCCGGTGCTCGGGCTCGCCGCCGGCGAACACCCGCCCGAGCATGTCGTGGCGGAACAGGTTCACGAGCTCGACCCAGGAGGCGAGCGGGATCTCCGCGGTCGCGTAGCCCGCCGCCTGCATGCGGGTGTGATCCCAGTACTCCTCCCAGCGCCAGTCGACCATCGCCGCCTTCAGGCGCCTGCGGCCGGCGGCGTCCATCTCCTCGTCGACGGGCGTGTCGCGGAGCAGCGGCCCGAACGCCGGGTGGGTCGCCAGGCGCTCGCGGATGTCGACCTGGATCTGGTCGTAGGCGCGGTCGTAAATGGCCCAGACGCGGGCCATCGCGGCCCGCATGCCGTCTTCGGGCGGCACCGGAGCGATTATGCGCGTCACGCCGGCACGAGGCCCTTGACGAGGTCGGCGGCCCGCTCGCCGACCATGACGCACGGCGCGTTCGTGTTGCCGCCCGGGATCAGCGGCATGATCGAGGCGTCGGCCACGCGCAGGCCCTCGACCCCGCGCACGCGCAGCTGCTCGTCGACGACCGAGCCGTCATCGGTGCCGATGCGGCACGTGCCGACCGGGTGGTAGAGCAGCTCGACGCGGCGGCGCAGGTCGTCCTCGAGGTCTCCCGCCTCCGGTCCGGGGAAGATCTCGCGCTTGACGACCGAGCGCAGCGGCTCCTGCGCCACCAGCTCGCGGGCGATCCGCATGCCCTCGACCAGCGCGGCGACGTCATCCGGCTCGGCGAGCGAGTTCGTGAGGATCCGCGGCTTGTCGGACGCATCGGCCGAGCGCAGCGTCAGCCGGCCGCGGCTGCGCGGCGTGATCAGCACCGGCCCGAGCGTGATCGCGTGCCCGTCGAACTCAGCCGCCCCGTGGTCGACGAAGTAGGCGGGCGCGAAGTGGTACTGCAGGTCGGGCGCGGGCAGGCCCGGACGGCTGCGCACGAACGCGAACGCCTCGGCGACGGTCGAGGTCAGCGGCCCGCTGCGGCGCAGCAGCCACTCCGCGAGATAGCGCGGGTGCTCCGCGTCCCAGAGCGAGTCGCCCTCGACCTCGCAGACGACGGTGTTGAACGGGTGGTCCTGGAGATTCTCGCCGACCCCGGGCGAGTCGGCCTCGACCGTGATCCCGAGCGCGCGCAGCTGCTCGGCGGGCCCGATCCCGGACAGCGTCAGCAGCTGCGGCGAGCCGAACGCGCCGGCCGCGAGGATCACCTCGCGCCCGGCCTCGAGCACGTGCTCGCGCCCGAACCGGCCGCGGCAGACGACGCCGGTGGCGCGCCCGCCGGTGATCTGGATGCGCTGCACGGTCGCGCCCGTGACGATCCGCAGGTTGTCGCGGTCGCGGACGGGGCGCAGGTAGGCGTCGTTGGTGCTCCAGCGCTTGCCGTTGCGCTGGGTGACCTGGCACAGCGCCGCGCCGTCCTGCTCGGGGCCGTTGTAGTCGTCGACGTACGGGATGCCGTACGCCTCGGCGGCGGCCAGGAAGCGCTTCGTGAGCGGCCGCGGGGAGCGCTCGTCCTCGACCCGCAGCGGGCCACCGGTGGCGTGGTGCTCCGAGGCGCCGCGCGCGTTGTCCTCGGCCTTGAGGAAGTACGGGCGAACGTCGTTCCAGCGCCAGCCCGGCACGTCCCACAGGTCGTAGTCGATCGGGCGCCCGCGCACGTAGAGCATCGCGTTCATGCCGCTCGATCCGCCCAGCCCCCTGCCGCGCGGCAGGTACAGCGAGCGGCCGTCGCAGTGCGGCTCGGGCTCGGTGGCGAAGTCCCAGTCCAGCCGGGTGTGGAACTGCTTGGCAAACGCGGCCGGGATCGCGATGTTCGGGTGCAGGCCGCGGCCGCCCGCCTCGAGCAGCAGCACGCTCGCCCCGCCGTCCTCCGACAGGCGGTTGGCGAGCACGCAGCCGGCCGAGCCGGCGCCGACGATCACGTAGTCCGCCGCGGCCATGCGGCGCAACCTACCGTGCGCGGTCGTGCCGTGGGTCAGCCGAGCGCTAAACGTGCGTCACCGCGACGAGCTCGACGGGTGGCTGCGCCACGCCGAGCTCACGGGCGGCGACCGCGAGGCCCCGTGGGCGTGGGTGCAGTCGCCGGCCGGCCACGACGATCGGGGCCTGGAAGCTTGCGCTGGCGGGGCGCGAGTTCAACGACCCGCGGCGCGGCCAGGCCGCCGCCCGGCTCGGGAGCCTGCGAGAGTACGGCGCGTGAGCGCGGCGCCAGACGACCTTCGCGCGGCCGTCGCCGCGCAGGGGTGGTTCCACACCATCGACCTCGGCGACGGGATCGTCACGGACGGCCGTGACGAGTCGCCACGCAAGCTCGGGTGGATCGGGCTGCCCGAGGATCTGCGGGGGCGCAGCGTGCTCGACGTCGGCGCCTGGGACGGCTTCTTCTCGTTCGAGTGCGAGCGCCGCGGCGCGGATCGGGTGGTGGCGCTCGACGGCCGCGCCTGGCGCGAGCCGGCATGGGGCCCGGGCGGGTTCGGGACGCGCTCGGGATTCGATCTGGCGCGGCGGGCGCTCGGATCTTCGGTCGAGGACGTCGAGCTCGAGCTGGAGAACGTCTCACCGGAGACGGTCGGCCGCTTCGACGTCGTGCTGTTCCTCGGCGTCCTCTACCACCTCAAGCACCCGTGGGTGGCGCTCGAGCGCGTCGCGAGCGTATGCGACGGGCTGCTGATCGTCGAGACCCACGCGGACCTGCTCGACCTGCGCCGGCCGGCGATGGCGCTGTATCCCGGCGACGAGGTCGCGGGCGACGCGTCGAACTGGTGGGGCCCGAACCTCGCGGCGCTGAAGGCCATGCTCCGTGAGGAGGGCTTCGCGCACGTGGAGGTCGTCCACCGCGAGCCGCTGCCCTACCGGCTGGCGCGCGCGGGCTACCGGCGGCTGGGCGGGCCGCGCTTCCGCGCCCAACAGGGGCGCGTCGTCGTGC
>Ga0126314_10001999_pt1 | contig 10071 bp, 9 predicted proteins | sample Plot105B_FD_92535 | JGI IMG/M metagenome (GOLD analysis project Ga0126314, IMG submission 92535) | Serpentine soil microbial communities from UC McLaughlin Reserve, CA, USA - Plot105B | ecosystem: Environmental > Terrestrial > Soil > Grasslands | place: USA: UC McLaughlin Reserve, Lake County... | reverse complement strand
TATCGGGGGTGCGCGACCGCGTGCGGATGGTTCCGCCGCCGATTGCGCGCGCGGCGGTCGCGATGGCCGAGGCCGCGTACCGCCTGCGCGGGAACACACCTTCGGTCTGCCGCGCCCGCGTTCGCACGATCCTGCACGGCCATCGCTACGACGGCTCGCGCGCGACCAGGCAGCTCGGATTGGACTACACCCGCGTGGCCGACACCTTCGCGCGGACGATCGAGTGGGCCGTGGCCGAGGGTCTCGTCACGCGCCCGCTGCCGGGCCCGCCGGCTGGGGCGTAACCGCGCGGCGGCGGCGTCACGGCCGACAGCGCGTCCGCGAGTGCGGGTCAGTCTGCCGGGCCGCTCGCCGCGAGTGCGAAGCGCCCCTCTTCTACGCGTCGGACGGACGTGCCCAGCTCCCCGCAGGCTCGCTCCAGTCGACCGGCGATCCACTCGGCATCCGCGCCAGCCGCGAGCTCGGTCCGACAGAAACCGAGGCGAAGGCCGATCAGCTAGACCTCAGGTTCCGCGTGGGGTCGCCACTGGGCCAGCACTCCGAGGTCGTTTCGAAGCTCGCCGTCAGTCGCGTAGTCGTCGAGTGCGCCGCCTATCGACGGCGTTGACAGCTGACGCTCGCGGTCCGACGAAGCGCCCAGTTCAGCGCGTAGTCGGCGACCTCTTCCAACCCGGGCTGACCGATCGTGTATTGCTACCGCTCGCGCGGTATACGGTCATCCGATGAGCGGGCTGCTGGCGGCGTATCGTCGGACGGGCGCCGATCCGCCCTACACCGATCCGGCTCGTAACCACGGCGCGGCCATGGAGGGGTATTACTGGCGATTGGTCCATCCGGAGGCCGGGTGGGTGATCGTCTGGCTGTGCGGCGTCTGTCAGGGGTACGGAGGGTCGTGGGCGACGGTCGCTCTCGCCGCCCATCCCGGGGGCTTCCTGCGCCATGGGACGGTGGCGCCGGCGGCTGGCGACTTCGAGCGCTTCGGCGCCCGAGCGGGGGATGTCTTCCGGGGGTCGGTCCACGAGTTGCGCGTTCGGATGGGTGACGACGCGTGGGTGGACGCACGGTTGCGGCCTGGGGTCACCTGGCCGCGGCAGGCGCTCGGCGGCCTCGGGCCGGCCCAGCTCGTTCCCGGACTCGCACAGTACTGGCATCCGGTGCTGCTCGCGGCGGAGATCGAGGGCGAGGCGTGCATCGGCGGCCGGCGCCTGCGGCTCGAGGGCGCTCATGCCTATGTGGAGAAGAACTGGGGTCCCGGGTTCGCCGGGTGCTGGTGGTGGGGCGAGGCCGACGTCTTCCCGGACCCCGACCTGGGCGTGGCCTTCGCCGGCGGGCGGCTCCCGATGCTCGGTGTGAGCGCCGCCCCAACCGCCGTCGTGGTCCGGCTGGGCGAGCGGGTGCTGCGCCTCGTTCCTCCGCTCGCCCGCGCTCAGGCACGTTTCGACGCGCAGAGCTGGCACGTGCAGGTGCGATCCCCGCGCTATCGGCTCGAGCTCGAGGGCGAGACAGCCGGGGAGACGGCGCACCGGCTGCCCGTCCCCGACGTGTGGGAGCGACGTGTTGAGATGCGCTCTCAGCAGGTGCTTGCGGGCCGGCTCCGCCTACGCGTCGATCGGGGACGGCACATGCTCATCGACGCGGTCTCGCCGCTCGCCGGCCTCGAGCTCGGGGAGCCGTCTCGCGAGCGCGGCTCCCCTCCGCCCGACGCACGGCCGCCGTGAGCGCCTCGGCACCCACGAGGCGATCGAACGGGCCGACCACCCTCCAGAGCACCTGCAGGCGAAGCGCTGCAGCGCGGTCGACCGGCTGCACGCGAGCCTCCGAGGCCAACTCCGACCCGCCATCGGGGGACGGTGCGATCCAGTGCGCGAAGGCCACGCGCACGGTGCCGGCCTCGTGCCAATCGCGAAAAGCCGCAGAGTCGACGAGCGCGGGGTAGTCGCGGGCCAGGGTCCAGATGCGCCCGCAGAGGCCTGAGATGAGCAGGTTCCTGTCCTCCTCGAGGACGGTGAAGGGATACGCTCGAAGGAGCTCGCCGAATGACTGGTCAGCCGCCGTCCCCGGGATCCGCCAACGAACGAGCCGGCCAAGTGCACCTGTGTCCGAGAGCCGCAACGCGACCGCCGCCTGCCACAGCTCGTCGGCGTCAACTGTCGACGCGCGGCGATGGTACGTACGGATGGCGGCTCGCGGTAGCCAGGGGTCGAGGCGGGAAGAAGACAACACGATGGGTCTGATCCAGCATAAGAAGGAGGCGTACTGGTTCTACCGCTTCGTCTCCCCTGTCTACGACCGCTGGGTGAACCCGCTGTTCTGGACCCCGGAGCAGCGCGGCGCGGCCCTCGAACTCGCGCGGCTCGACGACAGCCGTCTGCGCACCCTCGACGTGGGCGCCGGAACCGGGTTCTCGACTGTCGGAATCGTCGAGCGGATCGAAGCCAACGCCGTGACCATGCTCGACCAGAGTCACGATCAGCTGCGCCGAGCGGACGCCAAGCCAGAGCTCGAGGGCTGTCGCAAACTGGTGGGCGACGCCGAAGCGCTGCCCTTCGCGGACGACTCGTTCGACCGCTACGTCTCCTGCGGCAGTATCGAGTACTGGCCCGACCCCGCTCGCGCGATCGCCGAGGCGCACCGGGTGGTGCGGCCCGGCGGAACGGTCCTCGTCGTGGGTCCGCTGCCGCCGCGGCGCCGCCTGGCGCGCCTGGTGGCCGACGCCTGGATGCTGTTCCCCACGGCGGCCCAGTACCGCGCCTGGTTCGAGGCAGCGGGCTTCGAAGACATCCAGGAGCTCCGGCTGGCGCCCCCGTGGGGACGCGGATCCGGTGAGTCCGGGTACGCCCTCGCGATCGCAGGCCGCGCCAGCGAGACCGGACCGCCTTCCACACCCGCGAGCGCCATCGAGGATGTGCGCGAGCCATGGACATTGCGGCGGTTGCTGCGCTTCGCGGCTGGCTCGCTCGCGGGTGCCGCCTTCGTGCCGGTCGGCTTCGTCCTGCACCTCCGCGCCCGACGCATCCCCCGGGACTGATGACGTGCGGGCTGCGGGGATGTTGGCCGGGATCCGCCTCCCGGATTCGTGGCTCGCCGCTCCCATCATACTTTGGCGCTTCTCGCGGCCGCACACGCTTGTAGGGACGACGACCAGCATCCTCGGGATCTATGCGATCGCTGCCGCCGAGCTGCCCGGCGTGGCTCTCGGTGATGGTGTCACCGACTTGGCACTGACCGTGCTCGCGGGTGCCGCGGTGAACATCTACATCGTCGGCCTCAACCAGTGCGAGGACGTCGAGATCGACCGGATCAACAAGCCGTGGCTGCCCATCCCCGCCGGCCGCCTCGGCCTGCGAGCGGCGTGGCGGCTCGTGATCGGCAGCGGCGTAGTGGCCGCCGGCCTTGCCGTCACGCAGGGCTGGGTCGAGGTCGCGGCCGTGGGCGCGGCGCTCGCCGTCGGCACGGCTTACTCGTCCCCGCCTCTGCGCCTCAAGCGCTTCCCCGCTGCGGCGGCGGCGAGCATCTCGCTCGTACGTGCCTGCGTGGTGAACGTCGGTGTCTACCTGCACTTCGCCCGTGCGCTCGGAGGACGCGGTGAGCTGAGCCCGCTTCCCGCGCCGATCATCGCCCTCACGCTCTTCGTCCTCCCCTTCTCCTTTGCCATTGCGGTGCTCAAGGACGTGCCCGACGCCGAGGGTGACCGGCGCTTTCGCATCGCGACCTTCACCGTGCGACTGGGGCCGAGTGTCGCGTTCAAAATCGGTATGGCCGCGTTGACCGCCGCCTACCTCGGCATGGCGATACTCGGGGCGCTCTTTCTCGAGTCGGCCTCGCCCTGGGTTCTCGTGCTCGGCCACCTCGCCTGCCTCGCCGTTCTCTGGCGCCTCGCGCTGCAGGTCGATCCGACAGACGCGGCCTCGTTCGGCCGCTTCTACATGCGCGTTTGGGCCCTGTTCTTCGTCGAGTACCTGCTCGTGCCGGTAGCGGTACTCGCCGGGCCTGGGACAAGCACGTGACAACAACGTGACAACAAATGCCCTGGACAGATCGCACGCAACATTGAGGGCCTTGTGGTCCGTTTGGACGTGGACGCGATGAACACGACCCCCCTATCGATCTGGTGACGGGAGCGTTCAGCTATTCCGGGGGCGCCATCGCCGAGCGGCTACTTGGCTCGGGACGCCGCGTGAGGACGTTTACGTTCCACCCCCAGCGCGAGCGCCACCTCCAAGCTCGCGTTGAGACCTCCCATATCGGTTCGACGACCCGGCGGCGCTCACTCGCAGCCTTGATGGCGCGACCACGCTCTACAACACCTGCTGGGTTCGCTTCGACCATGGACAGACGCGTTTCGCTGATGCGATCGAAAACTCGCGCATCCTGTTCAGCGCCGCCGAGCGCGCCAGGGTCGAGCGCATCGTGCATGTCAGCATCGCCAACCCTTCGATCGACTCTTCGCTGCCGTACTTCAGAGGCAAGGCCTTGGTCGAGTCCGCCCTGGCCCAGTCCGGCGTGCTCTACTCGATCGTCAGACCCACCTGGATCTTCGGTGGCGAGCGCGACGTACTGACCAACAACATCGCCTGGATCCTGCGCCGGACGCCGGTCTTCGCGCTGCCCGGCAGCGGTAGCTACCTCGTACAACCGGTGCACGTCGACGACCTTGCACGAATCTGTATCGAAGCGGCCGGCTCGGACCGCGACCTGATCATCGACGCGGCCGGACCGGAGACGATGCCTTTCCGCGACCTCGTCGCCCTGATCCGCAGCGCCGTAAACGCTCGCTCAGCGGTCATTCGCATACCCCCACCGCTCATAGCAGCAGCGGCACGCGGGCTTGGCCTGCTCGTTCGCGACGTCGTGCTCACGCCTGACGAGATCAGAGGACTTATGGACGAGCTGCTCGTGTCGCATGACTCGCCTCTCGGACGGATCGCGTTCAGCGAATGGCTAGACGAACACAAGACGTCCATCGGTCGCTCCTACGCCAACGAACTACACCGCCACTTCACGAGCGTGGCCACTTGAACCATCCCAGGCACCCAGAGGATTTTCGTCGGTCGTGATTGGGAGGGTCATCGGAGCCACTCCGTGCTCGCATTCGGATGCAGCGCCCAGTTCGGCGCGTAGTCGGCGAGCGAGGTGAGCGCTGTGGGCAGAGTCCGTGACCACATCCCTGGGCGCATTTCTCTGGTACGGGGAAGATGACACCGGCCAGGACGGCACGAACAGGGCGCGCCGGCCGGACGACGTCCATGCTGCCCTCAGGCGGTCGGCGTGTGCGCGCCGGGCGGGATCCCCAGCGCCGCCCGCATGGCGGTCACCGCCCGTCCGAGCTCGAAGGGGCGGTCGCCCGGCGCGGCCAGGATGCCCTCTACACGCCCGCCGAGTCCGGCCCCGCGCACGATGCCCTTCTCGGTCAGCACCCACTCGCCGCGCTCCGCGAACGCCGCCTGCGCGACTTCGATGGCTGCCTTCGCCAAGAGCCCCGCGCACGAGACAACGTCGTGGTGCAGCGCGGCCGTCTCGGCGATATCGAACGATATGGCCGCGCTGGCGCGCCAGCGTCCGGGGGCGACTTGGCGGAGCGCATCGGGAAACCCCGGTCGCGGCAGGTCCCCGGCCAGCACCTCCCCCAATGCGAGCTCTCCGGCCAGCACATAGGTGGCCACGTCCGCCAGGTAGCCCTCCACCCACTCGATGTCGTAGTTGCCGACCTCCGCCTCCTCGACCCAGTGTTGGACAACGTCGAGTTCGCGATAACGGAGATCGACCTGCTGGCCCTCGACCGTCAGCTGGCCGCCGCCATTTGCGAGCCGTCCCCACTGCCCAGACTCGACCACGATGCCCTCGAAACCGAGCGCCCGCACATCCTCAGCGCGGATCGTGCCGCGGTAATAAAGCCCAAACGCCCAGTCACTCTCGGACTGCATCGGGCCGAGCGAGTCGCCGAGGGTCACTGCGACGACCCCTGGGATTTCGATCAGCCGCTTCGCAAGCTCACGCACTCAAGACATTCAAGCGCTCGCACGCTCTCCCGGCCCTGGCCGAGCACCGCAGTCCCTGAGTGGGGTCAGCGGAGTGATGCGACAATCCGCACCCTCTCGGCACCGGCTGAGCCCACGCCAGTCGGGCTGCGTGTGCTTGATGCCTAGGAGCGTCGAGCGAACCGGCCAGCCAAGGTGGTCTTCAACAACTCTCTGAACTGAGACAGCGGCATGTCATCTGGGATGAGACCTTGACCGCCACAGCTAAGGCATTCCGTCGTCGGGTCGCCAGCGATATGTCCGGCCTCAGTGACCGTCTCGACGAAGCCCCGACCGCCGCACTCCTGGCAAGGTACCTTGACGGAGATAGTTAGCTCAGCCGAAGAGTGCTGCCCACCGTGCATCTCCTGAGCAAATCTACCGTTTAGACCGCAGGCGGTCCGCACCGCCCCCGCCGCGCACGAGAAGAACCGACCCCGCAGTCGATCCCGTTTGCCTCAATAGTTCGTTGCCTCCGCGCTGGTCGCACGTCGGCGTAATACCGCTTCTTCGGCCGGGATCGTTGGCCACAGGGCCAGTTAAACGATGGTACTCCTCTTCCAGCGCGCGTGGGGCTGGCAACACGCCCGGGGACCTCAGGGGTTGTATCGCAGCCGCCGACACCGCTCAGCAGGTGAGATGCAGAGCCGCGGCTGTGCGCCGCTCATCGAGGTCTCCGTAGCGTCGGACGGCGTCGTCGGTGTGCATCACCTCCACTTCGATCCCACGACGCTCGAGCTCCTCGATCACCGCCTGCGGCGGGCGAAGCCGGCCATGCGCCCCTGTACCCAGTATGAGCTTCTCGGGAAGCTCGTCCTCGACCTCGGCGAGGTCCTCGATCGCGAGCGAGTGCCCGTCCCGTCTCCACCAGTTCGTGAAGACGCGATTGGGCAACACAATGAGATCGCGGGTCTGCTCCTCACCGTCCACGACGATCCGCCCGAAGCTGTAGTCCTGCAGCAGGGGCATGCGAGCCGACTCTACTCCGGCAGAGCAGGCTTGCGTCCTCTTTGCTATCACGCTTCTATCAGGCGAATCCAGGAGCTGAGGGCATGGAGCTGAAGGCAGGAGATCGCGTCGAGGTCGAGTCCGAATCGACCGAGCGGGCGCCTCGAAGGGGCGTCATTGAGGAGGTCGTCCACGGCCCACCATCGCCGCGCTACCGCATCAAGTGGGACGACGGGCACGAGAGCATCTACACACCCTCTGCGGGCGCCTTACACCTCGGCGAGCCCGCGAAGCGGGCCTAGCTATGTAGCGCGAAGCGTCCCTCGTCGAGACGCCGCACGGATGTGCCGAGCTCACTGCAGGCTCGCCCCAGGCGCGCAGCGATCCACTCAGCGTCCGCGCCGTCCGCGAGCTCGGTCCGGCAGAACCCGAGGCGGAGGCCGATCAGCTCTACCTCCGGTTCCCCTCCTGGCCGCCACTTCGCGAGCACTCCGAGGTCGTTTCGAAGCTCGCTGTCGATGGCATAGTCGTCGAGCGCCCCGCCCAGGTCGTACAGCACCGGCCCGGACGCCGTGAACGCCACCCCGTGGAAGACGTGCGCCGAATGTCCGACGACTGCGTCAGCCCCCGCGGCGAGCAGCTCCCCGGCCCGCACGCGCTGCCAGCGCGCCGGCGTCGAGGTCATGTTGGGCCCCCAGTGCGGGAAGACCAGGACGACCTCCGCCTGCGAACGCAGGCGCAGTAGCTCGGTCGTGACCCACCGCGGCAGTCCGCGACGCAGGTCTGCGTGCGCGATCCCGGCTCGGCCGTCTCCGGCCCCGTACTCCCGCGGATGGTCGGACAGTGCCAGGACGCCGAGCCGCAATCGGCCAGCCGGCACGACGACGCCCCGACGTGTGCTGTCGATCTCGAGGCCCGCGCCCACCGGAACGATGCCGCCGGCGCGCAGATGCTCGAGGGTGTCGGCGAGCGCCTCGACGCCAAAGTCGAGTACGTGATTGTTCGCCAGGCCCGCGACACTCACTCCGATGGCCTGTAGCGCCTCGACTGCGCTCGGCGGGGCGCGGAAGAAAAACGGCTTCCCCCGGATGAGAGCTGTCGTCGTTCCCCGCCCCGACATGCAGCACTCGAGGTTCACGACCAGCACGTCGCACGCCGCGCAGGCCTCGCGAAGGCCAGGCGACCAGACTTCTGGTGCGGGGGTCAGAGCGAGCGCGTCGGCGACCTTGCGGCCGAGCATGACGTCGCCGAGCAAGCAGATCGTCGGTGGTGCGGGCACGGAGCCCGGGAGCGACTCAGCCCTCGCAGATGTCGGCCACGCGCGCCTCGCCTGCCTGCACCAGGTCGCGCGGGTCGACAAGGATCGCGTGCTCGTGGTCGCCCCCCGAGCACAGTATGCGGTCGTGATCCAGCAGGTGTTTGTCCACAAGCTCGAGGGCATCGAACATCGGCCCGAACGGCGGGACGGCTCCGACCTCGAATTCGCGGAACCTCTCGGCCATCTCCTGCTCGGTCACCAGCCGCACTCCTCCCGATCCCAACTCGTCCTTCACCTTGTGCAGGTCAAGCCGCTCTGAAGCCGGTATCACGGCGAGCCGCAGCCCCTCCTCGTCGCGCAGCACAACGGTCTTCGCGACCCGCTCGGGTGGCATGCCGGCGGCGCGGGCCTCGGCGGCCGCGCTCTGCGTCCGCTCATGCTCGACGACTTCGTACGGGACACCCTGGCGCTCGAGGAACGTGGTTACCCCGGCAAGGCCGGGCTGGACGCTCATCAGACCCTCCCCTCGTATGCTGACTTCGATGCTACGCCCGCCCGCAGGAGCGTGCTAGGCGATGCACTCGTCGCGAGAGCTGCGGAGCTCGATGTTCAAGCTCACCGTCGGTGGCCGCCAGGTACGGCTCGTCGATCTCTTCGACGGCTTCGGCGAGCACGACCGCTTGGGCGTCGTTGTCAGCCGACCCTGCGGTGGAGTGGGCGCGAGCGCACTGATCACCGCCACGATCACCGCCTTCTACGATCTTCATCGCGCTCGCGGCCCGGACTTCTTCGTCTACCCCGACTACTTCCTCTTCCACGTCGGGCGGCCGCACGGGGATCATGCGCGCCTCGATATCTGGCCGAGCCGCAAGGAGGTTGTGGTGCCGGAAGACCCGGCGCAGATCCTCGACGCGATCAACGATCGCGCGGTCACGCGACTCGTCGTCGAGGAGGGCGAGCCGGGCGAGCCGGCATCCGACCCCGAGGCACTGGCGAGCGCCAGCACACGCATCGCAACATGCCTGGTTTACTCCGCGTCCGGCCGCGTTCGGGACGCCGACGTGCGCATCGAAAGCAACCTGGTCAGCGAGGGCTATGTCGATGAGGTTCTGGACCCGGAGGGGCGCATCGCGCGCCTGCGCGAGGCGAATGGCGGCGGGCGCGCTCGGGCGGAGGCGATCGCGGCACGTCTGGGCGAGGTCGCACCCGCGGAGCGGAGCCGCGTCAAGCGCGCCCGGAGGGATCTCATCGAGGGCGGGGTGACGGTCGAAACGTACCGGCGAATCGACCTTGACCAAGCGCTCGGACTGCTTGCGCCGAAGACCGCTCGGGCCACCCGCCGTGTCGTGGGCGGGGCCGGATGAAGACCACCGACGCCAAGGCGCCGGCGGGCCTCCCCACCCCAGGCGACGCCCTGGTCGCTGCGCTCGAGCGCCCGCGCTACGAGGTCCTGCCGCTCGGCGGGATCTTCGACAACGTGCTTTCGCACATTCCGCCGGCGGTGAAGATCACCGTCACGGCGTCCCCGAGCAGGGGTCTGGAGCCCACGCTTCGGGTCGCCGAGGACCTGGCAGCGCGTGGGTACCCGGCGGTGCCCCACGTGGCGGCTCGCCTCGTGCGTGACCGAGATCACCTCAAGGAGCTGATGCTGCGCCTCCATGCTGCGGGCGTGCGCGAGCTGTTCGTAATCGCGGGCGACGCACGGCACCAGGCCGGGGAATTCGCGGACGCCGCCGGGTTGCTCGCCGCGATGGGCGAGGTCCGCGGGCTTTTCGAAGACGTCGGCATCTCGGGCTACCCCGAGAGCCATCAGTTCATCAGCGACGAGACCACGATCGCGGCGATGTT
>Ga0126314_10001996_pt1 | contig 10076 bp, 11 predicted proteins | sample Plot105B_FD_92535 | JGI IMG/M metagenome (GOLD analysis project Ga0126314, IMG submission 92535) | Serpentine soil microbial communities from UC McLaughlin Reserve, CA, USA - Plot105B | ecosystem: Environmental > Terrestrial > Soil > Grasslands | place: USA: UC McLaughlin Reserve, Lake County... | reverse complement strand
TCGGACTCAAGGATCGCGGCATGCGCCGTGTAACCACCGAGTTCAGCCCAGCGTGCCTGGGTTTCTTCCTTGACGAACCACTCGAGGAACTTCATCGCCTCGTCCTGGTTCTCGCTGTACGAGATCAGCGAGATGCCCTGGCCGCCAAGAGCGGCAAAGTCCTCGCCGCGCGGGCCGGGAGGGTTCGCAAAGAACCCCATATTGGCGGCGTGCGGGTTGGTCGCTTCGTTCACGAGAGCCGGGAAGAAGGCAAAGAAGTTCATGCCCATCGCCACCTGACCCTGCGCGACGGCAGTGTTCACTTCGGCGAAGAACGAGTTACCCCAGCCCGGAGGGCCGAAGGTGAACAGCTTGCGGTAGTCTTCAAGGGCCTCGATCGACTCCGGCGAATTGAGCAGGCCACTGACCTCGTAGGTCTCATAGTCGCCGAACGAACCGCCATAAGCGAAGACGGAGTTCTCGACGCCCATGACGATCGCGTCGCCAGCGTTCTGCGAATAGATGGCCGCGCCGTAGCGACCCTCGTCAGGACGGTGGAAGAATTCGGCGATATCGATGAGCTGCTTGAAGTCTGTCGGCACGGAGAGGTCGTAGCCATACTTGGCCTTGAACGCTTCCATTTCGGCCGGATCTTCGAACCAGTCCTTGCGGTAGGTCCAGCCGAGGGCGTCGCCTTCCAGCGGCACGGACCAGTAGGTGCCCGAACCACCCGGATATTCCGAATAGTACTGCATCGTCGCCGGAGCCATGACTTCGGTCAGGTTATGCTCGGCGATAAAGTCGGTCAGGTTGACGTAGTGACCGCCAGTGGAGGCGGCGCCGAGGAACTGGCTGTCACCGACAACCATGTCATAGGCCGAGCCCTGAGCATTGAGCTCGGTGAACAGCTTGGTCTGGAAATCGGGCCACGGCACCGTTTCGATGGTAACGGCAACGCCGGTTTCCGCCTGGTATTCGTTGACCAGCTCCTGCAGGTAGTTTGCAGGATCCCACTCTGCCCAAAGGATCGTGAGCTCCTGGGCCTGGACAGAAAGGCTGCCCATGGCGGCGAAACTGACGCCGGCTAGTAGTCCAACCATAGTCTTGCGCATTGTATCTTCTCCCTTACATGCACTGTTCAGGCGTCGTGAGCCCAGCGACGGACGCCGCGTCTCACCGGATGCTGATCGAGCAATTCCTTGCGGGTCGATCCTCCAACCTTCATCCCCTCCTCAGTGGATTGCAGCCCCGCCGATCTCCCGTCGGCCACGGCTCACTCCCCTTTATCTGCGCTGCCGGTCGCCCGCTCTCAGCGCAAATCAGTTGCCCTTTCGGGCTGGTGCCGCAGCCGCATCTTTCGTGCGTTCAAAGGCAGCAGTATTCCTGCCCGACTGGCCTGCGTTCGCCTCCGCCTCGGCAGCCTTGATCAGCGCCGCAGCCGCCCATTGGGCCACGCCTTGCGCCTCGGTCGCGTTGAGACCCCAGATGTCCTTGAGGACATTGAGCACTTCGACGCCATAAACCAGCGACAGGGCCTGCGCGAGGCGCAGGTGTTGGGCAGGCGTGACAGTGCCCGATAGCGGCGCCGTCGCGTTCATCATCAGGTCGATACGGTGACCGCGTGTGAACAACGGCTCGGCGCCCAGCGTGCCGGCGCGTCGCTTGGCCCATTGCTCGAGGGAGAGGCGAAGCGAAGCCTTGAAAGTCGCTTCGAACTCGTCGATGCGCGGGATTGCCGTCGCCAACAGGTCGGACACCCGCTCGCTGACACTGGCGCCTGTCGGCGTCCAGTCGAGGATCGGTCCCAGCGCCTCGTCCACCACCGCATGCACCAGCTCCGCCTCGCTGGCAAAATAGCGATAGGCCGTCGCCCGCGAGACTCCGGCCACGCTGGCCACGCCATTGACCGACGGCGTCAGGCCCGACTGCATCAACTCTATGGCCGCGTCGAGCATGAGCTTGCGCGTGCGTGCCCGTGCACCGCTTTCGACTGCCTTTGGTTTCCTGCTGCGATCAGTTTTTGAGACGACCATTTCAATATGATACACGCATCTCATTTTGGTGCAATGAGGGAATTTGGTTGGAAGGGCTCGTGCTGTCCCTTGCCAGCAAGCCCTGTATTTTGGCGATTTCTCTTGTTAAACCAGGACTTGGACAAATATTTCCATGAGTGCGGCGGAGGATGCCAAGCAGCATTGCGTGAAAATGAGATGCGCGTATCATTATGTGCAACGGTCATGAACCGTTGTTGCTGCATCGGCCGCAGAGCCGAATGGGGAGGCGGAGATGGAACAGAACAATTTTCCCAAACTGCACAATGCCGCCTGGCCGGGCGTCATCGGCAAGGGCGCGCCGGATAGCGAGCCCATCATAGGGCTCGATACATTGCTCGGTCTGACAGCTGCGGCGGAGTTCGAAGGGCACAAGTTCGATGGCATCGATCTGTGGCTGGCTGACCCTCACATCTCGATAAACTCGACCAGAAGCGACATTCAGCGTGTGTCAGATCACATCGCCAGCTTTGGCCTGAAAGTAGGGTCCTTTGTCGCGCCAATCTGGGGCGGCGCCGGCGGTGGCTCGGCCATGGGCGACAGCGACGAGGTCAAGCGCTTCCTGAAACAGGTGGAAAAGGCCTGCCAGATCGGTCAGTGGATGCGCGAGATCGGCATACGCCCCACGGGCGGCGTGCGCATCGACAGCTCGACCGGCGTTGCGGCATGGGACGCAGACCCGGTCGGCAACACGACAAAAATTGCGGACACGTTCCGCGAGGCCGGCCGCATTGCGCAGGGCTATGGCGAATTTCTCGTCGCCGAGGGCGAAATCTGCTGGGGCGGCATGCATTCCTGGCGCGAGAACGTGAAGCTGCTCGAACTAGTGGGCATGCCCGGCGTCGTCGGCTACCAGGCCGACATGGCGCATTCGATGTTGTTCGTTCTCGGCGCCAATGCCGAAAAGGATCGGCTGTTGCCCGCCGGCTTCGACTGGTCGGACAAGGCGTCGCTGGATGCGGCCTACAAGCAGGTTGCCGACGCGCTGCGTCCCTGGACCCTCGATTTTCACGTGGCGCAGAACGACGGCACGACCTTCGGCTCGGGCGATCACGAAAAGACCGGCCGGCATTGCCAGATCGACGACCCCAATGGCCGGCTCGATGTCGTCAAACATGCAGGCTACTGGCTGCGCGATGAGCGGGGCGAACTGACCAAGACCATGCGTCACATCTGCTGGGACGGCTGCATGTTCCCCAATGCTGTGATGGAGCAGCAGGAGACCTGGAACAAGGTGCTGGGGGCCATGGTCGCGGTGCGCAGTGCCCATGGCTGGCGCGAATAGGAGCAAGCGATGACAAAGCAACTCAATATCGGCATGGTCGGCTACGGCTTCATGGCCCGCGCCCATTCCAACGCCTGGTCCAATGTCTCGCACTTCTTCGATACCGGCTATCGACCTGTCCTGAAGGCGGTTGCCGCACGCAATGCCAGCAAGGTCAGGCACTTCGCCGAAGCCTGGGGCTATGAGAGCCAGGAAAGCGATTGGCGCCACATGGTCGAGCGCGCCGATATCGATGCGATCGACATCTGCGTGCCCAATGACCTGCATGCCGAAATCGCCATTGCGGCCGCCAAGGCGGGCAAGATGGTGCTCAGTGAAAAGCCCCTGGCGCGCACCGAAGTCGAGGCGCTTCCGATGGTGGAGGCGGTCGAAGCGGCCGGCGTGGCCAATATGGTCTGGTATAATTATCGCCGCGTGCCGGCGGTGATGCTGATCAAGCAGATGGTCGAGTCAGGCCGCCTGGGACGGATATTCCACTACCGTGCAAAATTCCTGCAGGACTGGACGATCTCGCCTGACGTGCCGCAGGGCGGGCAGGCAACCTGGCGGCTCGACGTCGATGCCGCTGGCTCAGGCGTCACCGGCGATCTGCTGGCCCACTGCCTCGATACGGCATTGTGGATCAATGGCGGCATTTCTTCGCTGACCTCCATGACCGAAACCTTCATCAAGGAGCGCAAGGACGCGACCAGCGGCGCGATGAAGACTGTTGGCATCGACGATGCGGCGGCGGTGATCGCGCGCTTTGCCAATGGCTCCATGGGGACTTTCGAATCGACCCGTTATGCCCGCGGCCACAAGGCTGGCTACACCCTAGAAATCAATGGCGAGAAGGGGTCGCTGGCTTGGGATCTTGAGGACCTCAACCGGCTGCAGTTCTTTGATCACGGTGTGGAAGGCGCGCAACGCGGCTGGACCGACATTCTGGTCACCGATGGCGATCACCCATATCTCGGCAAATGGTGGGTGCCTGGGCTCATCATTGGCTACGAGCATTCCTTCACCCATCAGGTGGCCGATTTCCTCGAGGGCCTGCGCACCGGCAAGCCCGCAGCGCCCACCTTCCGCGAAGCCTTGGAAGCCAATCGGGTCTGCGATGCGATTATTGCGTCCGGTAAAACGGGGCAGTGGGTGGCGCTTTAGCCTGTGCAGTCCAAAGAGGCTCGGATCGTCACTGGAATAGCCCCTGGATTGGTAGACGCCCCAAGCCCTCATTCGGGGCGGCGCGGCTCGGCGACATTGGCGCCGAGCCCACCGATCTAGCGTCGCAACGCGTTGGCCTCACGCCATCCCGATCGCCTGCATGTAGAGGTCGAGGATTGCTTCATGCTCGGCGCGTTCATTGGCATCCTGCTTCCGGATGCGCACGATCTGCCTCAGCACCTTGACGTCATAGCCCCGGCCCTTGGCTTCGCCGAAGATCTCCTTAATATCGGCTGCGATCGCGGCCTTCTCTTCTTCCATGCGCTCGATGCGCTCAATGAACTGGCGGAGTTCGTCTGCGGCGACGTTGTCGCCGCTGATGGTTTCGTCGGCCATAATCTTCTCCAGGAGCCTTTGAAGGGGGACTGCCCGTGTAACAAAACGGAGTTACGCGCATCCCACCTAACGATTTGAAATTCAGAACTGACTACAAAAAGAGAGGTCTAGCTGGGCCCGATGCCCTGGTTTTCGGCGCCGTTTCCCTGATGCCGGCCCAGATCGCGACCTTTGGGTCCATGCACTGCACAATGGCACTGAGCCGATCCTGGACGACGCTGTCTTCGAAGGCCACGGTAAACCTCTTTTTCTGCTGGCCACCTTGAACCCCAAGCGCCTCCGCGGTTCAACCCCTTGACGGCCGATTCCTCACAGCGGCGCCTGCTGCATGCCCGCAATTCCGCCAAAGGAGGGCATTAGGCATTGACCTCGTCATCACCATCGGCTCAAACAATGCGGTACTTACCCCAATCGCGTGGCCTGCCCGTGCATCGTCTCTGCCTCGGCTCGACCATTTTGCCTCTGCTCGCGGGTGGCTTTTTTCTCGCCGCTCCCGCGCCCGCCTTTGCCGACCTGCGCATCTGCAACGAGTCAGCCAATGTCGTTTCCGTCGCCCTCGGCTATCGCGCCGAACGGGGCTGGATGAGCGAAGGCTGGTGGCAGACCTCGCCCGGCGATTGCCGCGTGCTCTATCAGGGCGACCTCGGACGGCGCTTCTATTACATCTACGCGGTCGACGATATCGGCGGCGGCGCCTGGGATGGGCAGGTGTTCATGTGCACCCGAGACGAAACCTTCACAATATTCGGGGTTGAGGATTGCCTCGCACGGGGCTATGAGCGCACCGGGTTCTTTGAAATCGATACCCAGAACCGGACGGACTGGACGCTGCAGCTCACCGAAAGCGCGGGCGCACCCAATGTCGTTGGTCCGGGCGAGGGTGAAGATCTAGAGGAGCCGGCCTTCCTGGTCGACACCGAAGACGCCGATCAGGTGGTTCCCCTGCCGCCGCCACCGCCAGACAGATAGAGCACGGATACGCCATGAGACGGATCAGACGCGCGAAGATCCTCGCCACCCTCGGCCCTGCAAGCAACGAGGAAAAGATGATCGAGGAACTGGCCAGGGCTGGTGCGGACGTCTTCCGCATCAACATGAGCCATGCCAGCCACGAGCTCTTGCACCAGACCGTCGCGCGCATCCGCAGCGTCGAGGCGCGCCTCAAGCACCCGCTTGGCGTGCTTGTCGACCTCCAGGGCCCCAAGCTCCGCGTCTGGAAATTCGCCGAAGGTTCGATCAATCTCGTCGCCGGCCAGAAATTCACGCTCGATAGCGACAAGAACGACAACGGAAATTCCGAGCGTGTCTACCTGCCGCATCCGGAAATCATCGAAAGCGTTTCCGTCGGCGACCGTCTCCTTCTGGACGATGGCAAGCTCCAACTCAAGGCGACTAAAGTCGGAGGCGGCGTCATCGAGACCGAAGTCGTCTATGGCGGCAAGCTCTCCGACAAGAAGGGCGTTTCCCTGCCCGACACGCTGCTGCCGACCGGCGCGCTGACCGAAAAGGACCATGCGGACCTCCTCGAAGGTCTCAAGGCCGAGGCCGACTGGATCGCCCTCTCCTTCGTGCAGCGTCCCGAAGACATCATCGACGTGCGCAAGATCGTCCAGGGTCGCGCCGGCGTCATGGCCAAGATCGAAAAGCCGCAGGCCATCGATCGCCTCGAAGAAATCGTCAAGCTCTCCGACGCCATCATGGTGGCGCGCGGCGATCTCGGCGTCGAACTGCCGCTCGAAACCGTGCCGGGACTGCAAAAGCGCATGATCCGCATGTGCCGCCGCTATGGCAAGCCGGTGGTCGTGGCGACGCAGATGCTCGAATCCATGATCACCTCGCCGGTGCCGACCCGCGCCGAAGTCAGCGACGTCTCGATCGCCGTCTTTGAAGGCGCTGACGCGGTCATGCTCTCGGCCGAATCCGCATCGGGGCAATATCCGATCGAGGCCGTGGCGACGATGAACAAGGTGGCCGTTGCCGTCGAAGGCGACGCCAACTACCGTAACATCATCCGCGCCGCCCAGACCGAGCCGGAAGCAACCGCCGCCGACGCCATTTCGGCGGCGACCCGCCAGGTAGCAGAAACGCTCGACCTTGCTGCTATCGTCACCTACACCGCCTCGGGCTCGACCGGCATCCGTGCCGCGCGCGAGCGGCCCTCCAAGCCGATCATCGCCCTCTCGCCCAATCTGCGCACCATTCGCCGTCTGTCGGTCGTCTGGGGCATCCATTGCGTGCAGACCGAAGATGCGGTGAGCCTTGAAGACATGGTCGATCGCGCCTGCGTCATCGCTTACCAGGAGGGCTTTGCCCGCCCCGGCGATCGTATCGCCATCACTGCGGGCGTGCCGCTTGGTACGCCGGGCGCCACCAACATGCTGCGCATTGCCTTTGTCCGCCAGGACGGCGCCGGTTCGAGCTGATGCGACGCCGGCCGTCAAACACATCTTGTGACTAATGAAAAGGCCCGCGCAAGCGGGCCTTTTTTATCGCCCTTCCATCAGGGTCTTCAGCACCTGCAGGTCGGAATACATCCACTCCTCCTCCGATTCAAACATCGCGTCCGAGATCAGCGGCTGCTGCACCGAGGTGTGGGTCAGCGTGGTGCCAGAACCATTGCGCACGACCCGGACATGGGCGACATGCGTCGTATGCGGCCCCACCTGCATGCGATAGTCGAGGACGAAGAGCGGATTGGCCGGCGTGAAGTGCACGAGCACCGTGCCGCGCGGCCCATCGAAGGCCCAGCTGTTCAGCCCGGCGGCTGGCTGGGGCCGACCGTTCTTGACCAGCGTCCAGCGCGCCAGGTTCGCGGGATCGACCAGGAAATTGTAGACATCTTCCGGCGGTCGGCCGATGTCGATTGTCAGTGTACGCGCCTTGAGCAATCGGGCCTCCGCCATGCGGCGGCAGATTTGCCCAATTGCTTCATGATATCAATCCCTTCCACTCTCAGACTTGGGGAGAATGGTTACCGCCGGCGCGCTTCAAGCAGGCTCTTGAGCGTCAGGAAATCGGTGGTGATCCACTCGACCGCGGACTGAAACTGTTCCTCGCTGCTACCCGGCCGCTGGTAGAAGGTGAACAGGAGTTCGGTGCCGTCTTCATTGGGCATGACGCGCATGGGCGTCCACAACAGCGGTTCGCCCGGCTCGAAGACGGCGTGGTCGAGAATCCCGAACGCGTTGCGCGGCGTGAAGCGGACGTGACGGGGTCCACCGAAGCGGGTTTCGGCAGACCAGTCGCCGTTTTCGAGGAGATGAAACTGGTCCGGATCGACGGCGGCCCAATCGGCGTAGTTGCGCGGGTCCGCCAGATAAGGGTAGGCCAGTGCATAGGGGTAGTCGATCTGTATGCTGATCGTGTGCGAGCGTCGCATGAAGGCCTTCCTTGTCGACGACTTATCTTAGACCTTCCCCCCGGAAACGACAAAGCCCGCCGAAGCGGGCTTTGCAAAGTCTTGATGAAACAGAAGCTTAGCCCTGACGGGCCTTGAAGCGCTTGTCCACCTTATTGATGATGTAAACGCGCCCGCGACGGCGGACGAGCTTGTTCGCGCGGTGGCGCGTCATCAACGCCTTCAGCGAGTTGGTTACCTTCATCGGTCTAATCCCTGGTCAAACAAAAGGGGCGCCGAGGCGCCCGAAAACTTGCGCTCTTCATAGGCAAGTCGCCCGCCCCTGTCAACGCGCTTGGCAAGAGTTTTCGCCAGCATTTGGGGAACGCCCACAGCGACATTAACGCACCGGTGAGCGTTATCGGTTAGCATCCCGCCCATGGACAAAATCGTTAAGCACGGCGTCTTGATCGCCGACCCGCAATCGAACATGGCCTCGCTCATCGCGGCGATGATGCGCGGCATCGGACACCGTATGGTGACCGAGGTCACGACGCTGCGCGAACTTCAGGCGACCCTCGCCAATCGCAGCTTCAGCCTCGTCGTCATGGACGACCAGCTGGGTCCGACCGCGATCGACTTCGTGCGACAGCTGCGCGGCGATATCGGTCACGCCAATCGCACGACGGCTGTCATCATGATGTCGGCTGTTCCCAGCGCCCAGACCATCGCGGAAGCGCGCGATGCCGGGGTGAATGAATTCCTCAAGAAGCCGTTTTCGGCGGCCGACCTGCAAAAGCGTATTGCCGGCCTCGATCTCATGCCCCGCGACTTCGTCGTGGCGCCCGAATATGCCGGGCCCGATAGGCGGCGCAAGACGCTCGATATCGGCGACGACGACCAGCGCGGCTAGTTGACAGTCACCTGACCCGAAACTGGCGCCAGCCAGCCCGCGTCGACCGGCAGCGCCCAGCCGGCCACATCCGACTGGCGGCGCAGCAATTCGATCACCCGATGTAGTTCCGCCCGGCTCAGCCGGAGCGATGCCACCTCGGTGTCCTCGCCCGTGCGCAGCACGAGCGAGAAGCTCGTCGTGTGCGTGGTGATATTGACCGTTTGCACGAGAATGGGTGGAGCCGGAGGCGGCAGGCTCGCAGGATCGGCCGGCACTGGTCCCGCAGCGGTCGTCGCGCCCTGGTGCTCCATCATCACCACTTCGTCACGCAGATCAGCCGGCGCCTGGGCCGCCATGGCACTCGAGCGCGCGAGGATGCCGGCAAGGCCGTTGAGCAACATGCCGGTCAGTCGTCGGGTGAGGTGCAGGGTCGGAGCCCCTTCCCCACTGCCGATCCAGAGCACGAGCCGGTCTTCGCTCTGGCTATAGCCGAGCGAGATATGGGTCGGCGGGCGCAGCACCGGGCCGCCGGCCATGGCCGGGGCGTCAGTCATCCTTGAGCATGGCTTCCCAGTCGATCTCGTCCTCGGCCTGGGTGGGCACGAACATGGATTTGATCTCCTCTTCGCGCTTCTTGGCCATGACTTCATGCTGGGCATGCAATTGGGCCAACTTGGCGAGATTGGTCATGTTGATCATCGAGAGGAGCTGGGCATAGGCGACCGGCAGCGCACCGGAGGTCCTGAGGTCAAGGAAAGCGGCATCCTCGATCTGGCCGAGCTTGGCTTCATTGACGCGCAAGAGCCCATTGACCGGACGTTCTTCCTCGCCGTCGCGCACCTTGAGCGGCCAGGGCTCGAGGAGATCGTGCTCGGCGAGCTTGGCGCTCGCGCGATTGAGCCCCTCGATGCCCCGATGCACGCCGATAAGGAACTGCAGGATCTGCTGGATGCGCTCGGTCGGCTGCCCCTCTTCACCGAAGAACGCCTC
>Ga0126314_10001995_pt1 | contig 10079 bp, 9 predicted proteins | sample Plot105B_FD_92535 | JGI IMG/M metagenome (GOLD analysis project Ga0126314, IMG submission 92535) | Serpentine soil microbial communities from UC McLaughlin Reserve, CA, USA - Plot105B | ecosystem: Environmental > Terrestrial > Soil > Grasslands | place: USA: UC McLaughlin Reserve, Lake County... | reverse complement strand
GTGATGGAGGGCAAGGCGATGCTGTTCAAGGAGTTCGGGGACGTCGACGCCTTCCCTATCTGCCTCGCCACCAAGGACGTGGACGAGATCGTGGAGACCGTGATCCGCATCGCCCCCACCTTCGGCGGCATAAACCTCGAGGACATCTCCTCGCCGCGCTGCTTCGAGATCGAGCAGCGCCTCCAGAACGCGCTCGACGTCCCGGTCTTCCACGACGATCAGCACGGCACGGCGATCGTCACGCTGGCGGCGCTGATCAACGCGTGCAGGCTCACCGGGCGGCGCATGGAGGAGCTCGAGGTTCTGATGGTGGGCGCCGGCGCGGCCGGCCTGGCCGTCGCGAAGATCCTGATCGACGCCGGCGTGACCTCGATCGTGGCCTGCGACCGCTTCGGCGCCATCCACACCGGCCGCGACGACTACCACGCCGGCTCCATGAACGCCCCCAAGCGCTGGCTCGCCGAGCACACCAACGCGGGCGGGCGCGACGGCCAGCCGCGACAGGTGATCGAAGGCGCTGACGTGTTCATCGGGCTCTCCGGGCCGGGGATCATCGACGCGCCGGACCTCCAGAAGATGAACCCGGACCCGTTCGTGTTCGCGATGGCGAACCCGAACCCGGAGGTGAAGCCCGAACAGGCGGCGCCGTATGTGCGGGTGATGGCCACCGGCCGCTCCGACTACCCCAACCAGATCAACAACGTGCTCGCCTTCCCGGGCATCTTCCGCGGGGCGCTCGACGCGCGCGCGACGGCGATCACGGAGGAGATGAAGCTGGCGGCTGCGCGCGGCATCGCCTCCGTGGTGGGCGACGACGAGCTCGACGAGGACTACATCATCCCGAGCGTGTTCAACCGCGACGTGGCACGCCAGGTCGCGAGCGCCGTGGCGGAGGTCGCGGAGCGCTCGGACGAGCCGGGCGAGGCGGACCAGCCGACGGTGGAGCGGGCCACGGTCGGCTGATGCAGGTTGCGGACCACGCGTGATGCGGGTCGCCGTGACCGGCGCCACGGGAATGATCGGCGCCGCGCTCGTCCGCGCCCTGGCGGCCCGCGGCGACGATGTAACGGCACTGTCGCGCAGCGCGGAGCGCGCGAGCGAGGCGCTCGGCGTGCCCGCCGCGACCTGGGCCGATCCGAAGGCGGAGCAGCCGCCGCTCGACGCGCTGCGCGGTCGCGACGCCGTCGTGCACCTGCTCGGGGAGGTGATCGCGCAGCGATGGTCGGATGAGACGAAGCGCGAGATCCGCGACTCGCGCGTGCTTTCCACGCGCAATCTGGTGGACGCGTTGGCTGCGCTCGCCGCCGAGGAGCGGCCGCGGGCCCTCGTGTCAGGATCCGGTGCCGGCTGGTACGGGCACCGCGGTGACGAGCGGCTCGACGAGTCCGTCCCGGAGCCCGGAGACGACTTCCTCGCGCAGCTGAGCGCGGACTGGGAGGCGGAGGCACGGCGAGCCGAGGAGCTGGGCGTCCGAGTGGTGCTCAACCGGACCGGCGTGGTGCTCTCCGAGTCGGGCGGAGCGCTCGAGAAGATGCTTCCCTTCTTCAAGGTCGGCATCGGCGGCCCTGTTGCGGGCGGTCGCCAGTACGTGCCGTGGGTGCACCTCGAGGACGTGGTCGGCGCGACCATCTTCTCGCTCGAGAACGAGGCTGTACGCGGGCCGGTGAACGTGACCGCGCCGGAGCCAGTGACCAACAGGGAGCTCTCGAAGACGCTTGGCCGCGTGCTGCGCCGCCCCGCGTTCGCGCCCGTCCCCGCGCTGGCCGTGAAGACGCTCTACGGCGAGATGGCCGAGATCGTGACGACCGGCCAGCGCGCCGTGCCGGCCCGACTCAGCGAACTCGGCTACACGTTCGGGCAGCCCAACCTCGAGGCGGCCCTGCGAGACGCCACCGGGCCCTAGTCCAGGACCTGGCGCTCGGTGCGCAGCTCGGCCATGGTCTTGCCCCCCGTGGCCCGCTGGATGTCGATCGTGTAGACAAGCACGGCCACGATCACGATGAGCATCAGCGCCAGGATGACGAGGCCGATGCGACCGCCGCTGCTGGCGTCGATCGTCGCGACGACATAGACGGAGGCGGCCAGGATGATCAGCTCGACCACGATCAGAGCGGTCCTCGCCGGGCCGCTCAAGCCGCCGTGCAGCTTCCATCGGGAGATCTCACGCGGCGGCCAGACCGCCCAGACGAACGCTCCCAGCACGCTGAGCACCGTGCCGGTCACGAGGCCCAACTTCTCGCCATAGCCCTTCACCTCGGAGAACAGCGACGCGATGATCGCCGAGCCCAGCCACACGAAGGTGAGCCACAGCGCCGCGGTTCCGATGACTGCCAGCAGCATCAGCTCACGCTCCCAGGTACGCCTTCTGGACCTCGGGGTTCTCGCGCAGAGCTGCGGAGTTGTCCGAGAGGGTGACCGCGCCGGTCTCGAGCACGTAGGCCCGCTTGGAGACCTCGAGCGCGAAGTTCGCGTTCTGCTCGACCAGGAGGATCGTGGTGCCCTGCTTGTTGATCTCGGCGATCGTCTCGTAGATGCGCTCGACGAGGATCGGGGCGATGCCCATCGAGGGCTCGTCGAGCAGCAGCAGGGTCGGCTGCGCCATCAGGGCACGCCCGATGGCGAGCATCTGCTGCTCGCCGCCCGACATCGTGCCGCCCTTCTGGCGCTCGCGCTCCTTCAGGCGTGGGAACAGCGAGTACACCCGCTCGATGTCCTCCTGAATACCGGACTCGTCGCGGCGCAGGTACGCCCCCAGCATCAGGTTCTCGAACACCGTCATGCGCGAGAAGACATGCCGACCCTCGGGCGAGTGCGCCACGCCCATCGAGACGATCTCCTGCGGCGGCGTCTCCGTGATCTCGCGATCGTTGAAGCGGATCGAACCCTGGCGCGGCGGTGTGAGACCCGAGATCGAGCGCAGCGTGGTGGATTTGCCGGCGCCGTTCGAGCCGATCAGCGTGACGCACTCACCGTCCTCCACCTCGATCGAGATGCCCTTGAGGGCCTCGATGTTCCCGTAGAAGGTATGGACATCCTTGACCTCGAGCAGCGCCATCAGTCCGACTCCGCCTGCTTGCCGAGGTATGCCTCGATCACCCGCGGGTTCTGCCGCACCTCCTGCGGCGTGCCCTCGGCGATCTTGGTTCCGTGGTCCAGCACGGTGATGTACTCCGAGGCCTCCATAACCACCTGCATGTCGTGCTCGATGAGCAGGATGCTGAGGCCGCGCTCATCGCGCAGCCGGCGCATGAAGTCGGTGAGCTCCTTCGATTCCTGCGGATTCATCCCGGCCGTCGGCTCGTCGAGCAGCAGCAGCTTGGGCTCGGACGAGAGTGCGCGCGCGATCTCCAGCCGCCGCTGGTCGCCGTAGGAGAGATTGATCGACATCTGCTCGTGGACGTCGTCCTTCAGTCCGACGTAGCGCAGCTCCTCGCGCGCCTTCTCGGTCACGCGCTCCTCCTCCCTGCGCACGCCCGGCGGCCGCAGGATCGATCCGAACAGCCCGGCCTTCATGCGGGCATGCTGGCCAACCATCACGTTCTCGAGCGCGCTCATGGTCGCGAACAGGCGGATGTTCTGGAATGTCCGCGCCACGCCAAGGGCCATGATGCGGTCCGGCCGGCGGCCCGTGATGTTGCGCCCGTCGAACTCCACACGCCCGAAAGTCGGCTTGTAGAGACCGGTGAGCATGTTGAAGAACGTGGTCTTGCCGGCCCCGTTCGGCCCGATGATCGAGACGATCCGCCCGCGCGGGATCTCGAAGGACACGTCCTCGACCGCCACCAGTCCGCCGAACACCTTCGTGATGCCGGTCGTCGACAGGATCGCCTCGCCGTCCGCGCTCGGCGGCGGGCCGGCCGTCTGCCCCGTGTCGTCGACCGTGTTCACGCGCGCGCCTCGTACACGTCGGTCTCCGCCCCGCCGACGCCGGTCGTGGCCCCCACGCCCACGCCCTCGGCGAGCTCGAGCTTGCGTCTTCGCTCGGGGAGAAGGCCCTCGGGCCGCAGCACCATCATCATCACGAGCAGGAAGCCGTAGATGCCTGAGGACAGCTCCGAGAGGTCCAGGTCGAGGTCGAACCACTCGCGCGGCTTGTCGTTCAGGTCGGGGATGAACTTGAAGTTCAGGTACACCAGCGTGGCCGCGCCGACCAGGACGCCCTCGATCGAGCCAAGCCCGCCGAGGATCACCATGGCGAGGATGAAGATCGAGAAGAAGAACTGGAACTGGTCGGCGTTCACCGTGTTCAACAGCGAGGCCAGGAACACACCCGCCATCCCACCGAAAGCGGCGCCGGTGGCGTAGGCGAGCAGCTTCGTCTTCACGAGCGGCACGCCCATCGAGGCGGCGGCCACCTCGTCCTCGCGCAGCGCGATCCAAGCTCGGCCGAGCCGGGAGTCGCGCAGGCGGTAGTTCACGAACAGAACGAGCAAGACGAGGACGAGCGCGGTCCAGAACCACGGGCGGAGGTCGAGCGACTTGAAGGGCTCGATTCCAGGGAAGTCGATCTTGTCGATCGGCGTGATGCCCTGTCGTCCCTTGGAGAAGTCCGCCCCCTTGCCGAACAGCGACTCGAGCGGGCCGCCCAGCGCGGGCACGTCCTTGTAGTGCAGCTCGTCGCCATTGATGACGATGCGGCCGATGATCTCGCCGAACGCCAGGGTCACGATGGCGATGTAGTCGCCGCGCAGGCGGAGCGTCGGCAGGCCGATCAGCATACCGGCGATCGCGCAGATGATGATCGCGAGGATCGCCACGATCACGAAGTTCAGATGGATGCCCGGCAGGCTCGCCGCGGGGTCGGAGACGAGGAAGGCAAAGCCCTCCCCGCCCTTCCCGGCCTCTGCGTAGAAGCCGGACATGAACCAGCCGGCCGTGAGCGCGCCGAGCGCGAAGAACGCGACGTACCCGAGGTCGAGCAGCCCGGCGTAGCCCACGATGATGTTCAGGCCGAGGGCCATCACCGAGTAGCCGAGGATCAGCACAGCGATGCCGAGGAACGGGCTGTTCGGGTCGTGGGCGAGCGGCAGGTAGATCGCCCACAGGAGGAGCGCGACCAAGACGGCGATCGTGACGCGGCGGTCGTCGGCAAACAGCACGCGCAGGAGGATCAGCAGCCCGAGGATCAGGGACATGCTGAGGCTCATGTCGAGCAGCTGGGACGTGAAGATGATGACCAGCGGCACGGCGACTGCCGCCACGAGGATGGTCCTCTGATCGGTCTTCGGCGTCGGCATCCGCTAGCCGGCTTCCCTCGTCTCCTCGCCCAAAAGTCCCTGAGGGCGGAAGACCATGATCAGGACGAGGTATGCGAAGACGATGGCGGGCGTCCACTCTCCGCCGATCCGGTTGTCGGAGGTCTGCTGGATGATCCCGATGATGAACCCGCCGAGGACGGCGCCCTGGAGGTTGCCGATTCCGCCCATCACGGCCGCCGTGAAGGCCACCAGCCCCGCCTGGAAGCCCTGGAAGTACCAGACGGTGGTCTGGTAGAGCGCGTACACGAGGCCGGCGGCGCCGGCCATCAGGCCGCCGAGCAGGAATGTCAGCGAGATCGTGGTGTCCACGTTGATGCCCATCAGCCGCGCCGCCTCGGGGTCCTGCGCGGTGGCACGCATCGCGCGGCCCATGCGGCTCTGGTTGATGAACGTGGTGAGCAGCAGGACCAGCGGGATCGTGACGGCGATGGCGAGCACGTCGCCCTGGTGAACCACCACCCCCCCGATCGAGAACAGCTCGTTCTGCGGCTCAACGAGCTGGGGGACGCCTTCCTGCGAGCCCCCGATCCACAGGATGCCGACGTTCTGCAGGATGAACGACATGCCCACGGCAGTGATCAGCGGCGCGAGCTTCGGCGCCGTTCGAAGCGGCCGGTAGGCCACCCGTTCGATCATCACGTTCAGGGCCCCGCTGGTGACCATGGCGACGATCAGCGACGCGAGCAGCCCGACGATCAGGCCGAGGATCGCGGTCTGCTCGGTGAGTCCGATGACTCCCCAGAACCACAACGACGTGACGAGCGAGCCGATCATGAAGACCTCGCCGTGGGCGAAGTTGATCAGCTCGATGATTCCGTAGACGAGCGTGTAGCCGAGCGCAATCAGCGCCCAGATCGCGCCGTTCGAAAGACCGGCGACCAGATTGTTGCCAAGCCGCGTGAGGTTGCCGTCGGTGGCCAGGTCGTGGAGGCCGAAGGTGACGGGCATGATGAGGAGGACGGCGATGAGGCCGTACTCGCCGATGTACTTCCGAACCCGGTCCCAGGTGTTGGCCCGGACGGGTCCGCGGGCTGCTTCCGTACTTGCCTCCAAGATCCCCTCGCTGCGACTTCTATCACGGAAAGGGGGCGGACCGATAGGCCCGCCCCCTGTTACCGAATCACTGCGACGGGAGGGTCAGCTTCCGGCCTTCACCGTCTCGTCGAACACCAACTCGCCGCCCTCGACCGTGTAGACGCCGTAATCCGTCAGCGTCGTGTCGCCGTTCTCGTCGATGTCGTAGGTGCCGAGCACCGACTCACGGCCCTTGGTCGCGAACAGCGCGTCGATCACCTTCTGGCGATCCGTGCAGTCCGAGCCCAGCTTCTTGCAGGTATCGAGGAAGAGACTCATAGCCTCGTACCCGTAGATCGCGTAGGGATCGGGGTTCTTCTCGCCGTACTTGGCCGTGAAGTCGTCGAAGAACTTCTGGCCCTGCGGCGGGTACTGGTCGGGCGACAGCGTCGCCACCGTGACCTTGACCCTGCTCGCGACGTCGGCGGGGATACCGCCCTCCTTGGGATCGACGAAGCCGGACTCGGCCACGCCGTCAGGCCCATAGAGCTTGGCGTCCGGCACCGCGGCGGCCACGTCCTTGTACAGCTGGACGCCGCCGTTGGCGGTGATGCCCGAGAACACGAAGCAGTCAGCGCCCGCGTCCTTGATGGTGGACGCCTGGGAGCGGAAGTTCGGGGCCTTGGGGTCGATGCCCTCGTCGCCCGCGATCTCGAGGCCCTGGTCCTTGGCAGAGATCTCGATGTTCCGCGCCAGGCCTGCGCCGTACACCTCCTTGTCGTTGAGGATGTACGCCTTGGTGCAGCCGTCCTTCTTCATCAGCGTCGCCAGTGCGGCGCCCTGGATCGTGTCCTTCGGAACGATGCGCAGGTAGTGGCGCTCGCCCGTCGGGTAGTACTTGTCGGGCTCGCCCTTGTCAGCGCCCGGCTCGTCCGAGGTCAGGCCCACGGCGGTGTTCGCCGGGCTGACCTGGGCGATCGGGACCTCGTTCAGGATCGGGATCGAGACCGCGCTCGCGCCCGAGTTGAACTCGCCGATGTAGGCCACGGCCTTGTCGTCGCCGGCGACCTTGCGGGCGTTGGCCCCTGTGGCCTCCGGCGTCCAGCTGCCGGCCTGAGCAGTCGAGTCGTCGAGCGCCGTGTACTTCACCGTCACATCGCCCGCCTTGCCCCCGACCTGATCAAGGGCGAGCTTCGCCCCGTTCACCAGCGCTGTGGTCTGCGTCCTCGAAGCACCCTGGAGCGGGAGCGACGAATAGACGTCTACCGTGCTTCCACCGCCGCCTCCTGAACTTCCGCCGCCGCCGTCGTCGTCGTCGTCGCCGCAGGCGGTCATGCCCAGGGCGAAGGCGCCGAGCAGGCAAACGAAAACTGCCAGCCAACGTACTCGCAAAACGTGCCTCCTATGGAGTGGCTCCAACCTGCGCGGCATCCTAACCACGCAACCCCAGCCCTGCGGATCGGCAGCGGCTGCTTAACGCGGAGAAAATCTCGTCGCGAGCGAGCTCTCGGGGGCCGCCTCGGCGTCGTGATACGGCCGCCGCGACTGCACCCACGCGACGGCGGCCAGCACCGCCATGCCGCCCGCGATCTGCACCGCCGCCAGCGCCTCGTCATGGATCACCCACGCGAACACCGCAGCCAGGACGGGCTCGAGCGTGGCCACCACGGCCGCCCTCGGCGCGGCGATATGGCGCAGCGCCGCGACCATCAGGATGAACGGCACGAGCGTGCCTCCCAGGACTATCGCGGTGGCGAGGAGAGCGTTGCGGGTGGACGCGAGACCGCCGAACGGGAACGACCACCAGGGCGTCACGAGCGCCCAGAACAGGCTCGCGAACGCGAACGCCCAGAACAGGGTGGTCACCGGCTCGTGCCTGCGGCCCTGCCGCTCCGAGCCGACCATGTAGATGCCGAACGTCAGCATCGCCGCGAAGGCGGCCACGAGGCCCCAGGTGTCGAGGGAGCCGGCGTCGTAGGCGCGCACGACGAAGAAGCAGCCCACCAGGGACAGCGCAACCGCCCCCCAGAGGCTCGCCCGGATCCGGCGCCCGTGGAAGACCGCGAGCCACACCAGCAGACCGAGCGGCGCGAGGTATTGGATGGTCACCGCAGGCCCGATCTCGAGCCGGTCGATCGCCACGAAGAAGGTGGCGTGGACGGCGGCGAGCCCGAACACGCCGAGCATCGCGAGGCCGGGTAGCTCTCTCGGCTCGACCCTGAGGAGGTCGCGTCGGCTAGCGCCGAGGACCAGCAGCAGGATCAAACATGAGCCGGCCGAGCGCAGTTGCGATAGGCGCGCGGCATCGACGCCATCGTCCAGCAGGTAGCGCGCCATGCTCCCGTTGAGGGAGAAGAGCGCGGCGCCCGCGGCCGCGAGCAGGTATCCGCGCGCCGGGTGGCGCTCGAAGCCGTTCAGGGTGCCGCTCCGACTCGCTCGAAGCGACCGTCCGCGTCCGCCCTGTAGAGCGCGAGCCGCGCGTCGGCCACGCGCGGCGCGAGGCGCCGCGCCGCTGCGATCACGCGCCGGCGGTCGCGCCGGCCCTCCTCCACGGCGTCGAGCACGAGGCGCATCGCGTCGTAGCCGGATCGCTCCAGCGAGATCGCCGGGCCGACCGCGTCGATCCGCGCCGGGCCGTGGGGCAGCGCCAGTTTCCGCTCGCGGGCGAGGATGCCGCTGGTGGCGAAGAGCGGCGTGGCTGGAAGCTGCGCGTCGATCGCGCTCACCAGACGGGTTGTCCAGGTGCCGGCCACCCCGGCGTGGATCACCGCGTCCGGACGCGCCTCGGCCACTCGCCGGGCGATGTCGGGGATCTCCTCCGGCTGCCCGCGGTACTCCTCGGACGCCACGCCCTCGAGGCCGTCGCGGCGCGCGCGGGCGAAGATCTGTGCCGCCAGTTCGCGGCCGTAGATGTCGCGGTCGAACACCACTGCGATGCGCTTCGCGCCGCCGGCGCGTATGCGCTCGAGCAGGTATTCCGCCTCCGCCAGGTCCGTGGGGCCGATTCGCACGAAGCTGCGCTCGTCCGACGGGTAGTAGCGCTCGGGGCCGGCGCGCGGGCGCCCGGGTGCGCGCTGCGTGAGGCTGGTCAGGCCGTCGCCTGGCGAGACCTGGAGCAGCCCAGCGCCGTTCGTGATCGGCAGCGACACCGCGGTCGCGCCATAGTCCTGCTCGCCCAGGTAGGCGATTGCGCTCGGGTCGTCGGCGGCGCGGTGGGCGTTGTCGTCGACGAGCGCCGGATCCCACGGTTCATCGACGTCGTCGTCGGTCGCCGGAAGCTCCCGCAGCCGAATCCGGAGGCCACCGGCGCGCCCGCCGGCCTCGGTGAGCGCGCGGCGCTCACCCGCCAAGACGGCCTCGGCCGCGGCGGCCGACGCTCCATCGCGTGGCCCGCTCGAGTAGACCGTCGCGGTGTCGCCCTCGACGCGGCTGGGCTCCTCGCCCCCGGCGCTTCCGAGGCAGCCGGACAGGATCAGCGCGCACCCGCAGGCGAGCCCGGCCGCCAACCGTGCCCCGCGGATGGGTGTCGCCTGGAGTTCCAAGGGGCGCCATTCTGACGGGCGTGGGTATCGTGCTCAGCGTGCGGATCGGCGTACTCACGGGGGGAGGCGACTGCCCCGGCCTGAATGCGGTCATCCGAGCAATCGTGCGCAGGGGGATCGACGACCACGGTGATGAGATCGTCGGCTTCCGCGATGGCTGGCGCGGACCGCTAGAGGACGTCCATGAGGAGCTCACCATCGAGTCGACTCGCGGCATCCTGCCGCGCGGCGGGACGATCCTGCGCTCGTCGCGCACGAATCCCTT
>Ga0126314_10001993_pt1 | contig 10087 bp, 7 predicted proteins | sample Plot105B_FD_92535 | JGI IMG/M metagenome (GOLD analysis project Ga0126314, IMG submission 92535) | Serpentine soil microbial communities from UC McLaughlin Reserve, CA, USA - Plot105B | ecosystem: Environmental > Terrestrial > Soil > Grasslands | place: USA: UC McLaughlin Reserve, Lake County... | reverse complement strand
TGTGCACCGGCAGCTACACCGCGACGGCCGCGGACCTCGACAGTGGCCAGGCCATCGTCAACACGGCCACCGCCACCGGCACCCCACCGCCGAACGCACCGGCACTCGCGCCGGCAACATCGAACACCGTCACCGTGGCCGTCGTGCAGTCCCCGGCGCTGACGATCGACAAGGCGTCCACCACGACGAGCATCACGGCAGCCGGCCAGACCGTGCCATACACCTTCACCGTCACCAACACCGGCAACGTGACCATCACCGGCGTTGCCGTGTCCGACCCCAAAGTCGGTGCGGTCACCTGCCCGGCGACAACGCTCGCACCCGGCAGCTCCACCATGTGCACCGGCAGCTACACCGCGACGGCCGCGGACCTCGACAGTGGCCAGGCCATCGTCAACACGGCCACCGCCACCGGCACCCCACCTCCGAACGCACCCGCACTCGCGCCGGCAACATCGAACACCGTCACCGTGGCCGTCGTACAGTCCCCGGCGCTGACGATCGACAAGTCCTCCACGACCACCTCGGCGACCGCGGTCGGTCAGGTCATCCCATACACCTTCCTGGTCACCAACACCGGCAACGTCACGATGACGAGCGTCGCGGTGAACGATCCGAAGGTCGGCAACGTCACGTGCCCGCAGACCACCATCGCCGCCGGCGCGTCGATGACGTGCACGGCGAGCTACACGCTGACTCCGGCCGACGTCACGGCCGGCCGGGTGGTCAACACCGCGTCCGTCGTCGGAGACCCGCCCAGCGGCACGCCGATCACGGCGATGTCCAACGAGGTCCTGATCACGGTTGCCCTGCTGCCACCCACGGCGACCCTGTCAGGCATGGGCGAGCGGGCGCCGGTGCAGCTGGCGTCCCCGGCCGCACGGACCGCGTTGCTCCCCACCACTGGTGGAGACGCCGCATCGATGCTGCGGCTCGCCGCCATCCTTGCCTTGCTCGGTGGTGGACTGACGATGGTCTCACGGCGCCGCAAGCGAATCGTCAGCTGACGCTCACCTCAGCCACCCGACCACCCGATTCGGGCATGTCAGGGCTTCACGGCGATGACCAGGTACTCCGCGGACTCCGTCGTCGGCGGGGCGGCGCCGTAGGCGCCGGGCTCGACGCTAGCGATCGAGTCGACGACGAAGCCCTGTGAGCCGAGGAGCAGCCGCAGCTCCCGCGGTGTGTAGCAGCCGGTCCACAGGTCGACCTCGGCAACGTCGCCCGTCGGCGAGCGGACCTCCGTCCGCTCGTGGGAGACGCCCGTGGCGGCGTCGAACGTCGCCGCCTCGTGGTAGCGCACTGCGAAGTAGGCGTTGAACGCGCTGAGGGCCAGTCGTCCCCCAGGCCGCAGGGCTCTGGCCATCCCGGCGGCCACCAGCTCGTCCTCGCCGCCGGCCGTCATCAGGCCGAACGCGCCCTGGCAGAGGCAGATCACGGCGTCGAACTCGGCGTCGAACGGCAGCCGGCGGGCGTCGAGCCGCTCGAACGTCGCCCCCGCCGGCGCGTCGGCCGAGGCCAAGGCGACGAACGTCTCGGAGATGTCGATCCCGTGGACGACGATGCCGCGTCGGGCCAGCTCGTGGGTGTGGCGCCCCGGCCCGCAGCCCACATCGAGCACGCGGGCCCCGGCCTCCAAGTTCAACGCGCCGACGATGTGGTCGACCTCCTGCACCGTCCCCTTGGTGAACGAGTAGCGCAGGTACGCCGACCCGAGGTGATCGGCGATCGCCTCGAACCAGTGAGACGACGAGCTCACAGCACAACCGCAACCCGAGATCCACAGCGACCGCTTCGGCCCCCGTCCGCAGCGAGCATGGCTGGTCAGGCCGAGCGTTCGGCCGAAGGCCGGGCGGCGCCAGCCGCAGCGAGGCACGAGAGCGAGCGGAGTCTTCGGAGCGAGCGAACCATCATTTCGTTTCCGCCCAGGTGGTTCCCCATCCGACGTTGACCTCGAGGGGGACGTCGAGGTCGGCGGCGTGACGCATCAGGTCGACCACCAGCGGACCGACGACCTCGCGCTCGTCGTCGGGCACTTCGACGAGGACCTCGTCGTGGACCTGCAGCACGAGGCGGCTGCCGACGCCGCGCTCCTCCAGCGCCTGGTCGACGCGCACCAGGGCGACCTTGAAGATGTCGGCGGCGAGGCCTTGGATGCCGGCGTTCATCGCCTGGCGCTCCCCCGCCTGGCGGATCCGCCAGTTGCCGTTGAGCAGCTCCGGGATCGGCCGCCGACGCCCGAACAGTGTCTCGGTGTAGCCCCGCTTGCGGGCCTCGACGACGGTGTCGTCCATGTACTTCTTCACGTTCGGGAACGCCTCGAAGTAGGCATCGAGGATCTTCGCCGCCTCCTCGGTCGCGATGTTCAGGCGCTGCCCCAGCCCGTAGGCCTCCATCCCGTACGCCAGCCCGTACGACACCATCTTCGCCTTCGACCGCTGATCCAGCGTGACGTCGACGGGGGCGACGTCGAAGATCCGCGATGCCGTGGCGTTGTGGATGTCCTCGCCCTCGGTGAAGGCGGCGATCAGCCCGGGGTCGGCGGCGAGGTGGGCGATGCAGCGCAGCTCGATCTGGTTGTAGTCGGCGACCAGGAGCTTGCCACCCGGCGCGGCCATGAACGCCTTGCGGAACAGCCGCCCCTCCTCCCGTCGCACCGGGATGTTGTGCAGGTTCGGGCGGTCCGAGCTGAGCCGCCCGGTGCGGGCGACGGTCTGGTTGAACGTGGCGTGGATCCGCCCGTCGGCGGCGACCTCGGCGAGCAGGCCCTCGCCGTACGTGCCGCGCAGCTTCTCCACCTCGCGGTACTGCAGCAGCAGCCCGATGAACTCCGGCCACTCCGGCTGCAGCTTCTCCAACGTCGCGGCGTCCGTCGAGGCGCCGGTCTTGGTCTTCTTGATCGGCGTCAGTCCGCGGCCGGCCGGCGGGGCCCCGTAGAGGATCTCACGCAGCTGGATCGGCGAGTTGATGTTGAGGTCGTCGCGCCCGACGACCTCCTTGAGCTCGATCCCGAGGCGCTGCACCTCGGCGGTCAGCCGGGCGTGCAGCTCGCGGAGGTTGTCGACGTCCACGGCCACGCCGGTGTGCTCCATCCGCGCCAGCACCCTGACGAGGGGGTTCTCGATCGTGGCGTAGAGGTCGGCCATCCCATCGGCGGCCAGTCGGGACGCGATGGGCTCGACGAGCTGGTGCACGGCGAGCGCCTCGCGGCCAGCGACGGTCGACGGCTCGGCGGCGGTGCCGTCGAGGTCGAGCTGGCCCTTGGCCGCCGGTTCCTCCGGCGCCAGGGCGAAGCGTGTGTAGCGCTCGACCAGGTGCCCGAGCTGGTAGCGGGCCTCGGCCGGGTCGAGGAGGTAGGCGGCGATGGCGGTGTCGAGGGTCAAGCCGGCGAGATCGATCGGCGGGTCGTGAGCGAGCAGCGTGCGCATCAGCGCCTTCACATCGTGGGCCCGCACCGCGGCCTGGCCCAGCGCGCCGGCGACGGCCGGATCGTCGAGGTGATCGCCCGGGATCCACGTCACCGCCGCCGCGTCGGCGTCGGTCACGACGGCCAGGCCGAGGAGTGGCGAGCGTCCCGGCTCGCCCTCCCAGGCGCCGGCGACGTCCACGGCGTCGAGGCCGGCCAGCGTGGCGGCCGAATCCGCCGGCGCCGCCGACGTCGCGACCTCGGCGACCAGCTGCTCGCGCTCGTCGCTGGACAGGACCACGGCGGCCGGCCCGAGGGCCTCGGCCAGTCGCTCGGCGAACGTCCGGAACTCGAGGAAGTCGAACAGCTTCTGGACCTCGGCCATGTCCGGCTTCATCACCAGCGACCCGGGCAGCTCGACCGGCGCGTCGCGGCGCAGGATCATGATCTCGTGGTTCTTTCGGACCCGCTCCTCGTGGTCGGTGAGCGATGCCCGCAGCTTCGGCGTCTGCTGGCCGACGTGCTCGAAGATCCCGTCGAGGCCGCCGTAGGTCTGGATCAGCTTGGCGGCCGTCTTCTCCCCCACCCCCGGCACGCCGGGCAGGTTGTCGCTGGGATCGCCGCGCATCGCCGCGTACTCCGGGTACTGGGCCGGGGTGACGCCGGTGCGCTCGAGGATCCCGGCTTCGTCGTAGAGCGCGTAGTCGCTGACGCCGCGACGGTTGTAGAGGACCTTGACGTGGGGATCCTTCACCAACTGGTAGGCGTCGCGGTCGCCGGTGACGATCAGGACCTCGTCGCCGCGGGCCACGGCCTGCTCGACGACTGTGGCGATGAGGTCGTCGGCCTCCCACCCGGGCAGCTCGCACGTGGCGACGCCGAGCACCTGCAGCACCTCGCGCACCAGGCCCATCTGCTGGCGTAGCGGGTCGGGGGCGGCGTCGCGGTTGGCCTTGTAGGTCTCGTCGGCCTCGTGGCGGAACGTCGGCTCGGGGCGGTCGAACGCCACCAGCACCTCGTCCGGGCGCTGCTCCTTGAGCACGTTGATGAACATCGACGTGAACCCGAACACCGCGTTCGTCAGCTGCCCACTCGCCGTGGACATGTCCTGCGGGAGGGCGAAGAAGGCGCGGTAGGTCAGCGAGTTGCCGTCGACGAGCAAAAGTCTGGTCATGTCGATGGCTCGTCCGCTCGAAGACTCGCTCCCTCGCGTGTCTCGCTGCGCCTGGCGGCGCCCGGCCTCCGGCCGCACGCTCGACCTGACCATGCACGCGCACTGCGGACGGGGGCCGAAGCGGTCACTGCTCCGGGTCTCACGCTCGACCGGCCCGCGCTCGTCATGCCCCGGGCCTCAGGGAACCGGCGATGATGCGCTCGGCGATCTGACGCATCTTGGAGCGCTCGCTCATCGCCGTGCGTTGGATGTAGGTGAAGGCGTCCTGCTCGGACATCTTCAGCTCGTCCATCAGCACCCCCTTGGCCCGTTCGATCGCCTTGCGGGCCTCGAGCTGCTCGCCCAGGGCGTCGATCTCGCCCGTCATCGCCCGCAGCTCGCGGAAGCGCCCGATGGCGACCTCGATGGCCGGCACCAGGTCGCTCTTCTGGAACGGCTTCACGAGGTAGGCCAGCGCCCCCGCGTCACGGGCCTCCTCGACGACCTCGCGCTGGCTGAACGCGGTCAGGACGAGCACGCCGCACAGCTTCTCGTCGTTGATGATGCGGGCCGCCTGGAGGCCGTCGATGCCGGGCATCTTGATGTCGAGGATGGCGAGGTCCGGCAGCAGGTCGCGGACCAGCTCGACAGCGGTGTCACCGCGGCCGGTCTCCCCGACGACCTCGTAGCCCTCCTCCTCCAGCGTCTCGCGCAGGTCCATGCGGATGATGGCTTCGTCTTCGGCGATCACCACTCTGATCGTCACGGGGAGGTCCTTTCGCGGGCCGGAGCGGTCCATTCAACCGCATCCCACCGTCGCACCGTGACGACGCGGGGGACAAGCTCAGGACGCGCTCAGCCGGTCCAGCAGCTGGTCTTGGCGGACCTCAAGCTCGGCGAGCTCGGCCACGACGTGCTCGCGGTGGCGGCGCATCGCGTCGACGTGCTTGCGGGCGTCGATCGACTCGTGGTTCGCCGACGGGGTCTCCGACACCACGGCGCGCAGGGCGAGGTCGTCGGCCTCGTCGATCAGCTGGGTCAGCTGCTCGTCGATGATCGCCAGCTCCTCGCGCAGGGCGCGCAGGCGCGTCGCCACCTGCGTCAAGCGCCGTTCGGTGCGCCATGAGCCCATCGCCGTCAACGTTACGACGAGCGCACCGTGACGAACGTCATGGCGGATCGAGGTGCAAACGGCGGCAGCACGGGCAATGCTTACTTCTGCAAGCACTCGCCATACAGGAGATAGCAGTTCCCATGCCCAGCACCGACGTGATCACCGAGCGCCTCGACTCCCTCGAAGCCAGCCTGCCGACGATCCCGGCCAAGGTACTCCACTTCCAGCGCGTCGTCGCCGCCAGGACCTACGACAACTACACGGCCGCCTTCGGCGCCGTCGCCGACTCGTACAAGTCGTTCTTCGACACCGCCCTGAGCTCGAGCAAGACCGTGACCGACCAGGCCCGCGCCGCGGGCGAGCAGCTGGTGACGACGCTCACCAACGGGTTCCGCAACGTCGCCGGCCAGACCGCCGCCGAGGGCAAGAAGGTGTCCGATGCCGCCGGCACCGAGGTCAGCGGCCTCGTCGACGCCGCGATCGACGCCGTCGACGACGACACGCCGAGCAGGGGCACGCTCTACGAGCAGTGGACCAAGGCCGAGCTCGTCGCCCGGGCCAAGGAGCTGAACGTCGTCGGCCCGACCCGCATGAGCAAGAAGGAGCTGATCAAGGCGCTGCGCGCCGCCTGATCGCCACCTCCAACCGTGGCGCCGGGGCGGCCGTTACGCTGCCCCGGCTGCCCCGGTAGCCCAATTGGCAGAGGCAACGGCCTCAAAATCCGTACGGTGTGGGTTCGAGTCCCACCCGGGGCACCGCATCCTCCTACGCTCGCCGACGAGCGAGCTGGGAGGATCCGTGCAGGTCATCGACGCCGAGCAGGCGGCCGGGCTGGTCCGGTCGGGCCAGACCATCACCGTCAGCGGTCTCGTCGGCAACCTCGTCGCCGAGCACGTGCTGCAGGCCCTGGAGCGGCGCTTCCTCGCCACCGGTGAGCCCGCCGGCCTGACCGAGATCCATCCGTGGCTGTACGGCGGGCCCGACGGAACCGGCCTCAACCGCTTCGCCCACCCCGGGTTCCTCCGCCGGATCATCGGCAGCACGTTCATCCTCCCGGTGCTGTCGAAGACGGCCGAGATCAACCGGCTGATCCTCGACGACGGCGTCGAGGCCCACTGCTGGCCGGCCAACGCCATCTTCCAGTCGCTGCGCGCCGCCGGCGCCCGCCGGCGGGGGTTCGCCACCACCGTCGGCCTCGACACCTTCGCCGATCCCCGTCGCGACGGCGGTCGTCTCAACGCGTCGACGAAGGACGACCTGATCGAGCTCGTCACGCTGGGCGGCGAGGAACACCTCTTCTACCCGGCGCTGCCGATCGACGTCGCCATCATCAAGGCCAGCACGGTCGACACCGAGGGCAACCTCACGTGCGAGGACGAGGGCCTGACCCAGGGGATCCTGCTGCAGGCGACGGCCGCCCACAACTCGGGCGGGATCGTCATCGCCCAGGTCAAGCGCGTCGTCGATGCCGGCTCGCCGCACCCGCTGATGGTGGAGGTACCGGGCGTGCTGGTCGACTACGTCGTCGTCCACCCCGACGGCCACCAGTGGGAGTACGGCGCGCCCGAGCCCGACACGCCCGCCAGCACCGGCGCCCGGCGGATGCCGCTCCCGCCCCCGCGGACGATCCCGCTCGGCGCGCTCAAGGTGATCGGGCGGCGGGCGCTGATGGAGGTCCGGCGGGGCGACCTCGTGAACGCGGGCGGCGGGGTGCCGATGACGGCGATGTTCCCGGTCGTCGAGGAGGAGGGCGTCGGCAGCGAGTTCCGCTGGAGCGTCGAGCACGGCGTGTTCGGTGGACGGCCGCTGTCGTCGACGCATTGGAACCCGACGGCGATCACGTCGCCCGGGTGGCTGCTCGACTTCTACGACGGCGGTGGGCTCAGCCAGGCGTTCCTCGCCTTCGGCGAGGTCGACCGCCATGGCAACGTCAACGTCGGCCGTCTCGGCGACCAGCTGCCCGGGCCCGGCGGGTTCACGGACATCGCCAGCGCGACGCCCAAGGTGACGTACATGGGCACGCTGACGAGCGGCGGCCTGGACGTCGAGGTCGCGGACGGCCGGTTGCGGATCCTGCGCGAGGGGCGCGTCCGCAAGTTCGTCGCCGACGTCCAGATGGTGTGCGCCAGCGGCGCCCGAGCCGTCGCCAAGGATCAGCAGATCATGTTCGTCACCGAGCGGGCCGTGTTCCGCCAGGCCCCCGACGGCATCGTGCTGACCGAGGTGGCGCCGGGCATCGACGTCAGGTCGGAGGTCCTCGACATGGCCGACTTCCCGATCGCCGTGTCCGAGGACCTGCGGACGATGGACGAGCGGCTGTTCCGGGACCAGCCGATGGGTCTCGGGCTCGCCGAACCCGATCAGTCCGGTGTCAGGACCATCGACGCGTTCTGACCGCCGAAGCCGAACGCGTTGATCTGCATCGCGGTGACGTCGATCGGCTTCGGGCGCTCCAGCACGAGGTCGAACTGCACCTCGGGATCCGGGTTGACGGTCGACGCGGTCGGCAGGATCTCGCCGCGCCGCATCCCGATCGTGGCGGCGACGAGGTTCATCGCCGACGCCGAGCTCCCGGGATGGCCCATGTGACCTTTCAAGGACGTGACGGGCAGGGTGGCGATGCGCTCGGCGAACACCTCGTTGAGCGCCCGGATCTCGGCCAGATCGCCCTTCGGCGTCCCGGTGCCGTGGGCGTAGACGCCGGAGATCTCGGTCGGACCGACCCCCGCCTCGCGCTGCGCGTTGCGCATCACGAGCGCCTCCCACTCGCCCGACGGGTTCGGTGACGAGGGGTGGAAGGCATCGGCGCACTGGGCGTAGCCGCGCACCACGCCGAGGATCTCGGCACCGCGCGCCTCGGCGTGCTGGCGGGACTCGAGCACGAACATCCCGGCCCCCTCGCAGCCGGCGATGCCGGTGCGATCGCGGTCGAACGGGCGACACGCCTTGCGCGGATCGGTGTTCGGCGTCGTCATCCCGTAGGCCAACGAGTTGGCGCCGAGCGCCGACTGGAACTCGACCTTGCCGGTGCCCTCGGTGGCACCGGTGATGGCGACGTCGGCGAGCCCGGCCTGGATCTGGCGCACCGCCTGGCCGACGGCGTCGATGCCACCGGCGCAGGCCGTCGTCACCGTGAGGCACGGGCCGTGCAGCTGGTAGGCCATGGCGATCTGGGCGGCGGCCATGTTCGGCCAGATGAGGATCTGCAGCTTGCGTGGCACGGCCTCGACGCCGCCCGTCTCGAGCAGGTGCTGACCCCGCTCGACGGCGCGGGTGCCACCCATGCTCGTGCCCATCACGATCGCCGTGCGGATCGGATCGAGGTCGTCGCCGCTGAGGCCGGCTTGGGCGAGCGCCTGGCTGCAGCCGGCCATCGCGAACTGGCTGAAGCGGTCGGTGCCGTCGATGACCTTGTCCGACATCCAGTCCTCGGGCCGGAAGTCGTCGCACTCCGACACCCACAACCCCGACTCCGGGTTCAGCGGCGACGGCTTGAGGGCGATCTCGCAGGCCGCCAACCGGTCGTAGTAGCGGTCGACGTCGGTGCCGTACGGCGACACGATCCCCAACCCGGTGATGACGACCTCGTGCTTGTCCACTCGGGTTCCCCCATTCATCGGCCCGCCTCCTGATGGTATGGATCGTCCAGTGGCGCGACCCGAGTCGAGCGTGCAACGACGGGGCGCGGCGCCAACGCCCATTAGGTTGGTCGCAATGCTCGCGTTCACGTTCCCGGGTCAGGGCTCGCAGCGACCCGGCATGGGTCGTCCGTGGGTCGACCACGAGAGCTGGGAGTTGGTCGAGGAGGCCAGCGAGATCGCCGGGCGCGACATCGCCGCCCTGCTCCTCGACGCCGACGCCGAGGAGCTCAAGGACACCCGCAACGCACAGCTCACCACGTTCGTCGCCAGCCTGATGGTCCTCGACGCCGTCGAGCGCATCGGCATCGAGCCCAGCTTCTGCGCCGGGCACAGCCTCGGCGAGTACACCGCGCTCACGGCCACCGGCGCGCTGGGCTTCGACGACGGGGTGCGCCTCGTGGTGGCCCGGGCCGACGCCATGCACGAGGCCGGCCTGGCGCAGCCGGGGACGATGGCGGCCGTCCTCGGCCTCGACGACGACCAGGTCGACGTCGCCTGCCGGCGCGCCGACGAAGACGTCTGGGTGGCCAACTACAACGCCCCCGGGCAAGTGGTCATCGCCGGGTCGCCCGCAGGCGTCGCCGCCGCCACGGCGCACGCCAAGGAGCTCGGCGCCAAGAAGGTCATGCCGCTGCCGGTCTCCGGTGCGTTCCACACCCCGTTCATGACGGCGGCCCGCAACCAGCTGCGGGCGGCGATCGCGGCCGCCGATCCACGCGACACGGAGGTGCCGGTGATCGCCAACGTCGATGCCTTGCCGCACCACGAGGGCA
>Ga0126314_10001992_pt1 | contig 10088 bp, 8 predicted proteins | sample Plot105B_FD_92535 | JGI IMG/M metagenome (GOLD analysis project Ga0126314, IMG submission 92535) | Serpentine soil microbial communities from UC McLaughlin Reserve, CA, USA - Plot105B | ecosystem: Environmental > Terrestrial > Soil > Grasslands | place: USA: UC McLaughlin Reserve, Lake County... | reverse complement strand
TGGCTCCGTACGAGTCGGCGGAGGCGGATACTCAGACGTCTCCCCGTCGAGCTGGGACGGCCGGGCGGGCTGCGAAGGCGCCGGCGGCGCGGAAGCCTCCTTGGGTTCCGAGGAGAACTCGAGCAGGTCGTGGTTCTCGAGCTCGGAGATGGGGATAAGCCGCTTGCCGCCCACCTTGATCGAATCCAGGGTGCCCCGTTCCACACGGCGCCGGAGGGCCTTCTTCGAGAGGCCCGTGAGCTCCGACGCCTGGGCGACGTCGACGGCGTTTGGATTCTCGTGCGGGGAACTCATGCCGGGCCTGCGGATCCGGGGTATCCCTTCCTGGAAACCCGTCTATCAAGCCCGAAAACTGTAGAGCAAGCGGCCTCGCCTGTACAGAATGTTGCAATCGCGCCCCGCACCTGCGCGCGCCTTCACGCCTGGGAAGGCGCCGCGGGGCAGCGGGGAAGGCATGCGTGGAGGCTGCTCAGTCGCCGATGCCGAGGTCGTCGGCGTACTGGTCGCGGTAGGCCTGCTGCTTGTCGAGGACCTCCGCGACGTAGGCACGTGTGTCGGGGAAGCCGACGTCGGAAATCTGGAGGTCGGCGCCGCCCCACCGGTCCACATTGCCGCCCCCCGCGTGGTACGCGGCCAAGGCCGCCACCTCATTGCCGTCGTAGTGATCGAGGAGATAGCGCAGGTAGTACGAGCCGTAGCGGATGTTGATCTCGGGGTCCGAGAGATCGGACATGACGAAGGTCGTGCCGCCGCTCAATCGCTCGATCACGCGCGCCGTGTCAGGGGTTATCTGCATCAATCCGCGTGCCCCGGCATCCGAGACCTGGTCGTCTCGAAATCGGGATTCCGCGTAGATCACGGCGGCGATCATCGACGGATCGAGATCCTTCTCCGATGCCTGCTGGCGAATGATGTCGTCGTGCTGGAGCGGCAACGTGACCTCTCGGATCGCCTTCTGCACGTCGATCCGGCTGATGCCGATCGCGAGGCCGATCCCCAGCGCAGCGGCGACAGCGAGCCAGCCCCATCGGCGCCGGCGCACCTGCGCCTGGGTCGGGCGACGGGCGGGGCGCGTGGCTGACCTCGCCGGGGTCATCTCGCGGCGCCGGGCGCCAGGATCTCCATCAACTCCGAGACCTGACGCTGGAGCTCCTCGAGCGAGCCGTCGTTGGTGAGCACGTGATCGGCGCGCGCCGCCTTCTCCTCCTGGGGGAGCTGGCGCTCGCTGCGCGCCTCCAGCAGGTCGATGCCTCGAACTCCTGCCCGGTCCGCGCGAGTCTCATCCTCGGCCACGACCGCGACCGTCGCGTCGAAGGCGTCATCCATCGCCGCCTCGAAGAGAAGTGGAACCTCGACCACCGCGACCTCGACCTCGGGTCCCAGGGCGGTCCCCCACTCCCCCACCCGCTCGCCGACCAACGGATGGAGCACTGACTCAAGCCAGGCGAGCTCCTCCGGGGAATCGAAGACGATCGCTCCGACGCGGCGCCGATCAACGGTTCCCTGCGCCGCCACGTCATCGCCCCAGCGCTCGCGCAAGCGGTCGCGAACGGCCGGATCGTTCAGAAGCTCGTGGACCACAGCGTCGCTCGAGAGCGTGGCGGCCCCGAGGCGTTCGAAGGCCGCCAGGGCCTCCGACTTCCCAGCGGCGATTCCCCCCGTTAGACCAACGAACGGCGGGGAGATGCGAGTTACTCCTTCGGCTCGTCCTCGGCGGACTCGGGCTCGGCCTCGCCCTGGGCCTCGGCCTCGGGCGGCGCCTCTGGGAAGACCTCCTCGGAGACGTCCAGGTCCGGCACCTCCTCGGGCGCCGGCTCCTGGGTCGCCTCGCCGGTCAGCTCGGGAGGCATCAGGTCGCGCAGAGGCAGGTTCTGCGACTCCGCGCGCTTGATCGAGAGCGAGATGCGGCGGCGGGTCTCGTCGATCTCGAGGATGCGCACCCAGACCTCGTCCCCCGGCGATACGACCTCGCTCGGGTTCTCGACGTGGTGCTCGGCAAGCTCGGAGATGTGGACGAGCCCCTCGACGCCCGGCACGATCTCGACGAACGCACCGAACGCGACGACCTTCGTGACCTTGCCCTGGAGCGCGTCGCCGGGCTTGTACTCGTCGAGCACCCGGCGCCACGGATCCTCCTGAGTCTGCTTGAGACCGAGGGAGATCCGCTGACGCTCGCGGTCGATGTCGAGGACCTTGACGCGCACGGTCTCGCCCACCGAGAGCACCTCGGACGGGTGGTTGACGTGGCTCCAGGAGAGCTCGGAGATGTGGATCAGGCCGTCGATGCCGTCCAGGTCGACGAAGGCGCCGAAGTCGACGATGTTGGAGATCTTCCCCTCGACCACCATGCCCGGCTGGAGGCGGCCCAGAATCTGCTCGCGGACCTCCTTGCGCTCCTCCTCGAGCACCGCGCGACGTGAGAGGACGACGTTGTTGCGACTGCGGTTCAGCTCGATGACCTTGGTCTCGAGCGTTTGGCCCTTGAACTCGTCGAGGTTGTGGACCCGCCGGATGTCGACCAGGGACGCGGGAAGGAAGCCACGCACCCCCAGGTCGAGGATCAGACCGCCCTTGACCACCTCGATCACGATCCCCTCGACGGGCTCGCCCGATTCCGCCGCTGCCTCGATCTTGCGCCATGCCTTCTCGAATCTCGCCCGCTTCTTCGACAGGAGGAGCCGTCCCTCCTGGTCCTCCTTCGTGAGGACCAGGGCGTCGACCTGCTCGCCGAGCGAGACCTCGTCGGCTGGATCGACCGAGCGGCGGATCGAGAGCTCGTTCGACGGGATGACGCCCTCGGACTTGTAGCCGATGTCCACCAGGACCTCGTCCTTGTCGATGCGGACGACCTCGCCACTCACGACGTCACCCTCCTCGAACGGCTTGATCGTGGCGTCGTAGTTGGGAACGAGCTTCCCGTCGACCTCGATCATGAGGTCGCTGGTGCCGGCCGGAGGCGCCTCCGCGGCGCCGTTCACGGCAGGCTCAGTCGTCGTATCGGTCGCGGACACGGCGGCTAACTATAGAGACGAACGTGTGAAGTACCCTCGAAGTTCCGTGCCCAAGCGACGCACCAAGCGCGGCGACCAGCGAACGCCACTGACCGCCGACGCGGACGTCCTCATCTGCGGGGCGAGCTTCGCCGGGCTGGCCGTCGCCCGCGAGCTCGCCGGGACGGGCGCGAGGGTGCTCGTCATCGACCGCTACGACATCGGCGAGCGGCAGACCTCCGCGTGCGCCGCGCCCACCGATTGGCTCGAGGCGATGGGCGCCGCGCCCGCGATCCGCCAGACCTTCGGCGAGCTCGTCATCCACACCCCCCACATCACCACTCGCATGGGGTTGCCGTGGACCTTCTCGACCTTCGACTACCGCACGCTGTGCGCGCTGCTCTTCGAGCAGGGCGATGCCGGCTTCGAGACCGCCAAGGTCGACGGTCGTACCGGACCGACCGTCCACACCGACCGCGGTGATCTGAGCGCCTCGTTCGTCGTCGATTGCCTGGGCTGGCGGCGGATCCTCGGCTCGTCCGGATACCAGCCGCCGGATGCGCCGCTTTCGCGCGGGCTCGAGGTGCACCCCGGGGGCGCCTCAGATGACCTCGAGATCTGGATCGACCGCGGCTATGTCGCGGCCGGCTACGGGTGGAGCTTCCCGGCGGCCGATGAGGTCCGCGTTGGAATCGGCTCGTTTGAGCCCCGGTTCCACATAAAGGAGCCGACGGACCGCCTGGCGGATCACCTCGATCGCGACGCGATTCGCTACCAGGGCAACTGGATCCCCCACCGGCTTCGGCGCGCGACCGAGGACGGCGTGTTCTTCGTCGGCGACTCGGCCGGGCATTGCCTGCCGCTCACCGCGGAGGGAATCCGGACCGCCTTCTACTTCGGCATCGCGTGCGGGCGCGAGCTGCGGCGAGCGGTCGCCGGGCAGGTCACGCCGCAGGAAGCGCTGGAGCGATACGGCGCGTTCTCGGACCGTCACCTCTGGCACTACACCTGGCTCTTGCGGGTCCAGCACCTGATCCCGAGGGTCCCGCCGCGCCTTCTCGCGGCGGCCCTTCGCGGCATGAGCCTTGACGGATTCGTGCGCTGGTCCTTCAGCCACTACCTGCGGATCGCGCACCCCGCGTACGCGAAGGAGCTCAGCGGACGACCAGATACGTCCCGGCCAGCAGAAGGACGACTCCCGCGATCCTCGAGAAGCTCAGCGGAGTCTCCTCGAGCCCCAGCACCCCAAGCCGGTCGATGACGACCGACACCGCGAGCTGGCCGGTGATCGTGGCGGCGGCCACTCCCCCGGCCCCGATCGATCGCACGGTGATGAGCGCCATCGTGACGTATGCGGCACCGAGAACGCCGCCGAGCAGGTAGTACCAGCGCACGTCGAAGCTGGACGCCACGCCACTCGCCTCACCGCTCACGCCCACGACAGCCACGAGAACAAGCGTGCCGATGATGAACGAGACGAGAGCGGCGGCCAGGCTCCCGGTGGCCCGCCCGAGCCCGGCGTTGATCGGGGCCTGCAGGGCGAGGATGCCTCCGACGACGGCGGTGAGCACGACGGCGAGCCCGCGGTCCATCGGCGCGATCCTACCGATCGCCCGAGCAGGAGCCGCGCGCCCGTTCGCAGGCTCCTGAGGACGCGATCCCAGCAAGGGCCGAGCCCCCGTCCGTCGTGGGGCCGCGTGATCTTCCGCCGCCGGACGGGTTGTGTAGGGCGAAGGCACCCGATACCTCAGGAAGGAGGCGAACATGGCACGACGGCACAGGAGACGGCGTCGCCGTCACTTCGGGTCAGTCGGCCCAGCCGACAACTCGGGCGGGTCGGACAGCTCGGCGTCGGAGGACAGCGTGAGCACCGCGTCTGAGACCTCCGCCGGCGGCGACGACTAGCCGGTGACGCAGAGTCGGCAGAGCAAGGCGGGCGGCCCCCCGGATGGCGGGGCCGCGCCGCCGCCTGCCGGCGTTCAGGGAAGGTCGCGTCCATGGCAGCGCCTGCGAGCAACGGCGCGGACATTCTTCATTCCGGCCTTTGACTCGCAGGCGCTCGTGGCCGCGGCGCCACCCGTCGCGGTCCGCGAGATCTTCCAACGCTTTTGGCCCTACGCGCGTCCCTACCGGCGCTGGCTCGTGGTGGGGCTGCTGCTGATCGCGGCGGTCCCGGCGGTCGACACGGCAATGATCTGGATGTTCAAGCTGGTCGTCGACCAGGTGCTCGTCCCGGAGACCTTCGGCCCGCTCGCCTGGATCGCCCTCGCCTATCTGGGCCTCACGCTGCTGGCCGGCACGCTGTCGTTCCTCGACGAGTACGTCTCGAGCTGGATCGCCGAGCGGTTCCTGCTGTCGCTCCGGACGGACTTCTTCCGCCACCTCCAGCGCCTCTCCCTGGCGTTCTTCGAGCGGCGTCGCCTCGGCGACGTGCTCTCGCGGCTTACCGGCGACGTCTCCGCGATCGAGAACTTCGTCCTCTCGGGCGTTACGGACGCCCTCTCATACGCCCTCCAGATCGTGTTCTTCGCCGGGGCCCTCTTCTACCTCCGCTGGGACCTCGCGCTCGTGGCGCTCGTGATCACCCCCCTCTTCTGGCTCATCGCCCGCCGCTTCTCGCGGATGATCAAGGTGGCCTCGCGCGAGAAGCGGCGGCGCAGCGGCTCGATCAGCTCGGTCGCCGAGGAGAGCCTGTCGAACATCGCGCTCGTCCAGGCCTACAACCGCCAGGGCGCCGAGGTCGACCGGCTCCACGAGCAGGGTCTCGGAAGCTACGAGGCCGAGATGGCGGCCACCCGGATCAAGGCCCTCTATTCACCGCTCGTGGACCTGGCCCAGCTCCTCGGCGTCCTGCTGGTCCTCGGGATGGGGACGTGGGAGCTCTCGCGCGGCGCACTCACGCTGGGGGGCCTGCTCGTCTTCATCACATTCCTGACCCAGCTCTACACGCCGGTCCGCGGGCTCGGCAAGCTGGTCAACCGGATCTATTCGGCGTCGGCCGCTGCCGAGCGGATCATCGAGTTCATGGACGAGACGCCCTCCGTGAGGGCGCCCGAGCATCCGCGAACGCTCGACGGACCGGCGCGGACGCTCGCGTTCGAAGACGTCGGCTTCAGCTACCCAGGATCGGAGCGACCGGCGGTCCAGGACGTCTCGTTCCGGCTTGAGCGCGGACAGACGATCGCCCTCGTCGGGCCAAGCGGATCCGGCAAGTCGACGATCGCCAAGCTCCTCCTGCGCTTCTACGATCCGCAATTCGGGCGCATCCAACTCGCCGGCATCGACCTGCGCGACCTGCGACTGGAGGAGCTCCGCGCGAACGTCTCGGTGCTGCTCCAGGAGACGCTGGTGTTCGACGGGACCGTGCGCGAGAACATCGCCTACGGGCGCGAGGGCGCGAGCGATGACGAGATCGTGGCCGCGGCGGTGGCGGCCGACGCCGATGAGTTCATCCGCCAGCTTCCGGAGGGATACGACACGAACATCGGGCAGAAGGGACGGCTGTTGTCCGGTGGCCAGCGCCAGCGCATCGCGATCGCTCGCGCGATGATCCGTCAGGCCCCGATCCTGATCCTCGACGAGCCGACCACGGGCCTCGACGCCGCGTCAAGCCAGCGGATCATGGAGCCGCTCCGCCGTCTCATGAGCGGGCGGGCGACCATCGTGATCTCACACAACCTGCTGACGGTCCGGGATGCAACCACGATCCTCGTCCTCAGTCGCGGTCGCGTCGCCGAGCGCGGAAGCCACTCGGAGCTGATCCTGAACCACGGCCCCTACGCGCGGCTGTACCGGATGCACCAAGACGACGAGTCGATCGTGCCTCATGCCCTCGAGCCGTCGGAGCTGTCGGCGTGACGGCCACCGCGACACCGGCACGCGCTGACCAAGCGCCGTTGGCGCAGGGCGACCGCCTGGCGCGCGGCTACGAGGTGATCGCTCATCTGCGGCGCGGACGGGACCTCGACGTGTACGACGTCTGGAGCGAGGAGCGCGACTGCCGCTGCATCGCCAAAGCCGCTCGACCCGACCGGCGCGCGTCGAAGTCGACCCGCCGGCGGCTTCGCAGCGAGGGACGGCTGCTCCTTTCCCTCGCCCACCCCCACATCGTGCGTGCCTACGAGCTCATCGATCGCCCCGATCCGATCGTGGTTCTCGAGACGATCGACGGCGAGACCGTGGATCACCTCGTCCATCGACGGCGCCAGCGCCTGCCGCTGGTTGACATCGCGTACCTCGGGATGCACCTCTGCTCGGCGGTCCAGTTCCTTCATCGCAACGGGATCGTCCACGTGGACCTGAAGCCGTCCAACGTCATCTCCGACTTCGGCCAGGCGAAGCTCATCGACCTCAGCATCGCCCGCGCCCCGCAGCGGGTGCCGCCCGGCATCGGCACACGGAAGTACATGGCGCCCGAGCAGGTGGAGGGCGGTGAGATCGGGCCCCACACGGATGTTTGGGGCATCGGGGCGGTCCTTTTCGAGGCGGCAACCGGCGCCCCGCCCTTCGGGGAATCGGGCATCCAGACCTTGAACGGTTCCGCGCGGTGGTCCGTATCCCCAAGCGTGAGGAGCCAACGTCGCATGCCGTCCGACCTGGTCACGGCGATCGAGGGCTGTCTGGAGCCGGATGCGGCAGCTCGCCCGCAGGTCATGGAGCTCTCGCGGCGGTTGGATGGGTTCGTGGAGAGTCGCCTGGGTGCCGAATTGAACACCGGCGCTTGAGACGCACACTGGGTCGTCGAGGGGAAGATCGATGAAGGGGAACGGGAGCAACGGACAGGGCCGGCTCGCAGCCGCGGCGATCCGCTGCCAGCCTGATGCGCGCCTCGTTGGGCTGGTCCGCGAGGGGCACGACCTCGCGTTCGAGGAGATCGTCCGGCGCTACCGCTCCCAGCTCGTCGGGTTCGCAGGGACGATCGTTCCCCGCGATCACGCCGAGGACGTCGTTCAGGAGGCGCTGACGAAGGCGCACGGCGCACTGGGGCGCAGTGACGCGGAGATAAGCCTCCGGCCGTGGCTCTACACGATCGTGCGAAACCGGGCACTCAACACGCTTCGCGACGAGCCGGTGTACGACCACCTCGACGAGAACTTCGACGGCGTCCCGCAGCCACCGGACGTGGCGGCCCACCGCGCGGAGCTGGCGGCCCTCATCGCAAGCGTTCAGAGCCTGCCCACCCCGCAGCGCAAGGCTCTAGTAGGTCGCGAGCTGGAAGGTCGCAGCCACGAGGAGATCGCCGCCTCGCTGGACACTACGCCGGGTGCGGTACGTGGGCTGATCTACAGAGCGCGGACCACGCTGCGAGACGGCATGGGACTGCTGATCCCACTACCACTGCTCCGGGCGGTGCTGAGCTCAGGTCCTGCGGGCTCCGAAGCTGCGGGCGCCGGAGGCGCAGCCGCAGCGGGCCTGGCCGCTGGAGGCGGCGGAGTTGCGTTGAAGGCCGGGGCCACGCTCGGCGTGGCGGTCATCGCCGTCGGCTCGGGATTCGCGATCCAGCATCGGGGCTCGAAGTCGGACGGCACGCAGCCGACGGGCGGCGCCCACGCCCGGCACGGAGCCGTCGCGCGTTCGGCTGGATCCGGGTTGTCGGGCGCGGGCAGCCGGCACCTCTTCGCAGAATCCCATAGCGGTCCTGGAGGGCCCGGCTCGGGGTCCGACGACTCCGAGGGTCGGGGCGAGGACAGCGGCCCCAGCTCTTCCAGCGGCCCCGGCAGCGGCGGATCATCCGGCGACGGAGGCCACAGCGGATCCGGCGATGGCGGCGGGAGCGGCACGAGCGGCGACGACGGAGGCGGGAGCGGCACGAGCGGCAGTGGAGACGATGGCAGCGGCACCAGCGGCAGTGGTACGAGCGGCAGTGGTGACGATGGCAGCGGCACGAGCAGCGGAGACGGCGGATCCGGGTCCAGCGGCAGCGGGTCCGGCGATGGCAGCGAGCTGAGCGGCAGCGACGATGGCAGCGATGACGACAACAGCGGCCCCGGTGGCGGGGGCGACACCACCACGACAACGTCAAGCGACGGCGGCGGTGAGGGACCCGGCTAGACCGGCGTGATCTTCGCCCCCGTCCGGGGTTTCAGGGTGCGACAGCTAACAAGAAGTTCCTACTTCGCTGAGAGCCAGTCTGAGCCGATGCCGACGTCCACCGCGAGCGGCGGGTCGAGCTCGAACGCTTTGCACATCTCGCGCTCGACGAGCTTCGCGGAGTCGTCCATCTCCGCCTCCGGGCCCTCGAACAGGAGCTCGTCGTGGATCTGGAGGACGAGCCGAGTCTCCATGCCGGTATCGGCGAGAGCGGCATGGCAGTGGAGCATCGCCAGCTTGATGATGTCGGCCGCAGTCCCCTGGATCACGGTGTTGACCGCCAGCCGCTCGCCCAGTGAGCGGCGCTGGCGCTGGCTCGATCGCAGCTCGGGGATCGCCCGCCTGCGGCCGAGCAGCGTGTAGACAAAGCCCTCCTTCTCGGCGGTAGCGATCGTCTCCTGGATCCAGCGCTGGATCGCCGGGAACCGCTCGAAGTAGCGCTGGATGTAGACGGCGGCCTCCTCGCGAGAGATCTGCAGGCGGTCGGCGAGGCCGAATGCCGACAGCCCGTACGCGATCCCGTAGTTGACCATCTTGGCCTTGGAGCGCTCCGCCGGGCCCACCTCCTCCGGCGCGATCGCGAGGACCTCGGCGGCCGTTTCGCGGTGCACGTCCAGGTCCGAGGCGAAGATCTCCCGCAGGACGTCCTCGCCCGCCACGTGTGAGAGCACGCGCAGTTCGACCTGGTTGTAGTCGGCCGAGAGCAGCCTCTTCCCCTCCTCGGCGACGAAGCAACTTCGCACCGGCCGCCCGATCTCCGAGCGGATCGGGATGTTCTGCAGGTTCGGGTTGACGCTCGACAGCCGCCCGGTCGCCGCCGCCACCTGGTTGAACGTGGTGTGGATCCGCCCGGTCTCCGGGTCGACGAGGTCGGGTAGCGCGTCGAGGTAGGTGTTCTTCAGCTTCGTCAGCTCGCGCCAGCTCTCGACCTTGGCAACGATCTCATGCTCGTCACGGATCTGGGCGAGCACGCGCGCGTCCGTGGAGAAGCCGGTCTTGCCACGGCGC
>Ga0126314_10001990_pt1 | contig 10090 bp, 10 predicted proteins | sample Plot105B_FD_92535 | JGI IMG/M metagenome (GOLD analysis project Ga0126314, IMG submission 92535) | Serpentine soil microbial communities from UC McLaughlin Reserve, CA, USA - Plot105B | ecosystem: Environmental > Terrestrial > Soil > Grasslands | place: USA: UC McLaughlin Reserve, Lake County... | reverse complement strand
CAATACTCAAGCAAAACTATTCACAATGAAATCACAAATTTAACCGTAGGGGAAGATATGACATGTTTGCTCTTCATACCTACCTCAAATCAAAGAAAAAACAGACTTACATGGTAGACACAGGTAGGTCAAAAAAATTAGATTCGTTTTACTTTGAGAACCGATATGGGGAGCTTTGCACAAAGCTTGGAAAGGGTATGTCATGCAAAGAATAAAGATGAATATGACAAAATGGAGAGGTATGCACGCATTATTCAAGAGTCCCAACATGACCTAGGACTAGAAATCAGTTCATTTGATAATATAGGAATGTCAGCGACCAGCTTTCTTTGGGAATTTATACGGAAGGAAGATAATGACAGTAATCAAGAAGAACAAGAAGTATCAGATGAAAATTATCAAACTGACCAGTACGAACGAGAAAAATTCACCGATACATATAGTGAAAATTTCCAAGACGATGAGAATAAAGCTGATAGGTTCACTGATGATAATGCCTATCGTGAAAAATTTACGGATGACTATCATTAATTAATCAGATTGATTTACTTCATGTGGGTTCAGAGCCTGTTGAATCTGGCTAGAAGATACTAGCTAACTAGATATGGGACGGATAGGACAGTTTGTGGATTTCGTGTTATTAAGCAACCTAGCACGCTTATCGCTAGTGTTATGGGAGTAAACCATACTGCGTATCTATCTGCATTCATCATACTTTGATTCCAATACTCTATCACCCAATATAGTTGATACATGTACTCTTAGTTGACAGAAACCAAAACTGTCTTACTGATATGGCTGCTGCCTTTTTTCAAATTCCTGCATTCTTGATGTTAAAACCATAACTTGGTCTGATAGCTGTGCTACAGCATCGTCTTTCATCTTGTCACGATTTCTCATTTATGCATTATAGCTGCTACCAGTCAAATATGTCATTGTTCATGATAACAATGGGCCTTGTGTATGGTCTTGTTGTATTGTATTGCAATGAATTAATACTACAATTTCCGTGAACATAACAAAGGTTAATACAGCATAGTACCTCCTGTATGATGGGGATGAGGTAAGTATTCGCTGCTCCAGACTGAGTGAATAGCAATGAAGATCTCGCGACGGACTGACCCAGAAATGTAATGACGATTGTGAAATGCCACATATATTAAATACCCGAATACAAAGTGCAGGATAATTAGATTACAGAATGTTGTACATTAAGCTTTGATGTCATAAAATAATAATAATATTTTGACAAATCTGAAACCATATAAAAGGCTGGATTAAAACTAAATAGGTTTTACCTAATAATAGTGGGTAAATACAACTACAATCTGCATTAGTTCTTGTCACCTCATTATGGTGTAATTTTGGATGGGTGTTTAAGGTGTGTGCGTTTTTGGTAAAAAGGATCATTGTCGGATAACGACTATTAGTGGATTAACTTCGACGACTAATAAAACTCATTAAATCAATGAAGAATAGAGATTATTATTACGACTAGTCTCTATAACAACTTTTGACTTTAGCTGTCATAATCCCAAGGGATAATAATACAAACAAAAGGCTAGAGATACCTCCAAGTAACCAAGCAGTGACATAGCCTACATGTTGAACAACAAATGAAAAGAAAATTGGAACCCAAAATGCACCAAATAATGATAAGCCATTAACCCATCCTATAGCCAAGGTATCATACGAACTTTTTGTTATTGTTGACTTCATATCATCTTCGTTGCTAATTTCTGTCCTTCTCTTTCTATTTGTTTCCTTAGCTGAAGCATAGGCTATAGTAAAAACTGCAGCTGAAAAGATGCCTACCAAGACATTTGAAATTCCAGCTATGTACAGTCCTGAAGGTGCTGTTGTTGTAATGGCAATTCCTGCTACACCTATTGACATTACTAGACCACACACAAGTAAAAGTCTCCTTATATTTTTGGTCTTATCATATATTCTTCCAAAAATGGGTGCTGATATAATACCAGATATTAAACCTAAACCAGCGATAAGACCAGCCGTTGATGGATTTACTTTCAAATAATCTTCCAAGTAAAATACTATAAACGTCAGAGGTAAACCCCATGCTATTTGTGCTCCAAGTAATACTAAACCGAAAGCAAACAGATTCTTGTCAAATAACACTTTGCCAATATTTGATTTCATGATTTGAAAATGTTTTCCTTTTGCTCTTTGTTGTTGTGATTGTTGCTGCAGCTTCTCTTCTACTTCCCCGTCTTTCCATGGTAAGAAAGCAAATAAGAATATACTGCTGATCAATCCAAGAGCACCACTTAACAATAGGCTTTGCCTCCACCCTATTATTTCTGCAAGAATTGCCCATCCAAATATCCCTATGATTCCTCCTATTGAATGAGCTGAATTTAGTAATGCTACTGCAAATCCTTCCGATCCTCTTACCAGATATCTTGTAATCAAAGTAACACTTGAACCAAAAAATAACGCCATACCAAGACCCACCACAAACCGCAGTATTTCGATTTGTTGTAAATTAGAAGATAAACCGCACAGGAGTGCTGCTGACGAAGCTATTGTTATTCCATATATTGCAGTTCTTCTAGAACCCTTTATAGCAGCAAGAATTCCACCAGGTACTTGAAATATGCCTACACCTATCAAGAAGCTTGTAGTAAGCAATCCGAGCAAAGAGATGTCTTGTTTGAAGTCTGAAGATATATGGGAGAATGTAGAAGCGATATTAAACCAATTTATTGCGTATATTATCCTGGCAAATAACAGACTCGAAACGGCCCAACGATTGATTTTATTCAATTTTTGAGATTTATTATAATTGATATAAATATAGATCTTAATATCCAGGTAAGAAGGGGAACTATACCAAAGATACCTACGGTAATGCAAGCCATTTTATAATACTTCTTATAAAACATGTTTTAGTATACTTGCAAGTGATACTGAAAAGTAAACTAGTTGTCCTTACAATGGTTATAACATCATTGACATTTGTAGTTGCAGCAGTAGCCGTCTCCTCCTCTGTAGCAGTAAACATATTCTCACTCAGTCGGCGTTTGCTCAAAAGCGTACAACCGCCTCCAAATGACCTTATACCCCCTTATCGCCTTCCAAGTGGAAATACCCTTACCGCGAACTCAATTTCAAGCAATACAACAAAATAGAAGGAAGAGATCATGAAAAGTACATACAAACAAAGGATTAGTATTGAGGCTGTTTATGACGAAGAATCAGACAGAAGAATACTCTTTGCCCATTTTCTTTATATTCTACCGCAGTATAGCTCCAAGCTACTCCGAGGTAGTTTTCCATCATCCGTCCAGGAGTATCACATTGACGAACTCTCATTCATACATTAATGAATTTTATTTAGCAAATGGTATAAAAGAATCATTAAAGGAGCATGGTTTTGATAAGCTTGCTATTGAATAAAGTAACCAATGATTGCAGAAGTATTGTGTATAGAATTGTATGTTACCAACATAATACACGTTGCCGCAATGAAATATTGTGGTTCAAAAACAGAAATACCACAACATGACCAAAGAAAGTGGGCCTGAACCGCTAAAGGATATAATAGAATCAGATCAAGCGGTTGAACCAGATGCGAATGTAGCTGAAGAACTAAGAATGTTACCAGAAGATAAAGAAAGCATCGAGAGAGAGGAAATGGTAACGGCATATGCCACGGGTAAGTTGCCATTACTAAGGTATGTTATTAGCAAAAAGCGACAAAGGCTACAGATAGAAGAGAATATTTTAATCAATATATCAAAGCAGTTGGATAAGCAAACTACTGAAATTGAAAGAATGAGTTCACTACTTCAATCTATTCAGAAATATGTTAAATCTCGGAGAAGACAACAATCAGAGTTGATAAAGCAGCTGCAATCGCAGATAAACAAGATGCAAAAACAGGCATCACAAATTCAAAAATATGTAATAAAAAGGAATAGTGTAATGTAACGTGATCAATGCTTAACGCTATGCTATTATTAAATGGATATATTGGATGGTTACGTTCATTGTGGTGCCATATATTTTATGTACTGAAATAAAGTAGTAAGATTGTCAATTGTTGACTTGGTAAATTAAGTATTAGATGAAATAAATATATACATATATATAATCATCTAGGTTCTAGCGATAGTATAAGTTAAATGCGGTATCTTACATAATTGCATACAGCAATGGAAATTCTCTATGATCATCCACTTTACAGACCGCCATCTGAGGCTAGTTCCTTAATATTTCAAGTCACATTAGGATGCTCTTTTAACAAATGTTCATTCTGTAACATGTATCGCACAAAGGAATATGCAGAGAGACCATGGGATGAAATAAAGACGGAAATCGACTTGAATGCCAAGGCATATCCGGAAGCTTCACGGATATTTCTTGCAGATGGAGATGCGCTGAATCTTTCTATAGACAGGCTAATTCAAATTTTGGAATATATATATGCTAAATTTACAAACTTGAAAAGGGTATCATGCTATGCAATGCCAAAAAATTTGCTTCAGAAGAAAGATGATGAATTGGATAAACTAAAAAGTATGGGACTTAACATGTTTTATATAGGGATTGAAACTGGCAATGACATTCTTTTGAAGAAGGTGACAAAAGGTGCAACAAGTAAGGGAGTCCTTCAGAGCTGTAAGAAAGCAAAACATCATGGGTTTATTTTATCCTGCATGATAATTCTGGGACTTGGTGGAAGAACATATACTAATGAACATATTGCTGATACTGCCAGACTCGTGAGTGAAATCGCTCCTGATTATTTGGGGGCATTGACATTATATTTAGAAGATGGAATTTACAGTGAATTTATGACCAAATTCAATGAACCTTTTATTCCCTTGGATGACATAGAGATTTTAGATGAGATTGGAAGACTTATTTCAGAATTTAATTCTGCAACACCAGTGACATTTAGGGCAAATCATGCATCAAACGTCTATTCACTAGGAGGCACTATACCCCAAGATAAAGAAAAGTTACTATCTTTAATAAAAGAATTGAAACATCACCCAGAAATGCTAAAGCCCAAGGTATTACGAAGGTTTTAGTTACTAACTAGCAGTATTTCATGTAGTATGCCTTGAGTATACCTGCTTTTATTCTTTCAATTATGGCACAATCAAAAGTGTCATTATATTGAAAACAAAACTTAAGTTAATGCGTACAATCAATCTAAAACACATTACGATAAGTATTAGTGGCTTCAATCTAAAATCAAAGATGCAATGAATACGTCAATATGTCAGACATATACTCAATGCCTATTAACATCTTTGTTGTGTGTGGATAAGTAGTAAGCCAGATCAATAGAGCAGGGACTGAGGCGCATACGATAATTGTAAGAATGATCAGCCATACGGCAGTCATCTTCTCAACCATGATTTAGCAATTTTCAACATGGCATATAAATAAGTATCTACAAATAGTTCGTGTATGCATACATAAAAATTATAACATAGCTAACATTTTGGTACATACTCAATAAACTGTAAATCATGTTCGAAGATACTTGGTCTTGGATATATGAATAACTGATGATGAATAAAATTTTGATCAAATAAATAATAGGGGAGAAATGCGTGTGCTCTTTCAGATATAAAAAGTATTGATTTCATGTCTATACAAATATTTGATAGATATAAATTATTTTTTGTAATAGCATATAATATTTCCAACAAATGTGCTTATAATATATTATTTAATCTTTATATGAATAATATATCAAAAAATATTACGAGCCGCCTGCAACAAACAAAAAAACAACGTTTATCTTATTGCAGAAATAATAGATAAGTACAGAAATCCACCAGTTTCTATGGCCCTATCCTTGGTCTGCAGCGGCAGACTTTAGGTGGGCCTATTTAAATCAATTACCTAGAATGACAATTGAAAAAAGATAGACAAGTACATTTACCGACGTTTGCTCATGACATAATATTATGGCATTTCAAGCAGAAATAATATATTTTTTGTGACATATGACTAGCTTATCAGTATTTTCTCCATAGAAAGCGTTCTAAAATAGAGTACGAATGACAGAATTAAAGAAGTTTATGCATATTAATCTCCATAACTTCATATACATATATCAACATATTAGAACAAATTATTTGTATAAAAATAGGATTATAAATAAGCATATTTGACTGTCCTCTGCTAATAAATGAAGTTACTAGAATACCAGGGTAAGGAATTATTTAACCAATATGGCATAAGAATTCCAAGATCGCATCTTGTTAGCGACGTAGAACAGGCGAAACAGACTGCAAGAAAACTCGGTTATCCATGTATATTGAAGTCTCAACTTTCTGTTGGGGGCAGGGGGAAAGCTGGTGCCATTCTGAAATGCAAAACAGAATCTGAACTTGTGCCAAAATTTAAAGAACTTATGAATAAAGAGGTGAAAGGTGAGCTACCAACTCACATTTTAATTGAGGAAATAGTAGATATAAGAGGAGAACTCTACTTATCACTTTTCCTTAATAGAAGCAAGAGGTGCTACTCCTTGATTGCATCAGCAGAAGGTGGAGTCGAAATCGAGAATGTGGAAAATAAAGTCATTATAGATGTGTTGATCGATCGGCTCTCTGCAAACACTGCAGAAGATGTAGCTCATAAACTAAAGCTGTGTACAAAGACTAGAGTCTCATTTACAGATTTCACAATGAAGCTTTCGAAGCTTGTGAGAGAAAAGGAAGTAGAGCTTGCAGAGATTAATCCAGTAGGCGTACTCAATGATGATTCTCTTATCGCACTTGATTCAAAAGTCATTATAGATGACAATGCAATGTTCAGACATCCTGAATTAAAAAAATATGAACATATCTCGGAATTGGAGGCGCAGGCTGAAAAAAGTGGATTTTCTTTGGTCGAGTTAGATGGAAATATTGCAATTATTGGAAATGGTGCAGGGTTAGTAATGTCAACATTAGATATGGTCTCATATGCTGGCGGTAAAGCAGGTTCGTTCCTTGACTTTGGCGGTAGTGCAACCACTGAAACAATATACGAGGCACTGAAGGTAATCAGCAACATAAAAAGAATTGATGCAATTCTCGTAAACCTATTTGGTGGAATAGTAAAGACTAACCTTGTTGCACAGGCGATTCTCAATGCATATAATAACAATCTAATTTGCGTCCCTGTCTTTGCAAGGATCTCTGGGGCAGAATCTGAAAAGGCGAAAGAAATATTGAAAGGTACTCAAGCGAAACTATATGATACTGTGGAGGAAGCAATAGATGCAATGGTTAAAGAGGTTTCATGATAATGGAATTCAATAAAATGGATAATGAATTCAACATCTTTGATATATTAATTGGAAAAGAATCCGATGAAGATTACAAGAAAAAACCTGTAATAATACAGGGTATGACAGGAAGCTATGGTTCTACGCATACTAGATTAATGAAGGCATATGGAACAAACATTGTTGCAGGGGTTACTCCTGGCAAAGAGGGTCAGAGTTTTGAAGGAATTCCTGTTTATAATAATATAGCTAAAGCAGTAGAAGTATCTGGGGCAAAAATCTCAGGAGTATTTGTACCGGCACCATTTTTCTTAGATGCTGCAACAGACGCTTTAGATAATGGAATAAAATTACTAGTTGCCATTCCAGAACATGTTCCAATTAAAGATTCTATGAAAGTCCTAGACCATGCCGAGAGACAAGGGGCAAAAATAATAGGGCCTAACACTCCTGGTGTAATTGTGCCTGAAATAATGAAGGTTGGAATTATGCCAGCCCAGCCATTCAGAGCAGGCAACACGGTAGTATTTTCGCGTAGTGGAACGTTGATGTATGAGGTTTCTTATAATTTGACAAGAGCTTGCTATGGACAAAAATTATGCCTTGGTGTAGGTGGAGATCCGATAAACGGAACAAATCTTATAGAAGCCTTTGACATGGTAAGAAATAGACATGATGTAGAATCAATAGTAGTCGTAGGTGAAATAGGAGGAGATTCAGAGGAACAGCTGGCAGACTATTTAATAAAAACAAAGTTTTCAAAACCAGTGGTTGCATATATTGCAGGGAGATCCGCGCCAAAAGAAAAAAGGATGGGACATGCAGGTGCAATTATTTATGGAAACTATGGATCGGCAGAATCCAAGCTTGCTAAATTTGCAAAAGCAGATGTCTCCGTTGCGAAGCGGCCTTCAGAGATATCTAAATTACTTGAGGTAAAATTGAAGAAATAGATTATTTATATTTTATTATACTTTCCCATATGCAATGATAATTTTCACCAATTGGATTGAAATTTATTATTATCACATAAATCGTTGTTACAGTATTATTATTTCTGGAAAGATCATGATTTGGTAACAATGTGATCATTTAAGCCATCAACCTCGTGATTATTGTGTTTTAACAACAATCAAATGAATTATGGTTGCAAACAAAAATATTTTATTTTCATTTTTTTCTTATTTCGTTTCTTTGTTCTAAGAATATATTTTGTAAAACAGTAACATAATTCGAAATCAACTCGCTACACTGCATTCCGTCACGATGCTTTTCAAGATCATTGCCAAAAGCCATTGTTAAGGACTTCGGCAATTTTAAGTATTCATTCATATATATCAAAAGAGAATAGTACATCAACTTCATAATTTCATTGTTATCATTTTCTCTGGGATTCATATCAGACATTATGTTCGATACAATAAGTGAGAACTGTGTAGATAACGTAGCCTTTTCACTGCCATTGGGAATATTTTCGAACACGATAGCTTTCATATAAAGTAGATCTTCAATAGCAGACGCCATTTTTTCAATATCTTGTTTCTGTTCTGACGACATGTCAATAGTTAATCATAATTATATTAGGTTATTTATAATATGTTTATAGGAGTTGATAAGTTCAGGATCGACTATTCCCTGCACCACAAAGGGTTTGCCTGTTGAAAGTTTAATATCCATTGCAACAGCGTTATAGGGGATATCAAACTGATTAACTTTTTCTGGCGCAGTAACTTCAAAATACTTTGTACATGTTCCGGCCGTACATAAAAAGCCCATGATTCTGCCAATTTGTCTACTACCTGAGCCTCCGGCTCGTCCACCAGCAGAACCTGAAGACCCCTCAACCATCAAGATGAAGATCTCATTTGCGGTATCAGTAGCAAGGTCAATATCATTTTTGGATACTACGAGCTTCCTCTGTGGTAACTGTAATATATCATCAATATGATTTTTGGACGCCATTTTTTACCTATTTTTTATAGTGGTTATTATATAGAGATGAAAATCATAGTATATATGGACAGCCATAATCGCAGTTGCATGTTTCAATATAGTCTGCTTTAAATGTCCAATTTGGAATTTGATTTTGAATTGTTGTTGTGATGTCATCCATATGCTAACAAACTCCAAAATTATATGAACAAAATTATAAATACGTAACTCTCCGAAATTGAACAAGATTTAATTTCTGAAAACAGATTTTTATGTGCTATTATCTTGTAACAGTCTCACTCAAATTTTGGATAAATATACAAGATACTGAAATATATGACACTACCGCTTAGACGATTGTTGAGTAACATTTAACACAATGTTGAACGTTCCGAGGTAGGATTGTTGTTGTCCTTCTTTAGTTAAATTGAGCATCAAATGCTTTCCAGTATTGCTTTGAATTAACTGATCAGTTGAAGCTCCTGTGTAAATGCCATCTTGTTCATTAGTTATGTCTGGAGGTCCGTGTTTGTTGTATGGCTGTTGCTTATGAACCTCATCATTAATAGAATTGCTAAAGTAAAGCTGTGATGTCCATTCTAAAGTTTTCTCTGATCCATTGAATGTGCGAACCTTGTCATGTATATGAATGGCTCTGCCCTGATACCAACCTGGATAAATTGTTATGAATCTAACTGTCCCATCATTATCTGTCAGTTGATATCCTCTGAGGAATTTCTTTTCTGTAGTACCCTGATCGCTAACAGCTGAGTAGACACCCTCGGAATTGGCATGCCAGATATCTACACGCGCTCCTTTTAAGGGGCTACAAATACCTTATTGTCACATCACGTTTAAAGAATATATCTAAAATCCAGTCTGCTAACACTCTTATTT
>Ga0126314_10001989_pt1 | contig 10090 bp, 11 predicted proteins | sample Plot105B_FD_92535 | JGI IMG/M metagenome (GOLD analysis project Ga0126314, IMG submission 92535) | Serpentine soil microbial communities from UC McLaughlin Reserve, CA, USA - Plot105B | ecosystem: Environmental > Terrestrial > Soil > Grasslands | place: USA: UC McLaughlin Reserve, Lake County... | reverse complement strand
TGGACTCGAGCGCTTCCTCACCGCGGGCATCGACGACGCCACCCGTCGCGCCATCGGCGACCTGCCGCGGGGAGCGGGCATCCTGGGGGAGATCATCCGCCACCCGGAGCCGCTGCGCCTGGCGGACATCAGCGAACACCCGCGGAGCTACGGATTTCCGCCCGAGCACCCGCCGATGACGACCTTCCTCGGAGCCCCGGTGCTCGTCCGCGGCGACGCCTGGGGCAACATCTACCTCACCGAGAAGGAGGGTGGCGCGGAGTTCGACGAGGCGGACGAGCAGGCGCTGCTCGTGCTCGCCCGGTCGGTCGCGATCGCGATCGAGAACGCACACCTGTACGAGGACCTCGACGCCCAGCGTGGCGAGCTCGAGCGGGCCGTGACGGGCCTCGAGGCGACCGTCGCGATCACGCGAGCAATTGGCGGCGAGACGGACATCGAGCGCGTGCTCGAGCTCGTGGTGAAGCGTGGGCGCGCGCTTGTGGACGCGCGCCTGCTGCTCGTCCTGCTGGCCGAGGGAGACGCACTCGTCGTAGCGGCCGCGGCCGGCGAGGGGTCGGAGGTGGTGGGCAGGCGGTTGAGCATCGAGCAGACCGCGCTCGGCGAAATCCTTCGGACCGCGCACGCCGAGCGGCTCAGGGACCTGTCGAGCCGAGTACGTCTCGGTCTGGGCGAGCTGACCGACGGGGTCGGCGCGGCCATGCTCGTGCCTCTCACCTTTCACGGCCGGGCTCTTGGCCTGCTGGTTGCGCTCGATCGCTTCGATTCGGCGGCCTCGTTCAGCGCGGACGACGAACGTCTGATGCGCGCATTTGCGGGCAGCGCCGCCACCGCGCTTGCGACCGCGCAAAACGTCGAGGCGGAGCAGCTCCAGAAGAGCATCGCGGCCGCAGACCACGAGCGCGCCCGGTGGGCCCGCGAGCTGCACGACGAGACCCTTCAGGGGCTCGGCGCCCTGCAGGTGATGCTCACCGCGGCGCTGCGGGGCGACCCGGCAGCACTTCGCGTGGGAACGGAGCAGGCTATTGAGCAGATCGAGACTCAGGTCCAGGAGCTCCAGGGTCTGATCACGGACCTTCGCCCGGCGTCGCTGGACGATCTGGGACTGGCCCCCGCACTGGAGACGCTGTACGAGCGCCTCCGCGCCACCCACGGCCTCGAGGTGTCAGGGGAGACCGAGCTGGCTGCGGAGGAAGGGGCCGAATCGGGGCGGCTGGCGCCCGAGATCGAGGGAGCCGTCTATCGACTCGTCCAGGAGGCGCTGACGAACACCGCCAAACACGGCCAGACGTACCGTGCCGACGCCCGGATCGTCGAGCGGGACGGCGAGATCTCGATCGAGGTCTGGGACGAGGGTGCGGGATTCGATCCCGCCGACGCAACCCCGGGCTTCGGCCTCGTGGGTATGCGTGAGCGGGTGGAGCTCGCCGGAGGGAAGCTCAACGTCGAGTCGCGCCCGGGCCGCGGGACCCGCGTTTCCGCGACCCTTCCGGCCCTCCACAAGCTGCCCGCCGAGGAGGGAAGCCGACAGGCCGAGCCGCCGGAGATACGCAGCGCCTAGACGCCGAGCAGCGCCGAGAGCGCGAGCATCAGGAGAGCGCCCGTATCAGTCCGACCGTCAGCCCCCACAGCGCCGCTCGCAGGGTGACCGCGTGGGCGCCGAGGCGCGATACCGGCAGCGCCCCGAGGCCCGTCGCCAGCGCGGTGCCGGTTCCCGCCAGCGCGAGCACCGCGATTTCCACGGCGGTTACTCGACGAGGCCGTGGTCGAGCGCGTAGCGGACCAGCTCGGACCGGGACGTGCGGCCCGTCTTCTGCTGGATATGCGCGCGGTGCGACTCGACCGTGCGAACGCTGAGATACAGACGCTCAGCGATCTCGGTGTTGGTATGCCCGAGGCCGATCAAGCGGAGAATCTCGACCTCACGGTCCGTGAGCCCATCGGGCGGGCCGGCCGGCTCCGCGGGAGCCGCGGCAAGCTGAGCGCCGAGCTTCGGGTTCATGTACGTCTCTCCGGATGCCGCCGCGTGCACGGCGTCGACGAGCTCGCTCCCCGCCGAGTGCTTCAGCACGTAGCCCAGGGCGCCGGCGCGCATGGCTTCGCGTGCGAACGCCGGGTCCTGCTGCATCGTCAGAACGACGACCGCCGTGTCCGGCGAGTCGGCAATCAGCTCGGGGATCGCCGGGAGACTCGAGCCCTCCGGAAGGTTCAGGTCGAGCACGAGCACGTCGGGCCGATGCGCGCGGACATACCGGCGAGTCGTCTCCAGGTCCCCGGCCTCGGCGATCACCTCGAACCCGCTCTCGGCCTCGAGCACCAGACGCAGGCCGTTCCGGACGACCGCATGATCGTCAGCCAGGACGATCTTCACCTCCACGGGGATGACCATACTGCGGAGAACTACGGACACCCTTCCCGGGCCTGCGCCGTTGCCGCTCGTGCTCCGTCGGCGTAGGTTCGCGGCATGAACGCTTATCCCGTCGACTTCGCCGTCGAGTACCCGGACCGCGACCTCAACCGCCTGACGACAGCGCTTCGGATCTTCACGGTCATCCCGATCGCGATCGTGCTCGGCTCGATCGCCGGTTACACCAACCAGTACGGCGCGAACGGGGAGAGCGCGACCGTTGTGATCGGCGGAACGGGGCTGCTGTTCCTGCCCCCGCTGCTGATGATCCTGTTCCGCCAGAAGTACCCTCGCTGGTGGTTCGACTGGAACCTCGAGCTACTGCGCTTCACGAACCGGGTGGGGGCCTACGTCGCACTGATGAGCGACCGCTATCCCTCGACCGACGAACGCCAGTACGTCGACCTCGGCATGCCGTACCCGGACGCGCACGAGGGCCTCAACCGCTGGCTGCCACTCGTGAAATGGCTGCTCGCCATCCCGCACTACATCGTGCTGTTCTTCCTCTACATCGGCGCTGTCTTCGCGGTGATAGCCGCGTGGTTCGCGATCCTCTTCGCCGGCCGCTACCCGCGCGGCCTGTTCGACTACGTCGAGGGCGTGCTTCGCTGGCACAACCGGGTGGCCGCGTACGCGCTCGTGCTCGTCACCGATGAGTACCCGCCGTTCCGGCTGAGGCCGTGACCGACTGGCTCCTTGTCGTCGGATCGATCTTTGCAATCAACCTGCTGCCGGCCTTCGGCCCACCAACGTGGGCCGTGCTCGTCTTCTTTCGCCTGAACTCGGACCTGCCCGCGGTGCCGCTGGTCCTGCTGGGCGCGCTGGCGGCCGCCTCGGGCCGTTTCGTCCTTGCGACGACGGCCCGCCACTTCCGAGGGCGCTTCTCCGCGAAACGGCGCGAGAGTCTCGAGGCCGCCGAGGAGGTGCTCGTCGGCAGCCGGACGAAGGCGGTCGCCGCCCTCGGGCTGTTCGCGCTCTCGCCCGTGCCCTCCGCCCAGCTCTTCATCGCGGCCGGTCTCCTGACCGTGCCGCTCGTGCCGCTCACCGCAGCGTTCTTCGCGGGGCGACTGGTGTCCTACTCGCTGTACGTGGCCGCGGCGTCCGCGGCGAAGGACAGCCTCGGCGAGGTCCTCGGCGACGCGATCGGCTCCCCGGTCGGGATCGCGCTTCAGCTCGCGATGCTGGCCGGTCTCGTCCTCCTGCTGCGCGTCGACTGGGCAGCACGGTTGAACCGGGGCCGGCTCACAGGGTGAGGCGTTCCGGGAAGTTCGCGGGATGCCTGCGCAGGTCTCGGAGCAGCAGCCGGCCGACGAGCGCGGACGCGAGCACCAGCGCGCCCAGGGTCGCGGAGTCTGCGAGCTCGTGGTTGCGCGCCAGCGCCACGAACGCGATCAATGCCGCGAGGACGACCAGGGTCAGGGAGATCATGCGGTGGAACCGCCCAGCCTCCGAATGCGGCCAGGGATCGAGCGGCCGCACGATCTCGCGACCCTCGTCGGAGTCGGTGCACTGCTCCTTCAGTGGGCACGCATTGCATATGTGCGCCTTGGCTCGGTAGCGGACGATGCGCCGGTGGTGGTCGACCCCGTGCGGCCACAGGTGCTCACCCTCCGGGCACACCCAGAGATCCTCGTGGTGTCTGTACTCGAAGCCGGCGGTGCGGTACCGAAGCGAACGTCGGTGCGTGTGGGCGGACAGCCAGTCGATGGTGAGCGCGGCCGCGAGGAGCACTCCGCAATACCCGGCGGCTATGACCGTCTCCGAGGTCATGTCACGCGCGCGGCCGTGGCTTCGTCGGCGCTCACCGACGTCAGGCCCGCCGGCTCCTTCACCTCCGTGAAGAGGATGTCCTCGGGCTCCTCGAGGGTCACGCGCTTGACGGTGTGCCGGATACCGACCCATGCGATGTAGAGCACCGGCAGGGCGCCGCCGGCGATGAAGACGATGTCGCCCGGCAGCCGCAGCCACTCGATGAGCGCATTGGTGTCCTTCGTCAAAAAGGCGAGATCGCGAGCCTCCCAGTAGCCGTCCTCGACCGACTTGTAGAGCTGCGCGATCCCGAGCGGCAGCAGCGTCGCGAAGCACATCCAGGCCAGGCCGAGGTTTGTCGACCAGAATGCGATCCTCGCCCATCGCTCCGGCCATCGCTCGGCCGGGATCAGGTAGCGCAGGCAGAACATCGCGAGGCCGATCGCGAGCATGCCGTAGACGCCCATCATCGCGGCGTGGCCGTGGTTCGCGGTGAGCGCGGTGCCGATCTCGTAATAGGACACCACCGGCAGATTGATCAGGAAGCCGAAGATGCCGGCGCCGAGGAAGTTCCAGAACCCGACCGACACGAGGAACATCACGGCCCAGCGGTGCGGGAATGGCGTACGTGATCTCGATTCCTGCGCCGCGCCGAGCTGAAGGAACGACCATGCCTCGACCGTGAGGAAGGTGAGCGGGATGACCTCGGCCGCGCTGAAGAAGGCGCCCAGCGCCATGTGCTCGGCGGGTTCGCCCGAGAAGTACAGATGGTGCATCGTCCCGATGACGCCACCCATCGAGTACAGGACGATGTCGAGGACGATCACGAGGAGGGCGACGCGCTCGCGCACCACCCCGAGCAGGACGAACATGTACGCGACCATCACGGTGGTGAAGAGCTCAAGGAAGTCCTCCACCCACAGGTGCACGACCCAGAAGCGCCAGAACTCGTTGACCGTGAAGTGCTGGCCGGTCTGGGCGATCAGCCCGACCGCGTAGAAGGCCGGAATCGCGAGCGCCGCCAAGAAGAAGAGCCACGGCATGTTCCCGACGTGCTCGCGGCGGAGGCGCGTGCGGAGGACGCGCCACAGCATGAACGCCCAGACGAACAGCCCGACGCTCAGCAGCACCTGCCAGACACGCGCGAGGTCGAGGTATTCGAAGCCCTGCAGACCGAACCAGTTCGTCGCGGCGTCCCCGAGCCATCCGTGTATGCCGAGGAACGAGCCGATCAGCGTGCCGAACACGACCACAGCCAGAGCGCCGAGGAGGAAGAACGCGAGCTTGCCCTGACCGCGCGGCTCGCGCCTGGCGATCATCGGCGCCAGGAAGATGCCGGCGGCCACGAATGAGGTCGCCACCCAGAACAGCGCGAGCTGGACATGCCAGGTGCGCATCAGGTTGAAGGGGAAGGCGGTGGCGAGGTTGATGCCGAAGAAGTCAGCGAGCTCGGCCCGGTAGTGCTGTGAAGCGGCTCCCACGAGCGTCTGGATGACGAACAGGGCCGCCATCACGAAGAAGACCCAGGCGCAGGCGCGCTGGGCCGGAGTCAGGGCCACGTCGCCGGGTGTCCGGAAGCTCAGCGTTGCCTGCTCACGCCCGTGCCACCCGAGCAGATTCCAGCGCCCGAACGCGCCGAACAGCAGTCCGATGCCACCCAGTAGGGCGATCAGGGACAGCACCGACCAGACGATCACGTTGGCCGTGGGCCGGTTGTCCACGCGGGGTTCTGGCGGCCAGTTGTTCGTGTACGAGTAGCTGTGCTTCGGTCGCTCGGCGGCGCTCGCCCATGCCGTCCAGGCGAAGAACGCGGTCAAGGCCGCGAGGTCGTCGCGATCGGTGATCGCGTCCGGGCGCAGGCCGTGCTTGGTCGTCGGCTCGGAGAAGAAGCGCGAGTAGTGGGCAACCAGGAGACGGTGCGCCTCAGCCTGCGGCCGCGTCAGCCTCAGAATCCCCGTGCCCTCGTCGTAGCGGTTGGTGCGGAGCTCGTCGATCGTGCGCCGGGCCGCGCTGTCGGAGCGCTCCCCGCCGTGGCTTCGCTTCACGTGGTCGGACGCCCGACGCAGGTAGTCCGCGGTGTAGTCCGGCCCCAGGTAGGCACCGTGCCCGAACACCGAGCCGTACTCCATGAGGCCGTTGTTCAGGAACACCTCCTGGCCCCGCTCGATGTCCCGCTCGGTGTAGAGCACCCGGCCGGAGGGGTCGACGACCCGGTCGGGAATCGGGGGCTTCGCCTGATAGGTGCGGTACGCGAGCAGCCCGAGGACGAAGAACCCGAACAGCACGACCAGAACGACAGCCTGCAGCCATCCCTTCGACACGAGCAGAGCCCTACGGTCTCGAGCCAACGCGTCGCCAATATAGGTTCGGTGGGGCGCTGAGCCGAGAGCAGGCGAACCAATTACGTAGTTGTCCGCAGAGGGGCTGCCGGATGCCCCGGATGCCGGCGCGCGCCGGCGCACTTAGCCTCAAGCCGTGCGGGCCAGAGTGCTCATCGCGGGCAGCGACGCCGTCCTTTCGGAGATGCGGGCCGCAGGCGACGAGTTCGAGGTAGTCGGACACACGCGATCGATTCGGGGCGCCGAGGAGGCGCTTCGCTCGCTGCGGCCGAGCGTGCTCGTATTGGACCCCGAGCTGTGCCACCGCGAGGGTCTCTGCTCGCTCCCCTCGCTGCGGCGAGCCTCGCCCGACACGGCGATCGTGTTGCCGGCGACCCTGGCTCCGGGGCCAAGGCTCGTGCGTGCGGTCCGGGTTGCCGCTCGCGACTTCGACCGCAGGCGCGGCATGGACGGTCTCACCGCCCGCGAACGCGAGGTCCTGCGTCTCGTGGCGCTCGGGCACACGAGCCGCGAGATCGCGGACCGTCTGGTGCTCAGCGTCCGCACGGTCGAAGCGCATCGCGCCCGCATCCAAGCCCGACTTGCCGTGTCCTCACGCTCGGAGCTGGTGCGCTGGGCGCTGGACAACGGGCTGCTGACTCCCTAGCCCGGGCGCAGAAAGCAGCTCCCGCCGTCAGCGATAGACGGACCGGTAGTTGCGGATCGTCAGCGGCAGTCCGAGGACGCCGAGGCCGAGGATCACGACAAAGGCCAGCCCGATCGCGTCCCAGTCGTAGCCGGTAAGCATGAGCTCGCGCATCGCGCGCAGGACGTACTCGGTCGGGTTGGCGTCGATGATCGCCCGGAGCACACCGCTCTCCACCTGGTCCTCCGTCTGGTACGCGGTGGTCAGGAAGATGAGCAGGAACGCCATCGGGAAGACCGCCTGGACGGCCGCCGGGTCCTTCGTCTTGAGCGCGATGTTCGCGGTCAGCACGCCGAACGTCACGATCCCGAAGAGCGTGCCGATCAGCAGCATCAGGAGCGCTCCCGCGAAGCCGGTGGCGATCTGCGCACCGAGCGCCAGCGCGAGCAGAAGGACCGCGCCGCCCTGGATGAAGAGGCGCACGCCGTCGGCGAGCAGCCGGCCGAGCATGATCGAGCCGATCGACGCCGGCGTTGTCAGGAGCTTGTAGAGATATCCGTTCTGGAAGTCGGTTGCGAGGGCCACAGCCGAGTTCGCGATCCCGGGGACGGTCGTCATCAGAACCGCCGCGGGGGCGAGATACTCGTAGTAGTTGTCGGTCGGGAACCCCGGCAGATGCCTGACCGCTGCGAACAGAGTCCCGAAGACGACGAACATCATCAGCACCGGGGGCACGGAGAAGCCCAGCACCATCGGATTGCGTGGAAACTGGACGAGGGCTCGCAGCGTGAGCAGCCAGGTCGGCGAGTTGGCGTTCATGCTGCGAGCTCCTCCTCCTCGCCGAAGCCTCTCCCCGTAGAGCGGAGGTAGACGTCCTCGAGCGTCGGCTGCTTGATCGACAGCGCCTCCGGAGCCGCCCACTCGTGCTGGAGCACGCGCAGCAGTTCCGGCGCCACCCCGGCGGCGTCGTCGACCTCGACCGACAGATGGCCGTCTGTCGCGACGACCGCGAGCACGTCGTCGCGGGCGAGAAGCGCCGCGCGCACTCGTGAGAGCAGCTCGGCCGGGGAGTCAGGCGCGTAGTGCAGCGACAAAGTCTGTCCGCCGATCGACGCCTTCAGCTCGGCGGGCGAGCCCTCGGCGACGATCAGGCCACGATCGATGATGCCGATCCGGCCACAGAGCCGATCGGCCTCCTCCATGTAGTGGGTGCTCAGCACGATCGTCATGCGCAGCTCGGCATTGAGACGCTCCAGCGTCTCCCAGATCGCGGCCCGCGCGCGGGGGTCGAGGCCCTCGGTCGGCTCATCGAGGAAGAGGATCGGAGGGAGATGGATCAGGGCAGAGGCGAGGTCGATGCGGCGCTTCATTCCGCCCGAGTACTCCCCTGTGCGCTGGTTGGCAGCGTCTTCCAGGTCGACCAAGCCGAGCAGGAGGTGGGCGCGCCGGGTGGCGTCGCGCCGCGAGAGCCCGTGCAGACGGCCTTGGAGGACCAGGAACTCGATGCCGGTCGCGACCCCGTCGATACCGATCTCCTGCATCGCGAAGCCGACGTGTCTTCGGACATCCCTCGCGCCGGTCGCGACGTCGAATCCGGCGACCGTCGCGCGGCCGGCCGTCGCCAGCACAAGCGTCCCCAGGATGCCGATCGTCGTCGACTTCCCGGCGCCGTTCGGGCCGAGGATGCCGTACACCTCGCCGGTGCCGACACTGAACGAGATCCCTCGTACGGCCTCGGTGCCGTCCGGGTAGCGCTTGGCGAGTCCGTCGACGACGATGGCATCGGGTCCGCCGGCCGTGGCCGGCGCGGCGCTCAGCAGCTCGTCCAGTGGCGACTGGTCCGGCGTCTTGCGTCTGTGCTCCAGCAGAGTTGCGGTCATATCCCCTAAGACGTGGCCGCCGGGAAAAGGACGCAGACCCGGACGCGTCACCGGCGCCCGCAGGTCGCACACGACCCGCGCTTGGAGCGGTAGGCGGTCACTCCGCCGCGGCGGTCGAGCTCGACGTCGCAGCAGTCGAGCAGCAGATCCTTGAGCTGTTTGCGACCGCGCTGTACGCGCGCCTTCATGCCGGAGACGGACACTCCCAGTCGCTTCGCCGCCTCGGCCTGAGTGATCCCCTGGAATTCCGTGACATCGAGTGCCTCTCGATAGAGATCCGGCAGTCGTGCCGTGAGAGGCGCCAGGCAGTGGGCGAGCTCGGACCGCAGCTCGGCCGAGTTCGGCTCGGCCCACGCGGTCTCGGCCGCCGCGCCGGCGGGCTCGGCGATATCCACGGCCTGGCCGGACGCAAGCTCCCGGCGCGCAGGCCTCCGGTAGTGGTCCGCGATGGAATTCGCCGCGATACGGTAGACCCAGCTCGCGACGCGGTCGGCGTGCTCGAGATCGCCGCTGTGACGGTGGATTCGCAGCATCACCTCCTGGAGGATGTCCTCGGCATCCTGCGGAGACCGGACGCGCCGCGCGATGAAGCGCCGCAGCCGATCTCGTAGGTCGTGCCAGACAGCCTCGGCCGCGGGAGTCGTGACCGCCGTGCTCATCGGCAGCCGCAGCCCCCGGCCGTCGAGGGGCCGCAGCAGTCCGCCTTCGCCGCGGGCTCACAGCACGACTCCCGCTCGGTCGGACCGCAACACGCGCCCGCGTCGGCCCGGTCCCCGTCCACGTCGTCGAGCTGGGTCGTGGTTGGGTCGACCGCTACATCGACCGGATGCCCGATGGTCTTTGCATGAGTGCTCATGCTCTAAGAGACGGCCGTCGCTCGAAAAGGACGCATGCGACCACGGCCAAGCCCGCGGCGGCCGGGACCAGCCCAACGTACGCGAAGCCCGGTCCCTCGGCGACGATGCCGCCCGCGAGCGGCCCGAGCAGGTAGCCCATGATGCCCACCTGCGACCAGACCACCATCGCTGTGACGATCCGCTCGACCGGCACCGCCTCGATCAGCATGCCGAGCGAGCCCGTGTTGCCGAGC
>Ga0126314_10001988_pt1 | contig 10093 bp, 8 predicted proteins | sample Plot105B_FD_92535 | JGI IMG/M metagenome (GOLD analysis project Ga0126314, IMG submission 92535) | Serpentine soil microbial communities from UC McLaughlin Reserve, CA, USA - Plot105B | ecosystem: Environmental > Terrestrial > Soil > Grasslands | place: USA: UC McLaughlin Reserve, Lake County... | reverse complement strand
GTGGCCACCGGACTGCGTAACGAGGCTGTACGCGAGGAGGTAGGGGCGCCGCCCCCATCCTCCGTGAGGATAACCGACCTTCGATTGGCCACTGCGCCCGAGTTTGGGAATTTACGTTCATTCAACACGGCGATCAGACCGCTCCTCGGCTCGCTAGAGAAGCCCCTAACAGCGAACGGGGTGTTGCAGTGGAAGTGGGATCTTCTCTGGGAGGACGAAGAGTCCAGGGGTCGAAGATCAGAGGAAACCGAGACCAAGATCGCGCGGGTTTCTTTTGCCGCCGCGGCCCTGCTGCTTTTCCTGGACTTCCGAATGCCAGGGATAGAAGAAGGAAGTTCCTTCGGGCTCGCGGGACACATAACCGAGCTCGCCGACATCGTACGCAAGTTATCCAAGTCCTTGAACGCGAACGCGACGAAGCTGGAGAGGCTGCTGGCCTTTAGGTCTGCGAGCCGCCCAGCCAAGCTGGATCAGGAAATCTACGAAGCCCTCGTCGGATACCGCATGGGCGAGGATTTGGAGGACGTAGCCAAGGGCTTGGGAATAACTCCCTACAAGAGCAGCCCCTCGAGGTCGGGGGGCGACGACTGGGGAGGAACCAGAGATTGGAAGAGCAGGTTAGCAGAGAGACTCGCACGCGGTGCCGAGGTCGAGAACAGGAAGTATCACCTGGCCGTGGCCGTGTTCAGGAATCGTAACAAACCCCGGGTTGATGCCAAGGCCAAGCTGGCCTACCGCGCTTATCAACGAGAGTGCTCGTTATCCTCCGAAGAGGAGCCGCCCTGGCTCAAGATAGGGGATTGGGTCAGGATAGACGCCTCCACCGACTCGGGATTCGAGGTGCTCTACGCTTACGTGCAATTAGGATCGTGTCTACAGCGCGATCTCGACCCCTTTCCCACCCACTCGGGCTTCAACGGTTAGCCTCCCTAGGCATATCCCTGTAAATAGAAAAAACTCGTAGTTAGAGGGAACGACCCTACCGCTACGCAACGAGACAATACGGGCGTGGATGGTACAGGCAGAGAGGAAGTTCCCATGGAAGACGAACCCCGTTTCTTAACGGTTCCCGAGGCAGCGCGACTGCTGCGGATCAATCGGGGGAGAGCATACGAGATGGCCAACGACGGCACGCTACCCGGCGTGATCAGGCTGGGCCGGACCATAAGGGTGGACCGAGAGCGACTAATCTCTGGCCTGGCCGATCACCAGCAGGACTTAGCGCATCGACAACTATGAAGGCAGCGAACCGTATGCATATGAGGCTTAATTAGGTGCAGCCACTTCGGCGCCGTTACGGGTTATTCCTCGCTGAGAGCAGAAATCGACGCGAGGAGGACGCTCGTGGAGCGAGTCCGACGGGAGGAAGAGCGAAGATCATGCCAGAACAGGAGCACACTCCTCCCCCACCTCCGGGAGCTACGTCGGAGCAGGGGGCTGAGCCAACGAGAGCTCGGCAGGCTAGCCAGTGTTTCTCCTGGCTCGGTGTATCGGCTGGAAAACCAGGTGCGAGGGGCGTACCCCGTAACGGTGCGCAAACTGGCCGCCGCTCTCGGGGTGCCGCCGGTCGAGCTCGTCCGAGGGCACCGCCGAGAGTAAGAGTGAGGGCGGGCCGTAGCAGCGACCCGCCCGCGAACCCGTCCAACACCCCCCACAAACTCACGCAGAAAGGAGGTAGGGTCCTTGAAGGATTCTAACCTCAATGGCGATGGCATGGGGCTGTCGCTCAGCAAGCTAGACAAAGAACTACCCAAAACCGTCCTGGAGTACGCGGCCGCGTACTCCAGCATGGGACTCGGCACCGTCCCCAATCAGCCGGGTAGTAAGAGGCCGGCTGTGAAGGGCTGGACAGAGCTCAGGCTGCGCCAAGAGGACATCCCCGAGTACTTCGAAGACGGCGAAAACGTGGGCTTGCTCCTTGGCGAGCTCTCCGGCTGGCTCGTGGACGTCGACCTCGACTGCGCGGAGGCCGGGGCGATAGCCGACCGGTTCCTCGCGGATACACTGGCAAGCGGCCGGAAGAGCGCTCCACGCAGCCATCACCTCTTCGTCTCCCAGGGTGCGAAGAGCAGGTCGTGGAGGACGCCCGGCGAGGACGGCACCACGATCCTCGAGTTGCGCTCCACGGGTCGGCAGACGCTCGTAGAGCCGTCGGCACACCCTACGGGCGAGCGCTACGAGTATGACAGGGACGGCGCTCTCGAGCCGGTCGAGATCTCTGCAGAGCCGCTCGAGCTCGCGTGCCTGCGGATCACTACCGCCGCAGCTATCGCCCGGTGCCTCCCCACCGATGGACGTCACGACTTCGCGTTGGCGCTCGCCGGCTACCTACGCCGGCCCGGGCGGCTCGACGAGGAGGACGCGCTTGCCATTATGCTCGCCGCCTGGCACGCCGCCGGAGCCGACTCCCGCGAGGCCCTCGAGGACGTAGAGCGGATCGTGCGCGACACGGCGAGGAAGATCTCCTCGGGCGAGCAGGTAACAGGTGGGACAACCCTGGAGGAGATGGCTCCTGGACTCGTTCCATTGCTGGCCGGGTGGTGGGCATGGCGCAGCGGCGACACAATGAGCGCCGACGGTAGCGGCAGTGCGAGCGGCGAGAGGCCCACCGAGGACGAGCTCCGCGACCGGTGGATCGAGAGTCGCGAGAGCCCCACGGCCTACGGCCAGAGCGAGTGGCGCCGCTACTCTGGGGGCTACTGGATGCCCGTCCACCAAGAGATCGTCAACCTGGAGATAGACGGCGTCCTCGAAGACGCCAAAGTCGAGAAGATAAGGCCCACGGCCGGCATGCGCGCCAGCGTCGAGAAACTCGCGCGGGCGAGGGTGTTCGTACCCGACGAGGTATGGGATGCCAACACCGACGTCCTCGTGTGCCAAAACGGCACGCTCGAGATCTCGAGCGTGACCCTGAGGGAGCATCGCCCCGAGGACTACCTCCTAGGCGCCGTGCCCTACGACTTCGACTCCGAGGCCCACGCACCTGCTTTCCACGAATTCCTCGCGTCCACCGTCCCGGAAGCCTCACCCTTCCTGCAGGAGTTCATCGGGCTCTCGCTGACCACCGACACCTCCCTCGAGACGGCCGTGTGGCTCTACGGTCCTCCGGGGTCGGGCAAGAGCACCTTCATAGAGGGCGTCCGGTCCGCTCTTGGTCCGCGCGCTGGGCTCTTAGGGCTCGCCGACATCCAGCGCAGCCAGTTCGCCCTGGCCGATTTGCCCGGCAAAACGCTCGTCGTGGCGGCGGAGCAACCGTCCGACTACATCAAGTCCACCGACGTGCTCAACTCCATCATAAGCGGCGAGGCGATCAAGGTCGAACAGAAGTACAAGCCCGCCCACACCGTGATCCCCAGGGCGAAGGTACTTTGGGCAATGAACGATCTGCCCAGGGTAAAGGACGCCGGCTCCGGCCTCTTTCGGCGCGTCAAGGTGGTGCCCTTCCCCAGGCTACAGGTCCCGCCTAACCCTGCAGTCAAAGAGGCTATAAAAGAAGAAGGTCCGGGGATCCTCGTGTGGGGCTTGGCGGGTTTGCGCAGGCTAAGAGCACGTGGGTACTTCGAGATCCCCGAAGCGGTCCGAGAGGCCACAGACGAGTTCCGAAAGACAAGCGACGTGCCGGCCATGTTCGTCGAAGATGCGTGCATTGTCTCCGACGTCGAAAGGTGCGAGACGCAGGCGAAGGTGCTCTACGACTGGTACAAGACGTGGTGCCTGGACAACGGGCACAAACCCATGTCCTCGACCGCCGTCGCCAAGGAGTGGCGCAGACTAGGCTTCGGGAAGAGGGTGCTAGGCGGTCGCGCCTTCTACACCGGCATCGAGGTCGATCCGGGTTGGATCGCCGGCCACAAGGACTCCTCCAGGAGCTGGTAGGTGGGAGTTAGGTGGTCAAGAGGCGGGGGTTGGGGTGGAGGTCTTCCTGCCCCGAATCCCCGTAAATACGCGACAAACGCCCTACGAGGTGGTAGAGGTGGGGGTTGCGCGACAAACACGCAAAGTGCAAGAAGGGGCTTCGCCGGACACCACAGGGCGGGGCTCTGCTCTCGCTCGAATGTTTGCACAATTAGGTTAACCCCCACCTCCCCTCGCACGAACCCCGCAAACAAGCCGACTTCGTGGGGGTGGGGCCGCGGCCCCACCCCCACCTTACACACACCAGGCAACACAACGAACAAGGAGGTAACGACGTGACGTGGAGAAGCGCGATCGACGAGATGCCAGAGTGTGACCCGGACCACCCCTTCTACCCCGTAGGCTACGACCAGTGGCTTGAGAAGGTGATGGACGAGCCCTGGGCGCGCGCCCTGGAGGCCATGGTCAAGTGGACCGGCTCGTGGGTTGGCACCGAGGAGCGCTTCTTCGAGGAGCTACGTATGCGGGTCGGTAAAGAGGTTGCTTCGTCCCCTGACTTCCCTTCTAGCGCCGAGCGACTCAAGGTGTACCAAGATATAGCCGTCGACGGTTTCATCGCACGAAGACTAGAGTTCTGGTACTGGTACAATGCGGACCTCTCTGAAGAAGACCTCGAAGGTTTCGACGCGCCAGGTTGGGGACCAGAGGCACCGATACTTCTCTTCAGGGACGAGCTGCCCGCCGTCCCGACTACTGGCAGGCCATGTGCCGGCTCCTCGCCCGCAGGGACACACTGGCGTTGGCCATCCTCATGTTCACGGGCAAGGACGGGCACTTCAAGAAGACCCGTAGGTGGACGGGCACCACCGCCGAGCTGCTCAAGAAGCTGCAGAAGCACGATCCGGGCGGCCTCAACGGCGTACCCATACCCTTCGCCAACTGCTTCCGTCCTAGAGAAGAACACCGGTACGAGGTCTACACTCTGTTCGAAAGTAATGATCTGATTTACCCATCGAGCCGCGAGGACTACATAACCTTCCACAGGCAGATGAAGAGGTGTTCCCGCGTCCTTAAGGAGTGGAGGATCAAGGTGAGCAAAGAGAAGCACCCTTACGCTTATACATCGCGCGAGAGCGGCAAGGTCGAGCAGCGCTCTATGACCTACTGGACGATAGAGAGTCCGCGCTGGGAGAAGCCCAATCTCTTTGGAAACCCCAACATCTCCGCCGAGAGCTATCCATTATGGTCGCCTTGTGGGTCACATCGACGGACTAAGATCGAACACCCGTGGATCGTAGCTACTTTCCGAAGCAGTCGGCGCGGGTGGGGAGGGCCCACATTCTTCCTCACCTGCTCTTAGCTCGTCGCCTTGTGCTTCGCGTTGCGGAAGCGTTACCTGCATTGTTCAAACAATCCGTTGATTTAGATGGCTACGATCCACTGGTTGTAGGAACCTGTAGCACTCCTTGCGCACTTCCTAGCGCAGCAGCCCGTGGATGTCGGTAGCTATTTCCAACAGCCGTGGCGGCTCAAGACGACTGATCGTGCCGCGCGACTACTGCGTTGCCGTGCCGTCGGTATTCTGCCAGCGGTCTACGTCTCGAGTAGCGCAAGAAGAGCAATCAAGGGGTCTGCGTCGCCTTCAGCTGGGCTTGCTCCCAGAGGGGTTTGAGGTCTACGAACACTGATTCCATAGCCTGCTTGAGCCGAGTAGGGTCCTTAAGGGTATTTGCGTCATCCTTCCGGTACAGTAGCCTTCCGACGAAGATCCAGTCGGACACCTTAGGATGGAGCAGCCATTTCGATACGTCATGCGTCCGGACGTGCCCGAGGTTGATCCGGCCCGTCTTACCCTCAGGGAGCCACTCGACCCAGAACGAGTTGTCTTGCGCGAACCGATCGAAAGCTTGTCGATGTTGCCTCAAAATATCGCAGAATTGCCCAAACACCGGACCGACACTCTCCGGCTCGCCATACACTTTCTTCGTGAACTCGAACCCAAGTCCAAACCGGAGATAGTCTGGAAAGAGACCGATATTGAACTGCGCCTCGTTGCGGCCACCGGTGTTGTACGTGTACCAGTGCTCACGCTCTGTGGGAAAGTCGTCCCCTTCAAAGGCTAGACTACTCCTGATTTGGGGTTTCCATCTGCGACGGATGCGCTGGATGTCGCCAAGGCAAGATCCTTCGTTCAAGAAGGCGTGAAGATCTCTGACGAAGGGCGTGGCTCGTTTCTTTACTTGGTCTTTGGTGGCACCCTCCAGGTCACGGAATTGTGATTCGGTGACCGGAGGCGGCAGTTCAGACAATTTAGTTCTCCCTCCCTATTGCAAGCGGCCTCTTAGGCGAATCTTCTACTAAGGCAATGTAGGCTAGCGGCTATGCAGATGCAACCCAGAATGCAGCACGTGATCTAGTAGGACTCGATGCCGTAGCCCCTACTCGCAACGGGACTACGGCCGATCAGCGCTCGGGCAGGTATCTCCAGTCATTGTGTGGAAGCAGGTTTGCCAAAGTTGCTTCCGTACCCCCACTACGGATCTTCCCCTACCTTCCTGGTCCTCGAGACACTTGAACGCCATCCTTGCGCACGCCTCGCAGAGAGCGGCTCGTTGCCTCCCTCCATCCAATTCGATGGCCTGAATGGCCGACCATCTCCCCTCGCTACGTCGTGCGCCAACCCCTTGCAAGACTCTCCCTAAGTCCCCCTAAGTCTCCTTCTCATTTCATGAATCCCATAAACAAGCCGTTTGTACGATTTGCAAAATACCATACTCTTATAAATCTTCACGAAATTGGTCGACAAATCACTGGCGTTTTATCCAGCGCCATTATCGAGCTTTGACGACGCTACCGTGCGACCTACGCGCAGGCTACTGTTGGGCGGCGACGAAGTCCTCGTAGGGGAGATCCGGCCTGAAGATCTGCTCCTCCTCGGTAAGGTGGTGCTCCACTCCCCTCCTTCGTAGACGAAGGAGGCATCTCGGATCAAATTCAGGCCGTCCGCGTGGGTGGATACCACCAGGGCGGGGTAGTATGTCGAGTACCTGCAATTTGAGGAACGGCCTGAGGGGTGAACGATGAAGATCGCTGAAGGGGTGTACGTCCTGCCCATACCGCGGGGTTCGCAGGGGGCCGACGGCTTCCTCAACCTAACCTTGATTCTGGACGAGGAGAACGGCAACACGCTCGTCGACGCCGGCTTGCCGGGTCAGGCTGAGGCGATCGGCACCGCCATAGCCGAGGCCGGCATAGAAGCGCGGGACCTGAGGCGCATAATCTTCACCCACCAGGACCTCGACCACGTCGGTTCGGGGGCCGCCCTCGTGCGCCAGAGCGGCGCAAAGGTGCTGGCGCATCCGGCCGACGCACCCCACATAGAGGGAAGCGTAAGGCCACTCAAGTTTACGCCCAAGATGCTAGAGCAAAGGCCACAGATGCGGGAGGTCCTGGAGCGCCTCGAACCAGTCGGGGTGGACGAGTACCTGGAGGACGGCGAGCGCCTCGATTTGGCGAGCGGGACTCGCGTGATCTTCACGCCGGGACACACGCCGGGTCACACGAGCCTTTATCTGGAGCGACCGAAGGTCTTGGTAGCGGGAGACGCGCTTACGGCGGAGGATGGGAATCTGAACGGCCCAAACCCGCCGTTCACCCTGGACGTGGGCGAGGCTGCGCGGTCCGTAAGGAGGCTGGCGGAGCTGGAGGTGGAGACCATCGTCTGCTATCACGGCGGCGTGCTCGGCGAAGACGTCGGCGGGCAACTACGCAGGGTCGTCAGGGAGACCTCTCGTGAGCACGCTGAGTGAGAGTAACCCTGTGTTCGTAACAACTTGATGTGCGGTGGAGCGCGGGCAGGCTCAGGTCCGAATACCTCCTGTACCTCGCGGTATACCGATGCCTGATTCATTCCGCCGCTCCTGAGGTAGGGAGTTGCGGCGGAAATGGTAGTCACCTTAATCGGCGCTTCCCGACTTCGCTCGCAAGGCGCTCAAGGTTACTGCAGCCCCCACCACCCCGAGGCTCCACTTCAATGCCGGGCGGGTATCCAACCACGTGAGGTAGCTCCTCGGTACTGTTTGATCGCCGAATTCTCCTTCCGCCCGATCCTGCCCCTCCATAGGCGCGAAGAGTCCGTCTGGATCCGCGGTGGATTTCGGCTCGACGGTCATCTGAGAGCCGAAGCCGCCTCGCACCATTAGGGCGTCCATCAGGCGCGGCGAGAGGCGCTGGGTCAGGAGCATGCCCTTGCCGGCACCGCCGGCGACTATCTCCCGGGGTACCTTCTCGGCACAGTAGAGGATCGCATCGGCCACGACGCTTGGCTGGTAGCTCGGGGGGAACCCCTTGGGTTTGACGCCCAGCTTGGTGCGAGCCTTCGCGAAGAACGGCGTGTTGATGGCTGCCGGCATGACGTTGGTGACGCTGATGCTGTTCCAACCTTCTTGCAAGAGCTCGACACGCAGCGACTCCAGGAAGCCGTCGACGCCGTGCTTGGAGGCGCTGTAGGCGCTCTGTAAGGGCGCCGAGCGTTTGGCCACCACGGACGAGATGTGCACGAGCGCCCCGCGTCCCTCGCGCTTTATGCGCGGTAGTGCGGTCATCGCCCCGTAGACCTGACCCATGAGATCCACCTCGACCACGCGCCTGAACTCTTCGGGCTGTGTCTGGTCGAAGGGGGCGAAGAGGCCGACAGCCGCGAGGTGTACCCAGGTGTCGAGCCGACCGTACTCATCGACGGCTCTCTGGGCGACGGCCTCTACCTGCTCGAACTCGGAGACGTCGGCCACCACGGCCGTAGCCTCACCGTCGAGTTCCCTTATCTCGCCCTCCAGGGAGCGCAGACCCGCCTCGCTCCTGGCCGCGACCACTATCTTGGCGCCCCTCTTTGCGAAACGGAGGGCCGTCTCGCGGCCTATTCCGCTCGAGGCACCCATCACCACGACAACCTGGTTCTCAATCGGTTTCAGTTTCACATCGGTCCCTTCCTGAACCAGTCTACGGACACAACGACATATGTACCCGCGCTCGGTGCTTGCAAGCGGCAGACCTTCCCTGCCAAGGAGCATCCAAAGCCACCTTAAAGGACCTGTAAGTGGCGAGGACCATCTGGGTAGGAAGAACGTCCGCAAGGATCTTACAAGTCATTGAAATGGCTCCTCGCGCGTGGCGCAAGGACCGCCGATTGTTTCCGCCGCTCCTAAGGGAGGGAGTTATGGCGGAAACTAATCGGCCTTCTCGTAGTACCTCTCGAAGGCGTCTTTCGGGAACACGCCACCGCGGTAAGAGTACCCTTCCCCCTTCCTCGTGACGGCCCGGATCTCGTAGTCTCCCGCTTCGCTGTTCCTCGCCCAGTAGAGTCCCGACCATCCCCTAGTCGTCATCCCCTCGGCGTTCTTGTAGCGGTAGAGCTCAAAGCCCTCCTCGGGAGGTACGAGGTTGAGACCTTCGTCCGGTTCCTCTCCCACGATTCCTTCCCTCGATCTTCCTGCTTCCCGACACCGCACTGGCCACCTATGCTAGAGGCCAATCATACCGCTCCTCAAATTACTGCAGCTGGGGATCGAAACTTTCCGCCGCCCTAAGGGAGGGGGCTGCGGCAGAATACATTCCGAGCTAGACTGCCGTATCGTCTGCCCTACACCTTCTCTCCGACCAGCACCTCCACGCTAGTACGATCTAGCGGCTTCCACGTCGGCTCTACTGTCCATGCTCTAGTCTCCTCGAGGTAGGGTGCCCTCTCCGTAACCTTGTGCCTCGAGAAGGTAACCAGTTCGAACGTCTCCTCCCCTTCGTCTGTGCTCTCCTTGGGCCAGTGCTCGATCCACACCAGAGGGGTAGGCAGTTCATTGGCCCGGATCACCCCCGAGGCTATCACCTCCGCAGAGTTAGTAATAGATCCTCCGGAGTTATTGGGGAGTTCCGAACAGATCACAATCGGAGTGTCGCGCGTGTCGTCGGGGAGGTAGATCTGCACACGGCAGTGCGCGGAACGTCCCCCGGCGTCCTTGTAGGGATGGATGTAGTCGCTTGCTAGCTGCACGCCCCTAATGTTACTCGTCCCGGCTTGACCCTAAAGCTTTCTCTCGGAGTTGGAGCGGGGCTCGGGCAGTCGAGCGGCCGCGGAGCAGGTCTTCAACGACCGAACCTAGAACACCTGCCCCGCGGGCTCCTCCAAGCGCTGCCCACCGTTCCCCTGGTCCACCTGTGACACCCCCGGCTCTTCGGCAGTCTCCTC
>Ga0126314_10001986_pt1 | contig 10103 bp, 9 predicted proteins | sample Plot105B_FD_92535 | JGI IMG/M metagenome (GOLD analysis project Ga0126314, IMG submission 92535) | Serpentine soil microbial communities from UC McLaughlin Reserve, CA, USA - Plot105B | ecosystem: Environmental > Terrestrial > Soil > Grasslands | place: USA: UC McLaughlin Reserve, Lake County... | reverse complement strand
TGGCTGCCGTCACGTATCGGTCACGATATGTCTCAGCGTTACGGAGGTGCTCAACTGTTGCGGGCGTGCTAGTCATAGCGCAGGGCCTCGGCCGGGTAGATCCTCGACGCCCGGCGGGCGGGAAGGAAGGTCGTCAGGAGCGAGGCCGCGTAGCCGACAAAGATCACCAGCAGCAGTGCTTGCCACGGCACCCGGTACTCCAGGCTGGGGATGTTCTGTTGGATGTTGTCTATGAGCGTGCCCGAGAACCCGAGCCCCAGAGTCACCCCGAAGCCGATGCCGAGCAGGGCGATGAAGGAGGACTCGATCAGGAAGACCAGCCGCACCTGCCCCTTCTGGAAACCTAAAGCGCGCAGCATCCCGATCTGCTGGCGCCTCTCGACCACGGAGCGCGCCGCGATCACGCCCAGGGCGCAGATGCCGACCACGAGACCGAGGGCCATGAAGCCCCGCAGCAGCAGGAAGACGATCCGCCTCGTCGCGTCGTTGTCCCGGATGACCTCGGCCGTGACCTGGGTCTGGAGGCCGTTTCTGGCGAAGTCTTTCTCAAGCGTCTTTGCCGTCGCCGAAGCGTCCACGCCTTTCTTGAGCCCGAAGTAGTAGCTCTGGGGCGGGACGGTACGGGCAGCTAGAGCGTCGAGCGTACTTTGTGAGGTCACGACGTCCCCGGCGAAGGAGGCCGAGCTTCCAAGCACCCCGATCACGCGCAGCTCCTTCGTCCTGCCGGACTGGGGATCTTTGACCTGCAAGTACAGATCGTCGGGTAGGTTCTTATCGTCGGCGTAGAAGCCGGTGAGCTTCACGGGAGGCTCCGTATCGCCGAAAGTAGAAGCGTTGCGCACGGGAGCGAGGTTCGAGGAGATCACCGCCGTGTCCTTGTTGGTCTGCAGAGCCTCCCACACCTCGCGCGCCGAGCCGTAGCTCCCGGCGGTCGTCTGGAAGCCGTAGCCGACGCTCTTTGAGTAGCCCTCGTCCACGCCTTGCACATAGAGCGACTTGGGGTCTCGGTTGGTGTCCTTCTGCTTGACCTCCGCGGGAAGATTGGAGATCTCTCCCACGGCCGTGATGCTCCCTTTCCGTATGCCTTTGGCGTCTTCGAGGGCGGCCTTCATGTCGGAGATCGGAGCGGCGTAGCCGGCGTTGGCCTGTACTTCGTAGCCGCCGGAGAGCTTTTGCGTGTCCCCGAAAGCGGCTGACATCGCGGCCTGGATGAAGTTCATCGCCGTTAAAGTGAAGACGACCAGCATGAACATCGCGAGCGTCATGCCGGTCCGAAAAAGGCTCTGGGTCGGGTATTTCACCGCCGTCTTGAGGACCGGGGGGAGGCCCTTTATGCGCCCGAACGCCGCCACGACCAGCCGCAGGAGCACGTCGGCGTTGAAGATCACGAGCCACACGCCCGCGACGACGATGGCGATGCCAGAGACGAAGAACATCTCCGGGCCTCGTGCCATGTCGGCGGGCGCGGTGATCCGGGCCGGGGTCAGCCACAGCGCAAGCAGGACGAGCCCCGACGCGCTGAAGGCGAGGCGCTCGGGCGTTCCCAGGACACGGGCCAGCAGCGCAGCCCCGATCAGGACGAGCGAGATGCCGCCAAGGTAGAAGGCCATCGTATCGGTGAGGAGCCCCTGCCAGAATGCTATCGCGCCCGCGAGCGGCAAGAGGATGGCCACGATCACGCCCCAGAGGCTGCGCCCCTTCCTGTCCGGTTCAGGGATGTCGCGGATGGCGCGCACCACGTTCAGACGGCTCACGCGCCAGGAGGAGATCAGGACGACGGCGAACGTGAGCACCATGCCCATGCAGAAGGCCAGGACGACGTTCTGGGGGCTGGTGGCGAAGACTATTTGGAAGTCCTCGCTCCCGCCGGCGAATCCACCGCCCAGGAAGCGGATCATCACCCAGCCGACCCCGACGCCTGCAACGCTACCGAGGGCGCTCGCCGCGAGCGCGTAGAGCGCCCCCTCGAAGACGAAGGTGCGAACGAGGTTAGAGCGCTGCATCCCGACGGCGCGTGCTATGCCGAGCTCCGTCTTGCGTTCGGCGGCGAGCATCACGAAGATCAGGAAGATCAAGAGCATCCCTGCTGCCACGGAGAACTGGCCGAAGAGGACAAAGAGGGTAGAGAAGATCTCACCCCGCTGGTCGGCTTGATCTATCGCGTCCTTCTTGACCGGATCGGCCTCGAGGTCGTTGGCCGAGAGGATGGAGCCCAACCTGTCCACCGTAGCATCCGTGTGCTCGCCGCCCTCCACGGCGGGGCCGCCGTGCGTAACGAGTACCTCGTTGACCTTGCCTTCTTCCCCGACGAGCTTCTGGAGGTTCTCCAGCGGCATCACCATCGAGGTGTCGGAGGCGGGGTTGGCTCCGCTATCGTAGATGCCGGCGACCACGAACTCCGGGGGGCTTTCCTCGCTGCTGGCCTCTGCGGCACGCGCCTCGACCTCCGACCCGGCGGGACGTCCGTTATCTCTCGGCCCTGGAGGACGTGCTCCACCCTCGAACCCTGCTGGAGGCTTGCCGCCCTCCGGCCCGCCGGGTCTTCCTTGCGCCGTCCCGGGGCGCCGTTTGCTTTGCGGCTCCGAGGGAGGTTGTCTGCTCCTGGGTTCCGTGGTAGGCCGGACCGGGGACGCCTCGATCCTGTCCCCCTTACCGACGTCCAGCCCTTCGGCTGCCTTCGCGCTGAGGTAGACTTCGTTCTCCTCGAGATCCCCGAGAGCGAGGGTCTTGCCCGAAGCGGTCTCAAGATCGTCGAAGCCCGTCATCGAGGAGGCGTCCATGCCGAGCACGTCTACCCGAGGCTCGGATAGATCCGTCTTCCGGGAAGTGATCGGCACGGTCTCCTTGGCGAGCGGCGCGACGCCCGCGACATCCTCCTCATCCGCGAGCCGCTCCCGGATCTCATCCGCCAGTTCCGCATCGAAGTATGTCTCGCGCGCCTCGGGCGGTTGCGCGGCCCCGGCGCCGGGGCCGAACGGAACCCCACCGCCCGACTCCGGCTGCTTTGCCTTCACGACCACGTCCACCCGCCCGATGTTCCTCAATGCCTGGGCGCGTAGGGAGTTCGTGAGGGTGTCGCCGGTGGTAAACGCCGCCGAGAAGAGCACCGTCGCAAGCATGAGGCCCGTGACGATCAGGGCGGTCTGCGCCTTGCGGCGCGGGATGTTCCTCACCGCCATCCTGAATGAGGTCCGGTCGCGCGCGGCTAGGAAGGCCAGGATCAAGGTACCCGCGGCGAAGGCACAGAGGAGTACAAGCGTAAGTCGTTCTGTGGGTACGCCGAAGAGACTATCCATCGCGGCCCTCCTCGCCGTTGTGCTCGTCGCCCTGGATCAGGCCGTCGCGCATCCTGATCGTACGGTGGGCGCGGACCGCCACGGCCGCGTCGTGGGTGACGAGTACGAACGTCTGCCCATGCTCCCGGTTGAGCCTTACCAGAAGGTCCACGATCTCCCCGCTAGTCTCCGAGTCCAGAGCACCGGTCGGCTCGTCGGCCCAGACGATGGCCGGCTCGTTCACCAGCGAGCGGGCGACGGTCACCCTCTGCTGCTGGCCGCCGCTCATCTCCGCCGGGCGCTTGTTCGCCTGCTCGGGAACTCCGACTGTCTCCAGAGCGGCATGCGCCCGTCGGCGAGCCTCTTTGGGCTTCGCGCCGGCCACCAGCAGGGGCAGCTCAACGTTCTCGACGGCGGAGAGGACCGGGATCAAGTTATAGGTCTGGAAGATGAAGCCCATCTTCTGGGCCCTGAAACGGGTGCGCTTCCTGTCAGACATCCCGGAGATGGACTCGCCGCCGACCAAGACCTCGCCGCCGTCGAACTCATCCAGGCCCGAGAGGCAATTCAGGAGCGTGGTCTTCCCGCAGCCCGAGGGGCCCATGACGGCGACCATCTCGCCGCGGGGTATTAGGAGGTCCACGCCCCGCAGGGCGTGCACCCGCACCCCGCCCGCCGCGTACGTCTTCTCGACGCCCCGGGCTTCGACCATAGACGTGTCGGTGTCTTTGTTTTGTGCCACCGTTTTACTCGCCTTTCCCATCAAGATCCTCTCCTTCGTCCTTAGGCATCGAAGTTTCGGCCTACCGCGCGGATTCGTTTCTCACGTCGAAGCCTCAGAACCTGTCATCTCGTGCCGTTCGTAGAGGCTCAGGTTGTTGGCGCCACCCGTGACGGTCACGTCGTAGCGATCGGCAGCGCGATCGTAGTCCCGGCTCCCCAGGTCCATCTCGCTGCCTGCGGCCCCGATGCACCTGTCGTCGAACCTCAAGTTGGTAACGCCGCCTTCTACGCGGAGCCTCGCGGCCACGCCTTCGGGGCGGCGGATTGCAACGTTACTAGCGCCACCGAGGATGACCATGGCCACGGTGCCCGTGAGTGCGGGGAGCAACACCTCGATGCTGCTGGCGCCACCATCCATGCTAAGTGAACCAAGCCTGAGCCCGCGCAGGTCGGCGACGAGCCGCGAGGAGGCGCCGCGGATCTCGATGTCCCAGGGGATGCTCGCGTTGAGCGCAACCTCCGCCGGACGCTCCGGCTGGTAGCTGGTCCAGTCACGGGACGGAACCCGAGGGTACCGGATGGTCACCATGCCTCTTTGCACCCATATCGTTGGCATCCGGTCTCCGAAGCGAGCTCGATAGAGGGCTCGCATGTGCAAATCGGCTCGGATGACGATCCGATGGGCGCCCCTCGTGAACCGCAGATGCCCGCTCCTCGACGAGCCGAGGGGGGCGGTGAAGTGGTCGCCACTCCCGCCCCCCTCTTCCGGCGACGTGCGACGGGCCGGGATGGTGTTTCCGGGGTTCGTCGGATCGGTGGCCCTCGGTTCAGCCATGTCGCCCTCACTCACGGTCTAGTCGACGTTCTTCGGCGCCCGGAAGAACTTGCGGAGGAGGCCGGCCGCTCTCGCCAGCTCCCACGCCACTGTCGAGGCCCACCGGGAGGCGGTGGGCCTCTTGCGATCCGATCGCAACGCCTTCTTCAGGCGGTTCAGCTCCGCCTCGCGCAGCATATCCACTCGCCGCTGTTCCAAGACCTCCCTACTCATCGTCCCGTACACGTTCGGGCCTCCTCTCTATCGTCTGTCGCGTGACCTCTCAGCCCGCGCTTACCTTTGTACAGGGGCAGCGGGTGGAGAGGGATCGGCCAAAAGGTAGATTAGTAGGGTAGAGATTCTTGTACCCGACGAACTTCATCAGAACCGTCCGGCGTATACCGGGAGCCTCGATGATAGAGAAGTCTGCTCTGCCCTACTACCTGCGCTACGAACAGCTCCTGGCATGCTCCTTCCCAAGAAGTGGTGAGGACCGCCGAGATAGTGCCCTGGACCTAAGCACGTTCCGCAAGGCCTATGCCACGGCCCGTCTCGCGGCATAGTCTTTTCGACAGCCAGTCCACGGAGAAGCGGTGAAGAGAGGAAGAACGCGCAGCACGGCGATATTACCTTGAGATCGAGGACCGCGTGGGCCGGATACGCGGCGTGCGCCCTGGCGCTCTTGCACGCGGCGGTGAGCTTCTACTGGGCGTCCGGCAGCACCGCGGGCCTCTCCACCGTCGGGGGCAAGCTGGAGGAGATGGACAGGCCCGGCTCCCCGGCCTTGGCCGCGCTGGTGTGGGGCGTCGGTGCCCTGAAGGTCCTCGCCGGGTTGCTCGCGCTCGCACTCGTCATGCCGCGGGAAGAGGTGCTTCCGCGATAGACGATGCTCGCCGCCGGGTGGGGTGGGGCAACCCTACTCACCCTGTACAGCAGTGTCCTGGTGTCCGTCGAGGCGCTAGTGGTGGGCGGGGTTATAGTTCCCTCTGGGCCGGTAGACTGGAGTGCGCTGCGGTGGCACTTCTTCCTGTGGAACCCCTGGTTTCTTCTGTGAGGTGTCCTACTTGGCATAGCGGCCTGGCACTACACTCGCAGGTCGCACGGGTGGGCGTACCGAAAATATGTCCGGTCGGTAACCAGCGCGGTCCTCAACATGCACGCCAGCCTTCACAAGCCGATAATAATGATACCTACTGCAGGCTACCACTAACCTAGAGGCGTCTGCACAGAGGCAACTGCAAAGATCAATGCGTGCCTCCTGTCAGTGAAGCTCTCGCTATACCCGGGGAATTTAGTGGTCGAGGTTTTGCTACTCGAAGGTACGGGCGAGGTGTGCCAAACCAGCCTCCGTAATGACGCGCGCAGGGAGTGCGTAACACCATACGCGATATCCTCGAGTAGTTTGCAGCGGGCGTAGAACACGGCCCGCTCGTGGGCGGCATCATCCCAGTGGCCTTGGTACTTAGTCAGTGTGAGGTCGAAGACCTCGGGGCCGAGATCCCAGTAGATCAGCGCGAGGTCGCGAGCAGGATCGATGATGGCCCATAAATGGGGCCGCTAGAGCAGTTTGAGCTCCCTGGCTCGCGCAACCGCCTGAGTGCGGCTGTGCGCGTCGAGCTTGCGGTAGAGGTTGTTGACGTGGGTCTTGACGGTGCCCACGCTGACAAAGAGTTCCGTCGCGATCCGGCGGTTGGTCTTGCCAGCGGCTACGAGCGCAAGGACCTCGAGTTCACGCTCGCTCAGAGGTTCGGGGAGTCCAGCGGCTGCAGACGCCGCGCCCGAAGCGTCCCGCTCTAGCACCGCCAGGAGTTTCCTGAGGTAGTGTGCAGGGACGGGCAGGTCCAGGCGACCCCTCTGCCGGGCTTCAAGCGTCCAGGAGAGGAGCTCGGCCATCGGTAGCCCCTCGTCGACGAAGGTCCTTACGTAGCCCTCCGGTTCGGCCAGAACGAGCGCTTGTGCCAGAGTGCTTGTCGCTTGCTCTTTCTCGCGTTTTGCCTTCAAAGCCAACGCTTGAAGCGCCAGTATCTCTATCGTCCGGGCCGCCGTCTTTGCCGTCTCATGTAGCTGTGCCAAGATCCGCAGCGCTTCGCCAGGCTCGTTTCGGGCGATTAGCAGCCGTGCCAGGATGAGTCGCTCTAACGCCCATGAATAGCGCCGGACTTCGCCTACGCCCGCCGCCCGCTCCTGCTCGGAGGAGGCGGCAGCCAGATCGCCCCTCATCAGGTTCAGCCGCGCCTTCCAGACCGCCGCGTCGACGATCGCGTGGTCGTTGCCCGAGCTTTGGGCCACCTGTTCCGCTTTGCGGGCCGCCGCGGGGGCTCCCTCTACGTCACCTTGCGCTTGCCTTACTGCCGAGAGGGCGACATACCCCCACATGAGTATCTCGACGTCCGCCGTCCGCTCGGCAAGCTCTACGCCTTCCGTCAGGTGGCGCGCCGCGGCGTCCAGGTCGTCCCACTCGTAGAGAAGCTCGCCCATCCCGACGCGCACGCTACCCACTGCCGGCAATTGCTCGGCCTCCCGCTCGACCGCGAACCCGAGGGCGCTCCGCAGGACGTCTTCAGCCTCGCGGAGCCGGCCCCGCGCCAGCTGCAGGTGAGCCAGCGACGCCATGGCGCTCAGGGCAATGTAATCGTGGCCGGCTTCTCGGCCTAGAGCCCCGGCCTCGGCATAGGCGGCGATCGTAGCCTCGAGGTCACCGGCGGCCTCGTAGGCTTGCGCAAGGGAGATAGCAGCGAAGGGACGTGGATCCAGGTTGTCCTCTGGCAGGAGCGCGAGGGCTCGCCGGGCGTGCTCGACGGCCTTAGACGCATCCCCCAAACGTCGTGCGTACAGGGACCGTACGGCCGCTGCGGTCGCACGCAGATGCTTAGAGTCGGCCCCGTTAGCGTCCTGCAACTCTTCATCGGCGCATCCGCCAAGCGCGCGGTCGGCTTCACTAAGGAGGGATTCGACGCCGTCCAACCGGCCGGCCAGCATCAGCGCAGCTGCGTACCAGACCAAGAGCAGCGGCCGTCTGCGCATCGCCTCTTCGGGCAGCTTTCTGAGCCAGCCCAAGAGTGTGATCACCTCGCCGCGGTACCAGGTCTGTCTAACACCCCACTCCATCAACCGCGCCGCCTGTTCGTAATCGCCTGCGGAGAGCGCGTGCCGGACCGCCTCGGCGAACAGTCCTTTCTCCTCGTACCACTCGGAGGCACAGAGGTGCAACGGCACCAACTTCTCGGGCCGCTCGCGTTCGAGGCGGCTACGCAGGAAGTCGGCGAAAAGGTGATGGTAACGGTACCAGCACCGCTCGTCGTCCAACGGAACGACCAGCAGGTTCTCCCTCTCCAGTATCTCCAGTGTGTGCTGCCCATCGTCGCGACCGGTGAGGGCGTCGCACAACTGACCATTGAGACTGCCCAGGATCGAGGTCTCGAGCAAGAACGCCTGCACCCGTTCGGTCTGCCTTTCGAGGACTTCTTCGGCCAGAAAGTCGAAAACGTCGCGGTGGCTGCCGGAGAAGGATTGGATGAAGCCCGAGACATCCTTGCGTTCCCTCATCGAGAGCGCTGCTAATTGGAGGGCCGCGATCCAACCCTCCGTAATCCCTTCCAGCGCCAAGACGTCACCGGCCGAGAGGTCGAGGCCCATAACGTCTTTCAAGAATGATGCCACCTCCTCTGGTGTGAAACGCAGATCGGCGGCCTGCAGCTCGGCCATCTGGCCTCGCGCGCGCAGCCGGGCGAGGGGTAAGGGCGGATCTACGCGGCTGGAGATTACGAAGTGCACGCTCCACGGCAGGCGATCCAAAAGAAAAGAGACGATCCAATGGACGCTCTCGGAGTCGATCAGATGGTAGTCGTCGAGGATTATGTTCACCTCTCCCGACAGATCGGCGAGCTCGTTGACGAGGGCACCCAGCACCGCCTCCATCCGCGGCGGTTCGGGTGAGCGCAGCGCGGCCAGGACGCCCTCGCCGAACGCCTCTTCGCCGGTTCTCCTGAGCGCAGCGACCAGATAAGACACGAATCTGACGGGGTCATTATCCCCTTCGTCAAGCGACACCCAGCCTACGGAGCGCCCACCGCCTGCTCGGCTCTCGATCCACTCGTTCAGGAGCGCGGTTTTACCGAAGCCCGCAGGGGCAGAGAGGAGGGTTAGCCTGCGCCCCACCTCCCCGGTCAGGCTCTCGGTCAGGCGTGGCCTTGCCACCAGCTTCGGACGCGTCCGGAAGGAGTGCAGTTTGGTCGATACGAGTGGGTCCAACGTGCAGTCTACCTTCCCTCTCATTATCGGCTCTTGGCGCGGAGTTTCCCTCCGGCTTCCTTTTGAAGAGCTGTACTCTTCTACACTATTCTGACGTTTGGCGTTGGTCGGCATGACCTCGCGGCGTGCCGTCCGGAGTCACGTAGCGGTAGAGTGTCGCCCTCGAGACTCCCACCGCCTCGCAAACCTCCGAGATCGGCGTCTCCCGGTCGCGCATGAGCTTCGAGGCGAGCGAGATCTTCTTCCCATCTATCACGGGCTTTCTCCCACCCTTCCTGCCGCCAGCACGCGCCGCCTCGAGCCCCGCCATCGTCCTCTCCAGGATCAGGTCCCTCTCAAACTCCGCCACCGCCCCAAAGACGTGGAACACCAGCTTGCCACCCGGCGTGGTCGTGTCGATGATCTCGCGCAACGACACGACCTCCACCCTCCGCTCCCTGAGTCCATTCACCAAATCTATAAGCTCCCTGAGCGAGCGTCCGAAGCGGTCTAGCTTCCAGACGACCAACTCGTCTCCTTGCCTGCAAAACTCCAGCGCCGCCATTAGCTCAGGGCGATCCTCTCGCAGCCAAATGCCAAGAGATCTCGGCGCTGCAGCTCGAGGTTTTGGTCCTTCTTTGACGTCCGTACATAATCAATCTTTACCGCGCCATGATCTCACACGCCGCGAGGAGTCGCCAGTTTCTGTACGCTGTTTAAGTGACGGGTTTCAGAACAAGGATCGGACGCCCATGAGGCTTTGTTGCCGTGCGTCCCCGAGTCTCGCATACTACCGTTTTCGAGATGGCGGCGTCACAGTCGGGATGTCTTCCCCGAGTTGGGCAAAGCCCTTGACCATATCCCGTATGGGTCGAGGCGGATTCGGGCGAGCCTAGAGTTAGCGCTCGAGAGGAAGGGCTCCGAAAAACGGAGCTTCGGAAGCTGCCGGACCTGGATTCGAACCAGGACTAAGTGATTCAGAGTCAGTAATGCTAGCCGACCTTTCGCACCTCTAGCAAATCTGCTTCGCGGAGCACGTCTTCTACATTCTCGTGCACCTC
>Ga0126314_10001985_pt1 | contig 10106 bp, 9 predicted proteins | sample Plot105B_FD_92535 | JGI IMG/M metagenome (GOLD analysis project Ga0126314, IMG submission 92535) | Serpentine soil microbial communities from UC McLaughlin Reserve, CA, USA - Plot105B | ecosystem: Environmental > Terrestrial > Soil > Grasslands | place: USA: UC McLaughlin Reserve, Lake County... | reverse complement strand
CTTCAGTGAACAGCCGCACCCCGTTCATCGCGGGGAACTGGAAGATGAACAAGACCATCGCGGAGGCGGAGGCGTTCATCGCCGCGCTGCTGCCGCAGGTCTACGACACCGAGGGCGTCGACGTCGCGATCTGCCCGCCGTTCCTGGCGCTGCAGGCGATGGTCGACTCCGCGCGCGGCTCGCGGGTCGGCGTGTACGCACAGAACATGCACTTCAAGGACGCCGGCGCGTACACGGGCGAGGTGTCGGCGCCGATGCTCGCCGAGATCGACGTCGACGGCGTCGTGCTCGGGCACTCCGAGCGCCGGGAGCACGACAACGAGACCGACAGGGCGCTCCAGCAGAAGGTCCCCAAGGCGCTCGAGTCCGGCCTCGTGCCGATCCTGTGCGTCGGCGAGACCGAGGAGGAGCGCGAGCGCGGCGACACCGAGCGCAAGCTGCGCCACCAGGTCCAAGAGGCGCTGGACAAGGTGCCCGTCGAGCGGCTGCCCGAGGTGGTGATCGCCTACGAGCCGGTGTGGGCGATCGGCACGGGGCTGACCGCGACGGCCGACCAGGCCCAGGAGGCCGTGGCGTTCGTGCGCGCGCTCGTGGAGGGCTTCGACAAGCAGGCCGGGCAGGCCGTGCGGGTCCTCTACGGCGGCTCGCTGAAGCCCGACAACGCCGACGAGCTGCTGGCGCTGCCCGATGTCGACGGCGCACTCGTCGGCGGCGCCAGCCTGGACCCGAGGGACTTCTCGGCGATCGTGCAGGCCGCGGCCAAGCTGGTCGCGTCGGCATGATGGTCCCCAGCGTCTGCCTCGTCGTGCTCGACGGCTGGGGCCTGGCGCCGGAGGGCCCCGGCAATGCGGTCGCGCTGGCGGACACGCCGGTGATGGACCGCCTCTGGGCCGAGCGCCCGCACACGACGCTCACCGCCTGCGGCGAGAGCGTCGGCCTGCCTGCGGGGCAGATGGGCAACTCGGAGGTGGGTCACCTCAACCTCGGCGCCGGCGCGATCGTCCCGCAGGACCTCGCGCGCATCGACAAGGCCGTCGAGGACGGCACGCTCAGCGAGAGCCGGGCGCTCCAGGACGTGATGCGATCCCCCCCGCCCGCGGAGCGCGTGCACCTGATCGGGCTCGTCTCCGACGGCGGCGTGCACTCCTCCGACCGCCACCTGAAGGCCCTGATCGATCTCGCGGCCTCATGGGGCGTGCCCGAGGTCATCGTGCACGCGTTCACCGACGGGCGCGACACGTCCCCCAAGGGCGGCGCCAAGTACCTCGCCGACGTCGAGGGCTGGGCGCGCGCGGCCGGCAACGCGCGCGTGGGCAGCGTGATCGGGCGCTACTTCGCGATGGACCGCGACGGGCGCTGGGATCGCACGCAGAAGGCCTACGACCTGCTCGTCCACGGCAAGGGCGAGCACCACGCCGACAGCGCCGAGCAGGCGGCCAGGGACGCCTACGAGCGCGACGAGACGGACGAGTTCATCACCGCGACGACCGTCGGCGAGGGCGCCGAGATCCGGCCGGGCGACGCGGTGCTCGGCTTCAACTTCCGCCCGGACCGGATGCGCCAGATCACGCGCGCGCTGGCCGAGGAGGGGTTCGAGGAGGTCGACCGCGGTGGCGCGCCGGTGGTCGAGCGCTTCGCCACCCTCGCCGAGTACGACGAGGACTGGGACTTCCCGATCGTGTTCCCGCCCGAGCGGCCCGCGATCACGCTCGCGCAGATCATCGCCGACCGCGGCCTCAAGCAGCTGCACGTGGCCGAGACGGAGAAGTACCCGCACGTGACCTACTTCTTCAACGGCGGCGACGAGGATGAGCACGAGGGAGAGACCTTCAAGCTCGTGCCGTCGCCGCGCGACGTCCCGACCTACGACCACAAGCCCGAGATGAGCGCCTACGAGGCCACCGACGCGTTCGTCGAGCGCTTCGAGGCCGACAGGCCGGCGTTCTCGATCATCAACTTCGCCAACGCCGACATGGTCGGCCACACGGGCGTGATCGAGGCGGCCGTGAAGGCGGTCCAGGCGGTCGACGAGTGCCTCGGGCGCGTGCTCGAGACCGTCCACGCCGCCGGTGGCGCGTGCATCGTCACAGCCGACCATGGCAACGCCGACGAGATGCTCGAGGAGGACGGCTCGCCCGACACCGCGCACTCGCTCAACCCGGTGCCGTTCGTCGTCACCGCCGGCGCCGAGGCGCTCGACGGGAACGGGATCCTCGCCGACGTCGCGCCCACCGCGCTCGCGCTGCTGGGGATCGAGCAGCCGCCTGAGATGACCGGCCGCTCGCTGCTGGCGTAGCGCAGTCAGCAGCACTGGCGCCACCCCGCCAGCCCAGATTGCAGGTGCAACTACTATGTGTGGCGGATAGGCTTGGAGACGAAGATGAGCACTGGCACCACCACACCCGACTCGCCACTCGCCCGCACGGCCGACGTGCCGCTGCGCGAGCTCGACCCCGCCGAGCTCGGCGCATGGCGCGGCCTGCTGCGCGTGCACAGCGCGCTCGTGAAGGCGCTGGACGCCGAGCTGATCGCGACGCACGGGCTCCCGCTGACCTCCTACGAGGTCCTGATCAACCTGCAGGCCGCCCCCGACCGCCGGCGCCGCATGGCCGAGCTGGCCGACAGCGTGCTGCTGAGCCGGTCCGGCACGACGCGCCTCGTCGACCGCCTCGAGCGCGACGGCCTGCTCGAGCGCGACACCTGCGACTCCGACGGCCGCGGCTGCTTCGCCGTGCTCACGGAACGCGGCGAGGACCTGCTCGCGAAGGCGCGGGCCACGCATCTCGAGGGCGTCCGCGAGCGCTTCCTGCGCCACTTCGAGCCCGCCGAGCACGAGCAGATGGCCACCTGGTGGAACCGCGTGATGCCGGGCGCGGCCGATGTCTCAGATCTCAGTCGCAGAGACTGAGATACTTGACATCTGGCGACTGAGATCTCATACTGCATGGCCGTAGTGATCCACTCTTCCTGACGGGAGGTTGTGCCATGACGATCGTTCGCTGGGAGCCACTGCGCGAGCTGGGCACGCTGCAGTCCGAGATGAACCGCCTGTTCAACACCGTCTTCGACGGTCCGACGCCCGGCGACGGGACGATGCGCCGCTGGATGCCGGCGATGGACCTGCTCGAGTCGGGCGACGACTTCGTGCTCCGGGCCGACCTGCCCGGCATGAGCGAGGAGGACGTCAAGATCGAGCTCGAGGACTCCACGCTCACGATCTCCGGTGAGCGCAGGGCCGAGCAGCAGTCCGAGGGCGAGGGCTTCTACCGGGTCGAGCGCTCGACCGGCACGTTCTCGCGCTCGCTCACGCTGCCCAAGGGCGTCGACCCCGAGGCCGTGACCGCGAGCTTCGACCGCGGCGTGCTCGAGGTGCGCATCCCCAAGCCGGCGGAGCGCAAGCCGCGCCGGATCTCGATCGGCGGCTCCGAGCCCGCCGCCATCGAGGGCAGCGCGGCCGAGTAGGCAAGCTCCCGCCGGGGCGGAGGGCCTTCTAGGCTCTCCGCCCCTTGTCGTCTCTGGAGATCCACAGCCGCGCGGCGGCGTCGCGCGCCCGGACCGGCACGCTGACGCTCGCCCACGGCGAGGTCCGCACGCCTGCGTTCGTCCCGCTCGCCACGAAGGCCGTCGTCAAGACGCTCGAGGTGCGCGAGGCAGCCGAGCTGGGCTACGACATGGTGCTCGGGAACACGTTCCACCTGTTCCTGACGCCGGGCCACGAGCTCATACGCGAGCTCGGCGGGCTGCACCGCTTCCAGCGCTGGGACCGCCCGATCATCACCGACTCCGGCGGCTTCCAGGTCTTCTCGATGGGCCACGGGGCGGTCGCCGACGAGATCAAGGGCCGCTCCGCGCAGTCGGGCGGCGGCGAGCGCGCCGGCGCGATCCTCTCGATCGAGGAGCAGGGCGTGACGTTCCGCTCCTATCTCGACGGCAGGGCGAAGTTCATGGGCCCGGAGACCTCGATGGAGGTCCAGGCCGCGCTCGGCTCGGACATCGCGCTCGTGTTCGACGAGTGCACGCCGTTCAACGTCACGCGCGACTACACCGCCCGCTCGACCGAGCGCACCCACCGCTGGCTCGACCGCTGCCTGGCCTGGCACGCCGAGCACGGCCCCGAGGGACAGATCGTCTACGGGATCGTGCAGGGCGGCGTGGAGGAGGACCTGCGGCGCGCCTCGGCGCAGGAGGTCGCCGCGCGCGACGTCGGCGGCATCGCGATCGGCGGCACGCTGGGCGAGGACAAGGACCAGATGTTCCAGGTGGTCGAGTGGGCGGTCGACGAGCTGCCGGAGGGGTTGCCGCGCCACCTGCTCGGCATCGGCGAGGTCGACGACCTCGTGCGCGGGGTGGAGCTCGGGATCGACACCTTCGACTGCGCGATGCCGACCCGTATCGGCCGCCACGGGATGGCGGTCGTGCCGGACCCGGGCAAGCGCTGGCGGGTCGACCTCGCGAAGGCGCGCTGGCGCACGGCCGACGAGCCGCTACTCGAGGGCTGCCCGTGCCCGGCCTGCGCGCACGGCTACAGCCGCGCCTACCTGCACTACCTGCTGCGCGCGCGGGAGCAGACGGCGCAGCGGCTGCTGACGATCCACAACCTCGCCTACTTGCAGCAGCTGATGGCCGGCCTGCGCGCCGCGATCGACGCGGGGCGCCTGCCGGAGGCCGCCGCGGCGGTGCACGCCGGCGCGGCGCCCTGGGAGATCGTCTAGACGGCCGTCAGGTAGCTAGGCGAGGCCGCGCACGAGCAGCGCGAGGGCGATCAGCAGGAGCGCGACCAGCACCACCGCGACGACGCGCGGCCCCCACACCTCGAGCCTGCTGCGTTGCTCGAGCGGCACGACCGCGTCCTCGCCGCGCAGCCGCGCCGCGCCCGCGCCGGGCACGGGGCGGGTCGAGGGCGCCTGCACTGGGAGCTTCGCGGTGGGCCGCGTGGGTTCGGCCACCGGCGCAGCCGCGGAAGCCTCGGCGGCGGAGGGCACCTCGGGCTCCGGCGCCGTTGCGTCGGGCGCCGGCGGAGCGTCGGCCTCCGGCGCCGGCGCAGCGTCGGCCTCTGGCGCCGGCGCGGGCTTCTCGCGCGGGATCACGCGGACCGCGGGGCCGGGCTTGGAGGGCCGCGGCCGCGGCTTCGGCTCCTCGCCCTGGGAGACGGGCTGGAACGGCTGGCTGGCCTGCGGGTCGGCCAGGCGCGCGCCCGGGCGGCGGCTGGCGGCGCGCAGGCGCTCGGCCTCGGCGGCGGAGCGGCGCGCGGCCTGCCGCAGCTTGGATATCTCGGCGAGCGCCTCCTCGTGGGCCTCGCGCAGCTGCGCAAGCTCGCGCCCGGTGTCCTCGCGCTCGTCCTGCAGGCGGTCGGCGCTGGCCGCGACCTCGCGCAGCCGGGCGGCCTCTCCGCCCGCGGCCGCCGCCCGGTCGCGCTCGCGCGCCAGCTGGGCGCGCGCCTCGGCCTCGGAGGCGCCCATGCGCGTCAGCTGCTCGCCCTGGGACTCGCGGACCTGGTCGAGCTCGTCGCGCAGCCGCTTGGCCTCGTCCTCGAGCAGCTCCGCGCGCTGCGCCGACTCGGCGGCGCGGCCCTCGAGCGCCGAGAGGCGCTCGGCGGCCTCGCGGGCCTCCGCGCGCGCGGCGCGCAGCTCCTCCTCGTGGCGGGCGCGCAGCCTGCCGAGCTCGGCCCTGGCGGACGCCAGGTCGCGCTCGAGCTGGTGGCGGGACTCGCCCGCGGCGCGCAGCACCGGCTCGCCGCCGGATTCGGGCGCGGCGACGACCTTGGGCTCCGGCGCCTGGGCGACCGTCGCCATCGGCGGCGTCGACTCGGCCTTGCGGCGCTCGCCGGAGCTCGTGGAGGCGCCGGGCGGCGGCAGGTCCACCGTGAGCGCGCCGACCTCGAGCTCGGCGCCGCCGACGTCGGCCTGAGAACCCTCCCACGGAAAGGCGGCGACCCACGCGGCGCGCTCGTCGGCTTGCCACGGCTTGTGCTCGAGGAGCGCGAGCAGGCGCCGGCGGCCTCCGGGCACCTGCACGGTCAGCACGGGGCGCACGAAGCGCCGGCCGCGGACGCCGAACCAGCGGCCCTCGACCTCGAGCCGGTCGTCGCCGCACCACTGGAAGCGGTCGAGCTCGAAGCCGGTCTGCTCGGGAGCGACGGTGCTCATCGGGTGTTGTCCTCGATCAGGCCCTTCACCTCGTCGACGGCGTCCTGTACCTGGCCCTGCACGTCCCGCTTGAGCTGAACGCCCTGCTGGACCGAGTCCTGCGCGGCCTGGTAGACCGCGATCCCTCCGGCGATCAGCGCGAGCACGAGCAGCAGGCCGAGCCACATCTTGACACCGGATCCACGCTGCCGCCGAGCGGGCGGGGGCCCGGAGCGCCGGGAGACGCGGTCCCGCCCACCCGCCGCGGGCTCGGCCCGGCGGCGGCGCGGCTCCTCCTGGAGCGGCTCCAGGCGGCGGCGCGCCTTCTCGCGCGGCAGGGCGGTGGTGGCCTGGGTGCCCGCCAGCATGCGGGTGGCCTCCGTGTCGTCCATCGCCCATGTGCTTTCCGTGTCGCGGGCGGGAGCCCTCCCCTGCAACGCATCGCCCAGCGCGTGCTCCATGTCGGCGGCGTCGGCGTAGCGGCGCTCGGGGTCGCGGTGCAGGGCGACCATCACGGCCTCGGCCAGCGCGGCGGGCACGTCGGGGTTGAGCTCGTCCAGGCGCGGCGGCGGGCTGCTCTCCTGCAGGCGGGCGAGGTCGGTCAGCGACGCGGCCTCGTAAGGGAGCCGGCCGGCCAGCAGCTGGTAGGCGACCACGCCGAGCGCGTACAGGTCGCTGGCCGGGCCGGCGGGCTCGCCGCGCGCCTGCTCGGGCGACAGGTAGGCGGCCGTGCCGAGCACGGAGCCGACCTTGGTGATGTCGGACTGCTCGGCCGCCTTGGCGATGCCGAAGTCGGCCAGCTTGACCGCGTTGTCGCGGCTGCGCAGCAGGTTCCCGGGCTTGACGTCGCGGTGCACGACGCCGTTGCGGTGCGCGTAGTCCAGGCCGCGGCACGCCTGCGAGAGCACGTGGACGGCGTCGCGCGTGCTCATCGGCCCGTGGTCGCGCAGGATCTCCGCGCAGGACTCGCCGTCGACGAACTCCATCACGATGTAGTTGCGCGCCGTCGCCTCGTCCGGTCCGAAGTCGAAGACCTGGACGATGTTGGGGTGCACCAGCCGTGCGGCGGCGAGCGCCTCGCGCCGGAAGCGCGACACGAAGCTCGCGTCCTCCGCCAGGTGCTCGGCCAGCAGCTTGACGGCGACGTAGCGCTCCAGCCGCGTGTCGAACGCGAGCTGGACGGTCGCCATGCCGCCGACGCCGAGTCGGCGGTCCAGCTTGTAGCGGTCTGCGAAGAGCTCGTCGGTCACTGGCCCTGGTCCTCGGGTGCAAGGACACCGCCGTCGCCAGGAGGTTCCACTGTCGGCTCCGGCGTCGCGGTCTCCGTGGGCTCGGGCGTCGGGGTCTCGGTCGGCTCGGGCGTGGGCGTCTCGGTCGGCGACGGGGTGGGCGTCTCGGTCGCCGACGGCGTGGCCGTGGGCGTCTCCTCCTCGGCCTTGCAGTCCTCGTCGACGCGGTCTTCGATGTGCGAGAGCCAGTCGCGGACGTTCTCCTTGAGCTCCGCGTTCACGCGCCGCGGGAGCTCGCTCACCTGCTGGTTCGCAGCCTGGACCGCGGCCTTGGCCTTGGCCGGGTCGTTGTCGTCGCACGCGGCCGAGATCTTGTCGATCGTCGACGTCAGCGCGCTCGCACGGGTCTGGGGGATGAGCTCGGGATCCTCGCTTCCGCAGCCGGCCAGGGGCACGACCGCCAGCAGCAGCCCGAGCGCGAGGAGGGGGCAGCGTGGCATGCGCCGTCCCAGGCTAGCGGCCGGAAAGGTCGCCCAAGCCCGCTTAACCGGCCTTATTGGCCGTGGGCGAGGCGCTCGGCGAGCGAGTCGGGGAGGTTGGCCGCGCGGATCGCGGCCTGGGCGCCCGCGATGTCGTACTCGGCGCGCATGTAGGTGGCCGTCCAGCGCTCGGTGTCGAGCATCAGCCAGGCGGCGCGCGGGTCGCCGTCGCGCGGCTGGCCGATGGAGCCCGGGTTGATCAGCCACTGCCCGGCCGCGATGTCGAGCTCCGTGCCCTCCTTGCGTGTCGTGCCCGACGCCGGCGAGCCCTCCTGGCGGTCGAACGACAGCGCCACGTGCGAGTGCCCGATCAGCGACACGCGGAAGTCGGTCACGTCGAAGCACAGCTCCGCCGTCAGCCCGGACAAGACGTACTCCCAGATCGGGTCGCGCGGGGACGCGTGGTAGAGCCCGACGCCCTGTGCGCCGCCCTCGGGCTTGAGCGAGAGCAGGAACTCGCGCGTCTCGGGCGTGATCACCTCGCGCGTCCACTGCGCCGCGAGCGCCGCGCCGCGGGAGAACTCCTCGAGCGAGAGCACGTCCACGACCGCCAGGTCGTGGTTGCCGGCCAGGCAGACGCTGCAGTGGCGGCGGGCGAGCTCGACCGAGGCGTCGGGATCGCCGCCGTAGCCCACGAGGTCCCCGAGGCACCAGAGCTCCTCGGCGCCGTCGCGCTCGGCGGCGTCGATCACGGCCTCGAAGGCGTGGCGATTCCCGTGGATGTCGGTTGCGATGGCGACCCGCATGGCGGCGTATCGTCTATTCGGTGCCGATGCGGCTGCGCCTTCCCATCGCCATCGTGGCTGCGCTGGTGGTGGCGGAGGCCGCGGTCCTGCTCATGCGGCCGCGGGGATTGATCGAACCCCTCGACGTCGCGCCGCGAGCCTACTTCAGCGCGGCGCAGATCGAGAAGGCGGAGGACTTCCGCAGCGGCCAGCTGTGGCTGCTGGGCGCCCGCACGGCGATCGAGCTCGGACTGCTCGTGCTGATCGTCGCCCGGCCTCCGCGCGCGCTGCTGCGACCGCGCCGCCGCCCGGTCCTGGCCGGCGCCGCGGCCGCCGCCGTCCTGTCTGTATCGATCTCGGTGGTGACGCTGCCCGTGCGCGCGATCGCGCGTGAGCGCGCGAAGGATGTCGGCCTGGTGACCCAGAACTGGCTGGGCTACGCCGGCGACGTGGCCAAGAGCACGGCGATCGGCGCCGTGCTGGCGGGCGCGGGCGGCGCACTGCTCGTGTTCGGCATGCGGCGCTTCGGCCGCGGCTGGTGGGCGCCCGCGGCCGCCGTCGTCGTCGGCTTCGGCGTCGTCACGACGTACCTGACGCCGATCGTGCTCGACCCGCTCTTCAACAAGTTCACGCCGCTGCCGGACGGCCCGACGCGCTCCACGGTGCTCTCGCTCGCGCGCGAGGCGGGCGTCGACGTGGGCGAGGTCTACGTCATGGACGCCTCACGCCGGACCTCGGCCGCCAACGCGTACGTGACCGGCATCGGGCGCACCAAGCGCGTGGTGATCTACGACAACCTGCTGGAGAAGTTCTCGCCCGGCGAGGTGCGGCTGGTGCTCGCGCACGAGCTCGGCCACGTCCACCACCACGACGTGCCGCACGGCCTGCTCTACCTGCTGATCGTGGCGCCGTTCGGGATGCTGGCGGCCGCGCGGCTTGGAGAGCGCCTCGCCCCGCCCGACGCGCTCGGCACCGCCGCCGTGGTGCCGGCCGTGGTGCTCGCGGTCGGCGTGCTGGCGCCCGCGATCACGACCATCTCCAACCAGCTCTCACGCGGCGTGGAGCAGCGCGCGGACCAGTTCTCGCTCGACTTGACGCACGAGCCGAAGGCCTTCATCGGCTTCCAGAAGCGGATCGCGGTCACGAACGTCTCCGACCCGGACCCGCCGGAGCTCGTGCGCATCCTGCTCGGCACGCACCCGAGCACGATCGAGCGGATCGGCCTGGCCGAGCGCTTCGACCGCTAGGGCCGGCCGCCCTCGGCGTCGCGCGGCGGCACCTCGGGGAGGTTCTTGATCCCCTCGGTCGTGCGCCACTTGGACCAGTTGTCCTCCATGGCGTCGATCAGCTCGCGGAAGAAGCGCGGCGAGAGGTTCAGGCGGGCGACCACGACGCCCGGGACCTCGCCCTCCTCGACCTCGTGGTCGACTCGCGCGAACGTGATCGAGAACTCGTAATCGGAGTGCGCGACGTTGGCGAAGTTCGCGT
>Ga0126314_10001983_pt1 | contig 10107 bp, 15 predicted proteins | sample Plot105B_FD_92535 | JGI IMG/M metagenome (GOLD analysis project Ga0126314, IMG submission 92535) | Serpentine soil microbial communities from UC McLaughlin Reserve, CA, USA - Plot105B | ecosystem: Environmental > Terrestrial > Soil > Grasslands | place: USA: UC McLaughlin Reserve, Lake County... | reverse complement strand
TACAACACCAGGCGACGACACTCCGCCCTGGGGCGTCTGAGCCCCTCGGGCTACGAAGAAGCTAGGCTGAGAGGAGGCGCTGTGGCTTAAGGGCAAACAGTCCGTGGAGACGGGGCAAACCCAATTGCCTGAACACGTCTTGCCTTATGGTAAGCGCCGAGTTGTAGACGGCGAAGAAGTCTTTGTCGTCTTTCAGCAGGCGCAGGTCCAGTTCCTTGATAAAGCCGCTTGTGGTAAAGACCACGCCGAAGTTGCAGATCTCCGCCCCGTCCGTGGCGTCGTAGACTGCGTCGACGCACATCTCTATGAGGTTCTCCTCGGGAAGCTGGAAGTCGTAGGCCCGCTCCAGGCCTGGCAGCCCGTCGAAGCGGGTCCTGAAGTCGTCGTCGTTGTTGAGGCAGAGCGTCGCCTACTCGGGACGATCCTCGGCCAGGCGCTTGAGGTCCGAGATGGTCTCGACGCCGAGGTCGCGGCTGTCTTTCTGGCTCGCAGCTATGGCGTAGGTGTCGTTGCCAGGCGCGGGGTCGAGCCACCTTATGCCGTTCTCATTAAGGTCTTCCCTGGCCACCGCCTCGTACTGCTTTTTCGGGTCTGGTATAGAGTCGGTCCCCGAGAGGTGGACGAGCCAGCCGGTCGCCGTGTACTATCAGTAGAGGTCGATCTCGCCCGACTCCAGCGCCTTGCGCACGGCCTCGTTGCCCCCGAGGCCCTTCCTGTCTATTGCCGTAGCGTCGGCGGCCTCGAGGATCTGGATGGCGATGTTGCCGAGCGCTTCCTGCTCGGTAAAACTCTCCTAGCCGACGGCGAACTGGGCGCCCTTCTGCGTCCCGCTCAGCCTGAACTGGTCACCGGCGATCTCCGTCCCGCCCCCGCCAGAGCTTTCCCCGCCGCAACCCGAAACCAAGCCCGACGAGACGACGACCAGAAAGAGCAGGGCGAGGACGCCCCGCGCGTGAGGTCCTGTCTCACCGTCCCTCCGTTCCCGGCTTCTCGATCCCGGGCTGTCTGTTGTAGCCCGGAGGCGGTTCCTCGGCGGCGAAGGCCTGTCTCGGGGCCGGGCCTTCCGCAGACGGCGTTCTTCTTGCTCGTGGCGCGGGCGGGACGCCTTCGGTTTCGCGCCGGTCCTAGCCGCGCAGGTGGATGTAGAAAGTTGCGCACATAAGGTCCATGATGATGGCGAACGGTGCGCCGAACAGGACGGAGGCCAACTGCAGCGCGCCGAGGTCCCGCGCGACGAGCAGGATGCCCGCTATGGTCGCCATCGCCACGCCCCACGCCAGCTTGATCCAGCGTCTCGGTTCCTGCGGCCCGCCGGTTGAGAGGCGCCGAGCACGACGGTACCCGCGTCAGCGCCGGCCACAAAGAAGATCCAGAGCACCACGAGCGTCAAAATAGACATGGGCAGCGCCAGCGGGAACTGGTTGAGAAACACGAACATGCCAAAGGCCGGGTCGGCGGCGACCCTCGCGGCTATCCCTTCTCCCTGCGTGTGGGCAAGGTCGAGGGCCGTGCCGCCGAAGACGACTATCCAGATAAAGGTGACGACGCTCGGGCCGATCACGGTCCCGAGGACGAACTGCCTGATGGTACGCCTCGTGTGATGCGGTCTATAAACAGGCCGACGTACGGGCACCAGGCGATCCACCAGGACCAGTAGAAGACGGTCCAGCTCCCGAGCCAGGCGTTGTCCGGGTCGCAGGAGTCTATCCGCATGCTCATCAGGATGATGCCGCCGATGTAGTCGCCTAACCCCTGCGTTGGGACGCCGAGCTGGGTTGCCGGCGGGCCCACGATGAAGAAGAAGATGAGCAAAATGGCGGCCACGTAAATGCTGATCTGGCTGAGGTAGTTGATCCCCTTGTCTATGGCCGTGGAGGCCGAGATCATGAACGCTACCGTCGTGACGATGATAACCGCGAGCTGCACCACGATGCCCGGGGGGTGCCGACGGTCTCACCGAGCCCGGCGGTAAGCTGGAGTCCGGCCTGCCCGAGGGCGACGGCCACACCGAAAAGACCCGCGAGGACCGACATCACGTCTATGGTCTTCCCCCACGCGCCGTCCACCCGGTCGCCGAGCAGGGGCCTGAAGACGGGGCTTATGAGGCCAGGCTCGTCCCGCCTGAAGCTGAAGTAACCCCACCGCGAGCCCAACAACAGCGTACATGGCCCACGGGTGGAGGGCCCAGTGGAAGTAGGAGTACTGAATCCCCACCTGGGCGGCCTCGGTCGTGGCTGGCTTGGCCAGCCCAAAAGGCGGTGTGCTGTAGTGGGAGAGCGGCTCCGCGACTCCCCAGAAAATAAGGGCGGGCCCCATCCCCGCCTGGAAGAGCATCGCGAACCAGGCGAGCGTCCCAAACTCAGGCCTCTCGCCCTCCTTACCGAGCCGGTACTTCCCGTAGTGGCTGAGTGCTAGGATCACTACGAAGAGGAGCTAGCAGCTAGAACCAGCCCAGGTTGGAGACCACCCAGTCGAAGACCGCCTGCGTCACGGTGCCGAAGCTCGTCGGCGCGATTACACCCCATAAGATGAACGCGAGGGCCACGGCCGCCGAAACCCAGAACACGACCCCTATCTTGGACCTCTCACCCTCCATGCCCTGCTGCCCCATGCATCCTCCGTTTCGGAAAAGTCCGACAAACCTCGTGCCGGACGATATATCTCTCGAACTTTTCGGTCGACACCAGTGTCGGGTTCGACCTTGCCTGCGGCCGGTTCAGAGACCGTGCCACCTCAGCCACCCTGGGGCGCGACAGAGCGTCGCGGCAGAAACACCGCGAGCCACGCACGGACCGAAGGTTTAATGCTCAGGCGAAGCGGCTCGGGAAAGTTGGGGCGTATGCTCCACCAGCCCGAGGCCTGATACTACAAGCGACGCAAGACGGCCTACGACAAGATCACTCGCCGTCCGATGCACACCGAAATCCGGTTCGGTCTATGATGGGTGGTGGCAAGGATGTCTCTCGTCCGTACCGAGACCAGGGGAAGGAGATTCTGATGATAAAGACCTCCGTTGGGATATGGGCTTTCGGTCCCACCGTTACGCGCTTCGTGCCGTTCGTCCGGGACCTCGCGAGAGAAATAGACCGCGACACCCTGCGCGAGGCCCGGAGACGCCGCAAGGAAGCGCGCGCGAGCGGGAACGAAGCGTGAGCGTTCTCGTCGGCCTCGACGTGGGGACCGGCGGCACCAGAGCCGTCGCCGTCGATGAATCAGGCAAGATCGTCGCCGAGGCCTCCTCCGAGTACCCGCTCCACACCCCTCGTCCGGGCTGGACCGAGCAGGACCCGGAAGGCTGGTGGGAGGGCGTGAAAGGGGTTCTGGCAAAGGTCGCTGCCGAGGTTGGCGGGGTGGGGGGCATCGGGCTAACGGGCCAGATGCACGGCTCCGTCTTCCTCGATGACTCCGACCGGGTGATACGGCCCGCGCTGCTCTGGAACGACCAGCGCACACAGGCGCAGTGCGCCCGGATCAGACACGCTGTCGGCGGGGAACGCCTGATCTCCATCTCGGGAAACCCGGCCCTAACCGGCTTCCAGGCACCGAAGATCCTCTGGCTGAGAGACGAAGAGCCCGAGAACTTCGAACAAGTCTCCCGCGTTCTGCTTCCAAAAGACTACGTGAGGCTCCGGCTTACTGGCGAGTACGCCACAGACGCCTCGGACGCCGCGGGCACCCTGCTTCTGGATATGCAGGCCCGCGACTGGTCTGGCGAGATCCTGGACGCTCTGGAGATCCCGCACGAGTGGATGCCAAGGGTCCACGAAGGTCCCGAGAACACTGGCGCTCTCCGCGAAAGCGTTGCTGAAGAGCTCGGTCTTCCCCCCGGCATCCCAGTGGCCGCCGGTGGGGGCGACAACGCCGCGGCGGCGGTCGGGACCGGTATTGTGGGAGCCGGTCTCGTCAACTCCTCCGTGGGCACGAGCGGCGTCCTATTCGCCCATTCGGATGAGTTCACGCCCGATCCTTCGGGACGGCTGCACGCTTTCTGCCACGCCGTGCCCGGCGCCTACCACCTCATGGGCGTCACGCTCTCCGCGGGCGGATCGCTATCCTGGTGGCGCGAGACGCTCGGGGGCGACTTCGACGAGCTGGTTGGGGCGGCCTCGGAGGTTCCGCCGGGTTCCGAGGGGCTTGCCTTTCTGCCCTATCTCTCGGGTGAGAGGACGCCGTACCTCGACCCGAAAGCAAGAGGCGCTTTCTTCGGGCTAACGGCCCGTCACGGTGCTGCTCACATGACCCGCGCGGTGATGGAAGGGGTGATCTTCTCCCTCCGCGACTCCCTGGAGATATTGCGCGGGCTCGATGTCCCCGTCGACGACGTACGGGCCACCGGCGGCGGGGCGAGGAGCGATCTCTGGCGCCAACTCCAGGCCGACATCTACGCCACCCCCATCCGCCGAACCGTCGCCGATGAGGGACCCGCATTCGGCGCCGCACTACTGGCGGGGGTCGCCTCGGGCACCTACGCCGACGTAGACGAAGCGACCTCGGTGGTGAAACTACGAGAGGAGATCACCGAGCCCGACATGCAACGCTCGAAGACCTACGAGGAGTACTACGAGGTGTACCGCTCGCTGTACCCGGCGACGAGTTCCGCCATGTCTCGGCTCACGGAGCTCGCTGCGGGTTCGACGGGCGAGTAAGCTGGTCCTGGCGGCCCGCGGCGAGAGCAACGCCGGCATAGCCCAAACGCTCAACATCGCCTTGGGAACCGTCAAGCGGCATTTGCACAACATCTACGGCAAGCTCGAGGTCGGCTCGCGGGCTGAGGCGCTGGGCCTGGCACTCTCGGAAGGTTGGATCTCCACCGAAGAGATCGGCCGGGGACCCGGCTGACCGCTCCGCAAGATCACCCTCGAACAAGAGACGGCGGATGCCGTGTTATACGCCCGTGTACCTCTAGATACACGAGCATGCACACCCTTCAGGCCATTTTCACCCCCGCTTGTACCCCGGCTGTGCAACGGGGGTTAAGATGCCTTCGACTACCTTGCGACGGGAGATCAACAGGGAGATGGAGACGCTGAAGACCGATGCTTTGCCTGGAGGGCGTCGGGCGACGTACTGGCTGGTCGTCGAACGAGGGCTCGATCTCCCCGAAGCGTTAATCGTCGGGGACCACCTGGACGAGGAGGCGCTGGCGGTCTTCAGCTTCGAAGAAGAGGCGCTGCTCTTCCTCTCCGTGCATAGCCTTACTGGGGGTTGGATAGTGAAGGAAGTCGCCGTCGCCGAACTCGCCTCCATCCTGCTCGACCCGCGTCCTACCCGGATTGCGCTGGACCTCCTGCCGGCGGTTCTGGGCGGACAGATAGTCGGCCTGCTCAGCATGCCAAGAGAACGCTTCTTGCGCGACCTCGTCCGCAAACGAGCGTTCAGTGCGACCCGCCTACGCCCCAGCCCCATCAGGGGATGCGGTGAGTAGCCGCTGCGTAACCCTTGAGGAGATCTGTTGCACCCGTTTGGCTTCAGGCTAGGATGGGCAAGAAGTCGTCCGTAACTTACCCGAATAGGAGGTTCCCTTGAGCGAGCAGAACACCGAGCAGACGATCAGGGTCAGGCAGGTCACCGACGTGCACGCTAACTGGAGCAGCCAAGGATTCGAGGAGCAAGGCAAGTTCTCCTACCAGCTCATCCTCGACAACGGTGCTGAAGAAGCCCTGATCATGCCTACCCCAGACGACGCCAAGGTCCTGAGGGACCTCATCCACGACGCCGACGCCATCTACTGGGACCTGGACAAAGAGGTCCTGGTCTTCGGCAAGATAGACTAACCCACCGCCAGCCCCGCACGATAAAGGGGCCGTGACACCAGCCGTCCGGCCCCTTTTCCCGGGCGATCCCATACTCTGGCGCACGTTCTCAAAGATGCCCTACTGTTTGCACCGCGCATCGAACTTCTTCCGAGAATGGATAGTCCCCAAAATTCGTAGGATACGTGGCGCCACGACCGACCGGTACGAGATCGCCGTTGCCCTGTTGGCCGTCAACGCCCCCCGGAGCAGGCCCGTGCCTACACCATTGCAACCTTTTCGGATGTTTCGGCCTGCGCCCTTCGGGCCATGTAACCAGAATGCCACCCGATCATCGCACCACGCCTCGCATAGTAGGCGCCGCTGATGCCAATGCTCTTGGGCAAAGTGGGGAGGCAGACGGTGCCGTGTCTCGCGCGCCAAGTAGGCCTAGGGTCTTAACGTCAGAGCGTCTGTCCCAGGGGACCGGAGGGAAGGATGGCGAGAACCCTCAGCGTGAATACCGGGGTTGCCCCCTCTTCGCTGCTGGCTAGAGCGAGGAGGATGGCGGAGGAGAATGGTGCGGCTATCGCGGGAGACGAAGGGTCGGGGCGCTTCGCCCATGAATTGGTGAGGGGTGAGTATCGGATGGTCGGAGATACGGTCATCGTCACTATAACCGACAAGCATTGGCTGCTCCCCTGGTCGGTCGTGGAGGCTCGCTTGAGGGAGCTCGTTACGTAGTCACGCTTTATCATCGAACTGCACCTGCGGGCGGCGAGCCTCGTGAGGAGGTGGAAAAGGTGGAACGTTACCCGCTTGGCCGACGGCCCCCGTACGCCCTTCCGTCGGCATCGAAAGCAAGCAGGTTCTCCTCGTGGGTGGGGTGACTGCTTGTTTCGTCTGGCGCGACGACTCGTGCGCAGCCTTCGTGAGCACCACCCCCCTCGCCCCCGGCCACACGCTCATCATCCCTGAAAAAGAAACCGCCCACTGGATCGACCTCGACCCCGGGCTGGCCGCGCATTTCATGTCCGTCTCCCAGGCCGTCGGCAGGGCCGTGCAGGAGAGCTTCGAGCCGCGGAAGGTCGGCCTCGCCATGGCGGGGTTCGAGATCCCCCACGCCCACGTGTGTCCCACCCACAGTCCCATGTCCTCGCTGATAGATCCCGACGAAGAAGACCCGCCGGAGCCGACTGGGAAGAGCTTAGCGAGGCGGCCTTTGCATCCTGCGTGCGCTCAAGAACCTGGGATTCGGTCGGCCCGTAGCCGACTGAGGGCGGCATGCCGTCGGGCTTCGGCCGCGCGGGGAGGGACCGTCGTCGCGACCGTCTCCACCTCGGCTAACACCGACTAGAACGACGGCGCTGCTCCTCACGTGCCAGCTCGGGGGCAACGCGACCATGCGGCTCGTCACACTACAGAGGGCCGATCCGAAGTGATGAAGGTTCCTTCCGCCTGGAGGTCGTCTCGGTCGGTGCGGGTGATGGCTTGCTAGCCGTCACTCGTCGGCTTGTTTGCTCTGGGTTCCCCTCCTCGGTGTGCCCGGCGGGTAAACCCGAAGGCCAAGCTCCGAGGTTGCGGCTTGCCCGCGGATCCTTCCGGTCGATCGAAACCCGCGAAGCAGATCCACGACCACGCATATATGCTACGGCGACGACGCGAGACCCACACGAGGAGGAAGCGAAGATGGCGAATTCGGGACAGGCGCGCGTGGTGGCGCGAACGGGGGAAGGCTTACGCACCGAGGTTTCGTCCGGCGGTCACACGATGATCGCCGACGAACCGACGAGCCTCGGCGGCACCGACGCCGGTCCCACCCCCTACGACTACCTGCTCGCGGCCCTCGGCGGCTGCACCGCGATGACCTTGCGCATGTACGCCGACCGCAAGGGCTGGCCGCTGGAGTCGGTGACGGTGCGGCTCTCCCAGGACAGGGTACACGCCACAGACTGCGAGGAGTGCGAGACGGAGGAGGGCAGGATCGACCGCATCGAGCGTGAGATAGAGCTGGAAGGTCAGCTGGACGAGAAGCAGCGGCGCAGGCTGTTGGAGGTCGCGGACATGTGCCCGGTGCACCGGACGCTCAAGTCGGAGGTGCTGGTGGAGAACAGCCTGGTAGGCTAGAAACCAGGAGAGTTTTCCGCAGTTGGGTGCCGCAGGGCGATGTATCACTCACCCTGGGGCTTGGGGCGATCGCATGGCCAGAGCCCTGGGACTTCACCGTCCCCGGCTACGAGACCTCGCGTCCACGAAGTCAGACGAAATAATCGGGGAGATGCCTCCCGTGGGGGATGAGCGACGTAACCGGGGTTCTTTATCTGCTAGATTACTGGCATGTTCCTAAGCGCGGGTGACAGCACCACGTACCGGGTCGGGCTGTGATGGAGCTCGGTCGCAGGAGCGTGTCGGGGGATGAGCACATAAGACAGCTTAGCCTGGTTGATGTCTTCGAGCCGCTCTCGTGGGAAGAGATCGAGAAGATCAACTGGCAGAACCTCAACACCCGCCTGCAGGCCGGCGAGGTCTTCTACACCCCGATGGATCTCTCCGAGACGCTCTTCGTGCTCCAGAGCGGGAGGGTCCGCATCTACAGGGCGCTCCCTGAGGGGCGCGAGCTCACGCTGGCGGTGCTCGAAAGCGGCACCGTCTTCGGGGAGATGGCGCTCACCGGCCAGCGGCTGCGCGCCTCCTACGCCCAGGCGCTGGAGGAGTCGGAGATCTCCGCGATGTGCCGCGTGGACGTCGAGCGTCTGGTCCTCGACAAGCCCGCCGTAGGGCTGCAGCTCGTGCACCTCTTGAGCGAGCGGTTGGCCGCCTACGAGACCCGTATGGAGGGCCTTGGCCTCAAGGAGGTGCCCGCGCGGCTGGCGGGTTTGATCCTGGAACTCGTCGAGACCCAGGGCATCAGGGGCAGCGCCGGCTACAGGATACCCACCCGCTATACGCACCAGCAGTTGGGGACCATGATCGGGGCCAACCGTGAGGCCGTTACCCGTGCCTTCGCCCGGCTCCGGGAAGCGGGGGCCGTGGAGGTTAGGCGCCGCTACATCCACGTGGAGAACCTGGAGGTCTTAAGAGTGGCGACGGCGGGTATCCTCCCCGACTAGACACGACACGTTTATTACACTACGGCGTTACGCCGAAGAGATCGCGAGGAACGATGGAGAATCATCTGCTCAGGCAGTTCCAGAGGGAAGTAGAGCGGCAATGCCAGTTCACCATGATAGCCTTGCAGGACATGGAAGAGGCCTCCTCCAACGGGGACGGCAAGCTCTTCTGGTACTCGATGCAGAACCTCGTCGTGGCCGTCGGCAGGATCTCGCGCCTCCTCTGGCCACCCGACCCCCTCTTCCCCAACCGCGGGGAGGAACTGCGCGATAGCCTGGGCGTCGGCGAAGATTCTCCCCTGAGGGCGCTGGGCTTCGTCGAGCACTTCGAGCACTTCGACAAGCGCCTGGAGACGTGGCAGGTCACCTCCGAGCACCACCGGTTCTTCGACTCGTACACGGAACCGCTTGACGTGCTCGCCGAGACCGCCCCCGAGGACCGGATGCGCGGCTATGACATGGATAACGACGCCGTCCTGTTTAACGGGGAGGCCTTCGAGCTCGGGCCCGTCTCCCAGGCTGTCGAGGAACTGCAACACCGGGCCGAAGCGCAGATGGTGAAGCCCCGCTTCCAACTCGACCCCTGAGGCAAACCTCCAACCGCGTCGCCGCCAATAGGTGTCGCAGGACACACACCGGGTCAGCAGCCTACGCTTTTCGGGCCATATACCGGCCGGGTGTGTCCCACGACACCGTAATCGCTCTTAAGCCAACGGTCCATCGGGTAGATTCACACCAACCCGCACAATTGAGGACGTGGGCAAAGCGGTAAAGGCAAGCATCCTACAAAGGAGGCAACGCAGTGGAGAATCGCAGCGACGGGTTCACGGCCATAGAGGACCGCTTCAGCGGTTACACGGTCTACGACCGGGACGGGTCGAAGATAGGCAAGGTTGACGACCTGTTCGTCGACGAGAACGACCAGCCCGAATATATAGGCGTGAAGTTGGGCCTCCTAGGAACCAGCTCCACACTCATACCTATGGACGTCGTAAGCGTAGACCAGTCACAGAGCTCCTTGATGGTCTCCCAGTCCAAGGAGACCGTCAAGGACGGTCCCTCCTTCGACGACGACCGTGAGATCACCCCCGAGTACGAGCGCGAGGTGCTCGGCTACTACGGCGTAGACCGCGCCTCCGCAAGCGAGTCCGGCTCCTACGGCGACTACTACGGTGGGGATACGGGCGAGCACTCAGGCGCCGGGACCACCGACTCAGGGAGCGCCGGCACGGTAGGTGCGGGCATGAGCATGGGCGACACCGAAT
>Ga0126314_10001982_pt1 | contig 10112 bp, 14 predicted proteins | sample Plot105B_FD_92535 | JGI IMG/M metagenome (GOLD analysis project Ga0126314, IMG submission 92535) | Serpentine soil microbial communities from UC McLaughlin Reserve, CA, USA - Plot105B | ecosystem: Environmental > Terrestrial > Soil > Grasslands | place: USA: UC McLaughlin Reserve, Lake County... | reverse complement strand
TCACTTTGTGGCGGTTTTGCGGAAGGTAGATGCCGCAAAATCGCCTTAGATTCTCCCGAACTCGCGGAGCAGATCGACTAACGCCAGGCGTTTCACGATCGGCCTCCCATGTGGGCAGATCTCGATGTGCCCTGCGTTATGGAAGAACTTTCGCCCAACCCATCTACCGGCACGCCGGCCAATTCTATCTCTAAATCCCCGCTCTTGGCTAACTAGACCTTGAGCCTGAGCATCTTGTAGAGGTGATGGCGCTGTTCTGCAGTGAGGGAGTGCAGGGCCTCCGGCGCTAGGGAAGCGTAGTGTTCGAGTACTGCGTCTCTATCTTGCTCCATCTGTTCCACGCGTTCCTTGTGCTGTCGTAGATCCTTGAGGTCCCGCTCTGCCGTGCGCCGCGTTTCCTCCAGAGACGCTAACTCCTCGTCCAGTTCCTCGTCTGTAATACGGCCCTTGGCCGCAAGTCGTAGGAACCCACGCCGCTCCTCATCAATCTCCGAGAGCTTCTCCAACCAGTGTTTTGCCTCTGCTTCGGGATCGCCGTATCGCCCTTTCCTCTCCAGCTCAATGGCCCGGTCCAGGTCAGAGCGAAGCTCTGCGGGGTCCAAGAGGATGCCGCACACGAATTCCCACACCTGGCCTTCTAGCTTCGGCGCGCTGGCAAACCGGGCCTTGTCACAACCCTTTAGCCCGTACTTGTTGTAGCCTGAGCAGTGGTAGTAGAAGTATTCGTAGCGCCGTCCGCCTTCTTCTTAGTGCGCTTTCGGCTGATTAGGACGCGATTGCAGCCAGCGCAGCGGATAATCCCACCAGACAACTCCCAAAAGCGATGCCCGGCCGAGGAAGGCCGACGATTGTCCTTAATCTGCTCACGTGCCACGTCAACGATCTCGCGTGGCACCCCAGCATCAGGTACAGGCACGGCTACCCACTCTTCCTTCGGCTTGGTGTAGGAGCAATAGCGCTTACCGTAGCGCCTGCCGTCGCCAGAGACTTCGGATACCGGCGTGCTGGTCATGCGCCGGCGGTTGAACCACCACAGACCGTACTCCTTGCTCGGGTCGAGGCGAGCAGCGACCTGCGGGGAGACCACTGCCTCGACCTCCTCGAAGGAGTGCGGGCGGTAAACGTCATCGAAGACGCAGTGGCGAAAGAACGCTCTATCCCAGAATTTCGCTCCCCGTGGGGTTGGCACGCCTTCCCGTTCTAATTTGAGGGCGATAGCCCGGAAAGTGGTGCCGTCCGCGACCTCGCGAAAGATTCGACGCACCACTGTTATCTTCTCTTCGTCCACCTCGTAAGCATCGCGCGCGGCATTCAGCTTGAAACCGTAGCGTGGCGAGCGGGTGGCTACGACCTTCCCCTCTCTCGCTTTCCTGAGCCTGCCCCGCCGTGTACGCTCTGCGGTCTTGGCGCGCTCGAATTTCGCAAGCTGATCGAGAATGCCATCCGTGAGCTCCCCCTCGGGGGAATCGTCACCACGGTCGTTGAGAGCGCGCATCTTGCAGCCATACTCCTCGAACTCCTTGCGCAGCAGGTAGTGGTAGGCGGGCTCGCGGGCGATGCGGTCTCTATCTTGGGCCAGCACCACGGACACACTGCCAGCGGCCACTAGATCGCGTACGCGGTCCATACCTGGCCTCTCCAGGCTGGCGCCGCTCTGTCCGGGGTCTTGCACCTCCTCGAGGACCTCGTAGCCTTCTCGGGCAGCGTATTCCCGTAGGGCTTCAAGCTGCTGGGCAAGAGAGTATCCTGCGCGTGCTTGCTCGTCTGTGGACACTCGGGCATAGAGGATGGCGCGCTTTGGGCCGTGGCCATTGGTTGAGGGCATGGTTATTCCTTTACGAGTTCGGAGGCGCGCACGCCGAGTACATCGGCTATCTTCTTTAGCGTATCGGGATGGGCTCGTCCGCGTTGCTCCACGACGGCTACTGCCCCCGCGGAGAGGCCGGCCTTTAGCGCAAGCTGGCGCTGAGACAGTCCCTGGTCAATCCGCATCTGCCGAAGCTTCTCCACGTTGACCTCCATAGCTCCGTAGTTTACGGGAAATATTCTACCATATTTATATACATCTGTATGCATTTGTGTTAATGTGTGAATGTCGGATAAAGGAATGGCCCCGCAGGTGCTGGAGACACCTCGGAGCTCGGCCCACCTTGCGTACCTGAACCAGCTTCACTTACCTCCTGCTTCTATCTCGGCTTCTATCTCTGCTAGCTCGGCTAACGCTTTGCTCAGGCGTTCGTCCTCCTGTTCTGGTATCGGCGGCTGCCCGAAGTAGCGCACCCGTACGCCGTTGCGGTAGTCGAGGTCGCGCCGCGCGGTCTCTACGTGCCCTTGCGCCTTTTGGCGACGCCCCTCTGCTGACCGCTCCCACGCTATGCGCTCACGGTCCGCTTTGGAGCGGTGGCGGTTGTTATAAAGCCAGCGGTCGCGCTCTGATTGCCGTTGCCCGATGCGCCCGGACTCCCATCGCCTCAGGTAGGGTGCGAAGATCTCCGGGATCTTGGCCACGGGGTAGCACGCGGGGTCGAAAGGCGGCGGGTTTGTGCCCGCCCGCTCGGCTTCGACAATCTCCTCTATGTACATAGCCAGCCGAATCTCCCTATCCGTGCACCAATACTTGTGCTCGGGGTTGTGGCCCTGGTGGAAGAACCTCACGTCGTATATCTTCTGGGTGATGTTCTGTAGCTGATCCTCTAGCGGCCAGTCGCTGAACTCCTGCGCTGCGCTCCCCTCCAGCTTGCGCAACCTCTTCGCTAGCCCCATGACGACGCCTCCCGCTCGTGCTCGGCTTGCTCTTCCAAGAGCTGCAGCCGCCGCTCTAATTCGTCGGTTTCGTACCACTTGCGTTGCGTCTCTAAGGCCCGGAGCAACGTGTTGTAGAGGCTGCCGATGACCGCCCCCGTACCCCGCTCCATGCTGCCGGCGCGCACGGCTTCTATCGTTTCGCGTAGCTCGTCCTTTACCGCTGTCAGCTCAGAGGCCGTGCCCGGACGCTTGCGCCCGCCCCTCCTGGCTCCGGCCCTGCGACGCTCTTGCGTTGAGGGATCATGCGCCGCACAGAGGTCCGAACCACGCACGGCCACGCCCTTACAACGCTGTCCGCTGCCCGCTATGGCGCTACATCGGGCCACCAAGCACACACCCCCCCGGCCCCCGCGTCTACTTCACTCACCACGCTGTCCCCTTCTCTAGCTGCGCTTCGTTGACGACAAAACATCCGCCCCAGCACTCCAGCCGTCTCGACATCTCCCCGTGGGCTATTTCCATCATCTCTCTTCCGTCGGGTTGCTGACGCAGGCGAGGCCGTGGCCAAAAGTACATCCTCCCTAGTGGTGAACCCCACGGTGCCTAGACACTTGGCACCGCTCTCAAGAGCCTCCAGGGCTTGCTCTAGCCCGGTCCTTGCGAGCTCCGTAACCTCCCTGCAGCAGGCTTTCGTGTTTGGACCGGGGCCGTCCTGTGTCCTGTAGAGGGCTTGCAGAAAGATCTCCTTAGGCTTGAGGGTGAGGATGAGGTGCGGGAGGATCATGCCGGCAGACACTCGTTGCATAGACAATTCCAACCGTGTTCGTCGATCTCTTCCTTCTTCTCTTCTTCTGGGTGTTGCACTATTGCATCCGTTTTCGGGGGTGTACTGACAAACTTTCCATTTCCTGCTTCCTCCGGGACCTCGGAGAAAATGTTCTTCTTGAACCCCTCCGAATCGCCTGCAATAGTGCAACACTGCAACACTTCCGGCGGAGGAAGTATCTCGACATCATCGGGCAGAGGGTCAGCAGGAACGTATCGGCCCGCCTTGCCCCGCTGATCCTCGAGGTTCTTTATGAACCCTTTGTCTATGGCGGTGCTAACGCGCCTCGAAGCCGTGGACTTATCAAGCTTCAGCTCCTCGGCTATGTCTCTGAGGGTCGCCGCCTTCTTCGTCTTATGATGCAGGCGTCCTACCGTCGTAACGGTCTCGCGCACCGTAGGCGAAACGGTGGCCTCTATGCCCTCGGAAACGAAATCGGCTGCCAGCCCGCGCACTATCGCGTAGTCTGCGATGGTGGCGATGATGCGGCCTTCTCTGTCTCGTTCGCGGTTCGCCTGGTGCAACAGTGCATGGGCCCTTATCAGGTTGAGCAAGGCGCCGAAGTCTCGCCTGAGCCGGACCGCAAGGGGCGGAATCTTGGCCGCCAGTTCCTTCGCATAGGGGATCGTCACGCGCCGCTCCGCTCTCGCTAGCCACTGCTGCAAGGCATGCCAGGAGTCGAGATCGGGACCATCTGCCGCACCTTCGTCGGCAAGCGCGGCCATAATATCCCTTGTCTGCTGCTGCGTGTCGGTGACCGTGAGCGAGATCAAGCGTGTCTCGTTCTCAGGGTGGAGCTTGACGGCCGTGGTGGTCACTATCAGGCCCGTAGGACCCTCGCGTTCGATCAGCCGCGGCTTCATGCCCTCGCTGGTCTTCTCGACCGTCTCATAGCGGACACGGCCTTCGGAGAGGAGTGAACGTATAAGGTAGGTCTGAAAGTCGCTCTTCATGCCGGCAGCCTCATATATGACCAGGAATCTGTGAGACAGAGGCTCCTCCGAGTACGCTAGGGCGTGCTCGCTCATGGCCGTCAAAGCGTAATAGGCTTCGTCGGGCAAGAACCTCAGGACTTGTTCGGTGAGATAGCTCTTGCCCCCGGAGGAGGGACCCTTCATGGCGATACTCACCGGCTTTTCAAGCAGCCTTGATGTCACGGCGAGGTACTGGAGCTTCGCGAGTTTGCTCTCCCCGGCTACACCAGCTCTGGCGAGGTCCCGGGCAAAGCGATCCAGGATGTTTGGTACTAGTACCAATTCCTCGCATTCAGCCCATGCCTTACGTGCCTCCGTCCTCCGCTCCGCCTCCAGCGCCTCGACCAGAGGCGTTGCATTCTGGAGCGAGGCCTTGAGGTTGTCCTTGAAAGCTTCCTTGTCGGAGAGGTAGAGTCCATTCGCATCCTTGTGCTCGCCGAGCTCTACCAAGTAGATCCGATCCCGGATAGATGCTGTGGCAACCAGTGCCCTGCGCAAGGTCTCGCCGCCTTTGTCGGGCTCGACCACGACGTAAACCCTCTCGACACCTTCCAGATACTCAGCCCACTCCTTCTTCCAGGTATCTGCTCCAGGGATGCCAAGGGCCGGGACGCCGCGATACCATAGGGTCTGGGTGTCGCTCTCACCCTCAACGAGCACGACCCACCCCACCTTCCTGATCTTCTCTAGGCGCCACAGACCGTAGAGCATGGCCTTGCTGCCCGTGCGCCACCTGAAGCGCTCGTCGCCCACCTCGCTCTTCTCCAGCGCGACCCTGAACCGAACAGCGCTCTCTTGTCCGTCTTCGGCTAGGTAAGGGATGCGAACGGCCGCTTTGCTGTGGTACTTTCTGTCTACAAGCCCCAAGCCGCGCAGGAAATCCACCGGCAGTCCTTTGACCTGTGAGTAGTTCTTCAGCGTGCACCGTTGCACTGTTGCATCCGTTTTCGGGGGGGTTGATCCGAACTCTTTTCTATGGCCATTGGTGCTCATGAAGAGGTCGCTCATCTCGAGGCCGAGTTCGGAGATGACGTTCTCCGTGTCGCAGCCGGCAAAGCACTTGAGGAGCGCCTGGCCATCGTCGCCTTCGGTCACGGAGAGGCTCGGCTCCCTGTCTGCGTGGGCCGGACACAGAGCCTTCCAGGCGCCGTTACACTGCCGAACGCCCTCCAGCCGCTTCAGGACGTGATCCACCGGCTTCACCTCGTACCGTCCTCCGCGAGCTTCTGCACGGTCGCATTGACCCGCTGATACTCCTTCCGGCTCTTCCTACGGTCCTCCTCAAGTTGATCGTGGTCCATTTCCGCGTCTATGGCTCCGCGCATGATGTTGAGGCGTTCTTCGAGGTTCAGTGCTTGCAACTCGACCTTGAAGGGAAGAGGCCATTTCTGCCCCCGGTAATTCTTCTCCTTCATTTCAGCGGGATCTATCCAGCTTTTCTTGTCTTCGGGAAGGCCTGCGACCTGTTCGGGTGTCAGCATCACCCGCTTGAAGACAAGGATAGAAGAGTCCTCACCGTAGTCCTCGACGAACTGGTGAACGTCTTCGGTGAACACCTCAAACAGCGCAACACCCTCGGGATCGAAGTCGCCCGTATGCAGGACAACGGTCTCTCGCTCCGTCTTCCGGTACTCAGCGACCGCCGCAGACGCCGTGTTGTGTTTCAGGTCTAGCTGGTCCCACCCACCCCCAGACCAGACGGGTATAGCGTAATCTCTTGCGACGTGGTGAAACTGCTTGACTGCGCCTGCGCCCTCGGTATAGACGACGACTCGCTTTGGCTGGTTCGCCGTGAGGTCTTTATGGTAGCGCTCCGCGCTGTTTTTGACCGTGCTCCAGAAGTGGGCCGGATCGTCGTAGGTCGTCAGCACGAGCGATGTAGGCGTATCGTCGGTGATCGCGCTGAACGGGACCTTGTACGGTCCCGAGCGCACACGCCGCATCTTACGGAGAAGGTTGTAGACCTTGCGGTTGAGCTTATTGCCCTTCTTGTAGCCGTACCATCCGATCATGTCGTAGTAGACATCCCGCACAGTCGGAGCCGGGTAACCGTTGTCGCGGTAATAGTTGACCACGCTCAAGATATGCTCGATAAACGGGATCGACCTCTTCTGAGGCTTCCAGTCGATGAAGCCTCGGTCACCTTGCTCAGCCGTACTCACGCTGCGAGCCTTTGCGCTCCGCCCGGCCGGATTATCAGGACGAAGTGGTCCTGATCGAGCGCCTCGATTTCGGCGTACTCCTGCCACGCGGCCCGCTCGCGGTGCAGTCGCACTACGACGCCGAGGATGCGGACATCAAACAGCACTACGATGTACTCAGGAGCGTTTGGATATAATGTCTCTGGCGCGAACATGCTTCGATCCTTTCGCGTCGTCGGGGCTACCGGGGCAGGTAGCCTCTTTCTTGTGGAAACATTGGAAGGCAAAAGCCCAAGCCCGAGCACGGGCATCGCGAGCCTGCTCCGATGTTGAGTCCGAGTGTGGACGAACAGTGATGCGCAGCGGCTCAGTCTTCACCAACAACCTCAAGCACTGGCGCCGCGTGCTCTGTTATTTCAAGATCCTGCTCGGGTTCTTGCTCACCTACGAGTTCGGTGAAGAACCGATGCACCAAGCACGGCTCTGCCGACACCGCAACAAGCTCTGCCTCCGTGATCGTCCTGCCTTTGTACAGCGCGACGAAAGCTGTCAAACCTCATCCTCCACATAGGGGACATTTGCCCCCCTATGAGGAAGGGTTTACATATCTGAAGTAGAAGTTGAGAGTTCTGTGCGCCGCCTAAGCAGCTCCGAGAGTCTTCTTGATATTGTGTTTGAGTTTCTTCACGGTACCCACACTCTTGCCCAGCCTGTCCGCGGCTTCGCAATTCCGAATTTTCGGGTTCGCTGCCAGGAGCTTCAGCAGCTCGTACTCGCTCGGCGGCAATCCCGCGTCCCTGCCTCGCTTGAGGAGTGCTTCCCTCTCGGCGTGGGCGAACATCGCTAGTTCTGCCTCCTCTACGTGCGGCGTTTGTGGTTGCTCGATCTTCTTCAGCACCGCGCTACGGGTGGTCTCAAGTTGCCAATCCGTGACGTGATGTTCTGACCAAGCCTCCGGACCGAATACGTACAGCTCTCTGAGCAAAGCTTCGAACCGCTCCCGACTAGCAGGTTTATTGTGATCACGGATGCCATCCAGGGCCCTCGTGAGTGGCCTATTCACCCTCATGCTAATCCGCGTAGCAAGGAAGACGGCCAGCCACCGCGCAAGCTCGTCCTTGACGAACTTCTCTGCTTCTCCACTCGTCAGGTACTGCAGTTCTCGTAAATTGTGTAGATACGCCTGCTGGAATCCCCGCAACGCTTCTACGCCAACCTCGCATGCCTTCCCTGCCCGCTCTTTTATAGATAAAGTAACGTCCGCAGCGTAGGTATCGAGCTTTGTCTGGCACCGCGACAACACCAGATAGTGGTTTGCTGCCAAGAGAAGCAGGCCTGCTTCAATTACGCTGTGCTGCTTCCGCTTGAATTGTTCCTTCCAACCCTCGCGTGCGAGGTCCACACCATACGATTCAAAGGCCTGAGCACGGAGGCGTTGCATCCCCAGGGGGATGCCTTTGGATACTGCAGCCGCGGCTGCTGCGGGATCTTGCTTCGCCAGCTTCTTGAACGTTTCGATCTTGTTTCGGTCGGCGTCGGCAGCGTCAAAAGTAGCTTGTAGCGCCGCATCGAACTTGTCTTGCATGTCGGCGATTTTACCCTACCGTCACCCATTAAGGATTCGTGATGGACTACTCGAATGGAGGCTCAGGGCGTCTTATAAGATACTTGACGGCAGCGCAGTAACCAGGCCAGTGCTAACGACTTAGACCAGAACGAGGGAAGAGAGCTTCATGTTCTCCGGTTTAATGCCGGCGATGGTCACGCCCTTCGACGAGAGGGGAGAGGTAGACCTTAGAGCCACCAAAGCGGTTATCGAATGGTTTATAGAGGCTGGGGTGAGCGGCATCTCGTCCCTGGGAAACACGAGCGAATTCTGGCACCTCCTTGGCGAGGAGCGCAAACTATTTGTCGATGAGGTAGTCAGGATCGTCGCTGGCCGTGTGCCGCTTGCGGTTGTGGTCGGCGCCGCCGGCGCGAAGGAGATGGTCGAGCTTGCCCGCCACGCCGAGAGCGTGGGCGCGGACGCCGTGCTCGTCGTCTCCACCTTTCTACTGCAAGGTGGGAGAGAAGGCCCTTTTCAGGTACTTCGCGGCCGTGGCCGACTCGGTAGACATATCCGTCGTGATCTACAACCTCCCGATGCTGATCGGCATAGACCCCTCGCCCTCCCTGATCGGTAGGATAGCTGCCGAATGCCTAACGTGAGTGGGCTAAAAGATACCGTCACCGAGTACCGTCATACCGTAGGCGTGCTGCGGGAGGTCAAGCGCGTGAGGCCTGACTTCTCTGTGCTCTCAGGCTGGGAAGACCTGATCCTGCCCTCCCTTCTCGCCGGTGCCGACGGCTCGATATGCGCCTTCGCCAACGTCGCCCCAGAGCTGTTCGTCGAGCTAGTGCGGTCCGCGCAGAGCGGCGACCTTGCTAAGGCGGCAGAGCTGCATCGTCGCGCTCTCCTTGATAACGCTCGGCGTATACAGCAACCCTCCTATTAGCGCCATAAGCTAGCCCGATGGAGTTTCTGATACTCAACTGAGCACCATCCTGTGCGCCTACAGGAGTATCGGAACGCAAAGCTTCATTAACGGCCCCACTCGTGAGCAGCGATATAGTCCACAGCCTCTTCGACGTTGAGCGATCTAGTTCCGTTGTTCAACCGAACGTAGAAATCCATGCTCTGCTTTCCTCGGGCGTAGATGGGTTGGCGGTTAGGCTTCACCTCGACGCGGCAGACGTCGTGCCCGTCCACGCTCTCGAACGACACGGACAGAATGCGAACTTCGCCTTATCGGCTTTCTACGAAGTTCGTAGTGACGGAGTTCTAAGAAGTTAGCGTGTATGGAGTTTCACGGAACCCAAAGACTTGGGGGCTGCTGCCTCTTGAGCAGAGGTATCATCAGAGAGCAAGCGAGGCAGAGGCGAATCTCCACTGTGAGCATGACGCACCTACCACCAGGAGAAGGTAAATCGCTCTGGGTATCGAACAACGAGTTCGTCACGATCAAGACAACCGGTAAAGACACCGCTGGGGAGTTCGCGTTGGTGGAACTGGTCGCCTTGCCGGGAGCCAAGCCCCCACCGCACATCCACCACAGCACCGACGAAACCTATTGCCTCCTGGAGGGGGAGCTCGAAGTCCTGGACGGTGAGAGCACCTTCACGGCGAGCGCGGGATCGGTCTTCTACATCCCTAAGGGGACGCTGCACGCCTGGAGGAATGCGACGACTGAGCCGGCCAGGGCGCTGTTAGTCATCACCCCGGCGGGCTTTGAGGGCGTCATCGAGGAGGTGGGAGTTGTGGGGACGCTCTCTTCTCCTCCACCTCCGCCACCGCCTCTGACAACGGAGGACTTGCAGAGGATAGAGGAACTCGGGCGCAAGTACGATACCGAGTACCCGCCGGTTCCCGCCTGGTAACACGACGAT
>Ga0126314_10001981_pt1 | contig 10119 bp, 8 predicted proteins | sample Plot105B_FD_92535 | JGI IMG/M metagenome (GOLD analysis project Ga0126314, IMG submission 92535) | Serpentine soil microbial communities from UC McLaughlin Reserve, CA, USA - Plot105B | ecosystem: Environmental > Terrestrial > Soil > Grasslands | place: USA: UC McLaughlin Reserve, Lake County... | reverse complement strand
CAGCCGACCGAGCTGCGGCACGGCCCGGGCCATGACGCGGCTGGCGTGCATCGGGCGGGCGGCGTTGTTGACGCCGGCGCGCCACAGCAGCTCCGCCGTGGTCGGTTCCGACTCCGGACGCCACTCGTCGGCAGGGACCGTCGGCGTGGACACCGGCTCATCGTCATGGATGGCGCTCGTCATCTCCATCCCCGACATCCCGTCGATGGCGGCATGGTGGACCTTGGTCACGAGGGCGAAGCTCCCGGCGGGCACGCCCTCGACAGCGTCCAGCCCCTCGATGACGTACAGCTCCCACAACGGCCGCCCCAAGTCGAGCGGGCGGGAGACCAGGCGCGCCACCTGGATGCACAGCTGACGCCAGTCACCGGGTTCCGGCAGCGCGATGTGGCGAACGTGGAACTCCAGATCGAAGTCCGGATCCTCGATCCAATACGGGTGGTCGAGGTCCAACGGAACCCGCACCAGCCGCTGGCGGAAGACACGGGCCTCGTGGAGCCGCTTGTCGATGTGATCGAGGATGCCCTTGAACGTGACCTTGCCACCCGGCGCGGTCGACGGGTCGTAGATGGCGATCCCACCGCCCGCCATGTGCGCCCGCGGCGTCTCGGCGTACAGGAACGACGCGTCCATCCCGGTGAGCTGTTGCATGTGGCCCCCCATGTCGTGTGTTGCGACGGCCGCGCGCGGCCGTAGGCGAAGTCTCCCCCCGCCGACGACAAACCTCAATGCCCGAACCCACAAACTGCTGTCGCGGGCGATCGGCAACCGTTCTCGAGCGACCAGCCGCATGGCGCCGTGCTCGCGTTCGCGCTCCGCCGCTCGTTGCGCGTGCTCGGCGACCAGCACCGGCCGGTCCGCACGTCGTGGCGGAGAGCCAGGTGCCGCGACGATGAGCATGGACAGGGGATCGGTGACACCCGCGGGCCGTCGTGCCGACCCAGAGCATGACGCGGCAACCGGCGAGCAGCCGACGGGCTCGGCGAGCCTCCTCCACGAGATGGAGGCAGACGAGGACGACGACGGGACCGAGGCCGGCTGACCGGCTCGATCTCCCGACCATCCGACGTCCCGGCACGCCGACCGAAAGCCTCTGCGCTGCGATGACGTCAGGTACTGCCGTCGTGCTGTCCACCGTCTCACGGTCCGCCGACGGAGTAGCGGCCGGCGGTGACTGATGACGCCCAAGACATCGCCGAGGCCTTCGATCAGGACAAGGTCAACGAGATCGAGGACTACACCGGGGACGTCTTCGGAGACGGCGTGCCCGCCTTCCCGCCGGACCGGCCGGTGGGGGTGAACACGGTCGGCGTCACCGCGGCGGAGGATGCCGGTGAGTCGTTCGCGGAGCGCACGCTGCGCGAGATGCCGGATGTCGGCGAGGGCGCCGAGTTCGACGTGGCATCCGAGGTCGGCCAGCTCGTGGAGCCGGATGCGTCATCCCTCGACACGGAGCCGCAGCAGGTCGCCGACGCCGAGCCCGGTGAGGGCCTCACGGCCGAAGAGGCGGCCATGCACATCGAGCAGCCCTAGCGCTCTGATCCGTCGCAGCCAGGCGTGAGACCGGCATGCGCGGCGAGCGCTCCCTCCACGAATCGTTCCGGCCAGCAACGAGCTGACGTCGGGCGGTGGGCGGCGACGCGACTGCCCAGATGAACCACGTGTGCGTGGGCGAGCTGGGAGGACCGCCGCGGCGCAGACGACACGCCGAAGCGTCGACGAGCCGTGTCGTCGGTGGTCGGCCGGGGGTAGTGCAACGAGGTGGGCCACCTCTTCGAAGCCATGCCGGTCGACTCGCTCGACGCGTGGTTGGCGACCGACGTCGGCGGGCTCGGGTTGGCGCGGGCCCAGGAGCTCGGACCGGCGGCGACCGTGGCGCTCGTGGAATCGTCGGGGCTGCGCGGGCGGGGAGGCGCCGGCTTCCCGACCGGCCGCAAGTGGGCCGGGATCGCCGACCAACGCGACGCCGTCCGCTACGTCGTGGCCAACGGCGCCGAAGGTGAACCAGGCACGTTCAAGGACCGCGCTCTGTTGCGCGCCAACCCGTACCAACTCGTCGAGGGTCTGATCATCGCGGCGTTCGCCGTCGGCGCACGCGAGGCCTTCATCTGCGTCAAGGAGCGGTTCGACCGCGAGCGCGCTGGTCTGGTGCGGGCCGTCCAGGAGATGCAGGCGAGCGGCATCTGCGCCGATTGCCGGCTGACCATCGTCGGCGGTCCGGACGAGTACCTGTTCGGCGAGGAGAAGGCGATGCTCGAGGTCATCGAGGGCAACGACCCGCTCCCGCGCTGGCTGCCGCCATACCTGCACGGACTCCACGCCGCCGAGCCGCAGCTCGGCTGGCAGGCCCACGCGGGGGGAACCGGCGCCAACCCGACCCTCGTCAACAACGTCGAGACGCTGTCCAACGTGCCCCACATCCTCGCTCGCGGCGCTGAGTGGTTCCGATCACGAGGCACGCCCCGCTCGCCCGGCACGCTCGTCGCGACGGTCGTGGGTGATGTCCGATCACCAGGAGTCGACGAAGTCGATCTGGGCACGACGCTACGGTCCGTCATCGACCACGTGGGCGGCGGCGTCGAACCGGGCCGGTCGGTGAAGGTGGTGTTCCCGGGCGTCGCCAACGCGGTCGTGACCGCCGACGACCGCGACGTGCCGCTGACCTACGAGAGCTTCGAGGCCATCGGTAGCGGCATGGGCTCGGCGGGGTTCATCGTCTACGACGACCGCACCTGCATGGTCGACGCCGCCTACCGGCTCTCGAGGTTCCTCTCGATCGAGTCCTGCGGCCAGTGCCCGCCGTGCAAGCTCGGTGGTTCGGCGATCACCGAGCACCTCGAGCGCATCGAGCTCGGCGTCGGCACGCCCGACGACCTCGACGCCATCGTCGGCTGGCTGCCGCGGGTCGCCGACGGGAACCGTTGCTTCCTCGCTGTTGAGGAGCAGCAGCTCATCACGAGCGTGCTCGCCGCGTTCGAGCCCGAGTTCCACGAGCACCTCGCCACCGGGCGCTGCCCCCGCCCGCGACGTCTCCCGATCCCCAAGCTGGTCGATCTCGCCGACGGCGTGGTGACCTATGACGAGCGCTTCTGGCACAAACGTCCGGATTGGACCTACGACGACTGAGGTCCGGACCGCGGCGCGGCACCTCGACGGGAGGGTCACACGCGGCCGTTCAACGGCGCCGGCGTCGTACTCCTTCGATGTGGCCGGGAAGACGCCGACACCGCTCAACTCGCCCCGTCGCTCTCTCGACAACGGCTCGAGGGGTTGCTGGGCGAGGTAGGCGTGCCGACGTATGACTAGCAGTCCTCAACGGTCGGATTCGACTCGGTCGAGATGCTGTCTGCTGTCTCCACGATGTAGGCGGTCTCGGCGGTGGGTCCGCACTTCAGGTTGATTTCAAGTAGGTCGAGGTTGCCGTCGATGTCCGCCGTGCCCGTGACGATCGGGCTCGACTCACCCATGTAGAACACCTCCCAGGGGCATACGGCTCCATGTCTTGGCCGAGGAGCACCCCCCAGCAGTCGTCGTCGGAGTTGCCGGGGCAGTCGTAGACGTCCGGGGTGAACTGGATGTACGCACCGGCGTCCCCCACACCGATGGAGGCTCCCACGGTCGAACGGGACGCGTCGATGAACAGCGCTGCCGTCCCGAATTGGGCTGGCAGCTCGGCGGTCCGCTCACCCACGACGACCACCGGTGCCGCGTCGGTCAGTGGTGTGTAGCTGAACGTGAGCTCGTCGCCCTCGAGACGAGGGTTCGTCAGCGTCACCGTCTGGATCTGCTCCCGCCCGTCACGCTCGAACACCAACGACGCGTTCGGTGGATCGTCGCTGAAGCCCACGTCAGCCCACGACGACACCAGCTCCTCGATCGCGATGCGCCGGGCCACACGCGCGGGGCGGTCGGTGAACGAGATGACGCTCGGGTTGACACCGCGCAACGTGAAGGCTCCATCACCACCAGAGCCGTCGGTCGCGTCCATCACGTAGAGCCATTGCGGTGACCCCGATGTGCCCACTGCCGCGGCGGTGGTGGTGGTCGCTGTCGCCGTCGACGAGGCCGCTGGTTCCGTGCTCGCGCCATCGTCGCTGCACCCAGCGAACCAAACCACTCCGACTGCGGTCACGGCCAGCACGTTCGCTAGTCGGCTGTTCATGAGCCAAGAACGGTAGACGACGCCATGGCGCGCCGACCGCGATCGGAGCGGTCATGGTTCGAGGATTGGCTGTCCGAGGTAGACGGTGTCGCGGGCCGGGTGGGACGATGAGCGGACCGCCGCCGAGGGGCCGGATGTACTCCTCCAGCGCCCTCCATCGAGGCGGTCAGGCTGCGCTGTCGTACGGTCTTCGTCTCGGTGAGGACCCTGGACGCGGAGCCGCAGTTCGGCGCCACCCAGTAGCGTCCGTGCATGACACGCACCGCCGTCGAAGGTGACTTCGGAGACGGACGGGAGCCTGGCTGCTGGTGCTGCGGCGATCGCACCGTCGTCGCCAGCCTGCTGCGTCTCAACCACCACCAAGAAGTTGGGGTGTGCTTGCGCTGTGTCGATCGGCTCTCCGAACGCAAGCGATGGATCGAGCGAACAACCCGCCGCGCGCCGCCGGGGCCGTGGTGGCGTCGCCTGCTGTATCGGGCCGGGGTCAGTCGATGCGGAGCGCCACGACGGTTACATGCACCGAGTTCCTCATGCCCGTCCGCGGGTGGACTTGACTCCGATCCTTGAACATCTGATGTGGGAACGAGCGGAATTGCAGCCGCTGGACGCGGGAACGTCGAGCCGCGCACCGATCGTGAGATCCTGGCCCAAGCAGCGGCCTACTTCGCCCAGGAGACGAGGAAGCGGAACCGGATCACCAGCTCGCCGTGCTGGCTGGGAGCCAGTCGCGGTGTGCGCGTTCGTCAGAACGTCGCGGTCCGCGGCACGGTCAACGTCCGGCCGTGACCCAGCACGCAGTGCAGCCCAAGGTGATCGTCTCGGTGGTCATGCATGGCCGACTCCGCTTTCCACGTGGAAATGCGTTCCGACAGCCTCATCCTCGAGAGCCAGTCGGACGCCACGACTCGGCGAGACGAGCACGACGCGGCCTCCGTGAACTCGCACCAACGCTTCGGCATGGAACAGCGCGCGAATCCCGGCCGAGTCGAGCAAATCCACGGCGTCGACATGAATCGCCATGTCGCCTCCGGTCAGTTCGATGGCAGTCACCGCATCGACCAACCGGACGGCACCGGCCGCATCGAGCGACCCGACCAAACGAATCACGACCCTCTCGTTGGGGCGCTGGTACACCGCAACCCCGAGAATCCCCGACAGATCCGACATCTCCGACCTCCTCGGCCTACGACTGCGAGGGTGCGACCACGCGGTCGCCTGAGGACGTCCTGCCTGTTGAAGACTCGAAGAGAGTAGCGCCGACCTGCGACACGAAGCACGCTGCGGCCTGCAACGTGCCGGCCGCCGACGCGCACCGTGGCTTTCGCGCTGGATGTGCACGGGGGACCAGTCGGTGCAGACTCGTCCGCCGTCGCATGGGAAGCGTCGCCGCAGTGACGACCAGCGCGAACCAGCCGGCGCCCCGGATGGCACGTGACTGTCGAGTTGCCGGGTCCCCTACGTCCGCCTCGACGGCCCTGTGCGGGCGGTCGGTAGGCGAGGTTCACCGGGCGTTCATGGGTCGGCACCCACACGAACTGGGATTGGCCATCACCTGGACTGCGCGGCGGCTTGGGCGCCCGGGGGCGATCGAGGCGAACAGTCAGTGGTCAGAGGGCTTGGTAGATGGCTTCGATCATGCGGGCTTGGTCCTCGGTGACTTGTAGGAACGCAGCCGGCGATGCGAGTGGCACGTTCCCGACTGCGATCATGAAGGTCACCCGTCGGCCGCTCTTGGCTTGGATGTAGCCGGCAAGGCTGTTGCCCAACAGGATCAACTGGTCGGCAGGTGTCCCGACGGCGCGGTTGCCGGTCTTGACTTGGGCGTGGCCGGCGGCGGGCGAGTTCGACAGGACGTTCGCGATGGTGCCGCTCTTGCCGAGGACCGGCAGCGCGTCGAACAGCGTTTGGCCATAGGGGGTTTGCCGCGCGTTCTTGTAGAAGGTGGCCAGCGCGGTGGGCGACGATCGGCTGTGGTCATCGGAGCCGGCGCCGTCGAAGGGGTACGCGCTCGTCTTCGAGACGCCGAGAGCGGTGAAGGTGTCGACCTCGGCCGCCACTCCCTTCGTGCAGTCGGTGCTGTCGACCTTGACGGCCGACAGGCACGCCATGAGATCAGCGCCTCTGTTGTAGCTGACTTTCATGATGAGGTTGGCGTACTGGGCGAGGGTGGCCGAGACGTGTTCACCGACCTTGTCGCCCGGTTGGTAGCTGTCCTTGGCAGGAAGGATCGTGGCGGGGTTCGGGCCGGTGGGGGTGGCGGTCACGCTCACACCTGCTCGCTGCAACGCCTCGATGAACGCCGTCCGCGCGAATGCTGCGGGATCCTTGATCTCTGTGACCACCAAGGTCGGTTTGGGTCCCATCGCGATGGTTCCGGTGACGGCGAGGTGACCGGCGGTGGGCTCGGTGACCTGCAGAGAGGTGGTCTCGGTCGCGGCCACTGTGGTCGCTTGGTTGTCGACGGTGTAGGACGCGGTCATCGGCCGCCAGTTGATCGACGTCGGTTGTCCGACGGCGCTGCCGGGTGTGACCAGGATGCTGATGAGGTTCTCGTTCACCCAGATGGGCGAGATGAGTCCGTCGGGGAAGCCGTCGTACGGGGTGAAGAGCCGATCGTCGATCGCGACGTCGCCGTTGACGTGCGTGATGCCCGATGCCCGAACCTGCGTCGCCAGTTCGTCCAGGCCGGCCAGTGGGTCACCGGGCGGTTCTACCGCGCCCGGTAAACCGACGGTCGCGTAGCTCTGGTTCAGGTCCGGCGTGTTCTCGTAGTAGAGCGTTCCGTCGGGCTGCTCACGAAGCCCGAAGCTGAGGTCGCCTGACCCGACCAGGATCAGGTTGCCGTTCAACGAGTCGCCGCTGAGCGTGCCGGCGCGGTACACCGGCGTCTTGAACTGGTAGTTGCTGTCGTAGAGACGCAAGGCCGTGGAGACCGAGTAGGTCTTCATGGTCGAGCCCGGGTCGAACATGTGGTCGGCGTTCTGGGCGGCGATGACATCGCCGCTGTTCTCGTCCAGGACCACGTAGCCCCAGTCCGACGGCTCGTACTTCGGAACGTTCTCGATCGCGGCCAGAGCCGCAGTGAGTGTGGCGGGACCGGTCGCAGCACCATGCGGCGATGTGCTGGCCGCCCCATTCGACGCCGTGCTGCTCGGCGCCGCCTCACTCCCCGATGTGCTGCCCGCCCGTGTCCCACTCGCCGATGTGCTGCCCGCCCCTGTCCCACTCGCGGATGTGTCGCCCGCCGCCGTCCCACTCGACGAGGTGGTGCTGCCCGCCGCTGTCCCATTCGGCGACGCGTCGTCGTTGGTACAAGCAGCAGCCACGAGGACGACCATCGCGACCGTCAATGTCCAACGTCTCATCATGAAGCTCCCTCTCGATGACCTCACCGCTCGCGCGGGGGCCCTCACTGACACTTGACAGACGCGGAGGATCCAGACTGGCCGGCCCTCGGCTCTCTCGGACCTGCAGCCTCGCACGCTGGCAACGAACGAGGTGACACCCCAACCGCTCCACCGACGGCAGAGGCCCTCGTATGGGGTGAGCCCTCCGAGTGAGGCTGTGGGGTCTTCCAAACTCACGCTTCACTCAAGAGGGCTCGTGGCTCGCGCCAGACAGCAGCACCCGAACCCGGTGCCGCTTCGCAGCGTTCGGCCACACTGGGCGGATGGCGGCGCCCGAACGGGGTCATGAGGGTCATGCCGGGCGGTTGGTGCCGTTGGCGTTCGGGGCGCTGGGGATCGTCTACGGCGACATCGGGACGAGCCCGCTGTACGCGTTCCGTGAATCGTTCGAGCACGCCGATCTGTCGGTAACCCAGGCCAACGCCTACGGCGTGGCATCGGTGGTGTTCTGGGCGCTACTCGCGATCATCTGCGTGAAGTACCTCACCCTCGTCATGCGGGCGGACAACCACGGTGAAGGGGGCATCCTGGCGTTGACCGCCTTGCTGCTGCCGAGGCGCGGCGTGCCCGTCGGAGCGAAACGGGTGATCATCGCACTCGGCGTGTTCGGGACTGCGTTGCTCTACGGCGACGGTCTCATCACGCCAGCGATCTCGGTGCTGAGCGCCGTGGAGGGCTTCGAGGTGGCCACCACTGCGTTCGAGGCGTGGGTGATCCCGGTGGCCGTAGCGATCCTCGTCGTGCTCTTCGTCGTGCAGAAGCGCGGCACCGAGACCATCTCACGTGTGTTCGGTCCGGTGATGGTCGCCTGGTTCGTCGTCCTCGGCGTCCTCGGGTTGCGCCAGATCTTTCATGACGCCGGTGTGCTCCGTGCCGTGTCGCCCACGTACGCGGTGGCGTTCTTCGCGGACGAGCCGGGGCGGGCGTTCGTCGCCCTCGGCTCGATCTTCCTGGTGGTGACCGGCGGGGAAGCCCTCTACGCGGACATGGGGCACTTCGGTCGTCGTCCGATCCAGCTGTCGTGGTACGCCCTGGTGCTGCCGGCGCTCCTGTTCAACTACTTCGGCCAAGCGGCCCTGCTCGCCGGCAGCGCCGGTGAGGACGTCGGCAACCCGTTCTTCCGCCTCGCGCCGTCATGGGCCGTCGTGCCACTCGCGATTCTCGCCACGATGGCCACGGTCATCGCCTCGCAGGCCCTGATCTCGGGCGCCTTCTCCCTCACGGCCCAAGCGGTACGCCTGGACTACCTGCCGCGCCTCGACATCCGACACACCTCCCCGACGCACATCGGGCAGATCTACGTGCCCTTGGTGAACTGGGCGCTCATGATCGGGTGCGTCGGCCTGGTCATCGGCTTCCGCACGTCGAGCAACCTTGCGGCCGCGTACGGCATCGCAGTCACCGCCACCATGGCGATCACGACGTTGCTGTTCTACCGCGTGGTTCGCGATCGCTGGGGATGGGGGCACTCGAAGGCGCTCGCCGTCACCATCCCGTTGTTCCTCGTCGACCTCACCTTCCTGGCCGCCAACGTGCCAAAGATCCCCGTCGGCGGCTGGCTACCGCTCGCCGTCGGACTCGGGCTGGTCATCCAGATGACGACGTGGCGGCGGGGCCGAGCGATCGTGGCGCAGGTGCTGCAGCGGGGGCAGCACCGCACGGCCGACGTGGTCGCCGACGCAGCGGCACGCGGTGTGTCGGTCGTGTCGGGCACCGCCATCTACCTCTTCAAAGACCCCGAGCTCGCCCCGCCCGCGTTGATCTCCAACCTGCGCCACAACCATGTGCTCCACGAGACCACGGTCGTGCTCACCGTCGTCACCGCCGAGGTGCCACACGTCGCTCCGGACGCTCGGGTGTCGGTACACGCCACCGGAGGGTCTGTGCACCAGGTCGTGCTGACCTTCGGGTACATGGACGCCCACGACGTGGTCTCCGAGCTGCGCCGCGTGCGACTCGACGGCGTTCCCCTCGACGTGGACGGGGCGACGTTCTTCCTCGGTCGTGAGACGGTCGCATCGATCCCCGAAGGCGAGATGTCGCAATGGCGTGAGGAGCTGTACATGGTGCTGCACCGCGGTGCCGAGAGCGCGGCTCGCTTCTACCAGCTGCCGTCCCAGCAGGTGTTCGAAGTCGGCACCCAAGTCGAGATCTGACGGCGACCGAGGCGACGAACACCTCGGCCACGCTGGCCGTCGGCGTCGCGCGACACTGGAATGCCTCACCGGCACGCGACAGCGGCCTCACCTGGTCTTATGCCGTGGGGCTAGCAAGAATCGAACTTGCGACCTCATCCTTATCAGAGAGTTCTGGCCGTCCTGAGGCGTTCTGCGTCGTCCTAGCCCGTCCTGGTCCGTAGCCGCTGATCAGGACTTTCGTACTGGACGGTGCTGGCTGGTGCCGGGCCGGTCTGCAGGAGCTGTGCACCTGTTATGCACCTGGAAGGCGCCTCGGGGGGCGCTGAACACACACTAGATGCTCTGACCTGGTGCTTTGCGGTGGGGCTAGCAAGAATCGAACTTGCGACCTCATCCTTATCAGGGATGCGCT
>Ga0126314_10001980_pt1 | contig 10125 bp, 5 predicted proteins | sample Plot105B_FD_92535 | JGI IMG/M metagenome (GOLD analysis project Ga0126314, IMG submission 92535) | Serpentine soil microbial communities from UC McLaughlin Reserve, CA, USA - Plot105B | ecosystem: Environmental > Terrestrial > Soil > Grasslands | place: USA: UC McLaughlin Reserve, Lake County... | reverse complement strand
TTCTTCACCCCCGACACCATTTTCGACAATCAGCGCAAGCTGACCCATCTTGTCATCATCGGCGGCGACGCCTTCGCGCTCGAACAGGCGCAGGTCCAGAAGCGGCTGGGTGCCGAGGTCACGCTGGTGCCGCAGGGCGCCCTTCTGGCCGGCTTTGATCCCGAATGCGTTGGTATCCTCGCCACGATCCTTGCCGAGGAAGGGATCGCCATCAAGCGCGAGGCCTCGGTGAGTCTCATAAAGCCGCGCTCGCAGGGCATCGGCATCGATATCGCCCATGCGGATGGCACTGTCGAATCGCTCGATGCCTCGCACGTCCTGGTCTCAGCCGGGCGGCAGGTGGACTTCGGCCCGCTTGACTTGGCTAAGGCGAGACTAAAGCTCTCTGACAAGGGTGTGCCGGTTCTGCGCGGCGCACTGGGCGCGACGTCAGCGCGGCATATTCGCCTTGTTGGCACAGCGGTCGGCCACACAGGCTGGGCCGAAGCACAGGCGCATGGCCGGGCTGTGATCGATTCTATCATGGGGCAGGGGAATGCTCCCACCCGGATCCCGCGCCTCATCGAAACTCAGCCGCCGCTGGCCGCGGTTGGCCCGCTGGTCGAACGCGCCGGCAAGCCACGGCCCGGCGACATCCTCTTGCGCGAATCCTTTGCCGAGAACGATCGTGCGGCAGCGCTGGGGGTCGGGCGGGGGCTGGCCAAGGTTTCCGTCACTGCGACCGGGGAAATTTCCCGCGCGGCCGTGGTGGGCGCTTTTGCGCCCGAATTCGTCGCCGTCCTCGCACTTGCCATGGATCGACGCATCGGCATCGGCGAATTTGCGCGCCTGCCGCTTCCACGGCCAAGCCTTTTTGCGATCCTTTCACGTTTGGGTGAAACCTATTCGGCCCAGCAACCCGTTTCTGCCTGGACACGTCGCAGCCGCACCCTGCGCCGCATTGTTCAGCGCCCGTTCAGGGGCTGACGGCTGGGATTGTCGTCCCCTATGATCGGAACGCGATGACAGACGAGTCTCAAGCCACACCGGGCCGTTTTTCCGGCCTCTCGAACAAGCTGATCGCCGCCATTATCGCGGTTATCCTGCTTGTCGAGGTGATCGTCTATTTCCCCTCGCTCGCCACCTATCGGGCCGCTTGGCTGGAGGATCGCCTGCGCGTCGGCGTCGTCGCGGCCCGCGTGCTCGATGCCGTGCCTGATGTGATGTCATTGCCGCGCAACCTGACCGACCGCCTGCTCACCTCGGCCGGCGCCTATGCCATCGTCTATCGCCGCGCCGGGCAGAGCCAACTTATCGAGCTTGCCGAACCCGCGACGCTCGGCAATGTCGTCACCGCCGACTTGCGCCAGAGCGATCTGCCCAGCCTCGTCGTCGGCGCGCTCGATACGCTCTTTGCTCCGCCCAATCGCACCCTGCGCATCGTGGGCGAGGGCGATCTCGACGAGAGCCTTGTCGAAATCCTGATGCCCGAGCGTCCATTGCGCGCCGATATCATCGACTATTCGCGCAATATCGTCCTGGTCTCGCTCGGCATCGCGGCGGTCACTGCCTTTGCGCTCTATATGCTGGTGAGCCAGCTTTTCATCCTGCCCGTGCAGCGGCTGACCCGAAACATCCTGCGTTTTCGCAAGGCGCCGGAGAACGCCACCCTGATCCTAGCGCCCACACGACGCGGCGACGAAATCGGCATTCTCGAAAGCGAGCTCTCGGCCATGGAGAGCGAACTCTTCTCCATGCTGCGACAGCAGCGCCACCTTGCCGATCTGGGCCTGGCTGTCGCCAAGATCAACCATGACCTGCGCAATACCCTCACCTCGGCGCAACTGCTCTCCGATCAGGTGGCGACGCTCGACGACCCCAAGGTCCAGCGGCTCGCCCCGCGGCTGGTGACGACGCTCGACAAGGCCATCGGCTTTGCCCAGCAGGTGCTCGATTATGGCCGCGAAGCCACCAGCATCCCCAAGCCCAGCAGCGTCAATATCAAGACGCTCGTCGAGGATGCTGCCTTCGAGGCGCATCTGGTCGGCCATCCCACCATAAGTTTTGCCGCCAAGGTTCCCGAAGGCCTCATCGTCCATGTCGATCCCGGGCAAATGGCCCGCGTTCTGGTCAATCTCCTCAAGAATGCGCGCGAAGCGCTCGAGGCGAGTAGCCAGACCAGCGAGCCGCATATCGAGGTCTTTGTGCGCGACGACGGCGACATGGCGCTCATTGCCATTTCAGACAATGGCCCCGGCCTGCCGCCACGCGCCCGGGACAATCTCTTCGTGGCCTTCGAGGGCTCGGCGCGGGCCGGTGGCACCGGCCTCGGCCTTGCCATCGCGCGCGAACTGACCGAGGCCAATGGCGGCACCGTGCGCTATGTCGAAACCCCGCCGCCCGGCACGCGTTTCGAGCTGACGCTGCCAAAAGATATTCACAGCCTTTAGCCGCGCTAGCAAAAATGCATTGCCACACGCTTGCAATGCACAAAGCACCGATCTATAGGTTGCCCCGCTTCGGACAGGTGAGCCACTCACCGCCGAGCCACTGCCGCTTCCAAAGCGGCCTGCGCGCCCGTAGCTCAGCTGGATAGAGCACCAGACTACGAATCTGGGGGTCAGGAGTTCGAATCTCTTCGGGCGCGCCAATATTTCCGGACCTTTCAGCATGATGCTTTGAATGACCCTCGTTCCGGGGGCACACAGGGGGCACAACTGCGGTCGTTCCAAAAATTTGAGTACACTGCCTCCGACTGGAGCGAAGTGCTGAATATCATTCAATCGGTGCGAACTGTTCCGATCTCCAGGCTTGCAGAAGCCCGCAAGCACTTGGAGAAGATAAGTAGCGATTTTTTAAGTTCGGCGAACGCGACCACTCAAAGAAAAATGGCTGCTGCAACGGAGGCAGCTCAGGCTGTGGTGCTTCAAAGCATAGGCGAACAAATCCTAGCAAACGCCCGACATGGTCGAGTTCAAGAGGCACAAGATGCGGTCGGTCTTTACGCATTGCATGCTGCCTGGAACGCCGTCGACCGCCCGAAACTAGCCCCTCGCCGGCAGCCAGACCGAACTCGTTTGCTTCAGCAGGTGGTTTTCATCTGGGTGGATTGTCTCCGGCTTGATGCTTCAGCGATCACTAAACCGGTTGTTATCAGTCAGTCACAGACTTCTAGCGGGGCTGGAGGTCCATGCGTGGACTTCGTTATGGCAGCCACAAACCCGGTCGTCGCATTAAAAAAGCAGGGCTCGGTTACCTCTAACTCGGCCCGACACGCAATCCGCGCTTTCCAAAAGTGGTACCCCCACCACCCCAGCGACGGGGAGTCAGATGATGAGAATTGGAACAGTAACTATCCACACTAACTCGATGGCAGTTTGACCCCGCCAATTGGGCTTTTCAATTCGCCATTTGCCGAAAAGATCCCCAACGCCTCTTTGTGCGCTCTCTTACACAAGGAGATCCAAATGGACGAGAGGTTGCTGGCAGTCGCCGCAGTTGTGAAGATCGTCGGCTTCAGTCGCAGGACTCTGTACTCAGAGATTTCGAGGGGTGCCTTCCCCAAGCCGGTCCAAATTTCAAAGCGCAGAGTTGGCTGGCGCGAGTCCGATCTGCGGAGCTGGTTGAATGCCCGTGTCGGAGCCTGAATTCGACACCCTTGTGTGGGTATACGATGGCCGTTCGCCTCTTGGGTACGTCGTACCTGGTCCGCTTGCCAAATCGTATTACGCCTTCAGTGTCCTCGACACACTGCTCGGACATTTCAAAACAATGGCTGAAGCACAGGTCGCAATCTGTCGAGCGCCTCGCATGCAAGCGAAATCCTGAAAATTGAACCAACCCTGTCCCGCCCCGTGGGTCATGGATACATAGCCAGCGCCCTGAGCGCGTTAAACCCTGGAAGACGAGACCGGGGGGGTAGCGGAGGGCACCGCGTTGTAAGAGGGAAACCTCAGGAGTAGGCTCCGCGTCGCAGCGACCTACAGACAGCAGCAGCGCCGGTGGACCGGCGCGCTGCGGTTCCGCGTTGTTTGAAGCGCGCATAAAGGCCGACAGCATAACCCCGGCCTCCCTTTAGCGAGGTTGCGTCGGTCCACTTATGTCTGGCTCCACTCGGCTCCATCGGTCAGTTGGCATAGCTCCGCCCTAACAGGCGAAGCTATGCCTCCACCTTCTCCCACCTTCGGTCAGTTTCGGCACTGAACTGACATGGTGACTGACGGACGTAGGTTGACCAGTTAGTTGGACTGGAGCTTTGTACCGTCGGCGGCGTCGGCCCAGATGCTCACTGTCGCGAAATTCATTGGACTTGTAGGGCGCTCCCTTCGGGGAGCGCCTTCCATAAACATATTTCGAAGCATTAGTTTATGCGCCCGCTGGCAAAGTCTGCCTGTCACCTCACCCTCAATGGCCCCCACCCCTATGGGTCCTTTTCGATGGAAGGGATCTGCGGGGTAGTGGCAGGGCGCGATTTCTGTGATTTCAGGCGGACGAAATCTCAACTTCCGACTCCTATTGCGTTCCTGATATTTCGCAGGGCGGAGGGGACCAAAGTGACCTGAGACAGCCCGATCGCTCGAAGTATCACGAGGGGGAATTGCCGTTGCATTCGGAAGTCGCCCTCAGGCGACCTGCTCTCCGGCGCTCATGTTGATCCGGTCGATCACGTCGAAGAGCTGATCGGTGCGCTCTATGGAAAACACCTGTTCCGGCCCTGATGGTGCAATGTCCTTGAACGGGCTCTCATAGAGCAGCTTGGGATCCATGACGCCCTGCTCGGTCAGATGCTCGATCACCAGATCGACGAATTCGATCTGATCGGCACTGGCTGATCCTTCGGCGATGAACGTGCTGAAGGCTTCAGCCACAGCGGCACGCTCGAGCCCAACCAGAGACCGGATGAAACGACCCAAGCCATGGCTCAGCTCCGTGGCCTTTTCTATTTGTGCGCGGTCGCCAACTCCGGCCGACAGCAGCAAATCGGCGAGCTGGTCCAGATCGACCTGGGTCAGCGGCAGCCCCCGGCGTAGCTTCTGCAGCGTGAGGTTGTCGTCGTGCTCGAGCAGGAAGTGCCGGGCCTTGCGCTTGAAGCGGTTGAAGTCGACGGCGCCCACCTGCGGCAGGTCAATCCCGGTGCCCTCGCCGACCTCGTCCTCGAAGTCCGAGTAGACGATGCCGCGCTTCGTCTTGTCGATGTGCTGCACCGGGTTGCGCAGCCGCAAGCGGACGAGCTCGAGCAGCGGGACGGTGACGCCCTCCCACCAAGGATCGGTCTGGAGCTCCAATATGAGCTCCTGCTGGGCCGCGACGACCGGGATGGTGAACTGCTCCTCCAGCGCCGATGCGATCTCCAGGAGCTGCTTGCGGTAGCGGTCAAAACTTTTGCTGGCGCGGAGCAGGGAGAGCTGCAGGTTGAGCATCAGCAGGTCGAAGCGCTTGGCGGGCTCGTTACCCAGCTTGCGGTCGGTGGGAAGGGCGGCGACCTCGTCGACCAGCTCTTGCCGAGCGGCCTGGTCCAGGGCGGTCCAACTCTCCGGCCGCTTGAACTTCTCCACGGCGCGGCGATGCGGGCGGACAATGAAGTTGTCGAGGTTCATACCGGCGACGTAGTCGCGCAGGGCACCGAGCGTGCTGGCACGCACGGAAGACTCTTCAGACGGCGCAGGAGAGTCGCCAGCGGGCGTGAGCGGCGGCTGGTCACTTTCGCCCATGCCGGCGAAATGCTCGCCCCTGGCCTTCTCATCGAGCGCCAGGACCAGGTCGAGCCGGGACTCGAACAGCCGCTCGGACAAGCCCTTGCCGGTCGATCCCTCGGTCGGCGCTGGGTTTTGGCTGAAGAATTCGAGGTTCTGGCAAAAGTCGAAGACGTAGAAGCATTCCTTGTCCCGGCCGGGCCCAAACAGGTTTTCGCAGAGACGCGTGCCACGGCCGAGGATCTGCCAGAACTTGGTCTTGGAGCGGATCAGCTTGAACAGCACCAGGTTGACCACCTCCGGCACGTCGATGCCGGTGTCGAGCATGTCCACCGAGATGGCGATGTGCGGACCCTTGTCCTTGGTGGAGAAGTCGTCGATCAGGCTCTGCGCATATTCGGTCTTGTGCGTGATGATCCGGGCGAAGTGGCCGGCCAGCGCCGGATAATTGATGTTGAAGCGGGCCTCGATGAATTCGGCATGCGCCTGGTTCTTTGCGAAGATGATGGTCTTGCCCAGCCGGTCCCCACCCTCGACCTTGAGCCCATGCGTCATCACATGGGCGAGCACCTTATCGACGGTGTCGATGTTGAATAGCCACTTGTTGATGGCTTGGGCGTCGACGCTGTCGGGGATCTCGCCATCATTCCACTCCAGCAGGTCCCACTGGTCCTTTTCGTCGGCGCTGAGGCTTTCGTAGGTGATGCCCTCGCGCTGAAATTTCAGCGGCACCGACACAGCCTCGGGCGACACCAGATAGTCGTCGGCCACGGCCTGCTCGAGCGAGTAATAGTCGGTCGGGACGCCGTCTTCGAGCTCGAACAGCCCATAGGTATTGTGGTCGATCTCGTCGCGCGGCGTGGCGGTGAGGCCCACCAGAAGGCTGTCAAAATAGTCAAAGATCGCGCCATAGCGCTGATAGACCGAGCGGTGCGCCTCGTCGATGATGATGAGATCAAAATGCCCGACGCCGAACTGCCGACCGTCCTCACGCTTATGGTCGATCAGGCCCATCATGGTGGGATATGTCGAAACATAGACGCGGCCCTGCGCCGATCGATCGGTGACCAAGTTCACCGGCGCCGCGTCCTGCAGGTGTGCCTTGAAGGCGGCTACGGCCTGGTTGACTAGGGCGACACGGTCAGCGAGGAACAGGATGCGCTTGGCCCAGTTAGCCTTCATCAACAGATCGGCCAGCGCGATGACCGTGCGCGTCTTGCCTGAGCCGGTGGCCATCACCAGCAGGCCCTTGCGCTGGTGGTCGGCCTCGAAGCTCTGGGCGATCCTTGAGATGGCGCGGCGCTGGTAATAGCGGCCGACTATGGACTTGTTGATATCGGCCTCGACCAGCGGCCGGCGTGAACGTCGCCGCTCGATCAACAGCGCCAGCTCGTCCTTCTTGAGGAAACCCTGGATGGCGCGCGGCGGATAGGCCGCGTCGTCCCAAATCCAGTGCTCATAGCCATTGGTGTAAAAGATCACCGGGCGCTGGCCGAACTTCTGTTCCAGCCCATCGGCATAGAGCTTGGCCTGCTGCTGGCCGGCGCGCGGGTCGCGCTTGGTGCGCTTGGCCTCGATCACCGCCAGCGGCTTGCCGTCATCGCCCCACAATACATAGTCGGCATAGCCGACGCCCTGGCTGTTGGGCATTCCCTCGATGGGGAATTCGCGCGTTTCGGCGCCATAGAGCTGCCAGCCGGCTTCGGCCAGCAGCAGGTCGATATAGGCATCGCGGGTCTGGGCTTCGTCGAAATCGTGGCGGATCGGCGCGGCAGCGTTGTCGCGCTTGGCTTCGGCCAGTTGGGCGCGAAGGGTGGCCAGCTCCGCCACGTAGTCGGGCAGCGCCTCGACGGGCGCGCTGCGCAATTGCTCGATCTGCCGGCGCAACTCGGCATTGGCCTGGTCTCTGGCAGCGAGATCGGCATTGAGCTGCTGTAGCTGGGCAAAGCTGCGCTTAAGCATCTCGTCGCGCCGCGTCAGTTCGCCCGCGTCGAAGGTGAGATCGGCGGCCGGGCGCGTCTTGCGGGCATAGGTGGCGGCCAGCCAGAAGGTGATGTGGAACAGGTCGGCAATGGCCTGGCCCACTTGCGCCTTGGCGGGCTCGCGCGCCTCGTGGGCGGCGGTATTGCCCAGCTTGGTGATCAGCCGGATCTTGGAAAACACCGCCTCGCCCACCAGCGCCTTGAAGCTGGGTTCATGGGTCAGCGCGGCGAGATTGGTCTCATAGGGAAAGCGCAGCGTGCCATCGTGCTTGTAGAGCCAGTGGACGGCCACCTCCACGGTCTTACGCGCATAGATCGCCGCCGCCCCCGGCGCGCCCAGCCCCTGCCGCTCCGCCTCCCGCGCCAGGGCGAAAATCTCGGGAAATTCGTCAGCGAGGAAGGAGAAATTGGACATGGTCGACGCGGTGTCCGTGGCTAGAGCTGGCCGGAGAAGGCGCGGTGCTGGAGGGAGGCGAAGTTGTCGTTCAGTTCTTTTAGTCCCATCACAAAAGAGCTTCGTATTCCTTCGATAGTGAACACCACGCGTGCGAACTCTTGTTGGAGGCTGATATCGGGCAGAATCACTCTTAACTGCTTGAGCTTTCCGACATTAATACCGGCCATGATCGCTCCGCCGCTGATGAGCTTGATTTGCTGCTCGACGTCACGACTCAAGTGCAACTGGCATGTAAGGAATAATGGATCGCATATGACAGGGTTTAATCTAATACGAAGCAAGTCGGAGTGCATGATGCCAGCAGGAAAATCATTTGGATAGACAGCACAATTTCCAATGGTGCCCTTTCTGGTCATGACCAAATCGCCGGGCCTTAGGTCATAATTTGAAAGTTGGCGCGCCTTATTGTTGGAAACATACTCGACGGTGGGAATTTTGAACCCCGCATTGACCTGCTTGATCCCCCACAAGGGAATACCGTCTTCAGTGAACTCGTTGCGGTTCAGTTGTGTGCCGAAGGGGCCGCAGCGGATGTCGTCACTTTCTGCGCAAAGATCCTGCAACCGGGAAAGCGGGAATTTCCTTGGCCCGTGAATTCCATCCCCAAACATCTCCAAAAAAATCGACTGCGTCAGGCTGTCGAGCAAGGCGATGGCGCGCTTGCGCTTCTGACGCAGCGCATCGGCCTTGTCCAAAATCGCCGCAATCCGCCGCTGCTCGTCGAGGGGCGGTAGAGAAATTTCTAGCTCGGCGATCATGTCTTTGGTGATCACACCTTGGGCTAGGCCCTGAGATCGCGCCCGGAGAGACAAGACCTGTGTTGCTAGAAAATGATGTAGGTAAGAAGTGTCGAGCTTTGCCGGCTCCGGTCGAATTGCTGCGACCGACCGACCAATGGCACAGTCGATTGCCAGATTGATCTTTCCTGCCGTCGCACCAACCACGCAGACAAGCACATCGCCCTTCCTAGCCATCTTTAGAGGCTTGGTTGTCCACTCTCGGGTGAGCGGTTCGCGGTCCGAAAACTCTCCAGCCTTCACAAATATGGTGCCTCGCCCTTCTGAGTTGCAACTCGCTCCTGGGGGGGCCTGACCCATCACCGAGCTGGAAACATCTCCGAGCTTGACCGCCCAATGCCGGTTCACAACATCCCCTCCAGCTCATCCAACCCTTGCGCGATCTCCGCCTCCAGCGCCTTCAGCTCCGCGATGATCTCCCTGGGCGCGCGGTGCTCCACCGCCGCATGCACCAGTTCCTTGTAGCGGTTGATCGAGAGATCATAATCGGCGCCGGCAATCTCGGCCCTGGGCACGGCGAAGCTCTGCTCGGTGCGGGCGCGTTCGCGCTCGCTGCCGGTGCGCTCGGCCCAGCGGGCCAGCACGTCGGGCAGGTTGTTGCGGTCGTGCTCACTCTCCTCTAGCGGCACTTGCGGCACCGGGCCGAATTTATCCGCGCCGACCAGAGTCTGCCGCTTGTCATCAAGGCTTAGGCCATCGGCCTGCAGATCATAGAACCAAACATGGTCTGTGCCGCCCGAATTGGTCTTGGTGAAGATGACGATGGCCGTCGACACGCCCGCATAGGGCCGGAATACACCCGAGGGCAGCTTGATGATGGCGTCGAGCTTGTGGTCTTCCACCAGCATTCTGCGGAGCGCCTTATGCGCCGTGGACGAGCCGAACAGCACCCCATCTGGGACGATCACCGCCGCGCGGCCGCCGGGCTTGAGGAGCTTGAGGAACAGCGCCATGAACAAGAGTTCGGTCTTCTTGGTTTTGACGATCTTGAGCAGATCCTTGGCCGTCGTCTCGTAATCGAGCGAGCCGGCAAAGGGAGGATTGGCCAGGATCAGCGAATAGGCATCGGCCTCGCCGCCGCTGTCCTGTTCGGAGAGGCTGTCGCGATAGCGCAGGTTGGCGCTCTCGACGCCGTGCAACTGCATGTTCATCGAGCCGATGCGCAGCATGGTGCTGTCGAAGTCGAAGCCATTGAACATGGTCTCGTGGAAGTGCTT
>Ga0126314_10001979_pt1 | contig 10126 bp, 16 predicted proteins | sample Plot105B_FD_92535 | JGI IMG/M metagenome (GOLD analysis project Ga0126314, IMG submission 92535) | Serpentine soil microbial communities from UC McLaughlin Reserve, CA, USA - Plot105B | ecosystem: Environmental > Terrestrial > Soil > Grasslands | place: USA: UC McLaughlin Reserve, Lake County... | reverse complement strand
GGATCAGCGAAGGAGCGACGACGACGCATCCATGTCCTGCCGCTGTTAGCTGCCGCTGGATCCTGTAGCCGCATGGCCCAGCCCCGTAACAGAACTGCAGTGCCGCTCCCGACCGCGTCAACCGACCACCAATCCCTTCAAGGCCGTCGGTGTATTGGCAATTTTGCCATACTCACGCGACGTGCCGCGCCGTTCCCGGCCTTGGTGATCCTGCCCTGACGCCGCGTGCCCCCGCTGGAGTGCTCACCAAGCCGAGATACGCCATAAGCTGGCGTGGATTGGCGAACCGCAATGCGCGTGAGCTGGCGGGCTTCGTCTGGGTCACGGCCAGGAGAACCCCGGATTTATCCGACGCTGGCTGCTAGACAGAGGAAGCTCCGCGACGCATCACCGGTCCGGCGCATGATCAACCGTCGTTTTCTTAAGGGCGGCATGCGTTGGCGCACCGGGGGTCGTCGAAAACACACGCAAATCTGAAGGGAATCTCACGCGTTGGTCAAAGTCTTGCGATGCGCGCCGGCGCATGTTGGGCGCGCTGAATACTCAGCTAACGTTAGAGAGGAATACCGATGATCCATTCACGTCTCAGCGGGTTTGCAAAAACCCTAGCACTCAGCTTCACAGTGGCTCTCGTCGCAGCGGGCGCAGCTGAAGCTCGTGGCGGCGGTTCTGGCGGCGGCGGGTTCTCCGTCTCGCGGCAGCCAATGCCCGCCATGCGTGACCACCGAGGGCCATCTGGAGTAGGCGGGGGCGGTGTGACGGTGAGCAACACCCCGTCCCCTTATGGTGGCTTCGGACGTAATACAACCATCCGTGACCACCGCGCTGTGCCGATCATCCGTGATCACCGCGCTGTAGGCGTCTTTGGGCGCCGATAAACCCTGCTTTGTGTTCGTGGTGTCTCCTCAAACTTGGGCCGCCCTTGGGCGGCCCTTTTTCGTGGCGGCTCAGCCCTCAATGCAGGCAACGGCTGCGACTGCGATTTCACAAGACCGCCTCCACGAAAAGCAGGTTATCCTTGTCGCTCGCAATCGCTCGGCTTGCCGAGGTAAAACGGCTCCATCTCCGCCCATTGAACGATTGTTAGCGTGGATCACAGCCGAGCTCGATCGAGATTTCTAAAATCCCAACGGAGCCTAATATACTGTCCAAAGGGTCACTGCCTTTTCGCAGTCATCCGAGATTACCCTCAGCTTCGCGAGACCTCACGATGCTGCTTCTTGCCGAGGTAAAACGGCTCCATCTTCGCTTCCACCCGAAGCGTGAATCACAGCCAAGCTCGATCGACAATCCTAAATCCTAAGGAGCCTAATACACTGTCCAAAGGGTCACCTGCCTTTTCGCAATCATCCGAGATTACCCTCAGCTTCGCGACGACCTCACGATGCTGCTTCCCGATCAACGACGCAGGTGATCCTGGCGGTGCGCTCACGTTGGATGCACTCAAGCGGTAGCCGCCCTGACCGTGAGCAGCGTAGGGGCGCCCCCGTGCTCGGCCAGCTCCACGGGAAAAAAAGGCCCTTCCAAACAAAGGGTGGTTTATGCAGTGCCCGGCCCTAGCGGGGGCAGCCTGAATGGCCGGTCTCAAATTGCCCGTGGCCCTGCCCACTCGGCGTCTTGCTGTCTTTTGTACGTCACCGAAACTTGATCGTGCTCTCCAATATCCGCGCGCACAGGCGGTAATAGTCAATCCACTTCGAGTCGCTCCAGCTATTCGAGTCCCCGGAATATTGGGACCTGGAATATTCGGTCATTCGCGCCCGCAGGGCGACGAACAAGTTCTTGCTGGCAACCCTGTTGAATTTCTCGCCGTGGGCGATGCCCGCCACGAGAGCAGTGTTATAAAGACCCTGGAAATGCTTCCCGTACTGACGGTAGGTGATGCTGTTGATCGGCACCTTCTGTACGAAACCGTGTGACTGGATCCATTGCGGGGAGCGGGGTTCCGCCGCCAGCACAATCCCGCGGGTTAACCCCTCTAGGACATATTTCTTCTGCAGATCCCGAAGGGCTGCCTCATGCGGCGCTCCCACGAGGATAAATTGTGCCGCAGTCATGATAGGGATCATGAGAATCGGCCCGAGTGGCAGACCCGAACCCAAGATGCCCAGCCCCGTTTCTATCAGGGTCATGGCGTCGAACATCTTGCTGAACGTGTCGACCACGGGGTCGCTGACCCCCTCGAACTCCTTTGCGAAAGGTGACTGAATGATCTTCCTGCCCTCGATGACATGGTCGTCCCCGTTGATGACACGTGTCCCGGGGACGTAGATGATGCCGGGCTGGGCGCTCGAGCTGAACATCCAGTTGTTGAGATCGTCGGTGGCGACGTTGCAGCCCACGTATTCGCGTAGATACCAGTTCACCTCGTCGGAGTTGTCGGTACGAAAGTTGTGGCGGATCAAATACTGAACGTCGACGCCGTGCTTACGGGCGACCCCGTTCCAGCCGTCCTTCATGTCGTGGTCCGTGACCCGGTGCGGCACGGAACCCGGAGGCGGCCAGTCCCGGCGCCGCGGCCGCGGCTCTTTCTCAGTCCTAAGCGTGGCGCCTGGTCGCATGCGGATCGGCATCGGTTCGTGCTCCTGTCGTTATTAGGGTTGCTTGTAATTGGGGATGATCACCTGTTCAGGGCCGGGAGATGCCAGGTGGCCTACGGGCGAGCATGATGGCTGTTCCTCACAACGGGCACCGTTCCAGCGCCTCTCATTACTCGGAGTCCAGGCATCCTTCACCTTGGGCGTAAACGCCGAGTCGAGGCCCTGCTCGGGCGCCGACAGCAGCGCGGCGCCAACAGCCTCGTAATGCCTGGGCATTACACCGTAACCCGCTGTGCCGAGGCCAAGATTCTGCGCCGCAGGAATGATTTTATCGAAGGTCACCACGGCAGCCGTATCCGAGTAGACTCGTCGTCACCGTCCGGAAGCACTCGCTCCATGCCTCGGTGATGGGCCGCCACACAGCCGCGGTGCTGCACGATCCAGGCACAAGCACAACCGTAGGGCCAGATCCGCACTCGTCGTAATCGATCGCTCCACCCGCATCTTTGACCATTTCGACTCCGAACTCCGTTGTCTTACCCAGCTCCGGCACGAGCAGCGGTAAACGTCGGTATCCCCTGAAGGGACCTGAGGCGGGCAGTTCCTAAGCTTATGCCGCCCTCATCGTCTCTAGCTGCCGATCTCGACTCCGCGATGCCGTCCGCGCGAGCACGGTCACGATCATGTCGCATCTCGCGACGAAACCCAGCGCTTTGTACAGGGCGATAGCCGGCGTATTGGAAGCGTAAGCGTGAAGAAAGGCAGTCTCGCCCCGATTGAGAATCTGCGATGCCACGATCGAGGTCAGCTGAGCCGCATAGCCACGCCCGCGGTAATCGGGGTGCGTGCACACCGCACTCACCTCAACAAAGCCGTTCAACCTCATGCGTTCACCCGCCATCGCGATCAGACGGCCTTGATCGCGTATTCCATAGAACGCACCTAGCTCGTGCGTGCGCGCTTCAAACGGACCTGGTCGCGTCAATTCGGCAAGCGCGCGCATCTCCGGGACGTCCGCCAGTCCAAGCCGATCGACCGCCGCGCGCCCAGCTAACGGCTGAAGTGCCTTCAGCACCATCTGAACGCCGGCCGCCCGACGCTCTACGATAGAGCCTCGTGGAACGGGGCTCACCGCCGCTTGCAGGAGGAGCAGCCGCTCGCTCGGCGCCATAAGCTCGGTAAGGGCATCGAGCGCCTCGCGCTGATGGTCGCTCGTGGCCGCAAAGGGCCCAAATCCCGGCGCGAAGCGACGCGCCAGGTGATTGCCAATCGATACCGCGGCCTGCCGGCATTCGAGCGCGCCCCAGACGGGCCGATCGAGAGGATGGCTCTTCACCAGGCGCTGCATTGCGTTCACCATGCTCAATCAATCGTGATCACCACTTCAAGGTACTCGCTTGGCACGACCATGGTGCCGTCCGACGCATCGTTGAACTGCTGGACGAGTGCCACGAGATCGCGTTCAAGCGCCGCCTGCGCCGGCTCCGCAAGTGCCGCGAAGGCTTTGAGCACCGGGCCGTAGTAGGAACGGAAGATCTCCAGCCAGTGTTCGGGCGAGCGGTAGCGGAAGACGAAGTTGCGTTGCGCCGATTGGATGTGGGACGCATGCGGCTCGAACAGCTCGGCGAGCCTAGTGCGCGTACCCCACAGCGCCGGCGACTGGGCTCCGTTAGGCGGCGGGAGGTGCTTTCCAATTGTCTTGAAAAGCTGGCCGATGAAGCCTTCTGGCGTCCAGTTGGCGAGCCCGACCTTACCGCCGCGCTTGGCGACACGAGCAAGCTCGGAGGCGGCGCGCTCCTGGTCGGGGGTGAACATCACACCGAAGGTGGAGACGACGACGTCGAAGCTCTTGTCGCGGAACGGCAGGGCCTCAGCGTCTGCCTGCCGGAAGGAGATGACGAGCCGCTCGGCCTCGGCGCGCTCGCGGGCGCGCTCGAGGAGGGCCGGTACGTAGTCAGTCGCGGTGACGTCGCACCAGCGCCGCGCGGCCGCGAGCGAGGCGTTGCCGTTGCCGGCGGCGACATCGAGCACGCTCTGGCCGGAACGGATGTCGAGGGCTTCGCATAGCTCCTCGCCGACGATTTGCAGGGTGGTGCCGACGACGGCGTAATCCCCCGACGACCACGCAGCCTGCTGGCGGGCCTTGAGAGACGGAAGGTCGATGGGAGGGGTCTTCGGTTCGGCAGTGCGCGCAAGTGCGGACATGGTCATTATCTGCTCCGTTAGAGGCTGGCGAGGGCTCCGCTTCATCGGAAAGGGTGCGGGATTACTTTCGCCGAAGATCGGTAGTTACAGCGCGGCCGCGTCCATTCCGGCACGCTTCGTGACCCCGCTCGACGTGGCAGACCATGCCGCAGGCTGAGCCGGAAGGCTTTGACCACAGCTTGATTTGCGCTTGAGAACGGCTTGATTATCCCGTGACGAGCGTGGTCGCTCGCGGAGGCGTCGGGTGCGTTTTCCTTTGCCGATCATATGCTTGACATCCATCGCCGCGAGCTGCGGCACGGTTCGGAGCTTGTTCCGGTCGAGCCGCAGGTCTTCGACCTTCTGGTCTACCTCATCCACAACCGCGACCGCGTGGTGAGCAAGGACGACCTCATCGCAGCGGTGTGGGGCGGACGGATCGTTTCGGATTCGACGCTGACGAGCCGCATCAACGCCGCGAGGAAAGCCGTCGGGGACACCGGGGGAGAGCAGCGGCTGATCCGGACAGTCGCACGCAAAGGCATCCGATTCGTCGCGGAAGTGTCGGAGGGCCTGCAGGAACCCTCTACCATCCGGACCTTCGACGCATCAGCTCCTGGCCGGGGCCCGGACGCCACCACCGCGACGGACGACAGCGGGAGCGATCGGCAAGAGCCCTTTGCGTCCCGCCGCGCTTCGATCGCGGTGATGCCTTTTGTCGACCAGTCCAAGGTGGCGAGCGTCCGCGGTGGCGCGGCCGATGCCTTGCCCATGATATCATTACCCGGCTCGCAAAGCTCAGGAGCTTGTTCGTTATCGCGCAGGGTACCGTGTTTGCGCTTCGCGAGCGGGGCATGGGCGCAGAAGAAGCAGGCCGGGTGCTCAGGGTCGATTACACCGCGAGCGGGTCAGTGCGGCGCGCCGGCAAGCGGCTGCTGGTCGAAGTCGAGCTGGTGGAGACCCGGACTGCACGGATCGTCTGGACGGAGTGCATTGATCGAACCCTGGATGATGCATTCTGATTCTGAAGGAGATCGGAGATAGGATCGTCGCCTCGATGGCCAGCGAAATCGAGACCCTCGCGCCCTCTGGCACATGTACCGGTTTGACAAGGCCGATAACGACCAAGCGCGCCACTTTTTCGAGATGGCGCTCCGCCTCGATCCGACCTTCGCGCATGCCTATGCCGGTCTTTCTTTCACGCATTGGCAGAATGCGTTCCAAGGCTGGGCCGAGCGCGGCCCGGAAGCCGAGCGGACCTACGCCGTCGCTGAGCAGAGCCGCCTGGCCGACGACCGCGACCCCGCCGCGCATTGGGCGATGGGTCGGGCGTTATGGCTGCGCAGGCGACATGATCAATGCATCCTCGAGCTCGAGCAGGCCGTCGAGCTCAGTCCGAATTTCGCCCTGGCTCACTACAATTTGGCCTTCGTCAACTCGACGACCGGCTATCCAAAGGCGGCCGTTCCATCATCGAATCACGCGGGCAATCTCAGCCCCTTCCATCCGATGCTCTTCGGCATGCTTGGCGCGCGGGCCATGGCTTTGGTGCGCCTCGGTCGCTTTGAGGAAGCCGCCGAATGGCGAGTCAAAGCCGCCGCGCGACCCAACGCATTTGCCCATATCTCGGCGATTGCGGCGTCCTCCTTGGGCCTCGCGGGCAGGGTCGACGATGGGTGCGCGCAGGTCGCCGGGATCCGGCGGACGCTGCCGCACTACCGTGTCGGCGATCTGGTAAACGCCATGCACTTTATGACACCGATGGCCTCCGCGCCATCGGGATGGGAGATTGGCCCAGGGGCTTGTTAGTGCCTAGCGCACATCCGCTATCAGGCCGGGAAGCTCTGACCGTTGGTTCTGGGCGGCGACATGAACTGGAAGGTCTACCCGTTCCAGGAGCTCATCGAGAAGTGGGTCACGCGATACGACCTCAGCCCCACGGACTCCGAGCTCGCGCAGGAACTGCTGGACATGGAGTCGCAGATCTACCGCTCGTGGATGAACGTCCAGAACGCGCGGAACGCGAAGGGGCTCTGGGGGCATCTCGCCTACGAGTTCATCGACCACGTCAACAACGGGTTGTCGCAGTCGAAGACCCACCTGTACTCGGGCTACCGGCGGTAAGTCGTCGCATCGAAGTGGCGGCGTCCGCCGCGACGGGCGTGTTCTCCCGGGACCCTGTTATCTTACCTGGGGGCGTGGCGTTTCGGTCGCTAGAATGGTTGGACGGATCCTCAAGGGCGAACGCGCCGGCGACATTCCGATCGAGCAGCCGACGCATTTCGATCGCGATAAATCTCAGGACCGCGAAGGACATTCGCCTCGCCATATCGCCCGCCCTCCTCGCCCGCGCTGATGAGGTGATCGAATGAGCAACCGTGTTGGCTCAAGCGGGCTTCCAGTCACGGGGGCGGTGTCGTGAACTGACCCCCGTCACCCCTCACTATGCTCCGACATACAAGGCGGAGGGACGTTCTCGGCCTCATTGTTTAGGCGTGGTCCATGACTCGTCAGTAACCAACATCGAGCAGTTTGTGACGGTGCAGCGGACGGCCAGCGGTCTGGGATATGTATCTTGATGGCGTTATGAGCGGTTGGAAATGGAGCTCATTCCCCAGGTTCAACTTTCCAAGCGATGCATCCTATTATCCGGCGGATTACTCGAATCAGCATGAGCCTGAAAACAACTTCCATCAGGCAACGCTCGCCCAGCAGTCTGATACGGTGGGCTCTGAGCAACCGTTCGCCACCGTTGCCAACTGGAGTTTTACCGAACTCCGACCGAATTCGGCTCGGCTGCCGAGATCAGAGTAGCGCGCCCGGGCAGGCTCCGCCGCGGCTCGAGTATTCCGAACCAGATCACGATCGCCGCTAGCCCGACGAGGCTCGAGCCGGCGACGGCGATTCGACCCAGTCGTGAAATGGCCATCCTTATCCACACCCTGAACGCGGCACTTTTCGTCAGCTTACGCCGTCTATGCTCTAACTGGAGCGTCAACCGGTTGTCCACGGAGCTGCTGAGCGGCTGATAGCGGGCCGGCTAAATCGGCGTGACTTTGGCAGGTTGGGCAGCTAGCAGCTGGTCACTTGCGGACAATGGGCGCTGCTGTGATTGCCGCGTCAGCCGCCCTGCTGTTTTTCGCTGTGGTCGGGCGCCGGACCCGTCGGGTCCCATAAGCGGAGGCCGACGTTTGGCACCCGAATCGGCACCGGAGTGGCTAGCACGGGCTGGTATTAGGTGGGATCGCGGGAAAGGGCAGAACAATCAACCCGCTGGGTCGACCGCAGGACGATCCGTTATCGGTCCCGGCAGCCGGCCGACGACGGCCTGCGGGCTCGCCTGCGGGAGCTGGCGGCCGAGCGGCGTCGCTTCGGCTACCGGCGGCGCCAGGAAGGGCTGGTGCGGAACCGCAAGAGGACGCAACGGCTCTATCACCAGGAAGGGCTGACGGTGCGGCGCGGACGAGGGCGCAAGCGGGCCACCGGAGCAGCGCTTCACGCTCCTGTATCTCTCGCATCGCCTCCTCGAGGCTGGAGAAGGATCGGAACGATCGGCCCTGCCGTCGCGGTGCGCTTCCTACGTCAGCACGGTATCTGCGTCGCCGGCCCTGACGATCGCGGCGCGATCGAGAAGGGGCTGACCACGATCATAAACCGTTGAGCCCGAAACCTCTCGGCGCGGAGAGATTTACGGCGCCTCGACCTCGCCGATCGCGACCGGCTTCCGGCCTGATGGGAAGGCGTGAGCTATGGATTCGTGCGGGGATCGTTTAACTTGTGCGTGGTGGTCGTGATGAGCGGGAGTTCGGCTATATCGAACCTGGCGTAAACCTTTGGTGGGTTCATCATTGTACGCAGTGGGGCCAGCCCAACCCGTCTCGAGCACTACGTAAGAGTGCGTCTCGTCAAAGAAGGGTCGGGCCATGTTCCGGTCATTCAATAAAGTCGCAGTTGCCATATTCGCCTTGAGTAGCTCCCATGCAGTTTCCAGCGACTGTAGCGCAATATCCTCCATCGACTTCGAGATTCAGGAGTGGAATCTTAAGACTCAGTGGCTAGCCACTCAGATCGAAGTGGCTAAGGCACAGCAGGGTTTTATGGAGCTAGATGAGTTAATGGGGACAGTGATCGAGATTTGTCGGTTATCTGCTCTCACTAAAAATGGTTTGGGGGAAATGGTTACGATTATCAAGGGAGACCCTCAACGTTGCCACATTCCGGTTGCCGACTTCGATCGCCTTCAAGCATATGCTTCCAGGCCGCTCATCGAGTATTGTCAGAGGATCTTAGAGACCGCACGGCTCAATCGCTAAGAAGAGGACTCCAGCCCTGCGACGCTCCGGGCAAGATTCGATCCGACACCGTCCGAAGGGTCACATCCAAATTTTCACATTTTTGCTCTTTAGAAGCGAGACGACTTGAGCGGTCCTCTTGAGCTGGCGCTCCGGGCTTCGGCTGGACCCGTCGCTGACGGCATGCAAAACCCGCTGGCCCGCCCGCAAGCCGCTCGATGACGGCCGCGCTCGCGAGGGGAAGAAGAACTGCCGACAACCGCACGCTGCGCGATATTGGCCTTGACCGTAGCGAGATCGACTCAATCGCGTGGGTCGGCTTCGATCGCATCCGCGGCCGCTAACACGCTCGATGCCGCGGGAAATCCCGCGGCATCGCGGTTCTGGCCGGGGACGCTGGCGCGGGCAATGCGTCAGGATCGATGAAGGTCTGCTTCGCGCACGAAGCAGGAGACGAGCCTGCTTTACGACCTTCCCGGGGGTGCAGCAGCGCAGTGAACGGCGTAGTCAGCCGCACGCCCTCGCTGAGCACGGTTTGAGCCTCAGGCTGAGGCGGCCGCGACGGCACGTCAGTGCGGCGGGCCGGGAGCGCCAGCCCGCGGCCAGCGCTGCGAACGAGTTGTGGTCGATGGACTTCGTCTCGGATGCGCTCTTCAATGGTCGCCGCCTTCGAGCTCTGACGGTCATCGATGCTTACACGCGTGAAGCTTTGGCGATCGAAGTCGACCAAGGGATTAAGGGTGAGCAGGTGGTCGATGCGGTGACCAGGGTCCCGCCTACACGCGGAGCACCGCACACCATCAGGGTGGATAATGGTCTCGAGTTCATCTCGAAGGCGCGCTCGATCGGTGGCGCGTCGCGGTGTATTCGCTCGACCGTCGCCGGGTTCCCGTCGCCATGAATCGGCGCGAGCGCCGCAACGATGCGAAGATCGAAGCACAACGCGTTCCGCGCCACGGGCTCTCTCCGCCGATGATTAGTCTGCGAATGTTTCGGCAGTATTTCCTGCCAGCTTCCATGAAAAATTCAGCCTTTCTCAATATTTCGGTTGAGTGGTCTTCAAGCATTCGATCTTAGCGGCGCTTAGCAGGTCGTTCGAGGCAACTCGGC